>Ga0194125_10005371_pt1 | contig 19477 bp, 12 predicted proteins | sample TA2KigC250mmetaG_FD_148626 | JGI IMG/M metagenome (GOLD analysis project Ga0194125, IMG submission 148626) | Freshwater microbial communities from Lake Tanganyika, Tanzania - TA2015034 Kigoma Deep Cast 250m | ecosystem: Environmental > Aquatic > Freshwater > Lake | place: Tanzania: Lake...
TGCCGGCCCAGAAATAGAACGGCTTGTCCTGCGCTTTGGCATCAAGGAACTGGGTGAAGTTAGCCACGTAGTCGATGTTCGAGATGCCCTTGGGCGGTGACTTGATGCGGACGCTGTTCCAGGCCTTGCCTGCCGGATCGGCGCGTTTGCCGGTGGGTTCCTTCACGCCGGGCCCCCAGCCTTTGCCGGTGTAGCCGGCATGGTATCCGGCTGCGGCCAGGTGTTCCGGCAGCGTGGCGAACTTCGTCGGCAACCAGGCCTGGATGAACGCGCCCTGCTCCAGTTCCCAGAAGTTCCGTCCCGTGAGCAGCGCCGCCCGCGCCGGTGCGCACGAGGGCGCCGAGCAGTAGCCGTGCGTGAACAGCACGCCCGCTTTCGCCAGCCGGTCAAAGGCCGGCGTCGGCACGGAACTGTTTCCGTAGGCGCTGCACTCCAGCCAGCTCTGGTCGTCATTGATGACGATGAGGATGTTGGGGCGCTTGGTTTCCGCGGCCTGCGAGACAGCCAGCAGCGCCGGCAGCAGGATGGTGAACAGTGTGAGTGTGTGTTTCATGGCTATGCCTTTCGTTTTGATTTTTTGGTCTCTCACTTGCTCTCTTCTCCCCATCTCATCGCCTGTCGGCCTTCGCGTTCCCGCGCGCCGGAGCGGCATTGCCGAGCCACACCTTTACCACCTTGCCCTCGGCATCCTTGAGCACTAACCGCGCGATGCGGACGAGGCCCGGTGCGGTGCCGGGGTCAATCCGCAGGTGCGTGAGCGCGGGCGTGACGGCGGGGAGCTTGACCGAGTAATCACGCCATTGAGCACCGTCGTGCCGGACATCGAACTCCACGCGCTGCGCGGCGGTGAACTGCGGTTTCGCGGCGGTGCTCCAGAAGACTTCACCCGGTCCCTTGCTGGTGGATTTGATCTTCAACTCGAGCGTGAAAGGGCCGGTCGAGACCGCGGGGATGTCGCTGAGGATAAGCTGCGGGTCGTTGTCGGTGCATTCCATGCGGATCTCGGCGGGCAGGATGCTTACCTTGGCATGATAAGCGTTCTGGATGAGGCCGGACGCAGTGGCACCAGCCTTGGCTGCGGGCGCATCCACTCCGAACGGCTCCTGGTTTTTCGCATCCCACGCCTGGTAGGCTTTCTTCAGCGCGGCGACACGCTCACGCTGCTCGGCGGCGAGGTTGCGGGTCTCGCCGATGTCGGTGGCGAGGTGGTAGAGCGACACGGGTTGGGTCCGGTTCTTTACGAGTTTCCAGTCGCCCCGACGGATCGCCCAGCGATGCTCCGCGGGTTTCGTCGAGGGAAAACGGAAGCGCCAGTAGAGCGCATCGTGAGGGGCCGATTCTTTTTCACCGGTCAAAAAAGGCAGCAGGTTTGTGCCATTGAGCTTCCAGTCGGGCTGCGCCTCCACGCCCGCCGCCGCCAGCGCGGTCGGCAGGATGTCGAGGCTGATCAACGGCTGGTCGCAGGTTTTGCCTGCGGGGATGCGGCCCTTCCATTGCACGAGGAACGGCACGCGGATGCCGCCTTCCAGCAGATCGCCCTTCACGCCGCGGCAGGGATCGTTCTTCGAGGCGTTCTGGCCGTATTCGAAAGCAGCGTCCGGCTGCGGGCGCGGCTTGCCGGTCGGCCCGCCGTTGTCGCTGAGGAAGAAAATGAGGGTGTTCTCCTCCAGTTTCGTCTCGCGCAGCGTGGTGAGCACGCGGCCCACGTTTTCATCCAGCGAGGCCATCATGCCCAGCATGGTGCGCCGGTGCAGATCAGGGATGTGGGCAAACTGGGCCAGATGCTCCGCCTTGGCCTCCATGGGCCAGTGCGGTGGCACAAAGGCGAGATAGAGGAAGAACGGCGCGCTCTGGTGCCGCTCGATAAAGGCTGCCGCTTCGCGTCCGAAGGCATCGGTGGAGTATTCTTTCTCCCGCACCAGCTTAGCGCCGCGATACAGATTGCTGATGAAGCCGGTCTTCTTGTCCGGGAACAGCACGCCGCCGTTCGAGTGCCAGAAGGCCTCGTCAAAGCCGCGCTGATAAGGCCGCCGATTTTCGCCATCGCCCAGATGCCATTTGCCCACCATTCCCGTCACATAACCCGCCGCCTTCAGGCGATCCGCCATCGTCCGCTCGCTGAGCGGCAGCCCCCCTTTTCTGGTCTCGTCATTCGTCTCAAAGCCGAAGCGATTTTGATAGCGCCCCGTCATCAAGCCCGCGCGCGACGGGCAGCATTGCGGCGCGCTCACGTAACCGGCGGTGCAGCGCACGCCATTGGCCGCGATGGAATCAATCTGGGGCGAGACGACGTCCTTCGATCCCTGACAGCCAAGGTCCGCGTATCCGAGATCGTCGGCAAGGATGACGATGATGTTGGGCTTCGGCTTCGGCGCATCGGCGGCGTGCAGCGCGGCCAGCGGCGCGAGCAGGAGGATGGTGAGAAGGGCGAGCGCGTGTTTCATGGATGTCTCTTTCCGTGGATGAAGGAGAATGTCTGGCATTCCTATTTGCCTTCCTTGGCCCACTGTTTCATCAAGGCGCTGTTCTTCATGAGGGCTTCTTTGCGAGCTTTGCCTGCCGGGGTTTTGAGTTCGTAAGCGATGTTGGCGTCGTAGGCTTCTTCTGACTCCGGGCCGCGGTCGTGCGTCTCCAGCATCCAGCGGTCCAGCCGCGTGCGCAAGGTTTCCAGCGTGGAGCGGAACTGCGGATCGCCGGTCAGGTTGCGGGTTTCAAACGGGTCGGCCTGCACGTCGTAGAGTTCCTCGATGGGGCGCGTGGGCGAAAACAGGATTTCGTCCTGCAGCGCGCTCAACTTGCCCTGTGTGTGGAGTTCGCGCAGCCGCTGCAGAATCAGTTTGGAGTCCTTGTAATCGTTGGGCTGGAGCAAGGGACGCTGCGGGTGAAAATTGCGGATGTATTTGAACTGTTCCGTGCGCGCGCTGCGAATGCGATCGACCGTTTCGCCACAGCGATCGCGTGCAGCGAAGATGGCATCGCGGCGTTTGTAATCCTTGGCGAAGATGTCGCGGCCCTGCATCCACGACGGCACCGGCAGGCCCGCCCAAGCCAGGGAGGTGGCCGCCATGTCAATGTGCTCGATGAGATCCGTGCGCACGCCGCCGCGCGGGATGCCGGGACCGCGCACAATGAAGGGCGTCCGAATGCCCTCGTCATAAAGGAACTGTTTTCCCCTCGCATGGCTGATGCCGTTGTCGCCCATGAGAATGATGATCGTCTGATCGAGAACGCCCTCGGTTTCCAAGCGCTGGAGAATCTCGCCGACCTGTTGATCACAGAGTCGAATGCAGTCCAGATATTGCGCCCAATCCTCGAGCAACGCCGGATCGCGCGGATAATAGGGAGGCAGCGTCACGTCCTCCGGTTTGGTCAGCGTGCCCAAGGCCTTCGGTGCCTCGTCCCGATACCAGCGGCCGTCGTCATTGCGATTTTTTCCGCCCCACAGTTGGATCTGGGCGAAGAACGGCTGGCCCGGCTGGCGGCCTGCCCAATCGTTGCCGTCATACATCTTCGCATCCCATTCAAAGTTGTAGTCCGTCTTGCCGAGCCGCTTTCCCTTCGCGGGATAGCCGCCATTGCACGTGTAATACCCGGCGCGCTGAAACAGCGCGGGCACCGGCGCAACCCCGGTGGGCAGATGGATTTTTTCCGTACCCCTTCCGCTGCGATGATGGTGGGCGCCGATGGTGGTCTGATACATGCCGGTGATCATGGCCGAGCGCGACGGTGAGCAAACCGATGAGGTAAGAAAGGCCTGGTCAAACCGGGTGCCCTCGCGAACGAGGCGGTCCATGTTCGGCGTCTGAATCTTCTTTTCGCCATAGCAGGGCAACTCCACGCCCACGTCATCCATGATGATCCAGAGGATGTTGGGTTTCGTATCGGACGCTTGCAGCGCGGCCAGCGGCGCGAGCAGCAGGGCGGTGATGAGTGTGATAGTGGGTTTCATATTCAGGGCCGGCTGCGACCGTTGTCGCGGACCTTCGCGAGGGCAGCGGCGAGTTGTTTGACGACTTCGGGTTTCTCTGCGGCGATGTCCTTCGTCTCACCGGGATCCTTGGCAAGGTCGTAGAGCTGATGGTTTTTTCCGCCCTTGGCGGCCTTGCTTTCAATGAGCTTCCACGGGCCGGAGCGCACGGCAAGCGCGTCGTCGCGCGTGTCGCCTTGCAGCACGGTGAGCTTGCGAATCGGTTCCTTGAGCGGCCCGCCGCGCAACGCAGGCAGGATGTTGAAGGAGTCTTCACCCGTGTCGCGCGGCAATTTCACATCCAGGATGCCCGCGACCGTTGCGAGCAGGTCGGTGAGGCAGATCGTTTCGTCTGAGACCGTTGCCGGTGGGATCTGGCCCGGCCAACGCGCGATGAACGGCACGCGATGCCCGCCCTCGAACGGCGTGCCCTTGCCGTCGCGCCAGGGGCCGTTGGTGACATGGCCGAGGGCGCGGGCGTCCCGCTTGGCGGTGCGAAACTTCTCGCGCACGCCGCCTGCCTCGCTGGCGAGGTTCAGTTTCACGTTCTGCGTGCCTTTGAAATCCGCGGGCGCGCCGCCGTTGTCGCTGGTGAAAATCACCAGCGTCCGCCCGGCGAGTTGCAGCCGGTCGAGGGTTTCCAAAATCCGGCCGACATTCTCGTCCAGTTCCTGGATGTAATCGCCGTAAAGGCCTGCCTGGCTCGTGCCGCGAAATCGCGCGGCGGGCGTGATGTGGGTGTGGGGGATCACCGACGTGAAATACAGGAAGAACGGGCGTTCGCGGTTCTCCTCGATGAAATGCAACGCCTTGGCAACCAGTGTTTCGCTGACCTGATCCTCCACGCGCGGCTGGGCCAGACCTTCGGGAAAGTCGCGCCCCTTGACGACGCGGAACGCCTCGCCCGGTTTGCGCCCGACGATGTCGTGGTTCTCGATGAAGGCGCGGTAATGGTCGTTGTGGTTCTGAGGCACGCCGAAGTGATAATCGAAACCCACCTCCAACGGCCCGGTGATGGGCAACTGATTCCAGTCCTTGCTGTAACCGAGATGCCATTTGCCGATGGCCGCCGAGCGGTAGCCCTGCGTCTTGAGCATCGAGGCGATGTTCATCCGGTCCTGCTCGATGTGGTAGTCATTGCCCTTCTGGTGCAACCGCCACGGATAACGTCCCGAAAGCAGTCCATAGCGCGACGGCGAACAGACGGACGCGGGCGAATGCGCGTCGGTAAACTTCATGCCCTCGCGCGCGAGGCGATCCATGTTCGGCGTTTTTATCTTCGTTGCGCCATAGCAAGCGACATCGCCGTAGCCAAGGTCATCGGCGAGGATGACGATGATGTTCGGCTTCGTCGCGTCAGCGGCGTGCAACGCGGCCAACGGCGCGAGCAGCAGGGCGGTGAGGAGGGTGATGGTTTGTTTCATGGTGCAGAACTATTTTTCGGTGATGCAAAACAGGTGCTTGTCGCCACGGATGAGGAGACGGTTGCTGACGGGAACCGGAGAGGCGATGATGCGTTCGCCCATGGGATTCTCGCCCAGCAATTCCAGCTTGTTTCCCACCTGCGCGGCAAACACCACGCCGTCCTCGCGCGCGGCGTACAAGATGCCGTTGGCAATCACTGGCGAAGAAAAATACCTGCTGCTCCGGGGCAATGCCTCTTCCCAGATGGTTTTGCCGGTCGCGGGATCGAGGCAGATCACTTGGCCGAGCGGCCGCAGCAAATACGCCCGGCCCTGCCACAACGCCGGCGTGCAACAGAAGATGCCGAAATCGTCCCGCTGCCACACGCGATGCGTGGCGGAGACATCGCCGCGGCCATCCACGCGGACGCCTTCCATCCGGCCTTGCTGGCGGTCGTCGCGGCCCACGGGTACGACAGCGATGTCGTTGTGGATGACGGGCGTGGCGATGGCAGGCCAATAACCGGTTCCGCGCGGGTTGAATCCGCCGCACGACCAGATCAGCTTGCCGTCGGCGGCATCGTGAGCGGTCAGATGATCGGCGCCCCAGACCAGAAACGCGAGCTTGCCTTGATGCTGGAAAAACAACGGCGTCGTGTACCCGTTGTCATTCTCGTTTGGCACCTCGTAATTGCGTTTCACCTGCCAGCGCATTTCACCGGTCGCCTTGTCGAACCCGGCCACCCACGAATCGCCGTGGTGCATCCGGGCGTAGATGACGTGCCGGTCAGTGACGACCGGCGAACTGCCCTGGTCCCAGATATACACCTCCGGGCCGAACCGTTCGATGAGATTGATCTGCCAGCGCACCTTGCCGTCGAACTCCAGCGCCGCAAGCACGCCGCTGCGGAAACGGGCAAACACTCCTTTGCCGTCCGTGACAGGAGAACCATTGCAACTGGTGCCGAGCGTCTTGTGTCGCGCCGGACTCTCCGGCCCCAGTTTCGTGAGCCAGAGTTGTTTCCCGTTCATGTCCAGCGCCATCACCGCGTCGCGTCCGTCGGCGGGAGTGGTCAGGTAAATCCGTTTTTGCCAGACAATGGGAGTGGACGCGCCTTTGCCGGGCAGCGCGACTTTCCACGCGGCAGTTTCCGGCGACCAGCGCGTGGGATAATTGCCGGTCGGCGCGCAACCGTTGGCGGCCGGCCCGCGCCAACTCGGCCAGTCGTCCGCGTATAGTGTGGTTGCCAGTAGCAGGACTGTGATAAGTGCAGGTGTCTGGTTCATGGTTGGGTGGAATCTTCCCATCTCTTGGGTTGTTTGGCAAACACAGCGCGCATATCCACCGGCCAACTGGCGCGATGCTCGTGTTGATATAGACCGATCTTGTCCAGGGGAATCGGGCGGAAACCGATGCCGGCAAAACGCGACGTGTCGGCAAAACTCAGATTGTCCGTCGCATCCTCGATGTTGTCCGCGAGCTCGAATTTGTTCGCCGACGGTTTGCCGTAGGTGGTGAACATCGGGCCGCATTTCCAGAAGATGTTCCGTCGCGCGAAGTTCAGGCCCGGCTCCGTGCCCAACCGCTTCAGTTCCGGATACCGCTTCAGATACAACTCGGACATGATGAAGGCAGGGTCTTTGCCCAGGCGTTCCCAATGTTTGTTCTTGGCGTTGTAGCCGCCGGTGATTCCTTTCTCGCACTCGGCAAACAGATTGTTCTCGAAGATGTTGTCCCGGCCGCCGTTGATGTTGACGCCGCCGAAGCCCTGCGCTGCCCGGTGAAAAATATTCCCGTACACCAGCATCCCGCTGATGGCGTCGTCGAGCCGGATGCCCGCGCGGCCGGCCGGGCCTTCCATGTGATCCTGCGGGCCGATGTCGGAGAAGTAGTTGTAGCGGAACACGATGCCCCGGTAGGTTGGGTTGCCGAACAACTCCATCGCGCCTTGGTCTTCGCTTTCGAGGATGGCGCGATAGACGCGGTTGTATTCGAGGACATGGTCGTTGCCCTCGATCCGCACGACGCTGGACGGGCAGTCGCCAAACAAGTTGTGCGCGACACGATTGCCGCACCCTTCAAGCTGCACCGCCGGCACATAGGTGTGGTCAAGCCGGCCAAACGAGTGCATCCAGCAATTCTCGACAAAATGTTTCGCGGGCGTGAGCGTCCGCCGGTCGCCGCCGATGACCTCGGTGGCGCGACGCCCGATGGAGTAGATGTCGCAACCGAAGATGCCGTTCTCGCGACCGCCGGTCATTTTGATGCCCATGCCGGCAAAACGTTTCAACGTGCAGCCTGCAATCAGGCAACGCTCGCTGTCCCGGATGAGCATCCCGCTGGAGCGCGAGAGATCGAACACCAAACCCTCGATGCGCACGTGGGAGACATTCGCCATCGAAAGCATCGGCGCCGTGAGCATGCCGATCTCGACGGTGGCGCGGGCGGGATCGGATGGCGGGTAAAAATAGAGAATGCCGGTCTTGCGGTCGAGATACCACTCGCCGGGCTGGTCGAGTTCTTCGAGCAGGTTGAACGCGAAGTATTTGATCTTCCCCTTGTTGAACCATTTCACCGGCTCCATGCTCCGGGCCAGCAACTCGTAGGGGCCGCCAGCGACACGCTTCGTCGCCGGGTCAATGTGGGTGATCTTTAACGTGCGGTCCGCCCAGCCGTGCGCGAAGTAACCGAACAACCACGCGTCATCGGCTTTCGTCCAGCGCGCGTGCCGGTCGTCGAGATACTCGAACACCGACGGCTTGCCTTCCTTCTTCGACCCCGGCTCGATGATCTTGCCGCCGTTCACGAAGCCGCTGTTCGGCCAGCGCGCCAGCGTCAACGGCTTGCCGTTGAAGAACAGTTCGAGCGTCGCCGGTGGCGGCGCCTTGCCGTACCCGCGTTCCTGCAGCGGCGCGAGATCGTCCACGCCTTGTTGGCGCAAGTCGCACTGAAACGCCTTTCCGCCCGCCACGTCAGCGGCTCGTGTGAAGCCGCGCAACCGCTTCCCGCCATAGAGCACCGCCGTGCCCGGCTTGTCCGCGCGATACACCACCGGCGCTTCTGCAGTCCCTGAGTCCGCCGCCGTCAGTTCGAATGTCTTCGTCACGTTGTATTCGCCCGGCAACAAGCGGACTGCCACTGGGCCTTTGGGCTTGAGCGCGCGAATGGCGTCGCGAGCCTTCTCCAGCGACGCGAACGGTTGTTTCCGCGTGCCGGGATTCGCATCGTTGCCGGTTGGCGCAACATAGAACTCGGCGGCATGCAGCGATGACGCTAACATGATAATGAGGATTGTGAGGGTGTGTTTCATGGCAGTATCTCTAACGCGGCAAAGCTGCAACCAAGTGGAGGGACGCGCTCCGTCGCGTCCGTGGGCTTGGGGTGGCGGCCACGACGGAGCGTGGCCCTCCAAGTTGCCCAACGTATATACGCTTTTCTGTATGATCTCACGACGAAAGAATCTAACGGTCAATTCTTGACGACCACTTCAGCGGCTCCATCTCCCTTCCTTGGCGAATTGATCCATGAGCACCTGATGGATCTCGGAGATGCTCTTCGCCCAATCGGCGTAGAGCGTCTTGTCGGCCTTTCGAAGGCCCTGCTTGAGATGGCCGGGCTGGTATTCCGCATCCAGGTATTGGCATTTGAAGTAGCCGAGGATGTACGGCTTGGCGAAGGCGCTCAACAGGTAATTCTTGTAGGATATCGCAGCCTCGGCCTCATTGCTGAACTGCGGCCACATCGTCTTGTCGTATTTGTCCGTCTTGAAACTCTGGTTCCAATCGCTCAGAAAAATCGGCTTGCCGGTGATGGCATGTATCTTGTCCAACACCTCGCCCGTCAGCTTCTTCTCATACGGCTGGAAGGAAATGATATCCACGACCTTGCCCGCCTCCTCGATCACCTCCATCGGCGCGCCGGGGATGGTGTTGTAGCGTTCACCGAACAGCAGGCGGCCGGGGGCGTACTCCCGATAACAAGAGGCCGTGTAGGTGTACAGTTCCCGTGCGATGATGCGCAGGAAGGCAGCGTCGCCATGATCGCCTTCCTGAGCCAGGAATTGCTCGTAGCGTATCCGTCCCGGTGCCGTCTTCGGCAGGTTCCGGAAGTAATCCACGAAAGCATTCTTGGCCCCCGCCTTCGCGCCGCCCCACGTGGGGATGTCGGTCCACCAATAACCGACGCAATGGGGGTTGCCGACGGTCTGTTGGCAAATCCCGGCGATCTGCTTCCTGAGTTTATCTTTGACCGCCGGATCGAACACGTCCTCGTACGAGGACTTCGAGGACTTCTCTGTGCCCTTCTTGTTTCTTTCCACCTTGGGAGAGCCGGCCAACTTGTCAGCGTTGTGGATGAAAAGGAACTCGTCCACCAGTCCTTTGGCGTTGCCCACGGCATTGAACTTGCAATCACGCAGATCCTTGATGGTCGTTTCCAGTCCCACCGCGGGCGGGCCGGCGCTCGCATGAGACATGCCCAACAGCATCACCGCGCGTCCGTCTGGACGCAGGAAGCAGTACTTCCCGTTGCGTTGGGTGACTGAAAAAGTCGCCGCTTGACTGCCGCAGGCGAACAAAACCATTGCGACCGCGATTTTGATCATCATGGCATTACTCCGAGTTAGAGTTGTCTCCAGGCGTTAGCTCTGCGCGGCCGGCGGCGCCGCTGGTGTTCGCCGATCTGGATGAATACGCGCCCGGTTCCATCTGTCATTCTCACGCCCGCATGCGGATGCGGCAGGTGAGGGTGCCTTGCTTCGGGATGACCGCGAAGATGGGGATGGCTTCGAAGCCTGGGACGAGGTTGAAGATTCGTGAGCGTTTCGAGTCCTGGATTTCCAGCGGGGCATTCGATTCCAGAATCAGCGTGCCGCCTGGTTTGCGTATTTCCAGCTTCTCCGCTGAGACTCGGACCACCTTTTCGCCGGCCGGGGAAATCACGGGCAGCATGAGGCGTGGGCGGGCAGCATCAGTGCCGACACCGGGAGCACGGGCAGAGATGGTGGTGGAGTCGGAATCGAATTGATAAGTGAGCTCACATTCGGCCTGGCCTTGGGTCGGAGCTTGGAAGGCCTTGTCAACCAGGCGGGTGGTGACATCAAACTTGATGAGACCTCCGGCGTCGTTGACTTTCACCTGGGCTGTAAAGTCATAGAGTTGGGTGAACCATTTTCCACCCTGGTGGAGTTCGATGCGTGGGGTGAGCGGATTGTCTTCGCGCTGCGGATGCCGCTGCATGTTGAACGGCTCAACCGGAAAATAATGAGGCATACTCGATGCGAAAAGCGGGCCGAGCTTGGGATGCCAAAGCATGGAGATGCAGCCGCCCGTCGGCGGGAAGGTGTCTTTGTTGTAAGCCAAATCCAATGCGCAGACCGTGGCACGCCATGGTCCTCGCGCCGCCAGCCAGGTGGCCATCTCTGGGTAGAAGTTCACCCCATCGGCCTCAGCTCGTGGCAAAGGCGCGGTGGCCTTGATTTTTTGAGCGAGGCCTTGGTGGTCACGGAGGAGTGCGAGCGATTTGGCGTGGGTGAAGGTATGGTGGATGCACGGCTTCATACCGGCACTGACCAGGTGCGGTCCGCCAGCCAGGAGGCCATCAACCGTGCAGCGGCGCTTGAGCCGGGTGTTTTCAATGACAGCCGTGGCAAAGGCTGGGTTGAAGCCGGCCAACAACGCGTAGCCGGCTTGACATCCGTCAGTCGTGCGACTGCCCCAATACGTCCATTTGGCTTGGCGGGAGCCAAAGCTGTTGTCCCATGCGCCATCCGGCAGCATGAAGGCGAGGTGGGTGTTGAGCAGGCGTTTCGCGGTGGCCATCAGTTTATTATCTCCCGTGACGATGGCAGCCATGAGGATGTTGGGGATGGTTTCCTCCACATTGTAGCCAATGTCCACCGATCGGCAGCCGCGCGGGCCGACCCGGCCGTGGGGCCTGCCTTCGCCGTGCAGCAAGCCGCTTTTGGTGATCCAGTTGTCGAGATCGCCGGCAAACTGACGGCTTCGTTCGAGGTACTCCGGTCGGTGAAGCATCTTGCCGAGCAGGTGAAAGCCGTAGATGGAGGAGAGGCCGTAGTTGATATTGGCGACATCAAATTGAACCATCCATTGGTGGATGAAGTCACCGGCCTTTCCGAGCCGCTCCATCCAGCGACTGCGGGTTTTTTCATCGAGCAAATCGCCATGATATTTCAAGGTATCGGCCAAGCCGATCGCTGCAAAGAGTGTGGGGCCCTTCCAGGATTTCGGGCTCAGATCATTCGTCCAGGCACCGGATTCCAATGTCACATTCTTCGACCACTCGAAGACCTCAATACCAGCCGTGAGATACTTTTCATCGCCTGTTACCTTGGCTTGGTGAAGGAAGGGATAAACCGCATCAAAACAGCGTCCATGGATAAAGTCGCGTCCATGGATGGAAGTGCAGGCGGGGCAATCCAGCGCACCGTGGCGTTTGGCATTGCCAGGGTCAACAATGCGATGGGCCAGCATTCCATCGCACCAATCGCGCAGCAAGTTCCGCGAAAGAGTATCGAAAGATTCGTTAGCACCACGATCGTGTTCAGCTCCACGGCTAGTGTAAGGGAAAGCCAGACTTAGCGTTCCAGCTGCGCCCACAAAGAGAAATTGACGACGGTTCATGGTAAAGGATGGTGTCGCTTAATGTTTGTCGAAGTGCTCCACGAGGCCGTAGGCGCGTTCGTTGATGCGTTTCATCGAATCGAGCAGCGGCGCGTAGGGTTCATAGAGGTAGTTCACGATGCCCTTGTTGGCATCCCGGTTGGAAGGATCGGACTTGGTATCGGTCGGGTCGTTATCTTGATATCTGAACCAGTGCCAGCCTACGCACACTTTGGATTGCATCAGGCCGAGCGTGAAATTCTCGTAGAACAGTCCGCGGTCACGCTGCGTCTTGACGAGCCATCCGGCGCCGCTGGTGTTCCCGAGGCCGGAATCCTCGCCCTTGGCATACCACTCCGTGATCAGCACCGGCTTGCCTGATTCACTCGCCCACGTGCTCAAACGCTCCGGGTTCGGGGTCCATGCGTTGTAGTAATTCACCGAGACCACATCCACATGCCGGCCGGCGGCCCGAAACACTTCCGTGAAGCGCACGTCCTTGCCGTAGAAACGAGAACCGAGGTAAAGATGGTTCGGGTCGTGTCGCTTGATGGCAGCGGAAACGATGCGGAAGTAGCGCTCGACCATGAACTCCTGAAAAACGGGCAAGTCCGCCGGGACAATGTCCCGCGCGGTGGCGTCCGCGCCATGCCGGCCGCGCAACCACTTGAGTGCGGCTTGATGCCCATGGTCGGTGGCTGGCAGGGCGAGATATTTTTCCAGCGCGTCGGCAGGAAACGGCAGCTCGTTGTCGGAAAAATGTCCGAGCAGCCACGGGTCATCTTTGTCCGCCGCCAACTGTTGAGCGTGTTTGTCGCAAAAGGTTTCAAATTCCGGGTCAAAGACGAAGATGCAGTCGCCAAGGTAGCCCATATGGCCGGATTGCTGAAAGGTGCCGCCGCGCTTTTTGCCATAGCTCTGCATGAAGTTCCAGATGCGGGTGTAAACGAGCGGTTGCGGCTCGGCACGAAACGGTTCCGTTTCCGCGAAAGCGCCGAGGCCGTTAAACCCGTGAGCGCGCAACAATGCGGTGGTTTGCGCGGACCAATTGGCGTCCGTGCCGAACTTGGTTTTCCATGCGGCCTTCGCGCCGGTCGAGCTAAGCTTCTTGACGCCGGCAACGCCCCGATGAACAAACAAGCCGCCTTCTGGATCCACCAGCCACCAACGTCCGTCGATCTTCGCCGTGTGAAAGTAGCCCGTGGCCTTTTCTTTGCGCGATGTCAGTCCGCCAAAGCGGCTGAGGCCGGCATCGGGTGGGATTCTGCCCGCATCGGGCAAATCGTCCAGCGTGCGTGTGGGCCGGGCCGTCCACTTGCCTCCGGGCTTTGTGGCGACTTCGACGGTGCGGGGCGCGGCTTGTCCAAAGGTTCTCGCGGCCAACGGCGCCAGCAGCAGGACGGTGAGGAGGGTGAGGGTGGGTTTCATGGTTCTTCGAACCATTATTGGGATTGCGGATTGGGAGATCATTGGGCGACAAGCACCACGATCGACTCAGGGGGAAGGACCACGTCATTCCATCCCTGCTGTCTTTCCGGCAATGCTCCCGGACGGTATCGAACGCAAGCGTCACCGCCGCCCTTTGCTGTCACGGTGACCTTGGCTGGCTGCTTGCCGGCGTTCACCACCACAATCGCGGGCTTTCCCGTCTCTTTGTGTTCGTAACGAGTCCAGCGCACCTGCTTCGGAATGCCTTCCTTGATTTGCACGTTGACGTCCAGGATGTCGCGAAACTTCCCGTTCCACAGATAATCCGCAAGGTTCCTGCGCATCTCCAGAAGTGTGCTTCCATAACTGGTGTTTGCGGGGATGTCCGAGAGCCGTCCTTTGAAATTCAGAGGCTCATAGCTGATGGCGGCTCGCATCAGAATGCAAAAGTTCAGCAGCGTTCGCTCCTGCAGGCCGTAGATCGGTTCGACAAAGCGAGCTTCCGGGAAAGTGTATTGGTTGATCGGAAGGAGGCCGTTAATGTCATTCCGATTGTCACGGCCAGCCGGGCCAGCCCTGACCTCAAACATGGAATGATACTGCACGGGGATGTCGTAAAAGAGCTCCTGAACAACCATTAAGTCCGGTCGTTCCCGGCTGTTCGACTCGTGGAGACGCCGCAGAAGCTCAGACCATCCCACGCCGCTGAAGACCCCGTAGGGGTGGCCGTGGGACGTGTCATAGCAACGGTTCTCCGGTTTCCCTTCGTCGATGTGTATGCCGGAACTACCCAAGTCGCGCACCTCCTTCAGCCATTGGGCAACGGCGATCTCCTGCCACTGTTTGGAGTTGTGGCACAGGAAAAAGTAGGTTCGGTTGGCATAACCATTCAGCTCGGCAAGAGTGTCGTAGCCCCAACCTGAGTTCACATGCGGATTTCCGAAGGGGTCCTTCATCACGTAACGATGAAGTTCCTTCTTGGTCCACTCCCCCGCCCGGTCGGCCCATTTGAACTTGCAGAAAAGGATGATGCGCACGCCCATTTGTTCACACTGTCGGATCGCCGCGATCAGTTCTTCGCGCGTGCCGAGCCGCGGATCGACGGAATTGTCCGGCAGTTGACTATCCTGCCCACCGCGGTTCCAGCCGATGATGCGCATGGCGCGAACACCATGCTCCTTGGCTTCCTTGGCAAGGCCAGGCAGGTCCGAAAAGCGGTAACGAAGATTGTCCGCTTGTGTCAGAAGCTGCACCGTATACCAGGAGTCGATATCCTTTGCCCAAGCGGGGCGTGGCTTGAACTGCATCCACGTGTTGGCCCACTCCCGGTAGCGGTCTGCGGCAGCATGCCAGGTGCCTTTTTGGAAGGAGACCACCAGGTCTGGCATCTCATACGTCTGCCCCGGCTCGACAGATGGCGATTTGGCCGCTGCGATCTGGATGCCGAGCGGTCGCGTCGGAGAGAGGGTTTCCGCATCGGGCCACATGCCAGACGCATTCTGATGACCGAAGCATTGCCCTGCGTGGGGAAGCAGATCGAATACGAAATCCGTGGCGTCACCAGAAGAGTCGTGCAGGCCGAGATACAGGGCGTCCTCCCCGTTTGAGATGCTTACCCATGGCATCGCAATGGAGGTGGGATACGGCTGGATGTTCCGCGCATTCGAAAAGGACCAGAAGCCTGTTGTTCCATCAAAGTAGTCGAATACGGTGAAGCTTTTCCCATAGACCGGGTTGGAGGCATAGACCCTGTTCTTCCTGCGGTCGCCGATGCCTCTGGTCCCAGAAAGAGGCGCCAGCCACACCTCCTCCACGCGGAACGGAGTGCGGTTGTCGACTTTCAATCGGAAGCTGGCCTCCGGCTTGCGTTCCCGGAGCGACACCGTCATCTCGACTGCGATGTCCAGTGGAGCGCCGGAACTTGAGCCTGTCAGCCCCGACCAGCGGAGGCGGGCCGTTTTGCCATCCTGGATCTCAAGCAACTCGAGTTTCTGACGAACTCCTTCAAGGTAATTGAACCGGTTCCCTGGAAGCGGCACCAACAGTCGGAAAGTCTGGGCAAGCTTCGGCTCGGCGATGAGTTCCAAGTTCCTCTCCAGATTGCGAAGGCCGACGATGGCACCGCTGGAACCCGAAAAGCGAATCTCGATGCTGCCGTTGGAAAGGACCTTCTCATTCGGATCAGCCGCGGGCAACGCAGCCAGCGGCGCGAGCAGCAGGGCGGTGAGGAGCGTGAGGGTGTGTTTCATTTGTTTGGTTCCTTACGATTTCATCTGTTCGTCAGTTCCAAGTATTGGAAGTTTGTGTGCCGTGATTTGCCAAGGCTTGGAAAGAGCCGACGCGGAGTTTCCCAAACCTTGGAACTTCCGGCAAGGCGCATCCCGCGTGCAGCGCGGCCAGTGGAGCCAGCAGCAGGGCGGTGAGAATGAAGCATGTGCGATTTATGGCTTACCGATCTTTCCGATGGCTCTTTAGCATAACCCGGTCCACGAAGACAATGTTCTTGCCGCCGGACAATGTGAGCGTCACGCGGGCGTTCATGATGTCGGGGCCGGTGTGCTTGTAGTCGAACGTGTACTCTTCTTTGCGCGTCGCCAGTGGCTGTGGGTTGGACGTGAAACAGATTGCGCCATTTGCGGAAGCGTCTTCCAAGCGGGCTGTCGCGGTCGCGCCCTGCTTCTCCGCGCGGGCGAGGAAGGTCAGCCGGTAGGTGTTGCCGCGCCGCAGATGGATGAATGGTTTTTGCAGCGCGTTGGCCTGCGCGATCATTGGGTCGCTGCTCTGCCACTTCTCCACCATCGTCAGCGTGTCTTGGGAAATCGTCACTGGCTCGGCATCAAGGTCGAGCTTCAGTGCAAACACGCCGCTCAGTGAAGCGCTATTCACTACGGACGCCGAAGAGCTTCCGGTCACTTGCCAGGCCTTGATGCCGCGATTCTCGCCCCAACCCTCAAACTCCCTGAACTCGGAATTGGCCAGTTGGTTGAACGACGGGACGGGCGTGGCTTTCGTCCGCGTGATGATGTCCAGCACGCCCTGGTCCCAGCCGAATTCCGTGTCGAGGATGTTCCAGCTTGCCATCATCGAGTTGCGCGGCAACCCGGCGTAATACATCGAGGCGATATCGCGTTCGTTGATCGCGTCGAACACAAACTTCGTGTAGGCGAGGAAATCGTCGCGTTTCTTCGGCACGTTCTGCGCGCCCCACTCGGTCAGCACGACGCGCTTGTTCCATTTCTTTCCCCACGCAGCGGCGAGATCGAAGTTGTCGGTCACGAGCTTCTTCCACTTCGGAAAATCGTCCACGGTCACCAACTTCCCCTTGGGCATGGTGTAGGCGTGCGGCTCATACATGTGAAAGGCGCCCATCACGTATTTGTCTTCGGCGAAACCGCCGCCGCCGGGCAACTTGTAAGTGAGGTATTCCGTCGTGACGTATTTTGAGAGGAACGGCGCCTGCATGTAGGACGGCCCGCCGATGAGCAGGATGCGTTTCGGGCTGACCTCGCGGATGGCAGCGACCGCCGCGTTGATCCAGTCCATGACCTCGGCCGGGTCGTTCAGTTTCGGCGCGAGCGACGGTTCGTTGAACATCTCGAAGACAAGCTCTGGCGGGTAGTCCTTGTAGAACGTCGCGATCTGCTTCCAGCGGTCCACATACTCTTGCTTCTGTTTCGTGAACGAGAACATGCACAGATTGACAACGAGTCCCTGCTTCAGCGCATAGGTGACGTTGCTGGCGAAGAACTCCGGTTGCCGGTGCGTGTTGAAGAAGAACCGGATGCTGTTGAATCCCGCCGACCGGATCGAGTCGAGATAATCCGCATTCAACTCCGCCACTGCCGTCTGGTCCTGGTCGCGATCAAAATGCCCGACGCAAATGCCGTGCTTCATGCTCTGAAAAACAGCGGCGACGGGATCAGCGGTTGCGCTGTCCTGCTTGCTGTCGGCCAAAGCATTGCCGGCCAAAGCCAGCGCCCAGATCACGGTGATAATCAGGTATCTCATCATCTCTTATATTCCGCCAAACGCGCCCGTTTGCCGCATCGTATCACGGAAAGTAGTCCGCACGCAGAACATGCGGACGACGATTTCGCCGGCGCATGACCGCCCTCACAGGCAGAACCACGGTAACGCCGTCACTTTGTCGTGCAGCCGCATCGGGCGCGGGCAGCGGCAGACGATGAACCCGTGCGCCGCCTGCTTCGGATGCTCCGCTAGAAACCCCAGCAAATGCCGCGCATCCTGCACCGTCGGTTTGTCGCTCCACTTCACCTCGATGGGGGTGAGCGTGCCTCCCCGTTCAATGATGAAGTCCACTTCGGCGCCGTCTTTGGTGCGCAGATGATACAGCTTGCCCTCGCCCAGATATTGGAGCCGCTTCCACAACTCGATCCCGACCCACTGCTCGAAAAATCCGCCTGGCTTCACCTTCACCACATCGGGCGTCGCCGTGAGTCCGGCCGCCGCATGGCGCACGCCCAGATCGAAGAACAAAAACTTCGGCGTCGAGAGCAGGGCCTTCCTCGAACTCCGCGAGAATGCCGCGACTCGAAATCCCACAAACATATCCTCCAGCAACTGGTAGTAGCTTTTGACCGTGGGCTGCGACACGCCGCTCTCCTGCGAGATGGCCGCGAAATTCACGATCTGCCCCGACTCCGCCGCCGCCAGTTCCATGAACCGCACAAACGCCCCCCAGTCTTTGACCAGCGCCTCGCGACGGATTTCCTCCTCCAGATGCACGAACGCAAACGCCCGCAACAATTCGGCCCGGTCGGTTTCCGGGGCCGCCACCACGCCCGGCAGTTCGCCGAAGGTCAGCCGCGTCAACAAGTCCGAAGCCGGGAACGGTTTCTCCTGCGCCTGGCCCTTGCGCCACGAAAAGGGCAGCGGCGACACCGCGTAGGGAATGGGCGCTTGATCCGCCGGATGCTCCGCCAGCGTCAGCGGCAGCAGCCGATGGTAGAAACTCCGGCCCGGCAGCAGATTCGCGCCGATGCGCCGCAGCTTCCGGGCGGAACTGCCGCACAGCACGAACCGCCAGCGCGCCTTGTCGCCGTCATACAAGTGCTGCACCGCATCAAAAATCGAGGGCACCGACTGCGCCTCGTCCACGAAAACGAACTGTCCCTTTTTGAGCGCCGGCAAACTCCGGCAGTCCTCCACGAACGCCCCGGGGTTGGCCAGATGCCGCGTCCGCTCCTTGGGATTGGCCAGGTCAACGATCACTGTTTCCGGCGGCAGCAGTGACCGCAACAGCGTGGACTTCCCCGTCTGTCGCGCCCCGAAGACCAGATGGACATAAGGCCGCGCCAGCTTCTCGTGCAATGTTCCAGCATACCAACGGTCGAACATACCGGGCTTTATAAACTGGCGAGGAATCTAAAGTCAAGTTTCCAGGCTATCCGCCGCCGCATGAGCGGGGATATGGGGGATGCCTGCGTCCAGACCACGGCGACAACCAGGAATTTCATCTTGATTGGTTAAACAACGTTTCCGACAGGACGATCCGGAAACCGGTCGGGACCCAGTGATCGGTGTAGTTGTTGGTGTGCGGCAGGTCCAGTTCGTGCAGCGGGCCTTTGTTGTCGAGCGGATCGTAGCCGCGCGCGGCTGAGCGGGCCCAGCGCGGCGGACTGTTGGCGCCGCAACCTTTGAGCGCATGCTTCGTTACCAGATCGGGTTTTGTGCAGAGCGGATCAACCACGGGATTGACGCGGCGCGGGAACTGGGCATACAGATCCAAAACCCATTCCCACACGTTGCCGCCCATGTCATGCAGACCCCACGGGTTAGGCTTCAATTGGCCGACGGGTTGCGTGGGACCTGTGCCTGTGTTCGGATCCTGACCGGCTTTGTTCACGCCGACCCACTCGTATTCCTTGATGAGCGTGTGGCCGGGATCATCGCCGAAATGATAGCGCGTCGTGGTGCCGGCGCGGATGGCATAATCCCACTCGGCTTCGGTCGGCAGCCGGTAGGCCCACGTGGGCGGGATGCGGCCCGCGGCGCGCTCGCGGTCGGTGAGCAACGCGCAGTAGCGGACAGCGTTTGA
>Ga0194125_10005376_pt1 | contig 19456 bp, 14 predicted proteins | sample TA2KigC250mmetaG_FD_148626 | JGI IMG/M metagenome (GOLD analysis project Ga0194125, IMG submission 148626) | Freshwater microbial communities from Lake Tanganyika, Tanzania - TA2015034 Kigoma Deep Cast 250m | ecosystem: Environmental > Aquatic > Freshwater > Lake | place: Tanzania: Lake...
GGCCGGTTTGTTCTCCCAGGATTTTCAATCCATTCCTCTCACCGGGGTGGCCGTCCACGCGGTCGGACAAGGGCCGGCCCTCAAGGTGACCGTGGCCCACCACTACCGCAACGATGAACCCCGGCCCGTAGAAGCGGTCTACACCTTCCCCCTGCCTGAGGAATCAGCGGTGTGCGGCTTTGAAGTCGAGTTGGGTGGACAGACCCTCAAGGGCCGCATCGCCGATCGGGAAAAAAGCCTGGAAGAATATGACGAAGCCCTGGGGCGGGGGTTGGCAGCCTACCTTTTGGACCAGGACCGTCCCAATGTCTTCACCGCTTACGTCGGCAATCTCAAGCCTCAGGAAGAAGTCCTGGTGCGCATCTCTTACGTCGCGGCCCTCACCTGGCTTCCCGACGGCTTCCAGCTCATCATCCCCACGGTGGTTTCGCCCCGGTACTTTACCGACGAGCAAATCCGGACCATGGACCCGGCGGAGTTGTTGCATCTCACGCCCCCGGCGGTGCTGGGGCCGGTGCCTTATGGCCTCACCCTGACCGTGGACCTGGAGTTGCCGGGACGGCTGGTGGGGGTGGAGTGTCCGTCCCATCCCTTTGTATGGGAGCTGAGTGACGGTCGCCTCCAGGGTGCTCTGGCCGGGTGCGAGCCCCTGAACCAGGATTTTGTCCTCAACCTGAAACTGGACCGGCCCCATGAGCCCCTGTGTCTGGAGGCCCGGGCCGCGGACGGCGCGGCGGTGGTGCTGGTGGGTCTGCATCCCCGTCATCCGGACCCTTTGCCCCGACAGCCCCTGGAAATCATCTTTCTGGTGGATTGCTCCGGCTCCATGGCCGGGGAGAGCGCGGCCCAGGCCCGCAATGCCCTGGAGTTATGCCTGCGGGCGTTGGAGGCGACGGACAGGTTCAACATCGTCGCCTTCGGGTCGGAGTACCACCGACTCTTCAGGACTTCCCGGCCCTTCAACCAGGCCAACCTGGAGGAGGCCTCCCGCTTTGTGGCAACCCTGAGGGGCCACCTGGGCGGCACGGAAATTTACGCCCCTTTAAAGGCCTGTCTGGACCAGGTGCTTCCCAAAGGCCATACTCGCAAGATCATCCTGCTCACCGACGGTGAAGTGGCCAACGAGGCCGACCTTATTACCCTGGTCCGCTATCGCCCCCTTCATGGGGCCATCTACCCGGTGGGTCTGGGCCGTGGTCCCAATGCCCATCTCATCCGCAGTCTGGCCCGGGCTTCAGGAGGGGCGTCGGAGTTTGTTCACCCACAGGCCCGGCTGGAGCCGGTCATGGTGCGCCTCATGGAGAAGGTGGCGTCTCCGGCGTTTCATCCCGTCAGCATTGACTGGGACGGCCTGACGCCTGAGCTTCAGTCCCCCCGGGCGTTGCCCCCGCTTCATGTGGGGGAGCGTTTGTGGGCGCTGGCAAGGTTTGACGGACAGGCTCCTCAAAGGGTTACTGTCAGGCTGGAACTGCCCGGCGGCGACCCCCTGGTCCGCCCCTTGGAACCGGTTCGTTTCACCGGTGAGGCAGCTCAGGTCCTGCCTCTGATGTTGGCCCGGGAATTCCTGCGGGAACTGGAAGATGAGTATCAGAGCGGTCCGGCGGCCGGAAACCGGAAGGCCTATCAGGCCCTCAGGCGCCGGATCCTGGAGATTTCGAAAAACTTCGGGATCTTGTCGTCCCTGACCAGCTTTCTGGTGGCGCCGGAGCGGCCCGGCGCCGAGCCGTCCGAGGTGGTCATGCGCCGCGTCCCGGTGGTGCTGACCCGGGGCTGGGGGGGCTTGGAAAGTGCTTATTTCCCACTCCAGCCCGGCGCACCTCCTCATCCCTCATCTTATATCCTGGAGGATGCATATCCAAGCTGGCGGTACGGTTTCAGAAAAAAGGCATTGTTGCGCAGAGACCGCGTCGAACGACTCTGTTTGGAATTTGAAATAGTCACCCCCCCGCCCCTTGATCCCCAGGAGCAGGATTTCCGCCGCCTTATCCAGGAACAGCACGCCGAAGGCTGGTGGCCTCTGAGCGCCTGGCTGGCCGACCAGGTGCAGACCGACCTGGAAACCCTGGTCACCCTGGCCCAAAAACTGCCCCTCCTCCCACCCACGGCCTCACAGGCGGTGGCCACCTTATCTGCGCTCTACCTCCTCCACACGCGCTTCGCCGACCGCCACGACCAATGGCGCCTCTCCGCCGCCAAGGCCGAGCGGTGGCTGGAGACGCTCAAGATTTCGCTTCCCTTAATAACGCCAGATTGCTTATCATGGCTGGAAAATGCCTTATCTGGCCAGCCAGGCCCGTGCCAGGCAGGAGACGAACAATGATTAAGCGTTTATTATCACACTAAAATCTTCCCAAGGGAGTTAAAGGCTTTCGCTGTTCTTTTGTTCGGGGTCTAAACGTCCCGCCGGTCTTTTTGTCGTCAGGCGACTTCACGAGGCAGTGTCCCCAGGAACGGGGGTGCGCAGTGGTCTTCGGCGAGTACCATTTCCAGGCTATTTTGGAAGATGAGGCCCATCTTCCTCCCTTCAAAGGCTCCACCTTCCGGGGGGTGTTCGGCTGGGCTCTCAAAAGCGTGGTCTGCGCCCTGAAGCGCCAGGAATGCCCTTCCTGTCTGCTGCGGCAGCAGTGTATTTACACCAAGGTTTTTGAGCTGCCCCCGGACCTGCAGCCCCAGGGTAAACCCCATCCTCCCCACCCTTTTGTCATCGAGCCGCCGTTGGACCCCCGCACGTATCTTCCCCCAGGGGAATCCTTTGACTTCACCCTGCTGCTGTTCGGGGCGGCCAACCAATATCTGCCCTATTTTGTTTACGCCTTTCAGGAAATGGGCAAGATCGGCATCGGCCGCCGGGCGCAGGGCCACCGAGCCCGATTCCGTCTCCTTGCGGTCGCCTCCCCTAACACCGGGATTATCTATCACCACGAGGACGGCTCTCTCTCACCAGGAGCACTCCTTGACCTGAAACCCATGGATGTTGCCGGCCCCGGCCCGCCGGTGGACGAGATCACCCTGACCCTGCTCACCCCTTTGCGCCTGAAATACCAGAATCGACTCCAGGCAGAACTGCCCTTCCATGTCCTGGTGCGCGGGGTGCTGCGGCGGATCACTGTGCTTGCCTCCCACTACGGCGATGGCGAGCCTTCCCTGGACTATCGGGGGTTGGTCCACCGGGCCCAAGAGGTGCAGACGGTGCAGTCCTCCCTGTACTGGCTCGACTGGGAGCGCTATTCCCAGCGCCAGGCCCAGGCCATGCTGCTGGGAGGGCTGATGGGCTCCATCACCTACCGGGGAGAGTTGGGCGAATATCTCCCTTTGCTGCGTTTCGCAGAAAAAGTGCATGTCGGCAAGAATTCCACCTTCGGGCTGGGCCTGTTTAAAGTTTGCCAGGCTTCAGGTGACTAAGACCACGAAAGGAGAAGCCTATGGCGACACACTCTGATCTGTACAGTGGACGCCGGCTTAAAAAGCTCATCATGATCCATTTCTCGTGAGATAGTTGGATATCCGCATGGCCCTGACAGCTCTTAAAGGCCTCTCGTCGCTCAAGGAGGGCACCTATGGATCCCACCTTACTCAAAATCGCCGCGGCCGCCTTGTTGCATGACATCGGCAAATTTGCCGACCGTGATGCCCTGACGGTCAGCGAACAATTCATGCTCGACCACGCCGATCTTTATCAGCCTTTCAACCGCAAAACCGGGCGACATACCCACCAGCATGCCGTCTGCACCGCCGCCTTTTTGGAACGGTTGCGCGAGCTGCTTCCTCCCGAGTTCAGCGCCCGGCAATGGGGTGACGGAGAACCCCTGATCAACCTGGCAGCCGGACATCATCGCCCGGAAGATCATCCCCTCAGGTGGATCATCACCGAAGCGGACCGACTCTCCAGTGGTTGGGAGCGCCGCCGTGACGACTCCGAGGAAGGTGAGGCCTCGGCGGTTGACCCGCGGGAATACCAGAAGACCCGTCTGGCAGCCATTTTGGCGGAACTTACCCTTCCTCCAGAAGCAGGCGGTCCCGCCCAAGGCGCCCCTCATCCCCCTCCTTTCGGCTATCCCTTGCGGGAGCTATCTCCGGAAAGCATCTTTCCCAGACCCCTTAAGGAAGTGGCTCCGGTTGACCGGAAAGTCGCCGCTGAGGAATATCTGCGTTTGTTTGAGGGCTTCCAGGAGAACCTGGGACGGTTGGCCCATCGGCAGGAAAACCTGGAACTCTGGCTGGAGCACCTGGACAGTCTGCTCATGGTTTTCACCGCCATGATCCCGGCGCAACGGGCGGGCGAGGTGGAGGCCTCCCGGGACGTCTCCCTCTATGACCACGCGCGCACCACCGCCGCTTTGGCCGCGGCGCTCTATGCCTATCACCGGCAGCGGGACAGCCTCACCGTTCCCGCCACCAGGGATGCGTCGGAACCAAAATTCCTGTTCATCAACGGGGACTTTTACGGCATTCAGGATTTCATCTTCAGCTCCGGTGGCCAGACCCGCCGCTATCGGGCCAAGCTGCTGCGGGGCCGCTCCTTTGCCGTCTCCCTCATGACGGAGCTGGCCGCCGACCTGGTCTGCCGGGAATTGGGCCTCCCTTTTGTATCGGTGGTTTTGAGCGCGGCCGGCAAGTTCACCATCCTGGCGCCCAACACCAACGCCGCCCGGCAGGCGGTGGACAAGGCGGAGAGGGAAATCAATGAGTGGCTGTTCCGGATTTCATTAGGCGAGAGCGCCCTGGGGCTGGCCACCCGGCCGGCTTCCCCCCATGACCTCTTGGAGGGGCGGTTCACCGACCTGTGGGAGGGTATCGGCCGGGATCTGGAGCGCCGCAAGTTGCGCCGTCTGGACCTGCTGCGTCACGGCGGGGAGGTTGCCGGGTACCTGGAAAACTTCAGTAGCCTCTGTCCCCTGTGCTTCAAACGAGCCGCCACCTTAGCCGGAGGTGAAACCGGCCAGGACCCTTACCTCCGGCAGGTTCCCTTGGCCTGCACCATCTGCCGGGACCATATCTTTCTTGGGACCAACCTGGTCAAAAAGAACCGCCTGGCCGTCACCACCCCCCAGACGGACCTGCGGGACAAAGACCAGTGCCTGCGGGAGCCTCTGTTTGGCCGCTACCAGGTGGCCTTTGTGGACGGCTTCCTCACGGAAGAGGCCCGTAAAGACAATCTCCTCAGATTGTGGGACATCTCGCCCCCCCAGGAGACCCTGGCCTCCCCGGTGACCCGAAAATTCATCAACGGCTATATCCCTGAATGTAGTGAAGCAGACCTTCACGACGACCGGCTGAAGGACCTGGAGGAAAAACCGGAACCGGGGGCGCCAAAAAACCTGGAGCAACTGGCGGCCCTGGCCCTGTCTCACACCGACACCCCGGGGAAGTTTCAAGGCCTGGAAGCCCTGGGCGTCCTCAAGGCCGACGTGGACAACCTGGGACTCCTGATGACCTGCGGCCTGCCGCCGGAGAAATTCACCCTTTCCCGCCTGGCCACCCTGAGTCGCCAGGTGCATTTCTTTTTCTGCCTCCACCTCCCCCATCTGCTGGCCTCCCGCCCGCAATTTCAGGATACCTACACCGTCTTTGCGGGCGGCGACGATCTCTTTCTCCTGGGTCCCTGGAACCGCCTCCACGACTTGGCCCGGGAGATTCAAAAACAGTTCACCGCCTACGTGGGCGGCAACCCGGCGGTGCATCTGTCCGCCGGCATGGCCCTCAAGAAACCCCACACACCCCTTGACCAGATGGCCCGGTCCACCGAGGCGGCCCTGCACCAGGCCAAGGCGGGCGGCCGCAACCGCCTCACCGTGTTCGGGGAAACCGTACCCTGGGCGAAGGTGGGCGAATTGGACCGTATCAAGGAAACCCTGACTCACTGGCTGGTGGAGGACTGGTTCACCGCCGCCATGCTCTACCGACTCAACGAATTCATCACGCTGGCAGACGAAGAACAACGACTCATGGCCGGTCGAACGGTGCATCTGAACGACTTGGCCTGCCTCAAATGGCGGGCTTACCTGGCCTACTTTTCCGGGAGAAATGTGGCCAGAAATCTCAAGGGCGAGGCCCGAGACCAAGTCGCGGCTGAGGTTCACCAAAAGCTGGCCCTGTGGCTCAGCACCTACGGCGGCACCCTCAGGATGCCACTGTGGGAACTGCTCTATGAGAGGAGGTAATCATGAGCGAGAAGATCACGAGTATCCAATTCTGGGCTGATCGAGAAAAGAGAATTCCGGACCCTACCATCTTTTGGACAAAGGCCGAGAAGCTTTCCGAGATCTTGGCGAGTCAGGGAAAGGCAAACCAACGCACCCAGATCCGGAAATTTTACGATGAAGTTCTCCGCCTGGATCAAGACGCTAAAAGACTTCCTGATAACCAATGGCCTCACATCCTGGCAAGACTGAACCTGCTTATCCCTAAGGCGGTCTATGCCCAGGGCAGAGACAACCTGGTTTCTCCAGATTTTGTAGACTTTATTAAGGCATCGGTAAACCAGGTTCAAACCAAGGAAGACCTGGCGGTTTTCGCTACCCTCTTCGAGGCCTTTATGGGATTTTACCGCAGGGACAAGAAGTAATAATAAGGGGAGGCAGCCATGCATCCGGATATGCAACTCATGGACATCCTGGAAATCAAAGGCAGGATCATCGTCAAGACCGGTCTCCGCATCGGTGCGGGCGACACCGAAATGCGCATCGGCGGGGTGGACAATCCCATCATCAAACACCCTCACACGCTGGAGCCCTACATCCCCGGCTCCTCCCTCAAAGGCAAGGTGAGAAGCCTCCTGGAGATGAAAAGCGGCCTTATGGGGAAAACCAGAGGCGAGCCGGTGGCTTTCAAACATCTGGCCGGGTTGGATGACACGAAGAAGCTTGAAGCAAAAAAAATCCTCAAACTCTTCGGGGCCGGCGGCGCCGAAGGAGAGGCCATCGCCGACATTGGCCCCACCCGAGTCTCCTTTGCCGACTGCCCCTTGGATGAGGCCTGGCGGCAAAAAGCCTTGGACCAGGGCCTCTCCTTCACTGAAGTCAAATCCGAGAATGCCATCAACCGGATCGAGGGAGTGGCCCGAAACCCACGCCAGACAGAGCGGGTGCCGGCCAACGCAGAGTTCTCCTTCACCGTCACTTTGAAGAAACTCGACATCGATCAAGAGAACGACCTGGAACAATTCCTCATCGAAGGCCTCAAGCTCCTCACCCTGGACGCCCTGGGAGGCTCCGGCAGTCGGGGTTATGGCCGTCTTGAGTTCCGGTTCGACGACCCCGAAATTACCGCCAGGTTCGAAGCCATGCAGCCCTTCGCCCGGGAGGGCTGACCCATGCGCCTCTATGAAATCACCCTGAGGCCCGCCGGGGCTCTGGGGACGCCGCTCGCGGGCGACACCCTCTTCGGGCAGTTCTGTTGGCAGGCCGCCTATGACCCCGGCTTGCTCACCGGCGGCCTGGAGGCGCAACTGGCCCGCTATGGCGAGGCTCCCTTCACAGTCTTTTCCTCCGCCTGGCCCCGCCTCACCCTGGATGGCCGTCCCGCCTATGCCGTCCGGCGTCCGGACCTGCCCCTGGCCTGGCTCTCCCCACCGCCCGCGGGCTCCCGGCTGCAAAGACTGCTCCACCTGAAGGATGTGAAGCAAAAACCCTGGCTGCTGCTGGCCGAAGATTTACGTCTGGACTTCAGCCGCCTGATGGACGACGCCGGGCTGTATGACCTCCTTCTGGCGCAGGCCCCCGGGGAGGTCCAGCGCCTGTGCCGCCGGGCCGGGGGCGGGCGGCCGGTGATCACCCTCCCCCAGCCCCACAACACCATCAACCGCCAAACCCTGACCACGGGGAAGGACCGCTTCGCCCCTTACACCCAGGAGGTGCACTTTTACCCTCCCGGCGTCGAACTGGCCGTCTTTGTTCTCCTCAACGAGGCCGCCACAGACCTTGACCGCGTCCGTCTCGGCCTCAGCCGCATGGGCCGCACCGGCTTCGGCAAGGATGCCTCCCTCGGCCTGGGCCGCTTTGAGGTGGTGGGGGCCAGGGAACTCACCCCGCCCCGCCTCGAGGACGCCAACGCCCTTTACACCCTGGCCCCCTGCGTACCGGCCCCGGATGCTCTCACCGAAGCCTTTTTCAACCCCTGTGTGCGTTACGGCAAGCACGGCGACCGCCTGGCCACCTCCAAAAATCCCTTCAAGGCCCCGGTGGTCATGGCCGCTCCCGGCGCGGTCTTTGTTCCCGCCGACGCCCAGGCTCTTACCCGGCCCTGGTTCGGCCGGGCCGTCACCGGCGTCTCTCTGATGCAGCGCCACGCGGTGTCTCAGGGCTATGCCCCGGTTCTCCCCCTGCGCCTGGAGGTCCCCCATGGCTGAGCCCATCCCCTGCCTCATCCGCACCCTGGCCCCGTTGCACCTGGGCGCCGACGAGGTCTTTGAGCCCCTGGGTTTTGTCATTGACGAGAACGCCCACCCACCCTGCCTGGTGGCCTTTGAGCCCTGGTCCTTTCTGGCGCGCCTGCCCGAGCGGGACCGCCGGCAGTTCATGGACCTGTGCCGCCAGGGTACGGTGGCCTCCCTCCTGGAGATTTACCGCTTCTACCATGAGCGCCGCCGCCAGGCCCAGGGCCGGGCGGTGCCGGTCTGTCCGGGACTGGTGGGACATTACCAGAATGTCATGAAGGCCAGAGACGGTGATCGGGACCTCCAGAAGACCATCAGCCAGTTCACCATCCACCGCACCGCGTTTTTGGCCCATGACCAGCGTCCCTATATTCCCGGCTCCGCCATCAAAGGCGCCCTGCGCACCGCCTACCTGAACGCCCTGGCGGCGAGCAAAAGCCATGTCAAATCCAACCCTCATGATAAAGGCGCCGCCGGGAGACTGGAACGGGAACTCCTGGAAGGCAGCTTCGCCAACGATCCCTTCCGTCTTGTCAAGGTATCGGATTTCCTCCCGGTGGGCGACATCCGCACCCGCATTGTTTACGCGGTCTATGAAAAAAAGGACCGTTCTGTCGCCCGGGAGATTTATCAGATACTCGAAGTGATTGACCCTGGCGCAATGTTTCTGGGCAGGATCAACGTGGAGGCGTTGACTCCGGAGGAGCGGCGCCTGGCTGGGATTGGCGCCCCGCTGGCCAAGGAAACACTGTGGGAAACCGCCAGGCATTTCTACAGCCGGGAGCGGTTACGGGAAGAGAAGGACCTTGCCGCCATGAAAATCCCTCTCTCCCCGCTGGGGATTGCTGGGGATGCGGCGCCTCTCCGACTGGGGCGGCACAGTGGCTCAGAGTGCGTCACCATCGACGGACATCGCCATATTCGGATTTCCCGTCCCGGCGTCAAGCCTCCCCGGTTCGGGCCTAGCCCCACCACGCTCTGGTTCGCAGCGGATTATTATCTCAAGCGCGATCTTCCCAAGGCGCACCTGCGTCCCATGGGCTGGGCGGCCCTGGGGGAATTGAGCCCGGCCGAGCTGGACGACCTCCAGGCCCGGGAGGAGGCCTGGCAGGGGCAGGTCCGAGCCGCGACACCCGTAGTGGCCGTTTCTCAGCCCGCTTCGGCTGCGGATGAAAAGCACACTGCTCCACCGCCACCGGTCCAGGCCCCGCCCGAGAGGGAGGTCTGGGAGGGGGCGACGCTCACCTGGGAAGGAGGAAGGCAGCAGCTCAATGCCGCCTGGCAGGGCAAAAGAGCCTTCTGCCGGGGGCTGGAGTTGGCGCCGCCCGAGCTGCAGGCGGCCCTCACCGCGAAAAAGAAGAGCAAGGGCGTGACCGCCAAGGTGACGGTGGAGGCCCTGGGCACGGCCTGGCGCATCGTCGCGGTGGAAAAAATCTCTTGAACCGGCGGGCCTTTCGCGGTAGCATGGGTTTTGGTAAAGCAGGACCGCGGGAGGACCCGGAGGGACCTCTCCCCTGGCGCTGAGGGGCGGGGTCGTGCCTGCCATCAAGGGGAGTGTCGCGGGTCTGGCTTTTCACAAAGGAACATGTGCGAGGTTCAGCCGGGAAAGGGACCGGAGGGCCTAAGTCCTTGATTTTTCACGGTGTCAAAAAAATGACCCTCGCAAATACAAGGTGATGAAATGATTGGGAAAAATGCCAAATCGGCCGGGATGGTCCCCCGCCCCCGGGGGGTATACCCCCCCAGTCTCGTTTTCCGGCCTTTTCCGCCAATCATTTCAGGGCCATAAAGGGGGTGGGGTAGGAGACCTTGACCTGATTACGAAGGGATTGCGACCAAAAGGTCTTCATGCTGCCTCCTTCTTGTAGCCCCTGTAGGAGACCTTGACCTGATTACGAAGGGATTGCGACACAAGAGAGCCAACGGACAGAGACCCCCGCCGCCTCAGGTAGGAGACCTTGACCTGATTACGAAGGGATTGCGACTTCTTGTAGCCCTTGCTTGCCAGCAGTGGCCACGCGTAGGAGACCTTGACCTGATTACGAAGGGATTGCGACCCAAACGACGACCACCAGCGAACCAAAACCACGTCATAGGTAGGAGACCTTGACCTGATTACGAAGGGATTGCGACGTAGACAAACCCCTTCAGGTCTGGCGCCCACCCTACCGTAGGAGACCTTGACCTGATTACGAAGGGATTGCGACCATACCATCCCTCCTTTTCACCTTTAACTTCTTTCCTGTAGGAGACCTTGACCTGATTACGAAGGGATTGCGACGCAGCGCCCGCCAACGTGACGACCATGATTGCCAGAACGTAGGAGACCTTGACCTGATTACGAAGGGATTGCGACACCTCCGGCGGCTTGCAATGCTGTGAACAGGGATTGTGTGTAGGAGACCTTGACCTGATTACGAAGGGATTGCGACGCATTTTGGCAACTTCGTTGGCTACCTCGATAAGGAACTTGGTAGGAGACCTTGACCTGATTACGAAGGGATTGCGACCAAGCTTGCGCGGGGCAGTGACGACCGCAATGTTGACGGTAGGAGACCTTGACCTGATTACGAAGGGATTGCGACGTAGAGAGGACCTCTACCGCCTGGGCAACCAGGCTTGAGGTAGGAGACCTTGACCTGATTACGAAGGGATTGCGACACAACCACGGCCACCCCCTGACGGTAGCATTCCTGGTAGGAGACCTTGACCTGATTACGAAGGGATTGCGACTATCACCCACGCCCCATGGGTGGTTACAAGCCACCCGGTAGGAGACCTTGACCTGATTACGAAGGGATTGCGACCCACACACCTGGCACGGCACGACAAGGCCTGGGTCTAGTAGGAGACCTTGACCTGATTACGAAGGGATTGCGACCAACACTCCTCACACCACCCACCCTCCCTCAGGTGGGTGTAGGAGACCTTGACCTGATTACGAAGGGATTGCGACCCAGCCTTCCTGTCCGTAGGGACAGGACGGCCTTGAGGGTAGGAGACCTTGACCTGATTACGAAGGGATTGCGACTAATGGCTTTTATCCGCATGGCTACCGCCTCCTGAAGTGTAGGAGACCTTGACCTGATTACGAAGGGATTGCGACAAAATTCCCGAATCCGAGTGCCAAGCACCGTCTTACCAGTAGGAGACCTTGACCTGATTACGAAGGGATTGCGACTTTGGTACAGGCTCCCAAGGCGATTTATATGCCATATTCAGTAGGAGACCTTGACCTGATTACGAAGGGATTGCGACTCCACCACTTGCCCGTTCCGCTTGCTCAGGAACACCCGGTAGGAGACCTTGACCTGATTACGAAGGGATTGCGACTGAATTTTCGGGGGCAAACTGCCTGTGCGTGAACGGAGGTAGGAGACCTTGACCTGATTACGAAGGGATTGCGACGATTGCTCCTCCTGCGTTAAAACTTCCGGCAGCCGCGTGTAGGAGACCTTGACCTGATTACGAAGGGATTGCGACTTTAGCCGTTTCGCGACGGTGGATAATTCGGGAAATTGGTAGGAGACCTTGACCTGATTACGAAGGGATTGCGACGCCTCGTATGAGCCAATACCCACGTCCACCTTGATGGGTAGGAGACCTTGACCTGATTACGAAGGGATTGCGACTATCTCACTCTCATGGGCGCCTCCGGGAACCCGCCGCTGTAGGAGACCTTGACCTGATTACGAAGGGATTGCGACCCAGGAGGACTTCTTCGCCGTAGTACTCCAGGTACCCGTAGGAGACCTTGACCTGATTACGAAGGGATTGCGACGTACCCGGCTGTCACTCATTGCCCGCCCTCCGTCGTTCCTTCCGTAGGAGACCTTGACCTGATTACGAAGGGATTGCGACTACCCCCCTTAAGCTGGGCAGTGGACACCCCAGCCGCCGTAGGAGACCTTGACCTGATTACGAAGGGATTGCGACTGAAACCCTCGGCGCCGGGGGAAATTTTTCTACCACGGGGTAGGAGACCTTGACCTGATTACGAAGGGATTGCGACCCAGAACGGTTGCCAAGAAGCAGACCCGCAACCTCTTGGTAGGAGACCTTGACCTGATTACGAAGGGATTGCGACCTACCAGTTCGGCGAGAACCCCCATCGAACCGTTCAAGTAGGAGACCTTGACCTGATTACGAAGGGATTGCGACTAACCCGCTCGGTCGTCTCCGTGGTGACCATGTCCCCAAGTAGGAGACCTTGACCTGATTACGAAGGGATTGCGACCTTGTGGGCGTGGGGAAATCCCAGCGTCCCCCTGCTGAGTAGGAGACCTTGACCTGATTACGAAGGGATTGCGACCAAGTCTCTTGTGTTCACGCAGACAGGCTTTCGCCCGGTAGGAGACCTTGACCTGATTACGAAGGGATTGCGACAAAATAGTTTCCCCCTGACACAATGCGGGCTGAAAAACAGGTAGGAGACCTTGACCTGATTACGAAGGGATTGCGACCCAACCCCAGGGCACAACCGACGACCACTCTGCCGCCGGTAGGAGACCTTGACCTGATTACGAAGGGATTGCGACCATATCAGGAAAAAGCTAAACCTGGGCCAAGAGATTGGTAGGAGACCTTGACCTGATTACGAAGGGATTGCGACACAGCAGCGCCCGCCAACGCAACGACCAGGATTGCAATGGTAGGAGACCTTGACCTGATTACGAAGGGATTGCGACTTAAGGACCACGGCCATTGTTGCGGTGTAGGCGGGTGGGTAGGAGACCTTGACCTGATTACGAAGGGATTGCGACCTTGTTACTGCTTAGTTACTTGTTTATAGCTTGTTAGCAGTAGGAGACCTTGACCTGATTACGAAGGGATTGCGACCCACCAGGGCGGCGGACGACCACCCGCCCCGAGCTTCCTCGGTAGGAGACCTTGACCTGATTACGAAGGGATTGCGACTCAGAGAGATGTATTCTTTGACAGTAAGATGCTTATCGGTAGGAGACCTTGACCTGATTACGAAGGGATTGCGACCTATTTTTCCATGTTTTGTCTGTGCTACTACTTTGTATGTAGGAGACCTTGACCTGATTACGAAGGGATTGCGACTAGAATACCCCAGCATTGCCAGCCCCATACGGTCACGGTAGGAGACCTTGACCTGATTACGAAGGGATTGCGACCTATTCCTTTGCCGATGGCTCTGCATATCAGGCTTAGAGGTAGGAGACCTTGACCTGATTACGAAGGGATTGCGACCCATTCCCAGCACCGCTGGGCGGCCCAGACCACGGCCGGTAGGAGACCTTGACCTGATTACGAAGGGATTGCGACTGATACTGTCATCTCCTAATCCTCCACAAAGTAGGGGCGTAGGAGACCTTGACCTGATTACGAAGGGATTGCGACGTGAATGTCCGCCAGCACCACGTCCGTCACCACCTGGACGTAGGAGACCTTGACCTGATTACGAAGGGATTGCGACCCACCTCCATGTAGGGGTACGGGTCATCCCCGCAGGTAGGAGACCTTGACCTGATTACGAAGGGATTGCGACAGGGGCGGGAGCGCCTGCTTGAGCACGTGATTAAACCAGTAGGAGACCTTGACCTGATTACGAAGGGATTGCGACCTTTTTCCCCTTCCAGAATGACCTGGATCATCTGCTCGAAGTAGGAGACCTTGACCTGATTACGAAGGGATTGCGACTGCTTGCACGTCCCGTCAGGCTCAACCCAGCAGCCGCAGTAGGAGACCTTGACCTGATTACGAAGGGATTGGGGGCAGGGGTGAGGGGTGGCCCCGCCTGCCCTGTGCGGTTTACTGCTGAAGGATCACGACTGACGGTATGGCCGGGAACGCCTCTTGCCTGTTCCTCATCTTCAACCATGACCTGACCCCGGTCCAGCGGGAGGCGGCGCGGCGGGAGTTGGGGGTGGTGCGCTTTGAGCCCTTGCCTCCGCACCTGGCCCGCCGGTGGGGCCAGATTCCCCCGGACCTGGCGGAGTTGAGCCCCTTCCTGGCGCCCTTCCGGGAGTGGCTGGCGCAGCAGGCCCGCCCCGGGGACCTGGTCCTCATCCAGGGTGACCCGGGGGCCGTCTGCCTGATGGTGGACCATGCCCGGCAGCAGGGCCTGACGCCGGTTTACGCCACCACCCGCCGGGTCTCCCGGGAAGAGCCGCAGCCGGACGGCTCGGTGCGCACCCAGCGGGTTTTCGAGCACCAACGCTTCCGGCGCTACGGGGACTGAGCCATGGCCCGCACCTACCTGGCCTTCTTGGGCACCAACGACTATCTGCCCTGCACCTACTGCTTCGGAGAAGAGGAGGTGGCCGGGGTGCGGTTCGTGCAGGAGGCCACGGTGCACTTCTTTTGCCGGGACTGGGGGGCCGGGGACCGCATCCTGATCCTGGCCACTCCTCAGGCGGAGGAGAAGAACTGGCGGGACGACGGCCACCGGGACCGGGACGGCCACCCCCTGCGGCGGGAAGGCCTGGCCGGGCGGCTGCAGCGGCTGGGTCCGGCGGCCCGGGTGGAACGGGCGCTCATCCCCGAGGGCAAGGACGAAGGGGAGATCTGGGAGATCTTCCAGGTGCTCTACCGGGAGTTGGGGGAGGGGGACCGGGTGGTCTTCGACATCACCCACGCCCTGCGGCACATCCCCATGCTGGCCCTGGTGGCCCTGAACTACGCCAAGGTGCTGAAGCAGGTGTCCGTGGCGGGGATTTACTACGGGGCCTTCGAGGTATTGGGACCCCAACGGGAGGTGGAGAAGATCCCGGTGCCGGACCGCCGGGCGCCCATTTTCGACCTGACTCCTTTTGACACGCTGTTGGCCTGGGGAGTGGCGGTGGACCGGTTCCTGGGGGCCGGAGAGGCGGGCCCGGTGGCGGCCCTGGCCCACGGAGCGGTGGAGCCCATCCTGCGCCAGACGCAAGGCAAGGATGCCGCGGCCCGGGCTATCCGGGGGCTGGCGTCCAGCCTCCAGGCCTTTACCAGGGCGGTGGCCACCTGCCGGGGGCCGCGCCTCAGGGATAGGGGAGCAAAATTGCGACAGGACCTGGAGGCGGCCCAAAAGCTGGAGGTGCTGCCTCCCCTGCAGCCTCTCCTGGGAAGAATGGCGCAGCGTTTGCCGGCGTTTGAGGGCGACTGGCTCAGGGACGGCCTGAAAGCGGCGCAATGGTGCCTGGACCACAACCTGATCCAGCAGGGGTTTACCATCCTGCAGGAATTTCTGGTCTCATGGGTAGCGGTGAGCAATGAGCTGGCTTATCAGCATAAAGCCCACCGGGAGCTGGTAACCCAGGCGGTGACCATCGCCAGGAATGCATTGCCCGAGGAGGAGTGGCTAGCCAACGCCCGGAAGCACGCGGACCAGACCCGGAGGCTCCTGGCCTTTCTGGGCTCCGCGCCGTGGGTGGGAAAAATCTTCGGCGACCTGTCCCAATGGCGCAACGACCTGAACCATGCGGCTTTCATCTCCGACCCGAGAAGTGGCGAGAATTTTCCCAAAAAACTTCAGGACTTGATCGAGACGGTGACGCATCACCTGGAAAGATAGGGCTGACCATGGGAGACGGAGCCACCCTGGACGAAGTGCGGCAACTCCTGGACCAGGGCAGTGTGGCAGAGGCCAAGGTACTGGCCCAGACCCGGAACGCCCCGTCCCTCACCGACGCCGCCCTGCACCTGGCCTGGGCCGAGGTTCTGGAGGACCTGGGCCTGGTGGAGGAGGTCGCCCTGGAGCTCAACCTGGCCATCCGGGACGACCCCGGGCGCCGGGAGGCTTACGAGCGGCTGGCGGAACTGCACCTGGACCAGGGGCAGCCCCTCAAGGCGGCGCACGTCTGGGGGAGCCTGGTGAAGCGCCGGCCCCAGGACCCCCTGCCGTACCGGGAACTGGGGCGGGTCCTGGAGGAGGCGCGGGAGTACGCCAAGGCCCAGGAGGTCTATGAACTGGCCCTGGCCCGGACCGGTGAGGCGGAGTTTCAAACCCTCCTCAACAACCTGGCCTTCCTGAAGGAACCGGGCGAGCCTCCGGCAGCCGCGCCGGCGGCGGACCAGCTCCTGCCTCAACCCCACCACCTGGTGGTCTTCATCAGCCTCTTCGCCGGGAGGGAAGGGGTGTATGCCCGCCAGTGGGTCAGCCCCACGGGGGAGACGGGGTACACGCCGGTGCACGAGCCCCTGACGCCCAGGGTGGCGGAGAACCATCTCCTGGGCAACTTCACCGTCGGCGTCTATCCGGTGCGGCTGGACAACACGGTGAACTTCATCGCCTTTGACCTGGACGTGGCCAAATTCGCCCTGCGGCGGGCCATCACCAGTCAGCGGGAGTGGCAGCGGGTCATGGGGCGGGTGCACCAGACTGCCTGCCGCCTGCTGGACGCGGCGGCGGCCCACGAGCTGCCCCTGTATCTGGAGGACTCAGGCTTCAAGGGCCGCCATGCCTGGATCTTCCTGGACACGCCGGTGCCTGCGGGGGTGGCCAAGAAGTGCGGCGACCTCCTGGCCGGACAGCTTACCCCCATACCCCCTGAGGTGACCGTCGAGGTTTTCCCCAAGCAGGCTACGGTGCGCCCCGGCTCCCTGGGTAACCTGATCAAGCTGCCTCTGGGCATCCACCGCAAGACCGGCAAACGGGCACTGTTGGTGAAGCCCGACGGGCAACCTCACCCCGATCAGCTATCGCTTTTAACCCAGGTGCAGAAGGCGCCGCGGCGCCTGGTGTATGCCGCCATCCAGAGGCTGCAAGCCGGCAAGGAAAGGCCCTTACTGCCGGGCGAAACCCCTGGTCCGGAGGTTCCCCCGCCCCCTCCCGTGACCGAAGTGATGGCCCCGTCCCCCCAGGCGCCCTATGACCTGGACCGGGAACCTCAGTTCCAGCAGCTCATGCTCAAGTGTCCGGTCCTGCGCACCCTGGTGGAGCGGGTGAACCATACCTCCCAACTCACCAAGGAAGAGACCCTGGTGTTGATTCACACCCTGGGGCATCTGGAGCAGGGGCCGGCGGCGGTGAACGAGCTCTTCCAGCGGTGCCTGAACGCCGAACCCTCCCTGTTTCTCAAGTCCCGTCTGCGGGGCCATCCCATGAGCTGCCCGAAAATCCGGGCCCGCATTCCCCAGATTACTGCGGCGCTGGCCTGCAACTGCACCTTCGACCTGGCCTCCAACCTCTATCCCACGCCGGTGCTCCACGTGCAGGCTCTCGGGGCGGCGGCATCTCCCCTGGGGCTGACCGTGGACTCCCTTCAGTTCCAGAATCTCCTCCAGGATTACCTCAAGCTGCGGCGGCAGATGAAAGAGACGCAACTCCTCCTGGGACGGTACGAGACCCGCCTGGCCCAGTTCTTCGTCGAGGCCGGGGTGGAGCAGGTGCAAACACCTTTGGGAACCCTGTTGTGCCGGAAGAAGGAGGATGGCGAGGTGTCCTTCACCCTGGAGATGTGAGCCGGGAATTCCGCCGGAAGATGGGGCATGGCCATTCTCTATGTCACTGAACAGGGCGCTTCGCTCACCAAGCGGGGCTCTCGTCTGGTGGTGGAAAAGCTGGGGCGGCCGGTTCACTGGGTGCATGCCTTCAAGGTGGAGCAGGTGGTGCTCATGGGGAGCGTCAACGTCACCCCGGGCGCCATCGCCTTCTTACTCCAACAGGGTATCGATACCGTCTTCCTGTCCTTCTACGGAAAATACCGGGGCCGTCTTATCTCTCACCTGGGCCGCAATATCGAGTTGCGCCGGCGTCAGTTCGAGCGCCTGGCCGACCCCGCCTTCCGCCTGGCCCAAGCCCGGGCCTATGTCCAGGGCAAGCTCCATAACTGCCGGGTGCTCCTGCGCAGGCAGAACCAGGAGCTGGGCCATGAGACGATCACCAAGGTATTGCACCAACTCCGCTCTCTGGCCCGTCAAACCCAGACATGTCAGACCGTGGACAGCCTCATGGGGGTTGAAGGGGCGGGAGCGGCCGCCTATTTCAGCTCTTTCCCCCACCTGCTCAAAGCGCCGCATTTCTCCTTCCCCGGGCGCAACCGCCGACCCCCCAGGGACCCGGTGAATGTGCTGTTGAGCCTGGGGTATACCCTCCTGGCCAACGCGGTGCAGACGCAGGTCCACGTGGCGGGCCTGGACCCGTACCTGGGTTGCCTCCACGCCGTGGAATACGGCCGGCCCTCGCTGGTATTGGATCTCATGGAGGAATTCCGCCCCGTGCTGGTGGATTCTCTTGTGCTCCATCTGATCAACCGGCGCATCATTCAGCCCGGCGATTTCTTCCGCCCCGATGAGCGTGAACCGGCGGCCTTTGATTTTGCCGAGCCTGAGATGGGCCGGGAAGGCTACCCCATCCTCCTCACGCACCAGGGGGTAAAGAAATTCGTCACTTACTTTGAGCGGCGCCTGGGCCAGAAGGTGCTGTATGCTTCCAAGGGTCAGCGCCTGGCCTACCGGGAAACCATCCTGGAACAGGTGCGTCACTTCGTCCGCATCTTGGAAGGAGAGGGCGCTTATCAGGCATTTGTCGCCCGATGAGGGAGGGAATTTATGTTCGTGGTGGTGTCATACGACATCGTCGACAACCGCAGGCGCACCAAGCTGGCCAAGGCTTTGAGTGACTTTGGGCAAAGGGTGCAAAAAAGCGTCTTTGAATGCCGTCTTGATGAGAAGCGGTTTCTCAAGATGAAGAACCAGGTGGATAAGCTGTTGGATTTCGAAGAAGATAGCGTCCGATACTATACTCTTTGCGCCCGTTGCCAGGCTGCCATCGAGGTGAGCGGTTGGGGCGCCGTGGTGGAAGATGATGAGGTGATGGTGGTTTGACCTACAGACCCCCACCTCCGCCCGGTTAAACCCAAGGCCAGGGGATCAAGCCCGGGTGTACCGATCTTTGCTGTCGAAAGGCGTTGAGCAACGAATTGCTCCTGCCAATCCTCCCTAACCTCTTCGTTTTTTCTAATAACCTTCTACATATATCAATTCCTGGGTAGTTTCAGGCCTGCCCTATTTTCACATTCGTATCAACAGGAGGTGAAGCTTATGAACCAGTGTGTGCTTTCGGGGAATCTGGGGGCTGATCCGGAGTTTTTTGTGTCTGCGGAGGGGACGGCGGTGGCGTCGTTCAATCTGGCG
>Ga0194125_10005386_pt1 | contig 19445 bp, 18 predicted proteins | sample TA2KigC250mmetaG_FD_148626 | JGI IMG/M metagenome (GOLD analysis project Ga0194125, IMG submission 148626) | Freshwater microbial communities from Lake Tanganyika, Tanzania - TA2015034 Kigoma Deep Cast 250m | ecosystem: Environmental > Aquatic > Freshwater > Lake | place: Tanzania: Lake...
CTTAAGTGAAGCTACTCCATCAACAGATGCGCCTGACCATGAAGCGGTGGCATCAACTTTGAGAACCTTGTTCCCTTTATCATCTACTACTTCCCATTTCCCCTTTCCTTCTAAATCGCCGAAAATCCATTGTTTGCTCAATCCGCCTTCAAAATCATCAAAAAAGAGCGCTTTAGCATGGGCAATCCCAAAGCTTGCTAATACAAGGAGCAACATAAGAAATAAAGCTGTTTGAATCTTCATGCCTATTCACCTCCTTATCCATTAGAGAGACTTTTCGGAAAGTCTGAGAGCTTATTATCACTGACTTTCCCCTACCTTGATTTTGCTATCCCCCCCACTTTTTACCACCGAGGCACGGAGTTCACGGAGATAAAAATACACTCTACCTCTGTGTTCTCTGTGTCCTCTGTGCTCCCTGTGGTTAAATCTTTTCCGAAAAATCTCATTAGAGAGTGGTCTTGATGTTATACAAGTTATGAATTAACATTTACTTTTGTCATCTCTCCCTTGCTCGCAGAACCTCAAGGAACTCCAGAGGTTTCACAATTTTGACACCCCGATGCTCACCGCCAAGCTGTTCAAAATGGGGGTCGTAAGTAACAATGTAGGTTGCCTTCCCGACAACCGCACAAGCAATGACATGGTCATCATCAGGGTCGGCGCGGATGACATGAGCAACATCCGAGGGCAAGACCTCAACTAACTCCCCATGCGCTTGAGTTTCTGTCACCACCAACTGCACATTCTCGGATGGGACACCTTTCTCAAGCAGTTTGTCCTCAAGCTCTTTGAGCAGAGTAAGGGAAAACAGCAGCACGAATTCGCCTTCGCGCCATCGCTCCCGCAACTCGATTGTCGGGCTGTTTGGGTTTTTACTTAATTCGGCAGCGACCCGGACGTTTGTATTCAACTGCGTTTACGAAGTAAACCAGTCCTCACAAGTCTGAGTAAGCTCACATCAGTCCTCAATTGCTGCATCCTCCTCTCGCTCCAGAGCATAACCTTTTTCAATAGCGTCCTTTCGGATAGCCTCCGAATTCTCCCGAAAGATTCTCAGGCGTTCCTCTTTGGGTAACTTCCTTAATTCCATAGCCAACTCTGCCGCCTTCTTAAAGTCTTGCGCAGCCTGCGGCGAAATCGGCTTTAAGGAAGGGAAATAACGCACTGAGCCGTCTTGCGCTATCGGAATGTAATAACGCTCCTTCACCTTTCTTAGCAATTCCTTCACTTCCGATACATCCCTCTCTAATTGTTCAATCTTATTCTCCAGCATTTCAATAACTTCTATCTCCATTACTATCATCTCTCCGAAAGAATAACGGTTCTTTGGGTAGTGCGCGCTTCAGCGTCTGAAAAGCGCACTGAAGCGCGCACTACGAACCTGCTTTGATGTTACCTCAAGCAGTTGAGAGTTTTCTTTGCTCTACCGTTGGGGCTGCTCTTTGTAAACCGCTCCCCGCCACGAAGCCGCAGGCGAAGACACCCTCATTTAGCAGGTACAAACAAAACCAGGATAGAATCTTGGTTTACCAATTCACGGACTTTAGCCATTGTAGCCCAACTTTCTAAGCATGCCCTTGAGTCCTTCGCTTCGCTCTACCCATTTTGCATTGCCACCCACAAATTTCCCATCATGGTTTCCGACTATATCTTTCACTGTATCTCCTGCGGTCTCATCTAACGGCCAATGTGCAATTAGATTCGCCGCTTTTGAAGGCGCAACGAAAAAGCAGAAACTGAGTAGGATAATTGAAATGTTTTTTAGAGCGAATTTTGGAAGCATTTTCTCTCAATTCTCCTTTGCTTGTGAATTTTGATTATCAATTTCGGTATAGTGTAGCATAACTTTCTATGCTTTTCAATTATTATTTTCGATAATCGTTTCTGCTTTCTCCAAATGGCAAGACGGAAAGACGGCAAGATGGCAAAACGGCAAATTAGCCATTTAGCCATCTCGTCCCTTTACCCCGTTAACCACATCTTTACCGCAAAAAGCGATAACTGAAAAAGTCGTATTAATATTTCCCTTTCATCCGCCCCCATGTTGTGGTCAGTTTTCCGCCGGGAGAAACGGACTCTTCTATCTTCTCGAACGGGCTGCGGATTCCTTTATATTGCTCTGCCAACAGCTTTTCAGCTTCTTCATCTGTTGGTTGTTTGCCATCGTTGCGAATTGAAATGACATCAATCAGATTCACATCCGGCGGAACACCCGATTCACGGTTGGAGAGCATAAGATAGTTATCGCCCGGCTGAAATTCCGGATTTCCAACTCCGTCGAACCAGAACCAGGGTGGCTTGTCTGGAACCATGAGGGGAGCGCCTGGATTATTCCACCCATGTGTATCGATGTTAAAACCTGGCGGCATCCATTTTATTGCATTCTGGCTAGCTTTCCAAAAGAAGGAATTTGGGTCTGCCGTTCTATTTAGCCGCGCCCACATCTTCCATGGGCCAGCTTCGCCTGCCTTGATTGCTACGGGCAGCTTGTAAACCAAAGGAAAATTAGTGGCAAAGTCATTATCCCCAGGAGCGCCGAGCGCGGCGCCTCCCAGAGCGTTTTCATCTTCAAAGACATCCCAGACATTTCTGTTCGTTCTCTTTATGACATCATCCACTTCATTTTTCCGTTTCTCATCATCCAGGATGAATTCACTCTTATCTGGGATAAAGTACATCACATCTACCATGATGACTTGAGCAGCCTGGACATTTATTTTGAAGAGTTGTGTTATTACTATGAAAGTCAGAGCAAGAATTGCTCCAAATGGGTAAAACTGTATTTTCATGATATTTTCTCCTTTGTAAAAATTTTATGTAGCCCAACTTTCTAAAGCCTGTCCTTGACCTCCCGACTTCGTCGGGATGAAGGAGAAGGATTGGCCGTGGCGTGATGTCCTCCGCCGAGAACCAAGATAGAATCTTAGGCTACGAGTAACAAAAAAAGCCTGCCGATGCAAAGTAACAAAACTCTTCTTTCAGAAAGAAAAGTTCCATCATAAGAAATAAGAGGAATTGTAATATTGCATCAACAGGCTTCTTCGCCTATGTTGGATTCAGAAGATGACAACCATTGTCATCTTCTGAAATTTTAAAAATTGAACAAACGATACACATACAAACAGGTTTACTCTCTCTTTTTCAAATCCCCCCATGTCGTTGCAGTAGAAGCGGGATTTTTTGTCGGAGCGTTGGAAATCATAGGAGGAATGTCTAAAGAGAAGTTATCAATCAGATGATAATTTGTAGCAGCCCCTGTTCCCGCAGTGAAGCCAAAATATCCTTTAAAGGCAACAAAATCTGGTAAAGTAAAATCGACTACCTTTGTCAAAGGATAACTCAACTGACGGTTTCTCAAGAAAACTTTGATATTTCCATTTTGGCAGAACACTATTGCGCTGAACTTGCCAGGGCTGTCTTCCAATTCAGGAATATCGCTGTTGATAAATATCGAAGCGACGGAACCGTTAGTATCGACACCGACATGGTTTTCGGAGTAATTATCTATGACCTCGTTATCCCAGGTATCAAACTCAATAGCAAATCCACTCAATCCCCCATAACCCAGGTCTATCCCTAAACCTCCCAAGCTTGTTGGGTCCGATACAGCGGAATCCAGGACAGCAAAAGTCAGTCCGTCCGCGCCAGTGCCTTTTCCCATCCCAAAATCGAACCGCGCCTTGAATGCGGAAACATCATAAGGAGTATTGAAAAAGAGACTTCCTGCCTGCCATTGTACTACTTGCGTCAGCAGAACGACTCCTGGTGGAATCTGCTGGATTGCAGAGCCATTGTAGGTGAAATTCTCAGTCGGTTTGTTAAAATCTTCATCTATTACTTTTACGGCGAGAGCAGGGGCGGAAATGTAGACTACCAACAGAAGAATTCCAAAACCAGCGAACATCTTGAAATTCATGTTATCACCTCCTATCTTCACATTTTCAAGATAGAAGCCGAGTTTTTAAGAAAAACTCGGTTTCTCATCTTTCACAGAATTTGAGTTCTATAATCTTATCTGTGTAATTCTGTGGCTAATTAAAAGTTCAAAAGATTTTTTGAAACTTGTTTAGGTAAGCAACTTTCAGAAAATATTTTAACCTTTTGAAACCGCAGAGAACACGGAGAAGACGCAGAGAACACAGAGATGGCTTCGTGTTATAGCTAACTTCGTCTGTTCTCTGTTTCCTCTGCACTCCACCTCTGCGACCTCTGTGGTGAGAAAAAGCGATGAGGAAAAATGCAAAGAATTTTTTGAAACTTACTTAGTTTTCAACGCCTTTCAATTATTGAATCAAGTTTTAAAGTGCATAATATCTCATTTTTTTCTGAATCAACACTATACTGAACTTGCATCAGATTAAGGAATTGTTCCCAGTTGATGAAAACCGTTCCATCGTCGATATAGATATCACTGCTCTCCCGATTCAATTGAATCTCTTTGTCGTTATAGCGTATTACAATTTTTTCTTCATCCACTGTGGCTGAAGCGCCAATTGCTTGTGAAAATGATATAACCGGAAGCCAAATATTTTGTCCTTTCATTTGCGCCGGCGGTGAAATATCCAGGCGTTTCCCATTAAAGAATATCTGCGCTGGACGTACTGATTCCATCTGTGAAATCCGAGGCGCGAAAGTTTTTATCAGAGCGTGTGTTGCCTCTTCATTCTCAACTTGCAGAGCAATGATGACAAATTTGTTCATCCGCACGACAATAATGCGCTGGTAATATTTATCTTGCGCAGAGAAGCACTCATCCCCCAGTCCCGCCACATCAGCGACGTTTTTATCTGACTTCTCTTCATAACGCTTGAAAGTAGAGAATGTACCTCGACTATCTTCCTCGGTTTGGCAATCAAGCAAAACAAACTGTTTGTCTTGACCGCCGATTTGGTAACGAGCTACCATACCGTTGCGGAGAAATTCGTGTCCCAGCACATTGTCCAAAACGAATTTCTCGCTTTTTTCAATAATGGCTTCTTTGGGAAGTAATTGAGCGAGATACGGCATGCTGTATCTACCGTAGATGGAGTCAGCAATAGCTTGCGCAATTGCAGTGTTGGCAGCTAAAAAACTTTCATCTTCCCGCGTGGCTAACAATTTGACATAGTATTTGTCCTTCCAGAAATTTATCGATGAACTATCCGCATATCCTTCCGCGCCGATATCGACAAATTTAGCCTCGGGATACAACTCGCTTCTATACATACCATACGCATTGAGCGGAGTGTTCATATCATAAATATCAACGCTTATAAAATCCTCGCCGCCTTGTTCAGGCTCGTATGTTGCTGCGCCACAGAGTTGGAACTGATATGCGAAGAAACTTTCCGCCGCGCCATCGATATGTTCGTATAAGTTTTCTTCAGTGAAAAACTGAGTAGGAGACGCTCGTTTCCAACCCACGGATATTCCCTCCGGCGGAAAAAATATTTCCATATCCCGTTGCATCTGTTCAACATTGGCAGAGGTAGATGAGTAAGATACGCCAATTATCGCTATGCAAAAGATGAAAGCTAATAATGTATGTTCCCGTTTCATTTGCTTGCTCCAAACTTTACCTGAAACGTGAAACGTGATAAGTGACAATATTATGCTTTAATCACATTTCACGCATCACGTTTCATTCATATTTCACTTACGCCATCATCGCGTGTGCCTGATACAATTTTTCCACCACGTTCAGGTGGTAGGGACAAGCATCATTGCAGATGCCACACTTAGTACAATTGGCAACGGTTTGATTAGTTGATAATTCACGATATAGTGCAGTTGCTCCTGCGGTATCACCATCTGCCACGTAATATGTTCTGTATCGTAGGATATCCGTCACCTCAACGCCGCGTGGACAATTTTGTGTGCAGGTACCGCACATTCGGCAGTAGTCGCGGTCAATGGTTTGCGCATAAAGCTCCAACGCCCGACGTTGTCCGTAAGACATTTTCTTGCCTACTACAACAATATCCTCCTCTACTTCCTGAATATTTGCCATAGTGGGTATAATGTTGCTGACGCTATCATGTTCCAAAACCCATTTCAATGCGCCTTGAAATAGCACTGACTTGGGCGTTGTCGTTTTCGCCAATGGGCTTAGAGCTTTCACGGCTTTCATAATCACCACGCCGACGTTCGCTTTCTTTGCGTTATCCAACGCCTCCTTGTGTTCCTTAGGCGACATAAAATTATACGCCACCAGCACCATATCGTAGGCCCCGGCTTCCACGGCTGCATTGACGACATCGTTTTGATTCGTATGGGTTGTCACGCCCAAAAACCGCACTTTCCCTGCTTTTTTCAGTTCCTCAAAGGCTTCCAGTACCACCGGAGCATTCACCTGTTCCGCCGTACTTGCGCCGTGGATTTGAATTACGTCAATGACATCGGTTTGCATCCGTGACAAGCTATCCTCAGTGGATTTTATTATCTCTTCCTTCGTGGTTGTGATATGGGGTTCCTCTTTCCTATAACTTAGAAGTCCACTCCACTTCGTCGCTATGATGACGTCTTTCTTATGTTCTTGGAGAAATTCGCTGAGTAGGCGCTCGCTGTTTCCGCCTCCATAGCCTGAAGCGGTATCAATGTAATTTACTCCCAATTCAAAGGCTCTGTTAAGAGGCGCTATACCTGTATTGTGAAGCTGAATAGCGCCAAAACTGATTTCTGCAACATTCAGTCCCGTCCTGCCCAAAACGCGATATTTCATATCTTTGGCAGTGAAAGCCTCTTCTTTTTTGAGAGATTCATCCTCTTTAAATTCCTGGGCAACAGCATCCCACCATCCGCCCACCGTTAGACCAATACCGATGGCTCCGGCAGATGTTTTTTGGATAAATTCTCTCCTGCTCAGATTTTCTATGTGTCTATTCAACAGGTTGCTAATATTTTTAGACTTCATATTTTCTTACGGCGGATACTCCTACTGATTGTCCCCTCCTGTGAGGGGTAGGGGTGGGTAAATCAGTAGGAGAGGAAACCGTTTCTCCTTTTTTAGGTGTATATAAACCCTTGAGTCTCCGTTTTCGGAGTCCGAGAATCGGACCTGAGTGAATCGAATCAAAGGCCAAGAAAGTTTACTGAAAGGGAAGGATGGTGGCTGGTAAGGCACACCACCCGTGTTTCCCCCTGGGCTAAACCAGGGTGTATACTGCCCTTCGCCACTGGCTAACGGAGAGGCTATAGACTAGGGCGGTATCCAATAGCATCCGTTGCACTGCCACGTACAGTCAGCTCAGTTAAGAACTGGCTAGTCAACTGTTTGGTCTCTTCAGGACTAGCGCGGCCGACGAAGCCCATACAAGCCCCTACTGATTGCTTCAATCAGTAGGGGTAGTTGACATTTTCATTGTTTCCTTTCCATTGAATTTTGGATTTAACTTTGTAAAATGCGTACTTTTGGAAGTCAATTCGATGATGACATATGGTCCTTTTTATTCTTCTTCCCTGCCTCGTTTTAGAGCTACTGGCGTCAACCTTCATGCTTCAAAAGCAAAATAGCTTCCAGTTTCTCAAGTTTAGCCTCTATTCTTTGAAATCTTTCTTCATCACTCCCCACTTTCCGTCGTTCAAGCCATTTTTGAAAAACTGGTGGTAGAATAACACTAACGATGATAGCAATTAACACTCCTATAATGAGACCGTAAAGAGTATCCATTTTACCTGTTATATCTTTCCATATAGAAAGAAGGTCATCCTTCGTTGCCATTTTACCTTCGAGAGCCTTTATATCGCCTTTTATCGTAGCTATCTCTATCTTTATAGATTCAAGTTCTTTTTTCACAGGCTCAATCTCTTCACGGATTATTTGTCTTATCTGCCTTATATCATTCTCTGTAAGTTCTGCAAAACAAGACAAGGATATGACGAAAACAAGAATTCCACAAATTGCGCACAAACAAAGCGGTTTCATGATAAAAAGCCTCCCAGTTTTTACGTTCTGTTAAGCAAATTTAGGTTTCCAAAGTAACCAAACTTTTCTTTAAGAAAGAAAAGTTTGATCAAAAGAAATAAGAGGAAGAAGTAAAGAGCGCTAACATTTCGGCGCTCCAAAGATTTCATCGGCGCGCAATATTTCCTGCGCAATCTCCTTCATTGATTTTCTAGAATTTTGGCTTATACGCTGCATTTTTTTAAAGGCTTCTGGTTCGGAAAGATTGCTTCGTTGCATTAGTATGCCTTTTGCCCGCTCTATTAGTTTTCGTACTTCCAGGGCTTCTTTTAAATCTTCGGCTTCACTTCTAATTCTCTGAAATTCTGCGAATTTATGTGCTGCAAGTTCAATAGTGGGAAGTAGTTGCCCGCTATTTACAGGTTTCAAAAGGTAGGCCGATGCGCCCGCAGCGATGACTTTTTCGACAAAATCTTCCTGGCTGTACGCCGTGAGCATAATAATAGCCGTCGGTTGAGTTGCCATTATTTCTGTGGTAGCAGCTATTCCATCAAGTTTAGGCATCTTGATGTCCATCAGGATTACATCCGGGCATAACTCCTTGGCTAACTTGATAGCTTCCAGACCATCTTTGGCTTCCCCGACGACGGTATATCCTAAAGAATCCAATTCCTTTTGCAAGCGTAGGACTGTTAAACCTTCATCCTCACATATTAAAATGCGGAGTTTTTTCTTTTCCATAATGACCACCTGGTGCTCGCCAGCCACTACTTTGTTTATAACGTGAAGGGCAAAGTGGCAAGATGGCAAGACGGCTTTTAACCATTTAGCCCTCTTGCCGTCTAGCCGTTTTGCCCTCTTGCCGTTTGCCTTCTTTTCAAAACCAAAGTAATAAATAGTGACTACCGACCACCTTAACTAATTTTGAATATTAAATTTTACATTTGCCGCTCCCCGAGACCCAAAGGGTTTTGGAAACCCTTTGGGTCTCGGAAAGTTAAGTTTATTTTTAAAAGTTAGTTAATTTAGCTATATTTTCGGAAAAATCACTTCTGCTGTTGTGCCGCCATTGCTGACTAAATTAAGAGTACCACCCAGGTCTCGTTCCGCTAAAGTTCGGCTCACCTCTAAACCGACATGCCCATTTACATTGATGTCGAATCCTTCTGGCAAGCCTATACCATCGTCCTTAACCTGGAGACAAATATTATTATCTAAAGCATTTAGTTCTACTAATACCGACCCTTTATTCTTATTTTTGAATGCGTGTTTCATAGCGTTACTGACTAATTCGTTTGCTATTAATGCAAGGGAAGTAACTTCTTTCGACGGCAAGGAGATATCGATAGCATTGATTGATACGTTAATGTCTTGTGATGGGTTTACATTCGCGGAGGCGACCATCGGCACTAACCGGTTCAAAACATCCTGGACATTAATCGTCTTTATATGCGCATCCTTGCTTAAAAATTCGTGAACCATAGCAATTGTATTGATGCGTTCTATGCTTGCTCTTAAAGCATCTTTCGGCATGATATCCCCAGGTTCCTCCAGGAGTTGAAGGGTCAATAGGTCAGATACGGTTTGTAAGTTATTTTTTATCCGGTGATGGGCTTCCAGGACCGAGGTTACTAATTGTTTTGATTTATTCTTTTCTTTATGATACAGTTGACCGTTTTCAACCGCGACACCCAATTGACTCCCGATAGCGGAAAGCAACTCCATATCTTTAGGGGTAAATTGGCGCAGCCCGCGGCTGATAATACTCATTACACCAAGGACTTTGTCTTTCGATTTCAGTGGAAAGCCAGCATAAGCGCGGAAGCCCTCTTCTCTTATGGTCATTTTGGTTAATCTGGCATCCGCAGATATATCCTGTATGACCATCGGTGCCCCTGACAGAGCGACGCGCCCGGCGAATCCTTCGCCCAACTGCAACTCCTTGACATCCTTAACTACTTCTTCCGGGAGCCCGCGATGCGCAAACAATTTCAACATTTTATTGCATTCTCTCAGCAAATATATCCCTCCTGATTCCATTTTCATCACTTCCAACACCTTATCCAGGGCGTTATTGAGCCGTTCAGTGAGGTCAAGGGATTGACTTACGGTCGCAATAACACTATTCAACGCAGAGAGTTCCTCGTTGCGGCGCGATATTTGCGCGTATAACCGTCGATTGTAATAATACATCACTACTACCGCGGTAACAGCAACCACAGAAAGAGGCAACAAAAAATATATCATGCTGATTCGCCTCGCTTAATGAGGGTAATGGGGTTAAGAGGTTAAGGTAAAGGGAAAAAGGAAAAGGATGGAAAGGAAGGAACGGAAGGAAGAATTTTCCCCCCCCATACGCATCAACTTAAGGAATTTTTCACGCCATTTATGCGCCCCAACGCCTTGAACTGAAGTTCAGGCTAAGAGGCTAAAGTCAACTCAAAGTTGACTAAACCAACCCCCAGTCGTCTTTGAGACGACTTGAGCGTCTTAGCCTGTGAATTGATTCACAGGCTTAAGGAAGGAAGAATTTTCCCCCTTTTCTTCCCTTTCCCACTCCTCTTGCCCCCTTGCCATATAGCCATTTAACCTAATACCCAAGTTTAATTTTTGCCCAGTTGGTAGAAAGCTTGCCAACGGACTCTACACTCAAAATATCCGCTTCCTTCTCGGCTATAATCATATTGTCAATCGGCCCTCTAACACAAACAAATTATACAAATTGTTATAATTTATCATTTTTTTGATTGAACGTCAATAAAATTTTATAAGTGATATAGCCGCTGATAATCAGACCGCGCTGATTTTAAAGACTGCTTCAATCGGCGTGGGTCTATTTGCTGCGTTCAGCAGTCCCCCTTAAAAAAGGGGGCAGGAGGTTGTACCTTTGTAAATGGCGAAATCGGCGGCTATAAATAATCTCTGGAAGTAAAATTAAGTTCTTGACAATTTAAACCATCATTGATATAATTTAATCAAAAGAAATAATTGGAATATAAAAAAGTCTTCGGGGATGGGTGAAATTCCCTATCGGCGGTATAGCCCGCGAGCTTAGGCTAAAAAACTTAGGCTGACCTGGTGTAAATCCAGGGCCGACGGTTACAGTCCGGAAGGGAGAAGACACAATCTCATTATAGCCCGAAGACCTATTCTTTGGGCTTTTTTGTTTGTACTATGAACGAGGGTTATAAAAATGGAAACATTCATGCGACGCGCATTGGAACTTGCGGCGCAGGCGCGAGGACGTACCAGTCCTAACCCGATGGTCGGAGCCGTCATTGTGAAAGCAGGGGAAATCGTCGGCGAGGGATATCATCATAAAGCTGGGACGCCGCATGCCGAAATTCATGCAATTAACAATGCAGGTACCAAAGCGAAAGATACGCAGCTTTATGTTACCTTAGAACCGTGTTGTCACCAGGGACGCACCCCACCTTGCACTAACGCGATTATTCAGGCGGGAGTTTCATCGGTTGTCATGGCGATGTACGACCCAAATCCGCTGGTGTCTGGTAAAGGCAAAGCGGAGTTGGAAACTCATGGGATAACTGTGCAAAGTGGCCTTTTGGAACATGAAGCGCGCAAACTGAATGAGTTTTACATTAAATACATCACTTCGGGCTTGCCTTTTGTCATTTTAAAATCTGCCATGAGCCTCGATGGAAAAATTGCAACTTATACAGGTAAATCTAAATGGATTACATCGGAAGCGTCTCGCCGAAAAGTCCATGAACTTCGCGACGCTGTCGATGCCATCCTTGTCGGCATTGGAACAGTCATTAACGATAATCCCTCTTTGACCACCCGTTTGACGGACAAAGAAGGAAAAGATGCTGTTAGAGTCGTCGTTGATAGCAAAGCGCAAATTCCACTTACATCCAGAGTGTTGAACCTGGATAGCATGGCGCCAACCTTAGTCGCGGTGACACAGAAAGCGCCTGAGAATAAAATCTTACAATTGCAAGCCGCCGGCGCAGAGGTATTAGTTGTTCCTGAACGCAACGATGGCAAAGTCAGTCTTAAAGCGCTGATGGAAATATTGGGAACAAGACAAATCACCAATGTCATGATAGAAGGTGGTAGCGAGATTAACGCTTCTGCCCTGAAAGAAGGTATCGTGGACAAAGTCATGATATTCATCGCGCCAAAATTTATAGGTGGGAAAACAGCGCCCGGGCTGGTCGGTGGACAGGGCATCGAACACCTTTCTAATGCTATTGGATTGCAAGATGTTCAGATTTCTAAAATTGGCGAGGATATTTTGGTTGAGGGGTATATTCGTGGCGCAGGCATTCCTGCCTGCGCATAGCAGACAAGAATGTCTGCCCCACATATTGGGAGTTACCATTATGTTTACAGGCATCGTTGAAGAAATGGGCACAATTATACAAATAACCCGCAGCTCGCATTCGGGGCAAATTGTAATTGGGGCCCAAAAAATATTGGAAGATTGCAAAATCGGCGACAGCATTGCCGTCAGCGGCGCGTGTTTGACAGTCATTGAAGCCAATCCGAATAGTTTCATTGCCGATGTTTCTCCTGAAACCCTTCGTAGGACGAATCTCGGTGAATTAAAACGCGGAGATAAAGTCAATTTAGAACGTTCTTTGCGTCTGCAAGACCGATTAGGCGGACATTTAGTTTTGGGGCACGTCGATGAAGTCGGCGTCATCAGCCGGTTGCAAAGTGAAGACAGCGCGACTTTAATGCAGGTGACCGTCTCAAGCGAAGCGATGAGATATATCGTTTTCAAGGGCTCAGTTTGTGTTGATGGCGTGAGCCTCACTGTTGCGCATCTATCTGCGAATGCTTTTGAGGTCTCTCTGATTCCCTACACGAAACAGATAACGACGATGGGGATGAAGAAAGTGAATGACAAAGTCAATATCGAAGTTGACATCCTCTCAAGATATGTCGAACGCTTGTTATCGCAAAAACCCAAGCCGGAGCGGATTGATATAGAATTTTTAAGGGAACATGGGTTTGTTTAAACAGACGACGGTGAATTCTAAAATCAAAAGGGGCCTGACGTGAAACGTGATGCGTGAAACGTGAAACGTGAATATTTACACATCACGTATCTCGTCACTGTAAAGCTCTTAACCGTATAAGGAGGTGAACGCCATAAAACGCTTTGTCTTTATTTTATCGCTTGTTTGCCTGACTATAGAAAACGTCTCAATTTTTCCTTCCTTCGCTGGCACATGGAGGGATGACTTCAGAGGTAGCGAACTTAAAGGCTGGGAGCGGAAAATAGTAATGTGGGACCCAGGTGATTCTTTTACATTTAACGGTTAAAACAGGTATGCTGGTTGGGGAAATGCTAAATGTTCCCACATCCTTGGTGGATTGTCACCTACTGATAGGTGATGAAAAGTGGACTGACTATACGCTTGAGTGCAAGGTGAAAGTCAGTGTAGAGAAACCCGGAGAAAAAGGGCCCCTGGCCCCTCTTGGCCCTCTCAACACTGTAGGTTTGATTTTCCGTTTTAAAGGTGCCTCTGACTTCTATAGCTTCTATAGCCTTGTCCTATCCTTTGGCCTTGATAAGGATGGTAGAGTTGTTGGACCGGTGATGCACATAAAAGTAACAGCTAAAGAAGAGATAGATAAGAGAGGAAGGAGTAGAGAGTGGTTTGGCCCGATGGAAGGAGGTTTTGTTTTCGATAATCGGTGGTACAAATTAAAGGTGACGGCCAAAGGGAACCATTTCAAATTCTTTTTGGACGATTCTCTCGTAGGGGAAGTAGATGACACTGTGCATTCAGCAGGAGGAGTTGGGCTTTATATCAGTCCGGAATTTGGACTGATGAAGGTGTATTTTGACGACTTCGCCGTCAGTGGTCCTGACATACCAGATGGAGGCTCTGGATGGGCTGTAAAATCCAAAGGGAAAATAGTGATGACATGGGGACAAATAAGAAGTAGGCGTTAACTTGTTTTGGAGAACTTTTGCACTCAAGGATAGTTGATAAAGTTAGGAAGCGAAAGGAAGGAAAGCAAAATGGAAGGTTTTAACACCATCGAAGAAGCCATTGAAGCGATTCGCAATGGCGAAATGATTATTGTTACTGACGATGCAGATAGAGAAAACGAGGGAGATTTATTGATGGCGGCAGAGAAGGTGACACCGGCGGCGATTAATTTTATGGCGAAGTATGGTCGCGGTTTGATTTGTTTGCCGGCGACGCAAGAACGACTTGAGCAGTTGAAAATAGAGCCGATGATATGTGATAGCACGGCTCATTTAAGTACCGCATACACCGTTTCCATCGACGCTAAAGAAGGCATTACAACGGGAATTTCTGCGTATGACCGCGCGCAGACGATTCTAAAATTCGTTGACCCGAATGCAAAACCGGAGGATTTTGTCCGCCCAGGGCATATCTTTCCGCTACGCGCTGTAGAAGGCGGTGTATTGAGAAGAACAGGACATACCGAATCAGCAGTTGATTTAGCGCGTTTGGCTGGCTTCTATCCCGCTGGAGTTATATGTGAGATAATGAACGAAGATGGCACAATGGCGCGGGTCCCTGAATTGCTTGCTTTTGCCCGGCAACATAAATTGAAAATTACGACTGTCGCCGACTTAATCGAATATCGTAGCCGGACGGAAAGATTGGTGGATTTGAAATTGATTACTAAGATTCAGACAATGTACGGCGAATTTGCACTCTACGTCTACGAAAGCATTCTTGATGGCGAGGACCATTTAGCTTTAGTCAAAGGTGACGTTTCGCATGGTAGACCGGTGTTAGTGCGCGTTCATTCACAATGCCTGACTGGGGACGTATTCGGTTCATTGCGGTGTGATTGCGGTGAACAATTAGAGAACGCAATGATGATGATCGAAAATGCCGGCGAAGGTGTATTAGTATACATGCGGCAGGAAGGGCGCGGCATTGGACTGACGAATAAATTACGAGCGTATCAGTTGCAAGATGAAGAAGGGTTGGATACGGTTGAGGCTAATGAAAAGTTGGGATTTCCAGCCGACCTTAGAGATTATGGCATCGGCGCGCAAATCCTCGTAGACCTCGGCGTGAAAAAAATGCGCCTTATGACTAACAATCCGAGAAAAGTGGCCAGTTTGTCGGGATATGGTCTTGAAGTCGTTGAGCGAGTACCAATCGAAACCTTTCCCAATGAATTCAATCGCAGATATTTAGAAACAAAACGGACGAAATTGGGACACCTGCTTGCCAACAATTTTTAATCAGTATACGAGTTTTGCAGGTACATCGCAAACCACACTTATCCAAAGTAGTAGAGATGTACCGTTTGTTCCATTCCACGAAATGGAGGCTTGTTATGAAAATGTCGTTTGTCTGCTGTTGTTGATTGGTGTTCTTACTCACGTGTAGACGACCTACTCACGGGTTATGTGATAGCACACAAAAACCAGGAAAAACTTTGGAATGACAAGCAACATGAAACTCAATCAGACTTAAATGAGCCGTTCAATTTTCACCACCATCCTTTTACTCGGAGTGATGGGACTTCTGCGGCTGGAAGTTAAACTAAAAACGATAACTGCCATTCAATATGAACTGATGGCGCGTGTTATTTTCATTGAGCTTATTGGAAACATTTTTGACCCAAGAAACTGTGTATTTGACATTAGCAAAATATCGACCAACAACAGCATAGAAAACCCCCAGTGATAAGGAATTTGTAGATTCTGTAACACCAGAGAGAAATTCCCATTCATCATCCCGAGGAGCATCTTTAGGATGCGGTTTATTCACCTCTCCCTCGCCATGTCGCTCAAGTTCATAGCCTATCGCTATCCGTAGCTTATCCGTGAACCAATGGCGAACATCAAAGAAAAGATCATCGGCATCCGCGCCAATATGATGCCCGATAACTGCGTCATAATGAGTATAGGTTGTATCCATCGGTTCATGAGTGTAGGTGTACTGATTGATGAATGTATATTCTACACGAAGGTCAGTGTCAGGTATTGAAAATGGATTCACATAGTAGAAGCCTAACAAAATTCCCCATTTGCTTCCCCAATTAAAGGGGCTTCTTAACCCATAGTTCGGATAAAAGTCATCCAGCAATAACTCGCCATAAAACTCAAGATTCTTTAAGGGAAAGATATCGAGGTCTCCGCTGACCAAAACATTATCAGGGCTACTGACGCTTTCACCTTCCACGATTTTTGAGGGGATTTCCGTCACCGCATAAATCTGAAACGGGTTGGTATATATTGTTTCAAACCGATTTGCGTAGACAACATTTTCGCAGAGGCCCAGGCTTACCTTATCCCACAGGTTAAATTCTAACCTATGCCCAGACATATATTTTTTTCCGACCTGTCTGCCACTGCATGGCGGTAGACAAGTGCCGCTTCCCAAGATACTGGTAAACGCCTGAAATTTTACCTGCTTGTACCATGCAGTCAGCTTCACCATGTTCATCGGCAGGGAATTATCGGATATGAGTAATGCGCCATGCCGTCCTGGCCCCCAACTCAGATTTTCTTTTCCTAAGAGTAGCTCAAACCAAGGCAATTTAAACTTCGCATACGAAATTGCCAAAGCTGCTGTTGTAGCGTCTAAACCCGCTTGACCAACTTTGGCTTCCGTCTTTGGAATATCGGGAAATGTTGCGCCAGAAAGATAGTAAAACTTCAAATCAGAGTAAAAAGCGAAGTTGTCCTTAACTTGTCCTGTAACTGTGGGACGCAAAAGAGTGACGTAACCTGTCTGTTGTGAACTACCACTGCGCCCGTTTGCTTCGCTCTTGCTCGCAACTTCGCTACGGGTTGTATTGCTCTGCTTACGATTGACTATCGTTTCGCCTGCTTCCATAGAAAGTCCAAACCGATATGATTCGCCTTGCGTAATAAGCAGGTATTCATCATCATGATACTGGCCATCTGGTAAATCTACCGTAGCGGTTTCGTCAGAACCAAACGCAAAGATACGCATCAAATAAGCCAGGCGTTTCTGGTCAATTCTGCTCAACGTTATGTTACCGGAACTAACTTTTTTATCCAAATCCACCAGTGCGGTAGCAACTTCCCCACGCGAATAAGGACGGCTATTTTTTAAGATTCCGCCAATTACTTTCTTCGCAACCATTCTATCCCAAAAATCATACACTTCACGATATTGTTCATCGCTTGCTGATACATCAAGGAGCCCCATTAGATATGGGCATGGAGGTTCTGCTTTAGAAAACTCTCTTCCCATGTCTAACGGGGTGAGCGGATTAGCAAAGGCAGTAAGGGAATACAATGTCATTGCAAGTAAAAGCGAAGCAATAAGAATTGCCGGCCCGATGCTCAGAATTGCTTCTAAAAACGGCTGGAAATATGTTTTTGAATTGTGCCTGCCACACATACTAAGCCAACTCGCTTCCCTTTATAATCATCCTTTCAGCGTCAAAAAGGAGTCTAAATCCCTTCTGCCACTCTCGACCAATCAAAATATAATCCATTTCCTTTAGCGTTCTCGAAGAAAACAATACCAGAAGAGATATCAGGATAATTTCCGTTGTTTGTGCGTTAGACTCAGCAATACTCTATTAGTAGCCGCAGTTGATGAGCACAAAGCATAAAGAATTTGGAGAATTACAGTGACTTTCGACATTACTTTACCTCAGTAGAAATCTTTTTTCCGGAGCTCTAAGTATCCGTGTCATAGACTTTCGCTTTCTGAGTTCATGATTTTATTTGTAAGCGCGACGCACTTGTTGACCACACTCCCCACTCTCACCAAGTCCAAGGATTAAAATTTTATCATCAACCTGCTGATAGTGTATGAAGAGTTCCGGGTATTTATTGGCTGGAAAATCCCTTTTAATCTTCTCCAAGAACTTATCAAACTCAATTGCTTCAATCTCTTTAGGTAAACTCTCTAATAAAGTCATGATTAACATCTCTGGTAATTTACATCTTTGGTGATGACTTCTCCGCCTTTCGCCCCAACATAATGACGCCTACAGAAGCTACTAACGCCACACCAATCACAATACCTACTGCTATCGAACTTCTGACCATTGTAGTAACCAAAGCCGTAACTCCTAAGAGAATACACACGTAGTACAAGATTAAAGCAGCCTGTCTAACTGTAAATCCTGCATCTAAAAGCTTATGGTGAATGTGCTTTTTGTCTGCGGAGAAGAGAGGCTTCCGATGCCACAAGCGTCTGCTGATAGCAGCAATAGTGTCAATGATAGGCAAGCCAAGTGCAAGAACAGGCACAAATATGGTATTTACAGTTGTACCCTGGTATGAGGTTTTGATGGAAACCGCCGCTAAGAGAAATCCCAGAAACATCGCCCCACAATCGCCCATGAAAATCTTCGCCGGATGCCAGTTATGCCAAAGAAAACCTAAGGTACTTCCCAAAACTGCGATTAGGACGATTGCCATCAATAACTTCCCTGAAAGAATTGAAAAGATAGCTAAAGTGATGGAAGCTATTACCGCCACCCCCGAGGATAATCCATCCATGCCGTCTATCAAATTGAAGGCATTAATGATTGCCACAACCCAGAAGACGGTCAACGCAATCCCAAAGAAAAATCCCAGATGTACTGTGCCAATAAAGGGGATTTCCAGCGTCTTAATCAAAAAACCAAAGGGGACAAGGGCAAGAGCTGATAGAATCTGCCCGGCAAACTTTTTGGGAGCGTTCAAACCTTTTATATCATCCAGAAGTCCAATTAAGAAGATCAGTGCGCCACCGATGCAAAGCCCAGTGAGGTAGGATATTGAAGCTGCCAAATCCGCATGAAACAAACTATAAGCTAATACAACTGCGGTAAAAAATGAAATAGCAATAGCTATCCCGCCTACACGTGGGATAGCTTCGAGATGGATTTTTCGTTCATTCAGCCCGTCCACCAGACCATTTTCAATGGCGATTTTGCGAAGGAACGGAGTAATCAATACAGAGAGGAAAAAGGGACCTAATAATATTATTAAAAGTGTTAAAAACACATCAACCTCCATTGTGCGCCTGCCCGTAAACGAGTTACAGTGTCTAACGGATTCTTGTCTCGCAAGCGAGATTAAACATTTTACCGGCATTACTTATACTTAGCAACTTCTTCCAAAACACTGTTATATTTTGCTGCAATCTGTTGACGTGAAAAATCACGTAGCACGCGTTGTCTTCCATTTCTACCTAAGGTTTTGCAAAGGTTTCTATCTTGATATAATCTAAAAATAGCCTCTTTAAGCTGTTCAAGTTGCCCCGGCTCGACATAAATTCCGCAGTTACTACTTTCAATTAATTCGCGTACGTCGCCGCGGATATTGGTGATTATCGGCCTACCTACTGCCATACATTCATACGTTTTGGAAGGAATAGTAATTCCAAATACCTTACTCTCGATAAGCGGGACTAAGCAGACATCTGCGGCGCTAAGAAACATCGGTATTTGTTCTCTTGGCTGGAAACCTTGAAAGACAACGTTTTTTAAGTTCATCTCTCTTGCTTTTAAGAGAAGCTTTTCCTTAGCAACACCCTCGCCAACAAAAAGAAAGAGAATTTCCGGAAAAGACTTCAACATTTCCGCTGTTTTTATTACTGTATCTAAA
>Ga0194125_10005388_pt1 | contig 19440 bp, 14 predicted proteins | sample TA2KigC250mmetaG_FD_148626 | JGI IMG/M metagenome (GOLD analysis project Ga0194125, IMG submission 148626) | Freshwater microbial communities from Lake Tanganyika, Tanzania - TA2015034 Kigoma Deep Cast 250m | ecosystem: Environmental > Aquatic > Freshwater > Lake | place: Tanzania: Lake...
AACATATTGTTGGTTGGCGTGATGCTATGCACATTCTGTAGCGTTGTCAAACTCTTGTGGGCTTGTTTTTCAGCGCTAACGGAAGCGGGAACGGCGCCGCCGCGCCGCCCCCGACGCGCGCGCATCTCTGTGCAGTTGTTACACTTGGGAAGCTGGGGTTGGCCCGACGCCTTCCGTCGTTGAACACGGTTGCGTTGAGTGGCCGGTCTGATTAGTGTTCTCCCATGCCTTTCCGCGAAACAGGCCGTGCCGTTCCACCAGAGGCGGGTTCTCCCGGGGCGAGCCGCCGCGAATCATGCGCTCGCCGTCTTTCCGGCATCTTTCAACCATCGGGCCGGCAGACAGCTCTGCTTGTTTTCACTCTTTCCCTTGCGGCGTTCGTATGGACAACACACCGTTCCGTGGACATCCACACTCCGCACGATCTCCAGAGCCGCAACCTCACCGGCGACGAGCCGTCCTACATGCTCATCTGCCAGAGCATCGTGCTGGACCGCGATGTGAACCTGTTCAACGAGGCCAGCCGCGACCGCAAGGGCCGCACCTTCGGATGCCCATCGGCCGGACCTCACAAGGCACGCGTGGACATTCCGAATGGCCTGGTCTACTCGGTGCATTCTCCCGGCCTGCCGATGATGCTCGCGCCCGTTTTCGCATTGGCCATGAAAGCGGGAATCACCCCTCGCTACGCGTGCGCGATATTCCTGAACCTTCTCGCGGCGGCGGGCATGCTAATGCTCCACGCCATCGCGCGCCGTTTCGGCGCAACGCCGGTTCGCGCAATGATGGTCTCACTGGCCGCCTCATTCAGCATGCCTTTCCTCGTGTTCTCGCACCAGATCTACCCGGACATGCCCGGCGCAGTGGTTCTCCTCGCCGGTTACTCGGCGGTCTGGCTCTTCCCGCGCGAAACGAAAGCTTCCCTGCTCGCCGGCGCGCTCGCCGCGGGCGCGTGCGCGGCATGGCTGCCATGGCTGCACATCCGTTTCGTGATCCTCTCAGCGGGCCTTGGCTTTGCATGCTTCGCCGCGTACCGCCGGAATCCGGGCGCGCTCGCCGCCGCCGCGATTCCCGTGCTCGTCTCGGCCGCGTGCCTGATGGTCTGCTACCAGCGCTGGTACGGGAGCCCGTGGCCGAACGCCGCGTATATCGCGCAGACCGGGTCCGCACCGCTTTCGCCCGGTTTCAGGTCGGCGCTGAAAGGGCTTGCCGGAATAGTCTTCGACGGCGGACGCGGGCTCCTGCCGTGGGCGCCGTTCTGGGCGTTTGCGCCGGCAGGCATCATCATCGCCGCGCGACGCCGCCCGCTGGAGACAGCCCTGATCGCGGTCCCCGCCGCGCTCTACGTCTGGACAATTGCCTCGTTCGACGCGTGGTGGGGCGGGTTCTGCCCGCCGAACCGTTTCATGCTGGTGGTCATTCCCATGCTCGCGGCAGCCACGGTGGCGTTCCTCGCCGTGGGCGGAACGGCACGGGCAACAGTCTTCGCCGTCCTCGCGTCCGCCGCGGCCATCTTCGCTTTCAGGGGGACATGGTTCGATATGCGCGATTTCTATGCCGGCAGACACATCCTGCAGGTGCGGCCGTTTCTCAGCTCGGACCTCTGGTACCCGATGATCGCGCCGGATATCAGACACCTCTCACGGCCCGGCGCGATCACGCTTGCGGCATGGCTCGCCGCGCTTGTCGCGATTAACGTGCTGGCGCTATTGAGTGCCCCAAGGAAAACACAGGAACGGGGCAGATGATGACGGGCCCAACGACGTCAGTTCAGGGCTCTCTGGATCGCAGCTTTCAGTCTCTGCTCAAAATCTGGAGTGGCCCCGGCAATATCACCGACAATCGAGCCATCTCTTGAGACAACGAAAGTCCGTGGAACACTATCCACGCCAAGCTTGTCGCCGGCAATCTGATACGGGTCCAGCAACACGTCACAATCCACGTTCATTTCTTTGACGTATGTCGCCAGTTTGTCAGAATCCGAGAGTCTGTCCCAACTCACAAGGAACGAACGAACGCCGTCGCTCTTCTTCGTCCGTGCGATCTCAAGGAACGTTGGCATCTCACGCTTGCACGGCGGACAGTTGACTGACATGAAATTAAGCACAACAACCCACTTCGGCTTTCTCGGCTGCTCTTCCCCCTCGTAGCAGACGTCGCTCAAGCACAGGTAGTTGCCTTCGATGTCTCTGAGCACCAGTCGCGGCAATCTCGCCGGTGTGACACTGTTGGTCGAGAACAACTCCTGTGCCGTGGCATGGCTCAGGGCAAGCCAGACTCCAACGGCCGATAGAAGCAGCGTACAGACGGGATTTTTCCTTGCCATGCCGGATGCCCCCTCCTATGAGATGGCCGTAATGTCACCTCGCGAGTCTGAATACAGGAACGTCCATTCGCATACAAGACGGGAATCCTCGCGGCCAAGCCGCAATCGGCGGTTGGTCCGGCAGGTGTTGTCCGGGATGTTTCTTTTCATCCTCTCTGTTCTTCCCCATCTTTCCAGCTCAACGGAATCCGATACTCCGCTGTTCATCCTTTTCTCTGGCTCCGGCAACGGGATTCTCCGTTCCTGCTACTGCCCGAACGCCCCATGGGGTGGACCCGCCAAACGCGCGTGGCTGGTGAGTCACATCAGGGAACAGGTCGGTACAAACAACGTGGTATTGCTGGATTCAGGCGACCTGTTCCCGTCCGAGCCGGAACCAGAACGGGCTCTGTGCATGATGCGACTCTACTCGCTCATGGATTACGATGCCGTCGCAGTCGGAGACCAGGAATTGACCCCGGCACCGTCTTCATGGCTGAGCATCAACGACGCGTTTCGGTATGCCGGGGACGGCTCCGCGGAGCGTCGCCCTCCACAACCCGTACTCCGCGCATGTGGAGGGCGAGACTCCGTCGAGCCGCAATTGGATGGGGAGCCCTCCGCCTTCACTCAGAAGTTCCGGCGGGGCACGCTGTCGAGCCAATCCGACAGAACGGTCCATGAGGAGGCGCCTTCGCCGGACGCCTCACGCGGCTTCCCGTGGCTTTCGGGAGGGTACACGACAACCGTAAACACGCAGGGCAAAGACTTCCCCGCGAAACCCTGGATCGTTGTCAACCGCGCAGGTCTGCGCATAGGCGTCGTCTCGGTGGTTGACAAGGCCGTGTTTCGTTTTGCGCCGCCGGAACGATTGGAAGGCCTGCGCGTTACAGACCCGCGAAAGGTCATACATGATTTCAAGTCAGCAAATACGAATCTGGACCTCGTGATTGTGCTGTCCCACCAGGGAGACGACGCCGATCGTGCGCTGGCTTCCGATATCGAAGGCGTGGACCTGATTGTAGGCGGCCACTCCCAAACGCTGATCGTTCCTCCGGATGTCGTCAACGGCGTGGCGATCGTTCAGGCCGGCAAGAACGCCGAGAATCTGGGCGTTCTTGCGATCAGCCGCAATACCGGACCAGCCGGCAATGCAGGATCCGTGAAGGATGAAGCGCCTCAATACCGCGGGACGAATGAGTACCCGAATCCATTCGCAGTATCCGTCGCCACTACTCCCCGCTGGCGGTTTGTTCAGCAGATAATCCCCCTGGACACCAAGGTGGACGAGGACGAGTCAGCGGCGAGACTGGTTGACGACTACTATGCCGGCCAGGACGAGGCTCTGGTTCAGGCACTGACAAATCCGCCTCCAGCCGATCCGGCCGAACCGCGCCTCCTGGTGAAAAACCCGGTTCAGGACACTGTGATCCGGCCCGGAGAAACCCAGCGCTTTTCCGTGGCGCTTCAGAACATCGGCGAGGCGCCGCTCGCCATCAGCGCGATGCGCAGCAAGATTCGATGGCTGAAGGTCGCGGACTACCCCACCAATGTGACGCCCGGTCAGGTCGCCGAGGCCCATGTCGAACTTCACGCCAACGACATAGACCGCCATTTCCGCAGCGAATTCACGATGACCACTTCGGACAAGAAGCGAATCGTTATTCGGGGAACCGTCAACGGTCATGTTGAAGGCGATATCCCGGGCATCCTGGACGTGAGTGGATTGATGGACGACATGCGACGACTCTCAGCGGCGGAAAAAGACGAACGCGCAGTTGGAGGGCGAGCAGAACGGCTCACGGGGACGTTCGCCTTCCATAGCCCGAATCCCACCCAACTGGAGGGCGAGACTCCGTCGAGCCGCATCCGGCCGAACCAACCATACGGCTCCGCGGAGCGTCGCCATCCACAACCCGAATCTCACCCAATTGGAGGGCGAGACTCTGTCGAGCCGCTTCCCGTCGAGCCGCCCCCCTTGTCCACAGCCGTCACCGTGGAGTTCTTCTATGCCGCCGGTTGCGATGACTGCCAGGAAATAAAGACCCGCATTCTGCCGGTCCTTAAAGAACAGTTCGGGGAACTTGTTTCGGTCAAACAATGCGATATCCGTGAGCCGTCTGTCTACCTCCGCTTGGCCACGCTCCAGAAGAAGCTGGGGGTGCGCACCAGCGAGAACGTATCCATATACCTGGACAGCGAAGTTCATCTAGGCGGAATCGAGGCAATCCGCAAGAACCTGATCACGGGAGTTGACTCCATCCTTGCAGGAAAGGGTGATTACACCCCTGCGGCCTCAAATCCGCTGATCACCGAGTCCGCAACACCGCCAACTGCTGCATGGGGCATTTTATCTGAGCGGTTACGTTCCTACGGAATCTGGACGATTGCCGTGTTCGGCCTGTTTGACGGTCTTAACCCGTGTGCGTTTTCGACCATCGTGTTCTTCATCACGCTCCTCGCAACCGCCCGCGTGAGCGGCAAACGCCTCCTGCTCGTCGGGTTCGGATACTGCCTGGCAACGTTCGTCACTTACCTGTTGCTGGGCTTCGGCGCGTTGCAGGTGGTGCTGCGGCTGAGCGTGTACGAGGTCTTCAGCAACGGACTCAAGTGGCTGATGGTTGCCGTCCTGGGGGTCTTTGCAGCGCTGTCATTCAGGGACGCATGGGTGTATTCGAGGACTGGTAGCGCGAAGAGCGTTCTGCTCCAGTTGCCGGACCGCATCAAACTGCGGATTCACGGGATCATGCGGACACGCTTGTCGGTCGGGGGGCTTCTTGTCGGCAGCCTGACGATCGGCTTCCTTGTGACGCTGCTCGAAAGCGTGTGCACCGGCCAGGTCTACGGCCCGACCCTCGTGTTCATGACGCGACATCCGGAACTTCGGCTCAAGGCATGGGCCTTGCTGGTGTTGTACAACCTCATGTTCATTGTCCCGCTTGTGGTCGTGATTCTCGCGTCCTTCTTCGGCGCGCGCAGCCCCAGACTGCTCGATTGGAGCCGCCGCAACGTGATACTCATCAAGACGTTGCTCGGATGCTTGTTCCTGGCGCTTCTGGTTGGAATGCTGGCGTTCTGAAACGGCTCCTTCTTGTGGAGGGCGAGACTCTGTCGAGCCGCTTCCGGCCGAACCACCGGACGGCTCCGCGGAGCGTCGCCCTCCATGGCCCGAACTCCGCGCAATTGGAGGGCGAGGCTTCCGCCTTCACTCGGACGTTCCGGCGGGACACGCTGTCGAGCCGCTTCCTGGAAATGGAATGCCCCGGCGGGACGTTCGCCTGTCCCTCGACAAACTACCAGCCCCGCCGGGGCGCCGCGTATTTGGCTCGCCGGAAACACTCGCATCCGGGAGCGCGGGAGACCTGCCCTGGGCTCTCCATTGGAACCGTGCCGTCATCCCTGTGATGACGGCAATCTCTCCTCCGAAGGACAGCGCTCAGCGAGAAACAACAACACGAAAGCCGATGTTGTTGTTCCGATTCGTGGGATCGTTGTTGTTCCGGTTCGCCGAACGGCAGTTCCGGGCGTTGTTGTTCCAGGAACCGCCGCGAAGCACACGGTTCGACCCCGACGATTGCGGACAGACCTCCCTTAGAACGCGTGTCTTCTACATTCGGCCAGGACCAAACCTTCGTTGACACCGTACTCTCTCACAAACTGAAACCAGCCGAACATGGATGGCCATATCTTGCCAAGGACAGCCCGGTCTGCATGCATACGGAACTGAAAGCGCCGCATCCTTTTCTCGAACCGCATTCTGTTCTCGCGCAACACTCGCACGGTGCCCGGCCAGTACCGGAACCCCAGGAAAGGAATACCCTCCCAGCATGCGTGCACCCGGCATTTGGTCGGATGCGGTTTCAACCGTTCACGCGCCATTTCTTCCAACAACCTGATCCGTGCTTCGTGCAGAAACGCCTTGCTGTCCGAAAAGAGGAGTAGATCGTCTGTGTATCGCACGTAACCTGCGGGCCGCAGTTGCTCGATAACGACGTGATCCATGCGTGTCAGGTAGAGATTGGCGAACAACTGACTGGTCAACGCCCCGATCGGTACTCCGCGGCGCCGATCCAAGGGCGTTAGCAGGTCGTCATCGCAGAACCAGGCAATGCTGCCTTCTGTGTCGTGCCACGAGTCTATGACCGTATCCACAAGCGCCAGTGTGGGCGCACACTTGATCAGCCGCCTGATCTTGCCCTTGAGGATCGAATGGTCAATGGACGGGAAGTACTTCGCCACATCCAGCTTCAGGGCATAGCGGAATCGACGGACACACCTGCGGCATGTTGCCCTTGCGCTGCCCGTGCCCATCCCGATCCGGCAGGAGTGAGATTGGTCCACAAAGGTTCTCTCAATAACCGGGGCGACGATATTGCAGAGAGCGTGGTGCACGATCCGATCACCGTACGACGGCGCGCAGATTAGGCGTTCTTTCGGGTCGTGGATCGTGAATGTCCGGTATGGGTCCGGTCGCCAGGAACCATCCAGCAGTTTCTCCCGAAGGGCCCCCAGGATGGTTTCACGGTGGAGTTCGAAGTCCTCGGCGCAGGCTTTGTACCGTTTCCGTTTCCGGGTTTTTCTCGCGGCCAGCTCAAGGTTCTCCCATGAGCATACTGCGTCAAACAGGTTTCCGATCCGCTTCATTGAGAGTGTCTGTCTTCTGCCCGCCGGTCCATCGGTGCCACATGCGCCCAATCTCGTCTATCTCGCCGACAGCGTAACGGAGTTGATCCGCCGAAAGCAGACTCCTGTCGTGACTCAGCCGCAGAAACACTCGCAGTTTCTCCAGTTCCAGGTTCACACGAACATACAGGGTTGCTCGATCCCTGCGATAAACTGCCTCGACGATCAACTCCAACAGGTCGAGCGCGATCCTCTCGATCTTCTGAACCAATCCGAACCGCATGTTCTTCGGGAACTTGGCCGTGCGGTCAAGCAACCAGCCCAACAGATCGTAGTATCGCGTGTATATCGGAGGACGTGTTTTCATCGCTCACCAACCGGCCGCCGCTTCGCGGCGGCACGATGAAGAAGGTAAGAAAGGAAGGAAGGTAATAGGAGCCCTCAGCGAGAAACAACAACACGAAAGCCGACGACGTCGTACCGATCCGCGGGACCGCCGCTGCCCCGGCTCGCCGAACGGCAGACCCGGGCGTCGCCGTCCCAGGAACCGCCGCGAAGCACACGGCTCGACCCCGACGAGGGACCCGTCGGGTCCGTCGCCCCGTCTGCCTGATACTCTCCATACCAGTCTTGGCACCATTCCCACACGTTGCCGTGCATGTCGCACAGCCCCCAGGCATTCGGACGGAACGAACCCACGGGAACAGTCGTCACTCGATACGGCCCTTTGGAGCCACGCCCGTACGGATAGTTGCCGTTGAAGTTTGCCATGCTCGAATCGAGGTCGTTGCCGTAGTGGAAAGGCGTTGTCGTCCCCGCACGACATGCATATTCCCACTCCGCCTCCGTGGGAAGACGGAACACCCCGGCTTGCGTTCTGGATGGCGAGACTCCGTCGAGCCGCCCATCCCGAAACGCGTCTCGCCCGGTCACCTGCGCTCCGGCAAGGTTGTTCAGTCTGGAAATGAACTCCTGGCAGTCGTTCCAACTGACTGTCTCCACCGGATTCAGTATCCCCTTGAAATGGCTGGGGTTGTTCCCCATGACGCGTTGCCACTGTTCCTGCGTGACCTCGTACTTCCCCATCCAGAACTCTTTGGTCAGCGTTACACGGTACTGGACTTCATCGTCGTCTCTCGACTCTTCCCCGCCCGGACTCCCCATCACAAAGTCACCCGGCGGAATCCACACCAGCTCCATCTTCACGCCGTTGCCAAGATCAACCGACATCGTTTCCCCAGCCGCGCCGGTGCCGCGGCTCCGCGGAGCGTCGCCCTCCATTTCCTCCTGTCCCACCAGCCGCCGCGCCAATGAAGCCATTCCGGTTGTAAGCAGGCCGTCCACTTCCCCACGTTGGTCAACTGATGCTGTCTTTTCCGCGGCACCGCTCTCGACATTGATCGTATTGGCCGTGACGGTGAAGGTCTGACCGACCTTTCCGATCGAGCCATAGATCATGAATTGCACGGCCAGCATTCTCCCGGCTTCCATCGCACACTCGGTTGCAGAGCAGTTGTCGGACCGGGCGAACTTCTGGAGTTGCAGTACCTCGCCCATTTTCGACCGGGTCATGAGCGTGTACACACCAGTCCTGCCAAGCTCAGCCGCGAAACGGTCGGTCAGAATCAGCGTTTCGTCCTTCGAAACACCGGCTCGCGCGTCAAAGGTCAGCACCGCACAAGTGGGTTTGTCGGCCTGGGCATGGACGGCAGGAAGGCCGACGGCGAACAATGCCGAAAGAAGCATGGCGGCAATTCGGACTGAACGCATGCCAGGATATGTACAGAAATGATGGGAATGAGGCAAGCGCAACGGCTCACGGGGACGTTCGCCCTCCATAGCCCGCACCCCGCACAATTGGAGGGCGAGACTCTGTCGAGCCGCATGCGCAATCGTCTTGACCACAAACCCAGGTTCCCAACTATTATCGCGGCCTACTGTTGTCGACGGCAGACGGGGAGGAAAACGGTATGTTCATGAAGAGTGCAAGCCGGACTGTACTGGTTTTAGTGGCGGTGTTCTCGATGGCCCTATCCGCTTCCGCGCAACAGAAGCCGGGGATCGCGGTCCTTACGTTCGACCCAACCGAAGGCATCACCGACGGAGAAGCCCGGTTCCTCACCGACCGATTCTCGTCCCTGCTGCAGCAGACGGGCAAGTTTGACGTGCTCGCCCGGTCCAGAATCAATGAACTCCTGCAGATGGCCAACTTTACGCGCACCGAGCGCTGTTCCGCCACTGATTGCGCCATTGAGGCAGGCAAGATCCTTTCCGTGCGTTTCGTTGTCTTCGGCACCGTCGGCCGGATGGCCGAACTCTATTCCCTGAACACGTCGCTGGTGGACGTGGAAACAGGCAGGATTCTCCGAAGCGCCATAGCGGACCACAAGGGCAGCATGACCGATTTCGCAGATCTCGCGGCAGGCAGAAACCTGAAGGAACTGTTGGGGCTCCAGGAAGAGCCGCAAGCTTCAACCATCGTGGTTCCGCGGCCTGCTCCGGCGCCAGCCACCACGCCCACACACGTGCCGAGACCGGTCGTTCCGACCCCTCCGCCAGCTCTCGAGCCGCCAGGCGTGGGCGTTCTCTTCGGTCCCCGGGCCGGCCTGTCAATGTACACAGGCATGATCGGGCTGGAACTGCAGATCCATCATCTTGGAATTGGCGTCGGCGCCTTGCCGGTGGGGCCGTGCGGCGGCGTAAAACTGTATTTCTCCGACAAAGGCGACTCTGCGTTCCTCGGACTCTCCGGTTTCGTTTTAATGGGAGAGGAGTCAGATGATCCACGTGACGATGGTGAGGATGCGACATCATACATGGGATTCATAGCTGGTTACAGATGGGGTGGCCGCGGCTGGAGTTTCTCGCTCGGCGCGGGCCTTGGAGTCAACATGCGAGACGATGCGGGTGACGACGACCCTTACGACGATTCTGATGATGCTTCGCCGGTCTTCCCCTTCGGCGACATATCCGTAGGCTATATGTTCTGAGCGCCCAGACGGGCCCGCAAACACCCGCATCGTAGAGCGAGACTTCCGCCTTCACTCAGATGTTCCGGCGGGACACGCCGTCGAGCCGCATTGGAGGGCGAGACTCTGTCGAGCCGCACACTCACGAGGACGTTCGCCCTCCACCGGACGCTCCGCATGAATGGTCCTCACCAGGCCACCGGCGCACCTTCGCCCTGCCACGGCCATTCTGTCGTGGTCTTTGCCAGACCGGCCCGAACCGGATTCATCAGCACATAGGAACGTTTCGTTTCGTAATCTGTCCTGCTGCGGATCTGGGTATCCCAGCAGTCCGGCAGCCAGCGCCAAGCGGGATGCGGACCAAGGTGGAAAGACGTGCGGCGCTTCAGAAACTCGCTCCACGCCTTGATTCCAATGGCTGGTTGCCGGCACGGAACACAGAACATGTGAATGTGGTCCGGCATGACGACGTGAGATGCAGTTCTCCATCCGTCGGCCTCCTGCATGGCCGTCAGGAAACAGGTGTAGAAAAGCCGGTTCGCCAGAACAGGGATGCGAGGCCTTACCGCGATCGTGACGAACAACACGACGGGCATGTTGTGTCGCCCAACCGGCGGCATGTGCACGGGGCGTCTGCGCCGCGGCAAAGACGATGATTGATGAACGGCCAAGTCTCTTCCTTCAAATCCGCGGTTTACGCAAAGCAGCAACAAAGGAAGCAGCTCCGCGAAGCGTCGCCCTCCACAACCCTAATCCCACCCAATTGGAGGGCGAGACTTCCGCCTTCACTCAGACGTTCCGGCGGGACACGCCGTCGAGCCGCGGCACTACTTCACCGCCGGGCATTTAGGCACCAGGTAGTTGTTGACCATGATGGTCGCGGCGCGTTCGGCGAGGCGGTCGGATGTGCTCGTGCCAGCGATCTCCTTGAACTGGTCAGTGTAGAGGACACTGCCATCGGCGGTCTTAAGAACGAAGAACCGGACCCTCGAATCTACGGCAGGCATTGCTTCGCCGAAATGCACCTCGGTCTTGCCGCGTCTGGCCGGGTCTATGTCGAACAGCACGGCCAGCAACACGCCGGCGCCCTGCCTGCGGGCCAGGTCCACCGCCGGAGTAAAGGCACGATTGTCGAACGCGGCCGCTGCCTCTGCGCCGGGAACTGACGACGAAATGTCCAGCACCGGTATCCGAGCTTCGCCGCAATCCTTTGTGAGCCGCCCTGCGAGAGCACCAAACGCCCTGCTTCCGTTTTCGTCCCTGATGGAGCATAGAAGTGCCACCTTGCCGCCGCCCCAACGGTCGTTGAGGGGCCAGAGCCGTGGTGGCGCAGGCAGCCGCGCGAGCCGCCGCGCCGCATCCGCGGTGCGGGAGGGCGCGCTCTTTCGGACCGCATCATAGCAGCGGCGCGCTTCCAGAAAGTCCTTCTGCTCCGCATAGAGGTCGCCCAGTTTGAGCTGCACGTCGGCGAGATTGAACGATAGGCCGAGCCCGGCGTCATACTCCTTCAGCAATGCCTTTAGGTGTTCAGTGGCCTCGCGTAACGCGCCCTGTTGCTCGCAGCGGACAGCCTCGGCCCAGCGCGCACTGATCTCTGCTCCACGCTGAAGCTTCAGCAGGTCGTCCATCCTCGTTCGGGCGTCCGGCAGCGTGAACCCGGCAAAGAGCGGATCGCGCCAGGATTGGATGATGCGCTGGACGAGCGGAATGGCCGAAGCGTAGTCCCTGCGCCCTTGAAGAGCCGACGCTTGAGCCCATAGTTCCGAGAGTTGGCGGCCCTCTGCGATTCTCCGGCGAATCCGGTCGCCGGCCGAAGTAGGGTAACTGACCCGTATCCAGGCCTCGAACCTGCCCATGCCAGCGGGTTCGAAATGGTACCCGTCCGGCACCGGTTCGACATCACTGGCAACGTTTAGAGCTGACCGGGATGCCGGTGACGCCGTCTGAGCAACAAACGAGTTCTCTACTTGTCTGACAGCATCACGGAATGCGGCTTCTCTGACACCTTCCGGAGCGGGTCCGCCAACGGCGTGCCCGTCATAGTACAGGTACGCCCCATCCCCACTCTTCGGTCGCGCCAGCCACCCCGGACGCTCGGCCCGCGGCAGAGCGGCACACCCGGCGAACAAAACAAGCAGAGGGAGAAAGCGTGCCGCCAGATTCCTGTTCATGCTTCCGTTACGGCTCCGCGGAGCATCGCCCTCCATAACCCGTACTCCGCGCAATTGGAGGGCGAGACTCTGTCGAGCCGCCTCACTTGGCCAGCTTCTTGCCGAGCTTGTACTCGTAGGAGATGTCCAACAGGCCGGTCTCTGTGTTGATCAATTTCCACACAAACCGGTAGATGATCTGCCGGCCGCCGCCGGGGATTTTAGTTTCCAGGGATGACACCCGGCCAACAAGGATGCCGCTCACCTTGGCAACCTTGCCCAGCTTCATGGCCATTTCAGCGTCGCTCTTGTCGTCAATTCCCCAGTTGAAGTCCTTGATCTTCATCATCTCTTCGCTGGTCGAGGCGCCCATGGTTGCATCAACCAGCATCTGCCACTTGAGCGTGCCTTCCTTGTTGAAGACGGCCTGCAGCGACTCCTGGATCTGCAGAGCGCGCACGTCATACGGCGTCTCGCGCGTGCTCACCGGACCAAGTGCCACCACGTAGCCCTTCGGCAGCCCACGCTTGAACATCTCCCCGCTCACGGACTGAACAACAAGATCATAGTCGTGATCGTCAAGCCCGATCGTCATCGGGCCCGCCTCGTCAGTCGGAATATAGGTTCCGCCAAGCGAAGCAGTTGTACTGCCGGATATGGACGAGCAGCCAGAAACCAGCAAAGACACCAGCAATGCAGCCATCACCACAACAACTGTTGACCCTGATTTCATGAGTTCACTCCCACCTTGTGTTTGGTGCACGGCACCTCACGTCCACAACGAAATCCTGAACTTCCGCGTTCGGAGCAATGCCCTGCAGCATCGAACGCTGCTTGGCCCCGATGTTGACCGGGATCCAGACGCCCGGGTTGCCATCCACTTCCATTCCGGCCGATGTCGTCCATCTGTACCGATACTCGAACTGAAGATCCTTGCCCGTGCAGTTCACCACCGAAACCTGTGTCTGAAGCAGGCCGTTCTGATTCGTCCGCACCACGTCAACAACCTGCAACTTCGACGCGGCCCATTTGTCGTTCATGTTAATCTTGGCGCCGGTGTGGCTCTCGCTTGGCGCGTTTGCACACAGACACTTGCACGACACACACAACATCAGCGACACGAGTAAGGCCGCGACCACAATCCGACTGATTCTCTTCATCTGCTGCCTCCTGATTGCGTACTCAACTCAGGCCCAAAAACCCGGCTCCGCAAAGCGTCGCCCTCCATAACCCGAATTCCGCGCAACTGGAGGGCGAGGGTCTCCCGAGCCGCATCCCCGCCGAACCAACAAGACGCCTCCGCGGATCGTCGCCCTCCATCGGTCACGCCCGCCATGCAATTGGAGGGCGAGACTCTGTCGAGCCGCCTCCATGCAAACACTTCAATTCTGGGCCGGTTGAGCCTCGGCCTCGGACTTTGCGGCGCTGACCGAGCCGACGATATTGGCGGCCTCTTTCTCCGCCGATGCCTTGTAAAGCGCGGCTACGAAGTCGGCCATCTGCTGGCCGGCAGGCCCCTTGTTCTCACGAACCCTGATCTGCTGCTCCACGTCGGCTATGTTTGAGGACGCGATCCGGCCCGTTGCCACGTCGACCGAGCGAACGCTGGTTGCGAACTTGCCCTTGATCGCCTTCTCCTTCACGTTGATGAACGGGACCTCCTTGTCCTCGGCCGTCACGGTGAGGTAGCGGATTTCGGGGATAACAACGTAGTCAGCGTTCAGCATCTTGCCCATCCGGACGACTTTCGCCGTGTCGGCGTAGTCGCTTTCGCCGAAGTCCAGCTCCTTAATCGCGCCCTGCAGGTTGTCGCGTTCGAGCACATCCACCTTCTTGCTGTTCACCAGCGCGTCCACGACATAGCTCGTGTAGCCGGGGTTCTCCATGACTCCGGTGTCGGTCAACCCGAACCTCTCCTTGAGATCCCGTTCGGCCTTCGACCTCACGCCCTGGGCATAGATGGCCGGCACCACCGCGACCCGCGTCTTGCGCGCCGAGGTGTCTGGGGCCACCGCAGGTTTTGCGGCAACCGGCTTGTCGGGGGTCGTTGCAGTGATTTCCTTCGTAATCACCCGCACCTCCGGCCCGCTGCCAGGTTGCACGATCGTAAGGCTTTCCGTCGTCCTGGTGCCGCCTGTCATTTCTTCGGCCAACAATCCGGCAGTTGCCGCAACCACGATTGCCAGACTTCCAGACATCCACGCCCGCTGCCTGATCATACTGCCCCTCCCTGTTTGACTGTTCTCAGCAAAGCAAAGGACTTCACACCGCATTGTCCTGTACAACACAGGCTATGCTTCTGGGCTCTACCCAGAACACGTTGCCCGGTCAACATCAAACATATGGAAGAGCAACCGAGCAACTCCTTAAGGGCGACATCTCTTCAAGGTGTGCCGGTAGATCGGCTCCGCGGAGCGTCGCCCTGCCTTGGTCCCTGCCCTCTTCCCGGCGCGCCGGGCCGCGGGGTGCTACGGCGCCGGCGTTTCGGGTGCGATTGGCGGGGCGGGCGGCGGGGGAACTCCTGAAGCGGATGACCGCGCCCCCTGCGCCTCGGCAAGGAGACGGTTCGCCGCGAGCACGTCTTCGTCCGGCATTCCCGCCGAACGCTGGAGGATGTACCTCAACATCTCATCGGCTTCGGCCGGACGCCCGCGCTTGAGCGAGATCGAGGCAAGGTACATGTTCGCCCGGAACCACGCCACCGAACCGTCGGCGGATTTCTCAAGTATCCGCGGAACAAGCGCCTCCGCTTCGTCCGTCCTCTCCGCGCGCAGGTAGACGAGCGCCGCCGTGTCCAGCACAAGCACGTCGTCCGGATGCTTCTCGAGCAGGACCGGCGCAAGCCGCAATGCCTCGTCAAGTCCGCGTGGATCAAACGCCAGCGTGTAAACCAGGTTGTTGAGCATGGCCATGTCTTCCGGATGCTTCTCCAGCCCGCGGCGCAGGTAGTCGGCGGCGCGGTCAACATTGCCCAGAAGCCGCGATGACTCCGCGGCCACGACAAACGGCACCTTGTTCGTCGCCCCGCCCTCGAGCGCGACGTTCATCTGGTACAGCGCATCCACTATCTCCCAGCCGCCGCGCTTGAAGCGTATGTACCCGAGCATCTGGGCCCAGCGGCTGTTGTCCGGATCGCCGACCCTCAGATTCCGCAACGCTTCGACCATCTCGGAGTCGGTGTCCACCTCGCCCACGCTCTTCAGGTCAACAAGCTTCTCGTAGAGGATCGGCGGCGGTTTCAGCGATGCGTCTATTGCCAGCCGCGTGCACCTCTTCGCCTCGGCGGCGTCCCCGCGGGAAAGCGCAATCCGGATGCCGAACACGTACGACGGCAGTTGTCCGCCGGCGCGTTCAACCGCGTCCTGCGAGGCAATCCCGGCAGCTTCCCTGAACCCGGCCCGGAACAGGTGTTCGCCCGCGCGCGTCATGTAGGCGGACGGCAGCCTGTCCGCATCCGCGGCCTTTCGGATTTCCGACAGGATCTTCTCCGCCAGTGCGGGCGGCGCGTTGCTTGCCACGGCGTCTTCGGCCATGCGCACAATCTCGGCAAGCCACAGTTCCGGGTCCTCCGGACACGCCGCCCTCGCCTGGTACTGGACATCGCGGTCGCCCCCGGCAAGGCTCAGGTACATGTGCCACAGCACCGGCGCGGACGGGAACTCGGCCGTCGCCATCCGCGCGGCTTCGCGGGCCTCGGCGAACCGCTCATCCCGGCACAGGAGCAGCGCAAGCTGGTTGAGCGCAGTCGCCCGTTCGAGGGGATCGCGTCCGCACGCGGCCCAGCGCGCCGGGTCAGCCGTCCCGCCGCCACAGTGCGCGGCATGGGCGTCCAGCCACAGCTTCATCATGCCGGAGAGGAACGGGGATTCGGACCTGCCAAGCGCGGCGCGGACCAGCTCAGCCTGCTCGGCGAACTCACGGTCGGATGGAATCCGCACCCGGTGCCACAGCATGGAAAGCACCGCCGGGGCAAGAAAAAGGTGCTGCGACATGTTGTCCGGCGCCGGCAGCCTCGGCAGCAGCGCCGAGCGCGTCAGATTGTCGAGAGCCTGATACCGTTCAGTCGCGAGCAACGCCCGCGCGTACGCCACGTCCAGCTCGAGCGACTGGCGTGCTTTCGGCCGCTCCGTCACGGCAAGCGCTTCCTCGGGCGATCCGTAGGCCAGCAGCGAGCCGGCCAGGACGGCAAGCGCCTGGGTGGAGGAAGGGAACAGGTCGGCGGTTTTCCTGGCAACATGAACGGCGGCGAAGCCGAGACGCAGGTTCATCATTGCGCGGCCGAGCCGGAGCATCGGCTGCAGAGCCGGCGATACCGTTTCGGGATACCCGCGCAGCGTCTCGTATACCTTCTCCCAGTCGGCGCTGCGCTCGTACACCTCCGAGAGGAAGATCAGCGCGCGTTCCTTCTCCGCCGGATGCCGCGCAACCAGGCTGTCCAGCTCTTCGCGGACACGCCCTCTTTCGCCGCCTATCTCGAGCACCTGCGCGAACGCGTACCACATCGGAACCGTCAGCGCGTCCGCCGCCGCGCGCTCTTCAAAGCGCGCAGCCGCTTCGGCAAGCGCCTGCTTGCGGACAGCAAGCGTGTCTTCGCCGCTGAAATCGAGCCCGTGCGGAACCAGCGCGCAGTATCGTCGCCACGCCGCAAGCTTCAGGCCCAGCGGGTAGAACATCCTCAAGTCAATCCCTTCCGTGGGCGACGTCGCCTCCACGCCTACCGCGCGCTTGCGGAACACGAACCATTGCTGGCCGTGCCGCGCTCGCACGAAGGCGAGGTACGGGTGTTCCGGGTCCAGTTCCTCAATGCGCCTGTAGACCGACCACGCGAGGTCCGGTCGGGAAAGGGCGAAACATTTCTCGACCAGCGGGTGCGCCATGTCCACGTCGTTGATCCCCGGAAGACAGCGCGCAAGATGCTCGCCGAACCGCCGCTCCCACACGTGCTCGCGCCGGAATGCCATGAAGTAGAGCGGCTCCAGCGCCCTGGGATCGTTCGGCCACTGCGCCGCCGCCTGCATGGCGATGTCCGCGACCTTCGGAGCGTCGTTCAGGTTCATATAGGCTTCGGCCGCGGAGAATGCCTGTTCCTGCGCCGGGAAAGGCGCACGGAGATCGGAACGCGCGATTGTTTCCCACTGCCTGTTCGCCCTGAGGAACGGGTACAACGCGCGTATCCGCCGCGCGTTGGGCGTCCATTCGGCCGCGACAAGCACGCTCCTCGAAACAAGTTCCACCTGCCCGGCCCGCGCGCCCATTTCCGCGAGAATCATGTTCACCCGCGGATCGGAGCGCCGCGTTTCCTCCGGAAGCGACCTGACCACGTCCATCGCCGCGCCGAGGTCGCCGAGCCCCATCAGGCTGTAGGCGCGTAACACGTCTTTCTGAATGGCCCGGAACCGGTCGCCGTCCGGTATCGCGTCGAGCGCGGCCAGCACATCCGCGTAACGCCCGTCGATCATCAGCATGCGGGCCACGGCCATGTCCCATTCTTCATCGCGCGGAACAAGGCGCCTCACGTATTCCGCACCGCGCAGCGCAGGCTCAAGCTGGCCCGAATCCCTCAGGTTGGCGGCGACATCGCGCACCATCGCGGCGCGATGCTCCGGGCGGCCCTTGTACGCCGCGAAACCCGAAAACACGGCCAGCAGCAGAGCCGCCGATATGGACCGCCAGTTGAAGATGATCCGGTGCCACGAGAGAGGAACGTCGGTCATCACCTTGATCATTCCAAGCGGCAGTTCGGAAAGCATCCGCCGGCGGCGCTCCTCCATTGCCTGGACCAATGAGACCTCGGCATAGACAAGAAGCACGGCGGACATGACTATCAGCCCGGAGGAGTTGTGCAGGAACTCGACGCCCGCCTTCGCGCCCACGACCGGAGCGAGCAGCACCATGACCGATATGCGCAGGACGTTCAGGGCCAGCGCCTGCGCGAGCGCAGCGCCGATGACAAGCGCGGAGTGCACGGGCCTCAGCCGCTTGAGGAGGCACAGCGCCGCGCCGAGGATGAAGACCGTGGTCGCGGTCCGCATGCCGCTGCACCATTCGGGCACCTCAAACGTGTTCAGCCCGGTGCGGAGTATGAACCCGTCGGCCCACACCCGGACGTTGAGCGACTGCAGGAGCCGCTCGCTGCCGATAACCGACATATGCTGCATCAGCATTTGCAGAGCGCCGAAGAAACGGCCCGGCAACGGGTGCGCCCAGTAGAGAACAAACACCGATGCCAGCGCATCCGGCCATGCCGCCGGCCGCGCCCACACAAGGCAACTCCCGAGCAGCGCAAGGACCCCGATCCATTCCGCCTGCCGGACCCGGAACACCGCGCCGGCAATGGCAAGGCAGGCGCCGAAACACGCGGCGAGAGGCAGGGCCGGGCCGCCGAGCAGACGCGGCAGCGGACGCCGCCCGCCGCGGAAGAGCAGAATGGCGGCGGCGAAGAAAGCGGTGAGCGAGAAGCGTATCCAGCCGTCCTGGACCGACACTATCTCCCGGAAATGCGCCGCAACCCAGGCGGCAAACAACAACCCCGCTCCAGCGGCAACGGCAACCGGCGCATGTCTGGGCGATTTCTTCATCGGCAGCCCCGTGGGGCGGGGTGATTATCGCATGCCGTTCGGACAGATCAAGCGACGATCCCGTTACTATCGGGCGTTACATGGCGGGTTTGGGAGCGCGTTGCCCATATTGCCGGACGAATACGGCCGGGTGTACAATCCCCCCCCTGCATGAAAGCCGTCAGGTCAGAGTCTGGAACATCGCCCCGCGCGGCAACAGATACTGTAGAACCCTGCTTTACCGTGCGGTCACATCAGGTCAGCCGCGCCGCACAGGCGCTGCGGGCACGCCTCATGAAGTTCGAGGACGAAACGGCTCCATGGATCCGCGGCCTCGCCGCAACACGGGTGTACAGGGACTCGCCCGACATGCCCGCCGTTCTGAAAAGGGCCGCCAGCTCAGCCGCGACAATGCGGACGGAGAAACCGGTGCTCCTGCTTTCTCCGCAGTTGCAGTTGCATGTGATCGAGAGAATGGAAGCGGCCTCGGGCCGGCCGGGGGGAGAACCCGGAACGTGAGCCCGCAATCGTCCGCCGGCCCGGACACGGCGATCATCTTCGATGTCCAGCGCTTCTGCGTGCACGACGGGCCCGGCGTGCGCACAACGGTGTTCTTCAAGGGCTGCCCGCTGGCATGCGAGTGGTGCCAGAACCCGGAATCACTCCGCGACGCCCCGGACCTGATGGTGTTCGGGGAGCTGTGCATCAAGTGCGGCGCTTGCGCGGCCGTATGCGCGCATTCCGCCGCGCCCGGCGGCACGCTGCCCAACCCGCCTCCCCCGCAGTGCGATGTGTGCGGCCGGTGCGTCGCTGCCTGCCCTGCCGGCGCCAGGCGC
>Ga0194125_10005394_pt1 | contig 19426 bp, 16 predicted proteins | sample TA2KigC250mmetaG_FD_148626 | JGI IMG/M metagenome (GOLD analysis project Ga0194125, IMG submission 148626) | Freshwater microbial communities from Lake Tanganyika, Tanzania - TA2015034 Kigoma Deep Cast 250m | ecosystem: Environmental > Aquatic > Freshwater > Lake | place: Tanzania: Lake...
TTCTGCACGCCGCTGCTCACCGCGCAGGTGTCCGGCAGCCAAAACAAGAACAGTTCGGGCACGCGCAGCGGGACCGAACTGCTCTTTCTAGGATAATTTCTATTTTCTCGGTCTGACCCTGAGATGACCGAGCCGGTGAATGTCCTGAGCCGGGGCAAGTATCAGGACGGCCTCTACTACTACGAGAGCACGCGCGACACCGCGAGCCACTTCTTCATCCACTACCTGCCCAAGGGCGTGTACGTCTTCGAGTACAGCGTCCGCGTCCAGTTGAAGGGCAGGTACCAGACCGGCATCGCCAGCATCCAGTGCATGTACGCGCCGGAATTCAACAGCCACAGCGAGAGTTTTGACCTGGAAGTGAACTAGCCCCTCCGTCACGGCGCGGGAAGCCGCGCCGGTCCCGGGGAGCGGATGCGCGTGCTCCGGCCGCGACAACGAGGAATGGTGGAGCTTCCTCAACCGGGCTCGAACTTACTTCGAGACCGGTTTTTCGTGGGTTCGCCGCAGTGGGTGATCCCCGGCCGTGGTCCTACGCTCGCCGCTTCCGTCTACGTCCGGCTGCCGCCGGACTGGGCCAAACCCGCCGCATCCTTATCGCGGCGTAGCGCAGCGAAGACGGACGTGTCGCGGCGTAGCGCAGCGAAGACGGACGTGTCGCTGCGGGAGCGGCGATGAATCGCGTAGACGGAAGCGCCGGGCCGCCTTTGCGCCGGTGGCGCAGTCCGCTTTCCCGGCCCTCCACGTGTCTCGGCGAAGCCGCAGGCGAAGACGGATGCGGCGGGCGCGGAGTTTACCCGCCGAAGCGTCTTCGCGAAGGAGGGGCAGTTCCGGGCACCACCTGCGCATCGAACGATCTCTTGTTCTCCGACCTTGCAACGGTGAGAATCTGGCGTATATTCTGCGGCAACAGGGAACGGACTGCTCCCGCGTGGAGGCGATGCCGGCATGGGTGACACAAGGCCAAAGTACAAGTATTCGGGTCACGAGACGTTCCCATGTCGCTATGCCTGGCTCCCGAAGGCCGTAGGCGCCCTGGCCAAAGACACCCTCCTCTTCACCGATGAAGACAGGGCCATGATAGAACTCGGCGTGGGGAAGAACATGGTGCGGGCCATACGGTTCTGGGCTGAAGCTGCATCCGTGGCAGAACGTAGTGACCACACAGGCCACAGAGTCACGGCGTTCGGCAGAGAACTGCTTGGCGAGAATGGCCTTGACCCCTATATGGAGGATTCCCAAACGCTTTGGCTCCTGCACTGGAAACTCGCCACGCAATACGAGGAACCCCTGTTCGCCTGGGATTTCATGTTCAACAGGTGGCAAGAACCGGAGTTCACCCGAACCCTATTGTCGAGAGTCTTCGCGCAAGAGACGCGCCTTGAGAAGAAGACTCTGTCCGCCGCTACCCTATCGCATCATGTTGACACGTTCATCCACACGTATGTGCCGACGCAGGGAACCAAGACGGACGTGATGGAAGAGAATCTCGATTGTCCCCTCGTCGAACTCAACCTCATTCGTCGAGTCGGCGAGAGGGATGCAGATGCGACCGGCGGAAGACGCGAGACGATCTATGCGTTTCGACACGAACCCAAGCCGGAGATCGGCACGGCTCTTTTCCTCTATGCTCTTGCGGATTTCTTCCAAAGGCGCCATCCCCACGAATCGACACTGTCGTTTCGGCAGGTCGCCACAGGGCATGGCAGTCCCGGCGCGGTCTTCAAAATGCCGGAAATGGAAGTGCGGGAAAGACTGGAGGCGTCTGCAAGTCACGAAGAAGCGCCTTTCGGCTTCGAGGACGGGGCGAGCAGCCAACAGGTGCGCAGACGGCGCGAAATCTCCGAAAGCGCATTCCTGGCGGCAATCTACGAACGGGAGACGGCCTGTGTCTGAACGTAAGGCAAACCCGGTCTTCAGACCGCTCCCTCGTTTCATGCGTTCGGTTCACCTGGAACGCGACTTCCGCGACCCGGAGGCTGTGGCGGGGTACATACTCACTGACTACGCAAGAGAAGCCCTGGGGAGAATAGGCGAGGGTCTTCGTTCGAACTCGGCGCGGAGATCCTGGCGAATCACGGGCAACTATGGCGCCGGCAAGTCCAGCTTCGCGCTTGTGCTGGCCCACTGGTTCTCAGACCGCAGAACGCTGCCCAAGGAGATCAGACGCGGATTGACGGGCACGCCGTTTCCCCATGCCCTACCGAACCTCCTCCCGATCCTCATCACCGGCGCGCGTCAGCCGATCGCCACTGCACTTGTCCGCGCCATTTCCCATGGCATGCAGGAGGCGACGGGTCTGTCCGATGCGCGTGCCTACCCATGGTGCAGCGGCGAGACAAACGATGATACCCCGATCGTGACTGACAGGCAGGTGATGGATTGCGTCACCGCCGCGCAGAAGAAGATCGAACGGCAGTCAAGGTGGAAAGGCATCCTGCTCCTCATAGACGAACTTGGGAAGTTCCTCGAGTTCGCCGTTCTTCATCCCGAGCGACAGGACATCTATGTCCTCCAACAACTCGCTGAGTTCTCTGCTCGCAGCCGCGAACAGCCTTTCTTCGTCGTCGGGCTAACCCACCAAGGGTTTAGCGACTATGCCCATGACCTTTCAGTTGTGGCCCAGCGCGAATGGGAGAAGGTCGCGGCCAGGTTCGACGAGATCGTTTTCGACCAACCACTGGAGCAGTTCTCGACGCTGGTTTCCGCCGCGCTCAACGTGCGGCTCAGCGCGCTCCCTACCGGGACCGGCGCTGTCGCGAGGAAGTCTATGGAACGGGCGATGGACTTCGGCTGGTTCGGCACGGCGCCGGCGAAATCCCTTCTGCTCCAGAACGCGGCCAAGATATACCCTCTGGACGCTCTTGCGCTTCCTGTCTTGGCCCGGATATTCAACCGGTTCGGACAGAACGAGAGGTCCCTGTTCAGCTTCCTGTTGTCGAACGAACCATTTGGCTTGCAGGCTTGCGCCGACGGCAAGGTCCGGGCAGGCGGTTTCTACGGTCTCGCTGAGGTATACGACTACGTTCGCCACAACCTGGGGCAGCGTCTTGCGTCGCAAAGCTACCGCAGTCACTGGAATCACATTGACTCTGTCGTTCAGAGTTTCCCGGCCGAGAGCAACACAGAGGGCCAGGTTCTCCGCACGGTTGGCATCCTCAACCTGCTTGGTTCCAACGAATTCGTGGCGACCGAGGGGGTCATAACGACCGCCGTTGAGGCATCCGATCCCGGTGTCTCCCCGGCCGCTGTTCGCAAGGCGCTCCAGAACCTTACGGGCAAGAAGCGGGCACTCTACCATCGAGGCACAGCGGGCGGTTACTGCCTATGGCCTTACACGAGTGTTGACATCGAGAAGGCGTACCAGGACGCGCTCCAGACAGTCCCTGCCGCGGTTCACGTGTCACAGCGGATCGAAACGTACCTGGAACGCCGACCCGTCGTTGCGAGAAGGCACTACATACAGACCGGCAACCTCCGCTATTTCGACGTGCGGCACGTCTCCGTCAAGGACCTGGAAACTGCCATCGAGAAGCGCATCGCCGACGCCGACGGCCAGGTCCTGACGATTCTGTGCGAGACGGAAGAGGAACGCCTTGTCGCCCTGCAGTTCGCGAAGCAACCCACGGTCGCGGCGAGACCGGATATCCTTCTGGCGATCCCTCCGCCGCTTTCCTGCCTGGGTGGACTGGTAGCCGAGGCAGAGCGCTGGGAATGTGTCGCGAGGAATACGCCGGAACTGCGGAACGATCGGTATGCGGCCGAAGAGGTGTCCCGCCAGGCGGCGGCCGCCCGTATTGCACTGCAAAAAAGGATCCAAGCCTTCCTGGGCCTTCACGAGTTCGCCAAACAAACGAACCTCGTCTTCTACCACAAAGGCAGGCCCCTTCTTGTGGCTTCGGGCCGGGAACTCCTGCACCAACTCTCGAACATCTGCGATTCGATCTACCCGGCCGCCCCGCACGTCCGAAACGAACTCGTCAACCGCCGCCAGTTGAGTTCCGCCGCGGCTGCCGCCCGCATGCGCTTGATCGAGCGCATGCTGTCCCAACCCGGCGCCGAGTTTATGGGCATGGACCCAGGCAAGAAACCGCCTGAGATGTCGATGTACCTGTCCGTACTTCGCGCGGCAGGAATCCACCGTCGCACCGCGGACGGCTGGACCATTGAAGAACCGGACCCCGCGAACGATGCATGCAAGGTGCTTCCGTCTTTCCGGTACATTGCCGCCGTCCTGAACAGAACGCCCGACGCCAGAGTGCCCGTTACCGCCCTGATTGAGGAACTCGGCCAGCCGCCATACGGTGTGCGCGACGGCCTTATTCCGATCTTCCTGGCCGCGTTTCTTGTCTCCCATCAGAGTCAGGTCGCGCTGTACGAGAAGGGCACGTTCCTGCCGTCGGTCGATGCCCCCTCCTTCTTGCGGCTGACGAAGGCGCCGGAGACCTTCGAAATGCAGTGGTGCGCCATTGAAGGCATCAGGTCCGATCTCCTCAAGCGACTCAGTTCCCTGCTGGTGAAAACGACCCCGTCCCGAGAGAAGCTCGCGGTGCTCGACATCGTTCGCCCCATTTGCACTTTTGTTGCCGCCCTGCCGGAATACACGCGCAACACGAAGCGATTGGCCAAGGAAACGGTTGCGGCGCGCACGGAGATTCTGGCTGCCCGTGATCCCGTTCGTCTTCTCTTCCATGCGCTGCCTACCGCATGCGGATTTGCCCCGTTCCTATCCGCGAAGGAAACACAGTCCAATGCCGACCAGTTTGCGAAGCGACTGGGCGCCCTGTTGGATGAACTGAAGGTCGCGTATTCTGAACTCAGGTCACGCATCAAGACCCAGATCGAAAGTGCCTTCAATCTCAGTGGAGCACACCTCCAGTTCAGGCAGGAGGTAGCGGCGCGTTCGCAAAGGCTCGTGCTCGCCGGCACCGAACCCAGACTCAAGGCGTTCTGTATTCGCCTGTCCGATACGAACCTATCCGAAGGCGATTGGCTGGATTCGGTCGGCAGTTTCGTGGCGTCCAAACCGCCTGCCAAGTGGACGGATCAAGACGAAGACCTCTTCAGTCAAGAAGTGGCCGCTCTCGCCGGCCGCTTCTGCCGGACGGAAGGCATGTTGTTCTCCGGGGAGGGCTCCGATAGAAAAGGCATCGGGATCAGGGTGACTCTCACCAAGGGCGACGGTTCAGAACGCGATCAGGTCGTCTACATGGGCACCCGCGACCAGGAGAAGGTACGCTCGGTCAAGGCGAAGATCGAAGACCTCATCCGTGGCGACGAGAATATCGGGGTCGCGGCGGCGGCCGAGGTCTTGTGGCGGCACCTCCGAGGAAAGGACTGGAACCATGACGGACAAAACTAGGCACATCCTGAGCCTGTCCGGGGGCAAGGATAGCACCGCCCTCGCCATCTTCATGCGGGACAAGGTGCCCGACATGGAGTACGTCTTCTGTGACACCGGCCAGGAACTGCGCGAGACCTACCAGTACCTTGACCAAGTCGAAGCCTATCTGGGCAAGAAGATCCATCGTCTTAACTCGCAAGCCTCATTCGATCACTGGCTAACCGTCTTCGGGGGCTATCTTCCCTCTGCCCGCATGCGGTGGTGTACGAAGATGCTCAAGCTCCGCCCGTTTGAGGAGTTCGTCGGGGAGACTCCGGTCGTCAGCTACATCGGCATTCGTGCCGATGAAGACCGCACCGGCTACATCAGCCACCGGGACAACATCACCACCGTGTACCCCTTCAAGGACGCCGGGATCGGCTACGAAGGCGTGATCCAGATCCTTCAGGACAGCGGGATCGGAATGCCCCCCTACATGCAATGGGGTCGGACCCATTCCGGTTGTTACTTCTGCTTCTTCCAGAAGAAGATCGAATGGGTTCGATTGCTGGAGACATACCCCGAGGATTTCGACAGGGCTCAGGCATACGAGAAGGAAGGTGCGGAACCAGGCGAGACCTTCACCTGGATTCAGGACATGCCGCTCCGGGAACTGCGCAAGCCCGAGAGGATCGCCAGGATCAAACAGGAACACGCCGATCGGACGGAGCGTTCCCGGCAGACGCGGGACAACAAGCGCCTCGTCGAGGTCTTCGGCGGAATCGTAGAGGATTCTGAGCCGGCGGCTTGTCTGATCTGTCAGTTGTAGCCAGGAAGAAGAGGAAGAACGCGAATGAAATACGACGTGGTCAAGTGGACAATCGCGGACCTGATTCGTGCGTACGAGGGGCGACAACTTGATCTTTGCCCTTCGTACCAGAGGAATCCGATATGGTCTCTAACGCGATCTATTCACGAACCTCTCCGTCGGGGCGTCTGAACGGCGTGATGGCGCCGGGTAGATGTGCTGATGTCGAGCGGAAGCTTGGCGGCCTCGGAAATTGGTGAAGGAGAGAGGCTGAGAAGGGCTGGATTTCTTGGGAAAACACAGACCGCTGCTGCGAGGCTTTATGCTGAGCCTGAGAATGGTGCTGCGAGCGGATTTCACACAGGCACGGCGCCGAGCGCACGGGCCGCGTCCAGCCAGGCGTCGGCCCAGGGATGGTGAGTGGTGAACTCCAGGGTAATGCGACGGACGGAGGAGCGTACGCGCACGGCGATCTTCAACAGGCGATCGCGCAACGTGGCCATCTGCGCCTTCAGCAGGTTCAGATCGGAGGTCTGCTCGGCCACGGACTGCATCAACACATAGGCGGCCAGGGTGAGCAAGAGACGGAACTGATTGGCCGTGAAACGGGAGCAACTGGTGCGGTCCATGGCCAGATCGTTTTTCAACTCCTTGATGCTATTCTCCATGTCGCTGTGGCCGTAGTAGAAGTTGAAAGCGCCTTCAGGCCCGTAGCGATAGTCGAGGTTATGAATCAGGTAGCGGTCATTGTCGCGATGGTCGGTCTTGTCCGGATGCACCAGCACCTCGGCCTTGTACGCGACGATGCGTTTGTCCCGCCAGCCGCCGCTCTTGTAGTAGTTCCAGCCGTAGAGCGTGGCGGTGGCCTGCCTGTCAGCGGCGAGCTGGCCGGCCTGGTGCATATCAACCTTGGAAAGGCCCGCCAATACGCTGTTTCCGGCCATGGCAATGGCGTAGCGCACGCCTTCCGCCTCCAGAAAGTCGAAGAACTCCGGCACGGCAAAACTGCCGTCGGCACGCAGATACAGGCGCGTGGCACCGAAGTGTTCCCGCAACAGGTCAAGCAGCCGGCGGACCACCGCGACAGTTCCGACCATGGGGCCGGCGGTGCCGCTGCGCAGTACGGCCGCGACCGGATACTTGCGCCGCTCCCAACCGAAGCTGATGGTCACGATCAGCGGCAGGTAGCAGTACGTGCCGTAGTAGCCGTTGAACAGGGTCAACTGCTGCGCCCCGTAGGTCGGATCGCAGGTCGGATCGATATCGATTACGATCCGTCCGAGTTTCCGCCCGCGCCGCCGCTTGGCCTGGTGGGCGATGACTTCCTCGGCCAAGGCATAGCCCATTTGAAGCAACTGTCCACTGCGCACACCGTTTTCAAATCGACTCAGCGTAGGCTGCGACGCCAGCGCCGTGTCGCTGACCGGGTCGCGGTCGCAGGCCAGCTTCAGCATGGGATCTTCGCGCAGCTTGGCCGCATCGTTGCCGTCCGGACAGCCCAGCGCGATGCTGGTCACGCGCTGCCGCATCTGTTCCAGAAGCTCGTGATCCACCTTGCCGGCCTGTCGTCTGTCGATCATGCACTCGGTCAGCGCTTCGGTCAGCCCAAGCTGTCGATCGCGGGCAGCGAGCAACACCGCCCCTCCATTACTGCTCAAATGCTCCCTGGAGAACGCCACGTGAACGGGCTTGGAAAAGAGTTCTGGAAAGAGGACGGACTGTCGCGTACTATCATTCACGGGAAGCCTCCTTTGTTATTGCGTAACAATCTGCATCCTAACACGATGCGGGAGGCTTCCCAAACTTTTTGTGCGCTATTGACGCATTTTTCGTGAATAGATCGCGCTAAGCGCCCAGAAGAAGTTGATCGAGACCATCCGGAGAGGACAACCCATTCCGAACTTCTTCATCAGGATGCTTCCAGGGGGTGGCTACGAGATGGTTGACGGTCAACAAAGGGCTCGTTCGATTATCGCTTTCTGGCGTGGTCATTTTCCGGATTCCACGGGCGTTCAACTTGACGCGAAAGGCAGAGATCTGAAAGCGAATGCTCAGGTGATGAAGGACTTCCAAGCCTATCCGCTCAATGTCACCATGATATCGGACCTCGACCCCAATGAGCATGTAGAAGGATTCTACGCGCTCGTCAACTCTACGGGTCTTCGCTTGAACCGACCAGAGCTTCGAAAGGCTGAATACTTTCAGACCAACTTCTTGCGGCTTGTTACGCTGTTGGCGGGCTTGCCTGACTTCAAGGAATTGCGCCTGTTCACTGACAGTTCGGCCAGCCGAATGAATGACATAGATTTTGTGGGGGAACTGGTTGCTTTGATGAAATATGGGACAAGCGACAAGAAGGAGAAAGTCGAGTCTCTCTACGAAGCGGACGTTGACGAATCCGAGTGCGAGGACCTGCGACGCCGATTTGCGACCGCATTGGCGCACTTCTGCCGCTTCAACAAGATCGTGCCTCTATACCGCACGCGCTACAGTCAAAAGAACGATTTCTACACGCTCTTCGGTTTTGTATGTGACGTTCCTTCCCTACCTCATGGCACGCTCGACTACTTCTACAGGGTCCTAGTTAAGGTTGACCCCTTTATCCGTCCATCTCAGGACAAGTGTGACCCATTCATGGACTACGCACTCAACTGCGTTACGCAGTCGAACTCGAAGAGGGCAAGAGATGCGCGCACCAACTTCTTGCGATCCCTCCTCCTCAATCCGGAAAGAACGCCGAATAACGTTCAGAAAGCAGTACTCGCGTTCTTTGGTTTGGGAACAGACTCCCTGGTGCGCTTCTCAGGTTATACGACACTGAATGCCGAACGTCTTAAGGATCCGCGCAACCTTGAGTTGCCCTTGGGAGGGGAGTGCTGATGACCTTCGACGAGAAAGAGGGTCTGATCCTTCTTGATGGGGCGGATGCAAAGGGGGACTACCTGCGCGTCGGCAACAAGGAACGGTTGTTGCTTGAACTTTACGAATCTGCGGGAGCAGGGAAAGGGAAGAATTCCTGTGTCTTCCGTGCGGCTGATCCTGATGGAGAAGAAGATGACCTAGTGGTGAAGATTTGCAGATTCCACAACAGATGGCCAGGTGCTCTCGCCGCACAGAAGAGAGCCCGGTTTGAACGCGAGATCAGTGCTATGCGCCTCGCTGCTGAGAAGAACATGGGGGACTTCTTGCTGGCGATCATCGATGATGGGGCTCTGCCTGTCTCTGGGAACGAGTTTCGGTTCTACGCGATGGAGAAGGCGGACTCCGACCTTGCCGCCTTCTTGGCGACCGATGTCCTTCCGCTTCAACAGAAGGTCTTCCTTTGCTACTCCATGATGCAGGCTCTACGTGCCCTTCACAATCTCGGCATCTACCACCGGGATCTCAAACCCGACAATATCTTCTTCGTGGACGCTCGGTGGAAGATAGGCGATCTCGGTTTCATAGCATATCGGCATGAAGATACGCAGATTGACCTCGACCGCGAGCGAATCGGGCCAACGGGCTTCATGTCGCCCGAGGCGGTCAACAAGGCTTTCGCTAACAGGGACAATGCCGAGTGTCGGTGCGATTGCTTGATCGACGACAAGTCCGACATCTTCCAACTTGGCAAATTGTTCTGGTTTGTCCTGCAAAGCGAGGTTCCCACAGGGCAACTGCAGATAGAGGACTTTTGGATCGAGGAGAAGTCCTTGTTTCATGACTTGATCGTCCCGATGCTTCAACAAGGGAAGGCCCGGCGACCTGATGCGGCAACTCTCGGACCGGCATTTGCCGCAATCCGACAGCGGTTGGCCGTATAGGCTATTCATCTTTTCGAAGAACATGTCAGAATCTGGCAAGACAATGCGGCTTTTTGAAGCGCTGTTTGACGCAGCGACGGAGACCCAAGTCGATGCCGTTCTGAAGCGACACGCCGAGATACTCCACGTTGCATCCAACTGGCATCCGCTCGACGGCAACGAGAGCAACTTCGGCGTCGTCGAGAACCAGCAGTCCTCTCCCATCGCTTCGTTGATCGAGAAGATCACGAACTCGATTGACGCCATCCTCATGCGGCGTTGCTACGAGGCGGGCATTGAACCGACATCCGCCGCCGCTCCGCGCACCATGGAAGCAGCCATCAAGGCATTCTTCCACAAGGACAGCGGCAGTTGGGTCGAGACCTGGCACCTTTCCGAGTTCCGACAGCAGCAGGCGGAGGACATCCAGATTCATGCCGACGGTCCGCGCATGGACACATCCCTGGTCATCTACGACAACGGCGAAGGCCAGCATCCCCAGGATTTCGAGCGCACGTTCCTCTCCCTTTTGCGCGGGAACAAGAACGACATTCCGTTCGTCCAGGGCAAGTACAACATGGGCGGGACCGGGGCCATAGTCTTCTGCGGGAAGCGGCGTTACCAACTGATCGGGTCCCGGAAATACGACGGCACGGGCGATTTCGGTTTCACTCTCGTCCGCGAGCATCCGATGACCGAGCACGAGATGGCGACCAAGAAGAACACCTGGTACGAGTACTTCCGCCTGGACGGCCAGATTCCGCATTTCCCGATCGACGCCATGGATCTCGGTCTCAGGGGCCGGCAATTCACGACCGGCACCATCATCAAGCTCTACAGCTACGACCTGCCCACCGGCACGCGCTCCGTCATTTCGCGCGATCTCAACCAGAGCATCAACGAGTTCCTGTTCGAGCCCGCCCTGCCGATCTACACGATAGACAAGGCCGTGCGCTATCCCCAGGACAAGGCCCTCGCCCGCGAACTCTTCGGCCTCAAGCGCCGCCTGGAAGCGGAGGATTTCAAGTACGTCGAGGAGACGTTCTCGGAGGACTATGAGTCCACCGAGATGGGGCGCATGAAGGTCACGTGCTACGTCTTCCGAAGCAAGGTTGACAGTCGAACCGTCAAGGAAACGAAGGAGACCGTCCAGCGGGAGTTCTTCAAGAACAACATGGCCGTCCTCTTCTCGCTGAACGGCCAGGTCCACGGGCATTACACATCCGAGTTCATTACGCGATCCCTGAAGATGCCGCTTCTAAAGAGCCACCTTCTCATTCACGTGGACTGCACGCACATGCGCCTGCCTTTTCGGAAGGAACTGTTCATGGCGTCCCGCGACAGGCTCAAGGACTGCGAAGAGACCCGGCATTTGCGCAGCGTCGTCATGGACCTGCTAACCAAGGGGCGCTTGCAGGAGATCCACAAACTCCGCAAGGATTCCATAACCCTGGAGAGCGGAGACACAAGCGAACTCCTGAAATCGTTCACCAAGGCCATCCCCCTCAACAGCGAACTCCTGAGACTCCTCCAGAACACGTTCAAGATCGACGTGCCCAAGGACAAGACGGAGAAGAAGACGACGCAGAAGGAGCACAGGGAGAAGGAAGAGAAACAGCCCTTCCTTCCGCAACGTTTCCCCTCCTTCTTCAGGCTCTGCGGCAGCGGCACGGAGACCCGGCCCGCTGCGAAGATTCCCCTGGGGAATATGCGGTCAATCCGATTCGAAACCGATGTCGAGGACCAGTACTTCGATCGCACTCACGAGCCCGGCGACCTGAAACTGTCACTCCTCAGTTTCAAGCCGAACGAGACCACCGGAGGCACAGGACAGGGCGCGCCAAAGGAGCTGTCTGACCTGCTGAACCTCAGCAAGGCGAGCCCCAAGGAGGGCCAGATCCGCATCGCCATGTCCCCGAGCACCGAACTCCGGGTTGACGACATGGTGGAGATCAAGGCGGTCCTTGAAGGCCCGAGCGAGTTTGAGGAGAGGTTCTGGGTCAAGATCGTTGACCCCGAGAAGAAACCGGAAACGACGAAGAAGGAGGACGAAGTCCGTCCCGAGAGCCTAGGCTTGCCGCAGTACCACCTCGTCTACCGGGAACCCCACGAGTCGTTCTATACATGGGAACAGGTTGCCGAGAGCACTGGGGAGCCGATTGACTTCTCAACGGTCATGCATCCGCTTGTCTCCGGCGAGAAGTTGGAAGCGATCTACATCAACATGGACAGCAACGTCCTGAAGACCCACAAGGGGCGGGTCAAATCCATATCCGAGGAGCAGATCGCGCTGGCCGAGAAGAAGTACATCAGTTCCGTCTACTTCCACACCCTCTTCCTGTTCACCATCGCCCGCAGCAAGAACTACAGCATCCGCCAGGGCGACAACGACGTTGACCTCGGGGATTTCCTGAAGGACCTCTTTGCGAACTACTATTCCGAGTTTCTTCTGAACTTCGGGACGGAGCAACTGATGGCGAGCCTGGATCTCTAGTGCGTGATCATGAGTATGTTGCCGACCAGTCGTTTTGACGAGAAGCGCGGATTGGTGTAACTTGGTCGTGTGCAGAAGTGTCGACATGGAGTGTCCGAGCGAAGATGTGGGATTTCACATACGCATGAGAGCGAAACAAACACATCTGCAGTCCACTGGTGTGCATAATGAGGTACGACCTTGCAGACAAGGATACTGATTCTCGCCGCAAATCCCAAGGATACCTCACGCCTTCGCCTCGACGAGGAGGCTCGTGAAATCGAATACGGCATGAGGCTAGCGAAACATCGAGACGAGTTCCTTCTCAGACACCAATGGGCGACCCGCCCACAGGATATTCGCCGAGTGATGTTAGATTTCGAGCCCAATGTCGTTCATTTCTGTGGCCATGGCGAAGGAGAAGAAGGTATCGTATTTGAAGATGACTCAGCAGACACTCACTTGGTCAGTGCAGTAGCACTGTCGGGTTTCTTCAAACTCTTCGCGGATGTCGTCAGATGCGTCATACTCAACGCCTGTTTTTCCGAGATCCAAGCGGTAGCAATAGCTCGCCATATCCCCTATGTGATTGGCATGAAACGTGCGATTAGCGACAGAGCCGCGATTGAATTCGCCATTGCCTTCTACGACGCACTTTGCGCAGGGAAGTCTCTTGAATTCGCGTTCGAACTCGCATGCAACGCCATTCACATGGCTGGTATGCCAGAGCACGCTATCCCGAGGATGGTTAGGTGCCCTGGACCGCCGCATGAACCACTAATACCAGATCAGGAATCGACGGAGGAAGTGGAGATTCCTGTCGTAGCGTCAGGGGGGCAACCGGCAAAGAGGGAAACAGTGGTACGAGGTGCAGTATTGGAAGTGGCTAACCTTCAAGAGGTCCTAAGTTGGGGGTGGAAACCGTATGACCTGCTGGAAAACGTCGTGGCCCTTGACTATGAGACCATGGCTGGTCTGACGCCGGAATTTGCCGGCGAAGTGCAGCAGTGGACGGATCTCTACGTCGAGCATCCTGATACATGGCGTCTAATAGTAGAGCGGTCTACACACCGCATAGCCGGATACTGGCACTTCGTGCCACTATTCGAGTCCGAGTTTACAAAGAGCAAACAGGGCAATCTACTAGATTCAGAGATCAGGGTGGAGAATGTCAGGTGTATCGAACTGCCCGGTCAATACGACATCTACTTCATCGGTTTTAGTATAAGAGATGCCTACCGGGGCCGCAACTCTTTGCGTTTGCTTTTCTCAGCGCTCCTGGATACATTCCTCGACCTTGCGCGACAGGACATCTATATCCGAGGTGTCTGCGCGAATGCCTACACAAACAGTGGAGTCGCTTTGTGCAGAAGTCTCGGAATGCCCCGTCTGTGCGGTCACACTGTTCACGGTGATATCTACGCAATAGAATTTCCTGCGTTGTTTGCAGAACCGATCTTTAGGGCGTATGGAGAACTAGTCAGTGTCTATTTGAGGAATGGGACGTTGTTCGGGGTCGGTCGAATAGGAACATCGAAAAGGAGGAGGAAGTGCAAAACCAACTAGTTATCGGAGGACGGTCCGTGGACTCGGTTTCTGGGCTGACATTTTCCACCGTGAATCCAGCCACAGAAGAAACAATTGCGGTTGTCCCTAGGGGCAACGTGGAGGACATCGATAGGGCCGTCAGAGCAGCGAGAACTGCTTACGTTGACTGCTGGCGGAAGACAGAACCGGCTACGCGAAACAAACTTCTGAACCGTCTGGCTGACACGATAGAGAAGGAGTGCGAACGACTCGCCGAACTGGAGACGATGGATGTGGGAAAACCGTTGACCGACAGTCGGGAAGACATAATGGCGAGCGCAGGATTGTTTCGGTTCTTTGCTGGGTTGACTGACAAACTCCGTGGGAGCACCATTCCGGTTCAATCTGGCTACTTGGCGTATACGGTTCGCGAGCCTTACGGCGTCATTGGTGCGATCATTCCTTGGAACTACCCCTTCTATCTGGCCTGCACGAAGTTGGCCCCGATGATCGCTACAGGAAATACCGTCGTGCTCAAGCCGGCTGAGCAGACGCCATTGACTGCTCTTGAACTCGGTCGTCTAGTTCAGTCGGCTGGCATCCCAGACGGAGTGGTCAACGTTGTCAGCGGTTATGGTGAAGAGGCTGGTGCGGCTCTTGCTCGCCACATGGATGTTGACAAGGTTAGTTTCACGGGTAGTACAGAAGTGGGAAGGGCAATCATGGAGTCTGCAGCGAGATCAAACCTAAAGGCGGTCTCGCTAGAACTGGGCGGCAAGTCTCCACTGATCGTGTTCGACGATGCTGACATAGAGAACGCCGTCCACTCGGCAGTCTTCTCTGTCTTCTACAACCAAGGCCAAACTTGCACGGCCGCGACACGCCTACTCGTTCATCGCCGTATTGCTGCCACGGTGACCGCGAGATTGTGTGCTATCGGTCAATCGATCCGCGTAGGGGATCCAATTGACCCGGAAAGTAAGATGGGGGCGATCATTTCAAAGGAACAGTACGAGAGAATACTCGGTTACATCGAACTCGGTGTCAGAGAAGGTGCGAGTCTGAGATTGGGCGGAAAGCGCCCGGAGTCACTTCCATCCCCTAAAGGATTCTTCATGTCACCCACGGTCTTTACGAATGTCCGAAGAGACATGATGATCGCCCAAGAGGAAATCTTCGGTCCGGTCCTTTCGGTGCTGGAATTCGAGACCGAACAAGAAGCGATCTCTTTGGCGAACGACGTTGTCTATGGCCTCGCCGCATCGGTATGGACCAGAGACGTGGCAAGGTTACACCGCGTGGCCCAAGAGATCAACGCGGGGGTCGTTTGGGGAAACTGTGTCTTTGGGGAGAATGCTGCGGTCCCGTACGGCGGGTTCAAACAAAGCGGTTTCGGCAAAGAATGCGGAATCGAGGCCGGTATGGAATATACGCGGCTCAAGACCGTCTGGGTCAACACAACAGATTCAGTTGCCAAGTGGGTCAACTAACGAAGACTCGTCGGGACTAGGCCCATTGCGGCCATTGGGGGCAGGTCTTGGACATGACCCCCGTTTTTCGAACCACTTTTGACGCTACTTTATGCTAAGCCGTGCCGGGTTCAACTCCGATGTCTTTCAGGAAAACGGCGGGTGCCGTGTTGTCGAGAAAAGCGTGTCTGCGAATGTCGTTGTAGTAGTGCATGGCGCTTTCCACGACCTTGACGACGCCAACCAGATTCCGCTGATCCCACAACCGGGATGTGTTTTCGGCTTTGAATGACCATTGAAGGATTCCATCGCCGTATTGCATCGAGCACCGTTCAACGAGTAGGAGACGCGCACGCGATCCTTGATGCGCAACTGCCACAGCCACCGGTGCCCGGTGTAGACTCCATCTTGATCCTGATGCACCACCACCTTTCCGAGTTTTACTCCGTACCTTTTCAGCCTGGCCCGCGCCCTCTCCCAGGCGCGAAGCGCCAGAGCGCTGTTCGGCGCCGACCCCACCGCCCAGCCGACCGCCAGTTTGCTCAGATGATCGATCAACGGCATCAGGTAGGCCGTCTGTCGATGCCGATCGAACGGCAGCTCGGTGAAGTCGGTGTACAGCAGGTGCAGCGGGCGAATGTTCGTAAGCGTCCGGTGAACCCATCTTCCGCTCGGAACCCGCCTCTCTGATACTTCACGCCGACACATGCGCATGGTGCACATGTGCGCGACGCGGAGGTGAGCGATGGGCGGACGGAACGCGGATGAGGGGAAGCGGGAGCGGTGGCGGAAGTTGATCGCGGAGGCGGCGCGCAGCGGAACATCGATCCGGGAGTACTGCCGGCAACGCCGGGTGACGGAGCCGCAATTCTATGCGTGGCGGGCGAGGCTCAGCGGCGAAGTCCACGGTGCCGCGCGGCGGCGGGCGCTGAGAGCCGGGAAGCGCGCGACGTTCGCGCTGGTCAGCGATGCGCCGGGCGCGCTGGATGCCGGCCTTGAACTGGTGTTGGCCGATGGGCGTCGGGTGCGGATCAGCCGGGGCGTGGACGAAGCGACACTGCGCACGGTGCTGGCGGCGGTGGGAACGGCATCATGCTGAGCTTCCCGGCGGCGATTCAGGTGTTCCTGTGCACGGTGCCCTGCGATATGCGCCGCTCGTTCGACGGGCTTTCGATGATGGCCGAGCACATCGTGCGGGCGAATCCGCTCAGCGGGCACCTGTTCGTGTACTGTAACCGGCGGACGGACCGGCTGAAGATTCTGTATTGGGATCGCGACGGTTGGGCGATCTGGTACAAGCGGCTGGAGGCGGGGACGTTTCAGTATCCCTTCCACGAGAGCGGACGCAAGGAGATCGCCGCCTGGGAACTGGGCGTGCTCTTGGAGGGGATTGATCTCGCGGCCGGCAAGCGGCGCAAACGCTATCAGTTGCCGGCTGTCGCCGGCGCGGCCCCTGCGGTGCCGGCCGGGGTCTGAAAAACACCGACCACGAAAAAAGGATGATTTTTGTGTTGCATGAGGCCGATAGCTTTGTAAAGCTACCGTCATGACAACCGACCAGCTTCAACAGCGCATCCGGACGCTTCAGACGGAATTGGCGGCCCTGGGGCCGATCCACCCCGGCAGCCTCTCGCAGCAGTACAACGTGTGCGGCAACCCCGCCTGCCGGTGCAAGGATCCGAAGCGGCCCCGGAAGCATGGGCCGTACTACCAACTCAGCTACACGTGGCGGGGCAAGAGCACGACCCGCTTCGTGCGACCGCCTGACGTGGCGGCGATGGGCGCGAAGCTGGCGGCCTACAAGCGCTTTCGGCAACTGACCGCCGCGTGGGTGGACGCCGCCATTGCCTTGCAGGATCTGCAACGTCAAGCCGCCAGGCCTGAGGCATGAGCATGGACACCCACAACCTGCCTGCGGATGTGGCCGGCTGCCACGCGCTGATCGCCGAGTTGGTCCGGGAGTTGGACGTGCGCGACCGCCGGCTGCGGCAGATGCAGCACCAACTGGAGCAACTGCTGCGCTGGCGCTACGGTCAGAAGAGCGAGCGCATTGATGAGAACCAGTTGTTCTTCGATGCGCTGGCCACGGTCCAAGCCGAGCTCGCGGCGCCCCCGGCGACGGAACCGTCGCCCGAGGCTCCGGCGCGCACTCCGCCACGCCCCGGCCACGGGCGCAAGCCTTTGCCCAAGAACCTGCCGCGCCGCAAAGTCGTCTTTGATCTGACGGCTGAACAGCAGCATTGTCCGCACTGCGCCGAGGCCCTACGGCGCATCGGCGAGGAAGTCAGCGAGCGGCTGGAGTTCATTCCGGCGTCGCTGACGGTGATCGAGGAGGTCTGTGGGAAGTACGCCTGCCCCAAAGGCTGTACGGTGGTGACGGCCGGCAAGCCTATGGCGCCGATCGAGAAGGGGTTGCCGGGGCCGGGGCTGTTGGCGCAGGTGGCGGTCAGCAAGTATGCCGATCACCTGCCCCTGGCACGCCAAGAGGGCATGTTCCGCCGCCAGGGCGTGGAACTGGCCCGTTCGACGATGTGCGACTGGATGCGTGCCTGCGCCGAGTTGATCGTCCCGCTCTACCAGTTGATGAAGCACCAGGTGCTCTGTTCCAAGGCGGTCCAGACCGACGATACGCCCGTGGCGGTCTTCGATCCCGAAGGGCCGCGCACGCGCACCGGCCGGATCTGGACCTACGTCGGCGACGAGGCGCATCCGTACATCGTCTACGACTACACGCCCACCCGCGGTCACGAAGGGCCGGCCGCCTTCCTGGATGACTACGAGGGATATGTGCAAGCCGACGCCTACTCCGGCTACGAACCCATCTTCGCGAACGATGCGCACGCCCTGATCGAGGTGGCTTGCTGGGCGCATGCACGCCGCAAGTTCTTCGTGGCGCAGAGTTCCGATCTGATGCGTGCGATGGTGATGCTGGCCTATGTGCGGCTGCTCTACGATGTGGAGCGCGCAGCCAAGCAACGGGAGCTGAAGGGCGAAGCGCGCCGGCTTCTGCGGCAGGAGAAAAGCGGTCCGCTGCTCGACGGCATCGAGCGCTACCTCCTGGCGGAGCAACCCAAGGTCCTGCCCAAGAGTCCCATCGGGGAGGCCATCGGATATGCGCTCGGCAACTGGACGGCCTTGAAACGCTATACGGAGGATGGCGACCTGGAGATCGACAACAACGGCGCGGAGCGCAGTCTGCGCGGCATCGCCGTGGGACGGAAAAACTGGCTCTGGTATGGCAGTGACCGAGGCGGTCAGACCGCCGCGATCCTGACCAGCTTCGCCGCCACATGTAAGCGGCTACGCCTTGATCCGTTCGCCTACCTGCGCGACGTGTTCGACCGGATCAGCGCCCATCCGGCCAGCCGCCTCGCCGAGTTGCTGCCGGACCAGTGGCAGCTTCGACAGACTCACTGCGAGCAGGCCGTGCAGGCGTCCAACAGCTCCTGAGCAACACGGAACCCCTCGGCGCCTGTACCCCGCCACCGCCCGGAGCGACGCGCTCACGGCTCCGCTCCCGGTAAGGCCCGGCGTTCTTCGGGATCAACACGTGCGCTGGGCGATGCATACGTCTCGGCAAAGGGCGGAGGGGGGCCGGAGTCGGGCGGGCTCAGAGGAAGGAAGGCCCCGGATATGGGTTCGCCGGACGCTTACGTCGAATGGCTCAAGACCGTTCGGAAATGACAGCGCGCCGCTCCGCCGGTTGCGCTCTTTACACGCCAGAGCGCGCTTGTTCCTTCGCCCCGGCCGGCAGGAACCGGCTTGACCCGCCATAGTCGCTGCGACGACGGCGGTCTTGTGACGGCGGAGCCCGAAGGGCGAAGACGCATCGCCCGGTACGCGCAGGAACGCGCACCGGACTGCCCGGAAGACCGGGCCCCGTTGTTGCCGTCCGTTGCTCGGCGCGCGACTACGCCGTGTAGTGCCGCTGTGGATCCGCGACGCTCTGAAGGACGTAGACGTAAGAGTAGCCTTGCACCTGGCTTGCCCGGGCATAGTTCGGAGCGGAATGTAGTGGGGAGCCCGGCTTCGTCCCGCAGCTTC
>Ga0194125_10005397_pt1 | contig 19419 bp, 19 predicted proteins | sample TA2KigC250mmetaG_FD_148626 | JGI IMG/M metagenome (GOLD analysis project Ga0194125, IMG submission 148626) | Freshwater microbial communities from Lake Tanganyika, Tanzania - TA2015034 Kigoma Deep Cast 250m | ecosystem: Environmental > Aquatic > Freshwater > Lake | place: Tanzania: Lake...
TGGCCGGTCACGGCCGAAGCCGTCCGGGCCGAGCTCGCCCGCCTCAACCTCAGCGCTCAGGCCGCTGCTCCCAAGACGGCCCCGGCGAAGAAAGGTCAGGCACATGGATAAGATCGACAGGGAAGAGGCGGGCTGGCTCGTCGCCCTGGCCTGGTTGAGCTCCCTCGAGGAAACCGCCCGGGACTTCCACGGCACGCGCCCCCGGGTCTTCAGCGAGCGGGCCTACGAGCATTCCGTCCAGTACTACCTCCATCTCCTGGGGGACGAATACGGCCTCCACATCCCCAAATCGGACACGATCCGGGCCGCCGTCGAGAGCTACATCCAGATCGGCATCGCCGGCGGGCTGTTCCGGGACGCCAGCAATTTCGAACTCGTCGACGTCAACCCCTTCCATCTCGCCCTGACCGTCCACGATTGCGTCTACCTCAAGAGCTGCCAGGCCCTCATCGAGGAGGGGTTCTCGGTCCGGGACCTGACCTGCGCCCGGATCGGATGCTTCCGGGCGGCGGTCAAGGCCCTGGCCAACATCGACTGCGACTACCAGGTCACGTCGTTCAACATCGAGGGGGATTGCAAAGGCTACATCGAGAGGGTTTGACTTGACCTCCGCCGCGCCCGCCGCCCTGGAAAGCCTGTTCCGGACCGTCCGGGAAGGGGAGGACGCGGCGACCGTCCGGGCGGCGGTCATGGACCTCGGCTACCGCCGGGACTCCGCAGTCTATCCCGTCCTCCTGGCCGCCCTCAACGACCCCAACCCGGCCATCCAGCACGCGGCCGTCGTCTCTCTCGGGCGCTACGGGAAAGTCGAGGCCATCGAGGAGCTCGTCAAGCCGAAGGTCTTCCGCTCGCCCCACGGGAATATCCGCTGGGCGGCCGTGGCCGCCGTCGGCCAGCTGGGCGATCACCGGGTCATCGACGACCTCATGAAGGCCGTCGAGGACCCGGAATGGATCGTCCGGACCCAGGCCGTGGCCGAGCTCATGGCCAAGGTCCGGGACATCATCTCGCGCCGGGACGTCCGGCTGGCCCGGGTCCTCATCCACATGCTCTCCCTGGACAACGAAGAGATCGTCCCCCTGGCCATCGAAGGGCTCCTGGAACTGGGGGCCGAATCCCTCCCGACCCTCCATGAAGCCCTTCACAACACCTCGGCCACGATCCGGGCCAACGCCGCCCGGGCCCTGGGGCGGATGAAATCGGCGACCTCGACCCCGTTCCTCATCGGACTGCTCCACGACGAAGTCATCCCTGTCCGCCTCCGGGCGGCGGAGGCGCTGGGACTCATCGGCGACAAGGCGGCCATCGAGCCTCTCGTCCTCCTCGTCCAGGACAATGTCGAAAAGGTCCGGGAGCAGGCCGTCTCCGCCCTCGTCCATTTCGGCAAACAGTCGACGATCCCCCTCCTCAACGCCTTGGGCCGGGAGAAGGACAAGTTCGTCCAGAAGGCCCTCCTCAAATGCCTGGGCCTCGTCGGCGACCCCAAAGCGGCCCCGGCCCTGATCAACTACCTCCGGAGCTCTTACTTTTTCGTCCGCCAGGCCGCCGTCCGGGCCCTGGTCAGGTTCGGGCCGAGCGTCGGCCGTCTCCTCTTGCCCGGCTTGTCCTACAACCAGAGCTCGATCGAGCATTTCAAGAAGGACGCCTGCGACAAAAAGCATCCCGAGCTTCAGCTCCGGGCGGTCAAGGCCTTGGGCGGACTCGAGGACCATCGGTCGGTCTCCTTCCTCAAGGAGCTCGTCGAGACGAGCCTCCCCGACGTCCAGGAGGCGGCTACGGCTGCCCTGGCCCAGATCGGCTGCGCCGCCTGGGGCCGGTGCTGCGCCCTCAAGGTCCTGGCCGAAGTCGGGGAGCCGGGCCTCGTGCCGTTCATCCTTCCTTCGCTCAAGGACCACTCGGCCAACGTCCGGTTCGAGGCCGTCCGGGCCATCGCCAAAATGGGCGGCGAAGTCGCCTTGAAGCACCTCGTCCGGATCGCCCGGCGGGACAGCGCCGGGTTCATCCGCGAGGAATCCATTCGAGCCCTTCGGAGGGTCGGCCAAGGCCAGCCCGAAGTCCTTGCGGCGGCCCTCCACGGCCTGAAGGACTCGTCCCGGGAGGTCCGCTCCCGCTCGGCCCGCCTCCTGGGGAATTACCATGACTCCCGGTCGATCCTGCCGCTCCTCTCGGCCATGGCCGATTCCCATTGGAGCGTCCGGGAGAACGCCGAGAACGCCCTCCTGAATTTCGGACGGGACGCCGTCCCGTCCCTCCTCGAAGCCCTGGGGGGCCGGTCCTGGACGATGCGCTTCCGGGCGGCCCGGCTTCTCGGCGAGATGGGCGACGAGCGCGGCATTCCGGCCCTCCTGAAGGCCATGGCCCGACGGGGCGAGCGGCGGGACGTCAGGGATATCGCTTCGGCCTCTCTCCGGAAGCTCGAAGCGGCAACGACGGCTTTGGATCACTCAAAACATAGATCCTAGATTTACGTCATTTCGCAAGGAGGTGCGAGGGCCATGGCCGAATTTCATCCTTCCCCGATGTTCCCCCTGGGAGACGACGCCACCGAGTACATGTCCCTGACGAAGGACCACGTGTCGGTCGGGACGTGCGACGGCCGCGAGGTCCTCAAGGTGGCGCCCGCGGGTCTGACCCTGCTCGCCGAGCGGGCCTTCACCGACGTCGCCTTCCTCCTCCGGGCGTCTCACTTGAAGCAGCTCCGGGACATCCTCGACGACCCGGAAAGCTCTCCCAACGACCGCTATGTCGCCCTGGAGCTCATCAAGAACGCGGTCATCTCGGCCGACCGGGTCTTCCCCATGTGCCAGGACACGGGGACGGCCGTCGTCAACGGGAAGAAGGGTTCGTCGGTCTGGACGGGCGGGGGAGACGAGGCGGCGATTTCCCGGGGCGTGTACAACGCCTACGCCAAGAATTACTTCCGCTACTCCCAGAACGCGGCCCTCAACATGTACGACGAGAAGAACACGGGGACGAACCTTCCCGCCCAGGTCGACATTTCGGCCGAGGACGGGGAGGCCTACAAATTCCTGTTCATCGCCAAGGGCGGCGGGTCGTCCAACAAGACCTACCTCTTCCAGGAGACCAAGGCCGTCCTGAACCCCGTCTCGCTGCCGAAATTCCTCATCGGCAAGATGAAGGCCATCGGGACGGCGGCCTGCCCGCCGTACCACATCGCCGTCGTCATCGGCGGAACCTCCCCCGAGCTCGTCCTGAAGACCGTCAAGCTCGCCTCGGCCCGCTATCTCGACGCCCTGCCGACGGCCGGCGGGCCGGACGGCCACGCCTTCCGCGACCTCGAGCTCGAGGCCCAGCTCCTCGAGGCCACCCGGAAGATGGGCTTGGGGGCGGGCTTCGGGGGGAAGCATTTCGCCCTCGACATCCGGGCCATCCGCCTGCCCCGCCACGGCGCCTCGTGCCCGATCGGGCTGGGGGTGAGCTGCAACGCCGACCGGAACATCAAGGCGAAGATCACCAGGGACGGCATCTTCCTCGAAAAACTCGAGGCCGACCCGGCCCGGTATCTTCCCGTCCCGTCGGGGACGGAGTCGCCCGCGGTCGAGGTCGACCTCAACCGGCCGATGAAGGACATCCTGGCCACCCTGACGAAATACCCCGTGGCCACTCTCCTCAAGCTCAACGGGCCGATCATCGTCGCCCGGGACATCGCCCATGCCAAGCTCAAGGAAAAAGTCGACAAGGGGGAGGACCTGCCGGCCTACTTCAAGGACCATGTCATCTATTACGCCGGCCCGGCCAAGACGCCCCCCGGCTACGCCTCGGGCTCGCTCGGGCCGACGACGGCCGGGCGGATGGACGACTACGTCCCCGTCTTCCAAAAGCTCGGCGGGTCGATGGTCATGCTGGCCAAGGGGAACCGGTCCAAAGGCGTGACCGAATCGTGCAAAACCTACGGCGGATTCTACCTCGGCTCGATCGGCGGCCCGGCGGCCCGGCTGGCCAAGGACTGCATCACCAGCCAAGACGTCGTGGCCTATCCCGAGCTGGGGATGGAGGCCGTCTACAAGATCACGGTCAAGGACTTCCCGGCCTTCATCCTCGTCGACGACAAGGGGAACGACTTCTACGCCCCCCTGATGGCCTGAGGCCGCCAGGGCCTACCGGACGTCGCCGCCGCGGAGGAGGGTGACGGTCCTCGTCTCCCGGTTGTTCGCCGGGTTGGCGTCCCAGAACATGTTCGACGGCCCGTGCTCCCCGCACCCCAGAGTGATCCGCAGCCACGCGTTTTTGACCTCCAGGACCTCGAAGGAGAACGCCTTGGGGGCGGTGAACAGGGTCTTCGTCCCGGTCAGCCCGCCCTTGAGGACTTCGTTCAGGGTCAGCCTGCGTCCCTTCCAGGCTTTGAACCGGTCGAGCTTGACTTTCTCGGGGTCCGGGACCATCTCGACCGAAACTCCGAGGACTCCGTCGAAGGGTGCCCCGTCGCTTTCGACCTGGATCCTGGCCCCGAGCATCTCGACCCCTTTTTCGTTCCGGCCGGAGAAGACCTGGAATCCCTGCGGCGGGACCCGGACGTCCGGGACCCCGAAGTCGAATGTCCGGCTGTCCCCGTCGAGCCCCTGGTCGTGAAACTCGCCCGTGTTCTTGGTGAAATCAACGTAACGGAGGCGGGCCTCGACGAGCATCGGATGCCACCGGCCGACTTGGGGGCCGAATTTCGGGCTAAACGCGCAGGTGAAGGATTCTCCGGGCTTCAACTCCTTGGGAAGTAGAAACTCGCCCGACCAGCCGGTCACGATGTCTCCCGGGCCCGGGGTCTTGACGAACTGCGACCGGCGGGAAGGCCACGCCTCCCCCTGCCTGTTCATCCGCCAATAGAGCCCGACGCCATTCGTCTCGACGGACGTCGGGCCGGAATTCTTGACCTCGAAGTAGATGTCCAGCCGGGACTCCCCGCATTTCCCGGGCGCGGCCGCGTCATGGGGATGGGCCTGGAAGCGGGCGTCGATTTTTTCGATCTTCAGGGCGGCGAAACCGGGGGCCTGAGGGGCGGTCCGAGGAATCCCCGCCCATTGGGCCGCCGAGGCTGTCAGGATGATCCCAGCACCGACAAGGAACGCCGTCTTCGATTTCATCCTTCCTCCTCCATTGAGAATCGGACTCGCTTACGACGGCTGAGAAAGATACGTTCGGGGGGATGGGAATGTCAAGAACTGTCGGAAAACGGCAGAAAGCTGCGGGTATGGATTTCCCCTTCATATTCTATCAATTCGATAATATTTGTAATAAAAAGACATATCGAAATGTAATGGGGAATATATCCCCATAATTAATGAGGAATTATTCCACTTTTTCCTTGACAGTGTGGCTTTCGTCCATATCTAATGGCTATCTTGGAATAAAACGGGAGGTTCACCATTCACCTCCGCGGGCAGAGCTTCTTTTTGAACTCAAAGACCCCGTCCGTCTATAAGCGCCGTCGTCCTTTCCAAGGAATCCGTCTTTTGATCCCGGTAGAAACTCCGGGCAGGGAGGATCAATGAAAATCGACCGAAAAGTGACCTACGAAGAGCATCTCGACCCGGGATTTCTGGCCGAAGTCGAGCGAATGTCGGGCTGCCGGGAAATCGAGACCTGCATCCAGTGCGGGACGTGCAGCAGCTCGTGCCCGATGGCCGTCTACATGGACATCCCCCCGCGCAAAATCATCGCCATGGTCAAGCACGGCTTCAAAGACGAGGTCCTCAAGAGCTTCACGATCTGGCTCTGCCCGTCGTGCTACACCTGCCAAGTCCGCTGCCCGGCCCAGATCAAGATCACGGACGTCATGTATGCCCTGAAGCGCAAGGCGATCGAGGAGAAGGTCTATCCCTCCCGGTTCGCGATTCCCGTCCTGGACCGGGAAATGTCCCGCCTCATCGCCTCGAACGGCCGCAGCTCGGAGCTCTGGCTCCTCCTTCGCCTCTATCTGAAGTCCCGCCGTCCCTTCGCCATGCTGAAAATGGCCCCCCTGGGCCTGAAGCTCATGAAAACGGGGAGGATGTCGCTCCGCAGGGAGAAGATCAAAAACAAGGCCCAGCTTCGGTCGCTCATCAAGGCCGTCAAGGAGGGAGCCCGATGAACCGCTACGCCTACTTCCCGGGCTGTTCGCTGAAGGGGAATTCCCGGTCCTATGAAGAGTCCATCCTCCCCGTCTTCAGGGATGTCGGCCTGCCTCTCGAGGAGCTCGAGGATTGGAACTGCTGCGGGGCGACGGCCTATTTCTCGGTCGACGACAACCTGGCCGTGGCCATCTCGGGTCGCAACCTGTCCTTGGCCGAGCGGGCGAACAAAGACATTATCGCCCCCTGTGCCGGCTGCTACTTGACTCTCCGCAAATCGAACGAGTTCCTGGCCGGAAAGACCACGAGCGCGGCCAAGATCCGGTCCGACCTCAAGAACTCGGGCTGCGAATACCACGGGACGGTCAAAGTCAAACATCCCCTCGACGTCCTCAAGAACGACGTCGGCCTCGAGACCCTGAAGGCGCGCGTCCGGCGCCCCCTGGCCGGACTCAAGGTCGCCTCCTACTACGGCTGCCAGCTCGTCCGGCCGTTCACGGATTTCGACGACCCCGACCATCCGACCGCCCTCGACGACCTCCTGGCCGCGGTCGGCGCCGCCCCCGTCGAATACGGGGCCAAGACCCGGTGCTGCGGGGGCTCGCTGACCGGGACGATCGAGGAGGTCGGGCTGCGCCTGAACTACATCCTCCTCAAGGAAGCCAAGCGGCAGGGGGCCGACTGCCTGGCCACGATCTGTCCCCTCTGCCAATTCAACCTCGAATTCGCCCAGGACAAGATCGTCAAGGCCTTCGGCGAGGACGTCCGCCTGCCCGTCCTCTATTTCAGCCAGCTTCTGGGGTTGGCCATGGGGCTGGGGCGGAAGGAACTGGGCCTGACCCGGTCGATCGTCCCCCTCAAGTCCTTCTACGCGAAGCTCGGCAATGGAGGTGCCCGATGAGCCAGAACGGCCGGCCCCGGATCGGCGTTTTCGTCTGCCACTGCGGGACGAACATCAGCGGCAAGGTGGACGTCGAGAGCGTCGTGGCCTTCGCCGCCAAGCTCGACGACGTCATCGTCTCCAAGGAGTACAAGTTCATGTGCTCCGACCCCGGCCAGGACCTGATCAAGAAAAGCATCGAGGAGCACGGCTTGAACCGGGTCGTCGTCGCCTCGTGCTCGCCGCTGATGCACGAGCCGACCTTCCGCGGGGCGGCCGCGTCCGGCGGCCTCAACCCGTTCTTTTTCCAGATGTCGAACATACGCGAGCAGGTGTCCTGGGTCACCCTCAAGCCCGACGACGCGACCAAGAAGGCCAAGGCCCTGGTCTCCGCGGCCGTCCGCCGGGTGGCGCTCCATGACCCCCTCCTCAAGACCGAGGTTCCCGTCCGGCCCGAGGTCCTCATCGTCGGGGGAGGGATCGCCGGCATCACGGCCGCCCTGAACTACGCCAAGTCCGGCAAGAAGGTCTACCTCGTCGAGCGCGACGCGTCGATCGGGGGGCATATGTCCCAGCTCGACAAGACGTTCCCGACCCTCGACTGCTCGGCCTGCATCCTGACCCCCAAGATGAGCGAGGTCGGGAAGCATCCCAACATCGAGCTCTTGACCTGGAGCGAGGTCGAGGAGATTTCCGGGTACGTGGGGAATTTCAAGGCCAAGATCCGGAAGAAAGCCCGCTATGTGGCCGTCGACAAGTGCAACGGCTGCGGGGCCTGCTGGGAAAACTGCCCGACGACGGTCACCCCCTCCGAGCGGGTCATCCGCAAGGGGCCGATGGTCATCAAGAGAGTCCACAAGCCGGCCGCCCAAGCATGACGTTCCGCGACATCCAAACCCTTCTCCAGGCCGAATTCGTCGGCGGGGGGAAGGTGCCGGACGAGACCGAGGTCGCCTCGGCCTGCGGGTCCGACCTCATGTCCGACGTTCTGGCCTTCGGCCGGCCCGGGGAGCTTCTCCTGACCGGCCTGGCCAACGCCCAGTCCGTCCGGACGGCCGACATCATCGGCGCCCTGGCCGTCGTCTACGTCCGGGGCAAGAAGCCGGACGAAGAAGGGCTGGCCCTCGCCCGGGAGAAACGGATCCCGCTCTTCTCGACCCGGATGATGATGTACGAGGCCTGCGGGGTCCTCTACAGCCAAGGGTTGCCGGGGGTCGCCGCCACCGCCGGGCCGCGGCTTCAGGCCGAATCCGCCGACGCCGACGCCCTGACCCGGGCGTTCGAGATCACCGGCCGGAACTTCAGCCGGGCCGGGAACGCCTCGACCCGGGTCAAGGACATCCTCGAGGACATCGGGATCGACCCCTTCGTCATCCGGAGGGTGGCCATCGCCGCCTACGAGGCCGAGATGAACGTCGTCATGTACGCCGACCGGGCGGAAATGACCCTCCTCGTCACCCCGGAGCTCCTGACCCTCCGCTTCCGCGACGAGGGCCCCGGGATTCCCGACATCGGCCTGGCCATGCAGGAGGGGTACTCGACGGCCACCCCGGAAATGAGGGAGATGGGCTTCGGGGCGGGGATGGGGCTGCCGAACATCAAGAAGAACGCCGACCGGTTCGTGATCACCTCGGAAGTCGGCCGGGGGACGAACCTCGACATCCAGTTCGACCTCGTCCCGAAGAAGGAGGCCCGGACGTGACGGCGGGCGCGGCCACGGTCCGGGTCGACCCCGAGAAGTGCCGGGGCCGGATGCGCTGCCTCCGGGCCTGCCCCGCCCAGGCCATCCGGGTCAAGAACGGACAGGCCCGGTTTCTCGCCGACCGGTGCATCCATTGCGGGGAATGCATCCCCGCCTGCCCGAACGGAGCGATCGTCCCCCTGACGAACCCCTTCGGGGAGCTGACCAAATTCCGCCATACGATCGCCATTCCCTCTCCCGCCCTCTACGCCCAGTTCGGCCGCGAAATCCTGCCCGACAAGATCCTCGAGGGCCTGAAGACGATCGGCTTCGACGACGCCTACGACCAAGCCCAGATCTGCGGGATGGTCAGCTTCGCCATCCAGGAATACCTCCGCGACCATGTCGGGCCGCGTCCCATCATCTCCAACACCTGTCCGGTCATCGTCCATCTCATCCAGGTCAAGTACCCCAACCTCCTGGGCCACATCGCCCCCCTCGACGTCCCGCGGGAGATCGCCGCCCGCGAGATCAAGAGGGCCAAAGCCCGCCAGTTCGAGCTCCCGGAGAAGGAGATCGGGGCCTTCTACCTGACCCCCTGTCCCTCGAAAATGGTCTCCATCCGCCAGCCGTCCGAGGCGAGAAAATCCCACCTCGACGGGGCGATCGCCATCTCCGACGTCTACGGGCCCCTCCGGGCGGCCATGGAGGCCGTCGTTCCGGAGAGCTACCGAAAGGGGCTGGAGAGCATCTGCATCCTGGGCATCGGCTGGGCGATGGTCGGCGGCATCTGCCGGACGCTCCGCCTGCGCAACTCCCTGGCCGTGGCCGGCCTCCCGGAGATCCTCCGGGTGTTTGACGACATCGAGCGGGGCAAGCTGGCCAACATCGACTTCGTCGAGGCCTATTCCTGCCTCCAGGGATGCGTCGGCGGGTCGCTGAACGTCGAGAACGTCTACGTCTCGTACAACAAGATCCTCAAGCTCATCGAGACCCTGGAGTACGAGAAGATCAAGGCCTGCCCGGACATCCGGGAGGTCCGGCGCCTCTACCGGGAGCGCTACTTCTTCCTCGAGGAAAAACACGAGCCCCGGCCGGTCAGGCCCCTCGACCAGCACATCGGCCGGGCCATCACCTTGCGCAAGGAAAAAGACGCCCTGTACGAGACCCTTCCCCAGATCGACTGCGGCGCCTGCGGGGCGCCGACGTGCCTCGCCTTCGCCGAGGACGTCGTCCGCGGCGAGTCCGCGGTCGAGGATTGCCTGATCAGGACCGCCGGACCGTGGGCGGCTCGGACCGATCGCGGAGCGCATGCCCGCAAAGGAGGACATCCATGAAGCTCAAGGACCTGGCGGGGCAGCTGGCCCTCAACGTCATCCAGCCCCAGGGGAATTTCGACGTCGTCGTCAGCGGGGGGTACACGAGCGACCTCCTGAGCGACGTCATGGGCAACGCCAAGGAGCGGAACGTCTGGATCACCTGCCAGACTCACGAGAACATCGTCGCCGTGGCCAAGCTCAAGAACCTGGCGGCGGTCATCCTCGTCAACGGCCGAAAGCCCGACGACGCCGCCCTCAAGAAGGCCCGCGACGAAAACGTGGTGATCTTCAGCACCCCCGAGCCCGAGTTCGCGATCACCGGAGTCCTGTACAACCTGTTCAAGAAATAAACCGTACGTGAGAACCTTCCGGGCCGACCTCCACGTCCATACGTGCCTCTCGCCCTGCGCCGAGGTCGTTCAGTCTCCGCGCAACATCGCGGCCGCGGCGAAGAGGCGGGCTCTCGACCTCGTGGGGGTCTGCGACCACAACTCGGCCGAGAACACCGGAGCCGTGGCCGAGGCCGCCGGCCGCGTCGGGATCCGAGCCCTCCCGGGCCTGGAGATCACCTCCCGGGAGGAAGTCCACGTCCTGGCCCTGTTCGACGAGGTCGAGTCCGCCCTCGGCCTCCAGGAGCGGGTCTACGCGGCCCTGGCCGGCGAGAACGACCCCGACGTCTTCGGGCTCCAGGTCGTGGCCAACGCCGACGATGAAGTCGTCGGCTTCAACCGGCGATTCCTGGCCGGGGCGGCCTCGCTCTCCTTGAGCGACGTCGTCGGGGCCATCCACGAGTTCGGCGGGCTGGCCGTGGCCGCCCACGTCGACCGGGAGGGCTTCGGCCTGGTCGGGCAACTCGGGCTCATCCCGGACGGCCTGCCGCTCGACGCCCTGGAGATTTCTCCCCGACTCACCCTGGAGGAGGGACGGCGGACATTCGGTCCCGGCTGGCCCCTCCTCAGCTCCTCGGACGCCCACGCCCCCGACGAAGTCGGACGGGCCTCGACGTCCTTTTGGCTCGAGGAGGGGACGGTCCGGGAAATCGGGCTGGCCCTCAAGGGATTGGGGGAACGCCGTCTTTTAGGCTAAAGCCATGATGGAAGACCTGTCGCTCCATATCCTCGACATCGCCGAGAACGCCGTCGAGGCCAAGGCCCGCCGGGTCGACATCCGGGTCGAAGAGCGCCGGTCGAAGGACCGGCTCATCCTCCAGGTGACCGACGACGGCCGGGGGATGGGGCCTCGCCGGCTCGCCCGGGCCAGAGACCCGTTCTACACGACCAAAAAAGTCCGGCGGATCGGCCTCGGCCTCCCCCTGCTCGCCCAGGCGGCCGAGTCGGCCGGCGGGGCGCTCGCCCTCCGTTCCGAGCCCGGCCATGGGACGAAGGTCCGGGCGACGTTCAAGCTCGGCCACATCGACCGCCAGCCTTTGGGGGACATGGCCGAGACCCTGGTGGCCCTCCTCGTCGGCCATCAGGGCATCGAGTTCAATTACACCCACGTCACCGACACCGGACGATACGTGTTCCGGAGCCGGGACGCGGCCGCCTTCGGGCCGTCCGGCGCTCCGGCCGTCTCCGGGATTCGAAAAAAAATCCGCGACGGGCTGGCCCGTCTGAGGAGGACTTCCTAATGGTCGAACGCGTTTCCGAGATCGTGACGAAGTACCAGACCGACCCGGGGGCTGTCATCGCCATCCTTCAGGATGTCCAGGAAGCGTTTCATTACCTTCCCCGCGAGGCCCTCGAAGCGGTTTCCCGCGACCTGGCCATCCCCTTGAGCCGGGTCCTCAGCCTGGCGACGTTCTACAAAGCCTTCAGCCTCAAGCCCAAGGGCCGGCACCCCGTCCACGTCTGTCTGGGGACGGCCTGCCACGTCCGCGGGGCCCAGCTCGTCCTGGAGAAGTTCGAGCGGGAGCTGGGGATCAAGACGGGGGAGACGAGCCCCGACCAGGCCTTCAGCCTGGACGCCGTCCGGTGCGTCGGCTGTTGCGGCCTGGCGCCGGTCGTCATGGTTGGAGAGGAGATCCAGGGGAAGATCACTCCGGCCAAGGTCTCGGGCCTCGTCAAGAAATACAAGAAGTGACGGAGGACGACGATGCCGAAACTGACGATTGAGGAACTGGCCAAGATGAGGGACCGGACCCGCCGGACGATGGTCCCGCGGGAGGGGGGGGAATTCCGGGCCAAAGTCAACGTCCACATGGGGACGTGCGGGATCGCGGCCGGAGCCCGGGGGGTCATGACGGCCTTGCTCGAAGAAGTCGAGAAGCGGGGCCTCCAGGACGTCCTCTTGACAAGCTCCGGCTGCGCCGGGCTTTGCAGCCGCGAGCCGATGATCACCGTCGAGATAGCCGGCCGGGCCCCGGTGAAATACGTCAACCTCGACCCGGCGAAAGCACGGGAGGTCCTGGACAAGCACGTCCTCCGCGGCACCGTCGTCCGGGAGCACGCCCTGGGCGTCGGCAGCGAGAAGACGGACGTCTAAGGAGGAACGCTGTGGCCGAAGTCGCGACCCAAAAAACCTACCGCCTCCATCTCATGGTCTGCGCCGGAACGGGCTGCGTCTCCAATCACGCCTTCGAGATCAAGACGGCCCTGGAGAAGGAGGTCCACAAGCACGGGCTGGAGAACGAAGTCACGATCGTCCCCACGGGCTGCAACGGATTCTGCGAGCGGGGGCCGATCCTCGTCGTTCAGCCGGGGAACATCTTCTACCAGCAGCTTTCGGTCAAGGACGTCCCCCATCTCGTCGAGGAGCACTTCCTCAAGGGCCGCCCGGTCGCCAAGCTCATGTACGTCCCGCCGGCGGAGAAGACGCCGGTTCCGGTCTTGAGCGACATTCCCTTCTTCAAGAAGCAGGTCCTCATCGCCCTCCGCAATCGCGGCCTCATCGACCCCGAAAAGATCGAGGAGTATGTCGCCCGCGACGGCTACAAAGCCCTGGTCAAGGCCTTGACCGAGATGAGCCCCGAGGCCATCATCTCCGAAATCACTCGCTCCGGCCTCCGCGGCCGGGGCGGGGCCGGGTTCCCGACGGGCCTGAAATGGCAGCTCGTCCGCAACGCGGTGAGCTCGAACGGCGGCGGGAAGTACATCGTCTGCAACGGCGACGAGGGCGACCCCGGGGCGTTCATGGACCGGAGCATCCTCGAGGCCGACCCGCACGCCGTCATCGAGGGGATGGTCATCGGGGCCAAGGCCATCGGGGCGACGGCCGGGTACGTCTATGTCCGGAACGAGTACCCCCTGGCCGTCGCCCGCCTGGGCGTTGCCCTGGAGCAGGCCCGGGCCTTCGGGCTCCTCGGCCGCGACATCCTCGGCTCGGGGTTCGATTTCGACATCCAGATCAAGCGGGGGGCGGGAGCGTTCGTCTGCGGCGAGGAGACGGCTTTGATCGCCTCGGTCGAAGGGCGACTGGGAGAGCCGCGGCCCAGGCCCCCCTACCCGGCCCAGAGCGGGTTGTGGGGGAAGCCGACCTGCATCAACAACGTCGAGACCTGGGCCAACGTCCCGGTCATCATCGACCGGGGGGGCGGGTGGTTCGCCGGGATCGGGACGGCGACGAGCAAGGGCACCAAGGTCTTCTCCCTGGTGGGGAAGATCAACAACACGGGCCTCGTCGAGGTCCCGATGGGGATCACCCTCCGGGAGATCATCAACGACATCGGCGGCGGCATCCCCGGCGGAAAGGCGTTCAAGGCCGTCCAGACGGGCGGGCCGTCGGGCGGCTGCATCCCCAAGGAGCAGATCGACCTGCCCATCGATTACGAAAGCCTGGCCGCGGCGGGGTCGATGATGGGCTCGGGCGGCATGGTCATCATGGACGAGGACACCTGCATGGTCGACGTCGCCCGGTATTTCCTGTCCTTCACCCAGGACGAATCGTGCGGAAAGTGCACCCCCTGCCGGGAGGGGACCAAGGCCATGCTCGACGTCCTGACCCGGATCACCGAGGGGAAGGGGAAGGCGGAGGACATCGTCCTCCTCCAGGACCTGGCCACGGCGATCAAGGACACGGCCCTCTGCGGCCTGGGGAAGACCGCTCCCAATCCCGTCCTGACGACGCTCCAGTATTTCCGGGGCGAATACGAAGCCCATATCCAGCGCCGGAAGTGCCCGGCCCACGTCTGCCGGCAGCTCAACGTCTACACGATCGACGCCGAACGGTGCCTCGAAAAAGGGAAGGGTTGTGACCTCTGCCGGCGCAACTGCGCCTCGGACGCGATTTCGGGCCAGAAGGGGCAGGCCCACGCCGTCCTCCAGGAGAAATGCATCAAATGCGGCGTCTGCGCCGACGTCTGCGCCTTCGGGGCGGTCAAGGTCGACTAGGAGGAGACGATGACCCATCTCAAGATCGACGGAAAGCCCATCGAGGTTGAGGACGGGACGACGATCCTCAAGGCCGCCCAGAAGGCCGGAGCCAGGGTCCCGAGCCTCTGCTACCATCCCGTGGTCGAGCCCTATTCGGCCTGCCGGGTCTGCGTCGTCGAAGTCAGCCACAAGGGGAAGAGCGACCTCCTGACGGCCTGCAATTCCAAGGCCGAGGAGGGCATGGACATCCAGACGGCCTCCGAGAGGGTCTTGAAGGCCCGCCGCCTCAACGTCGAGATGCTCCTCGCCCGGGCTCCGGCGGCCGAACCCCTCCGGGAAATCGCCCGGGAACTGGGCGTCGAAGCGACCCGCTTTCCGGTCAAGGACCCCGAGGAGAAATGCATCCTCTGCGGCCTCTGCGTCCGGGCCTGCGAGGAGGTCGTCGGGGCTTCGGCCATCAGCTTCATCGAACGGGGGACCGAGCGTCGCGTCTCGACGCCCTTCGGCGAGGAGTCCGAGGCCTGCATCGGCTGCACGGCTTGCGCCTTCTTCTGTCCGACCGGGGCGATCACGGTCGAGGACAGCCGCGGGCGGAAGGTCATCCACGACGAGATGTACCTCGGCCCGACGACGGCCATCCGGGTCCCCATCCGCCAGGCCGTGCCCATGATCCCGTTCATCGACAAGGAAGCCTGCATCCACTTCAAGACGGGGGCGTGCAAGGTCTGCGCCAAGGTCTGCGACCGCCAGGCCGTCAACCACGACATGCAGGACGAGGTCCGGGAGGTCGAGACGGGCTCGATCATCGTCGCCTCGGGATTCCAGACGTTCGACGCCCGCCGGATCCCGGCCTACGGCTACGGGCGGTACCCCAACGTCCTGACGGCCATGGAGTTCGAGCGGCTGGTCAACGCCTCGGGCCCGACGGGAGGGAAGGTCCTCCTGGACGACGGAACCGAGCCCAAGGCGGTCGGGATCGTCCACTGCGTCGGCTCCCGGGACGACCACTACCACGAGTACTGCTCCCGGGTGTGCTGCATGTACTCCCTGAAGTTCGCCCACCTCCTCAAGGAGAAAACCAAGGCCGCGATCTACGATTTCTACATCGACATGCGCTGCTTCGGGAAGGGCTACGAGGAGTTCTACCACCGCCTCCTCGAGGAGGGAACTCACTTCATCCGCGGCCGGGTCTCCGAGATCTCGAAGCTCGCCCTGACCGACCAGGAAGAGGGCAAGCTCATCATCCGGGTCGAGGACACCCTCATCGGAGCCGTCCGCAGGATCCCGGTCGACATGGCCATTCTGGCCGTCGGCCTCGAGCCGGACAAGGCCCACAACACCCTGGCCAAGACGCTCAACATCTCCTGCAGCCAGGACACGTTCTTCCTCGAGCGCCACCCCAAGCTCGCCCCCGTCTCCTCGTTCTCGGACGGGATCTTCCTCGCCGGGACGTGCCAGGGGCCGAAGGACATCCCCGACACGGTCGCCCAGGCCGGCGCGGCCGCGGCCGAGGCCCTGGCCTTGGCCGACCTGGGAAAGGTCGAGCTCGAGCCGATCACGGCCGTCATCGACGACAAGCTCTGCTCGGGCTGCCAGGTCTGCGTCAACCTCTGCCCCTTCACGGCCATCACCTACGACAAGGAGAAAGGCATCTCCGCCGTGACCGACGCCCTGTGCAAGGGATGCGGGACCTGCGTCGCCGCCTGCCCGAGCGGGGCCTCCTACCAAAAGCATTTCCGCGACGCCCAGATCTTCGCCGAGATCGAGGGCGTTCTCTCAACTTAGTCCCAGGAGGCGATCATGAGCCAAGTCCCATTCGAACCGCGGCTGGTCGGCTTCCTCTGCACCTGGTGCTCCTATACGGGAGCGGACCTGGCCGGAACGGCCCGGATGACGTATCCGCCCAACCTCCGGATCATCAGGGTCATGTGCAGCGGCCGGGTCGACCCCCAATTCGTCCTCAAGGCCTTCGAGGAGGGGGCGGACGGGGTCCTCATCTCCGGCTGCCATCCCGGAGACTGCCATTACCAGGAGGGCAACTACAAGGCCCTCCGCCGGCACCGGCTCCTCTCCCGCGTCCTCGAACAGTACGGGATCGAGAAAGAGCGGTTCCGGCTGGAGTGGGTCTCCGCCTCGGAAGGGGTGAAGTTCCAGCGGGTCTGCGGGGAGTTCACCGACAAAATCCGGGCCCTGGGCCCCCTGAATCTCAACGGGAATGGAGGGCCGTCCCATGAGTGACGCCAAGCCGAAGGTCGCTTTTTACTGGTGCTCGTCCTGCGGGGGCTGCGAGGAGTCGATCGTCGACCTCGGGGCCGACATCCTCAAGGTCGTGGCCGCGGTCGACATCGTTTACTGGCCGGTGGCCCTGGATTTCAAGAAGAAGGACCTCGAGGCCATGCCCGACGGCTCGATCGCCGTGGCCTTCATCAACGGCGGCATCCGGATGTCGGAGCAGGAGGAGATGGCCCATCTCCTCCGCCGGAAGGCCGGGCTCGTCGTCGCCCACGGGGCCTGCGCCCATCTCGGCGGGATCCCCGGGCTGGCCAACTTCTGGACCAAGTCGACGATTTTCGACACCGTCTACCACAAGACCTTCTCCACGGCCAATCCGGCCAAGGCCGAGCCGCTCGTAAGAACCACGGTCGACGGCCACGAGCTCACCCTCCCCGAGTTCTGGGACACGGTCAAGCCCCTGGACGCCGTCATCGACGTCGACTACTACCTGCCCGGCTGCGCCCCCCATCGCGACCTGATCATCAACGCTATCATGGCCATCCTGGAGGGGAAGCTCCCCCCCAAGGGGGCGGTCCTCTCGCCCAACACCTCGTGCTGTGACGAATGCGACCGCAAGGACTCGAAGCCCGAGAAGCTGGCCATCAAGGAGGTCAAGAGGCCTTATGAGGTCCTCCTCGACCCCAAGACCTGCTTCCTGGCCCAGGGGGTCATCTGCCTGGGTCCAGCGACGCGGGGGGGATGCGGGGAGCGCTGCATCCACGGAAACATGCCCTGCCGCGGCTGCATGGGCCCGACCGACCAGGTCCGCGACCAAGGGGCGAAATTCCTGTCCGCCTTCGCCTCGATCCTCGAGGCCAAGGACGAGGCCGAGATCGACCGGGTCGTCGATTCGATCGTCGACCCGGCCGGGACTTTCTACCGCTTCAGCCTGCCCTCGTCCATCCTGCGACGAAAACGAATGGAGGCCGTCCGATGAACCGACACATCACCATCGACCCGATCACCCGGCTCGAGGGCCACGGAAAGATCGAAATCTTCCTCGACGAAAAGGGCGACGTCGACCGGGCCATCCTCCAGGTCCCCGAGCTCCGCGGCTTCGAGCAGTTCGCCGTCGGCCGGCCGGTCGAGGAGATGCCCCGGATCACGCCCCGGATCTGCGGCGTCTGCCCCACGGCCCATCACATGGCGGCCACGAAGGCCGTGGACGCCGTCTTCAAGGTCGAGCCCACGTCCACGGGGCGGAAGATCCGGGAGCTCATCTACAACTCTTTCTACATGGAGGACCACACCCTCCATTTCTTCTTCCTCGGGGGGCCGGACTTCGTCGTCGGACCTCAAGCCCCGGCGGCCGAGCGCAACATCCTGGGGGTCATCGGCAAGGTGGGGCTCGAAATCGGCGGAAAGGTCATCAAAATCCGGGAGGACGTCCGGGAGATCATGGTCCACCTCTGCGGCAAGGCCATCCACCCCGTCTGCGGCCTGCCCGGCGGGGTGGCCAAGGGCCTGGACGAGGAACACCGGGTCAAATTCCTGGAGACGGCCAAGGACGCCGTCGTCTTCGCCGAATTCGCCCTCCAGATCTTCGACGACGTCGTCCTGAAGAACAAGGGCTATGTCGACGTCGTCGTCGGCGAGGCCTACAAGATCAAGACCTACTACATGGGCATGGTCGACGCCCGCAACCGGGTCGATTTCTACGACGGCGACCTGCGGGTCGTCGACCCCGAGGGCAAGGAGTTCGCCAAGTTCAAGCCGGCCGACTATCTCGACCACATCGCCGAGCACGTCGAGCCCTGGACGTACGTCAAATTCCCGTTCTTGAAAAAGGTCGGCTGGAAGGGCTTCGTCGAGGGGAAGGACAGCGGCGTCTACCGGGTCGCCCCCCTGGCCCGGCTCAACGCGGCCGAAGGGATGCAAACTCCCAAAGCCCAAGCCCACCACGACCGGATGTACTCCGTCCTGGGCGGAAAGCCCGTCCACAACACCCTGGCCTTCCACTGGGCCCGGCTCATCGAGGCTCTCCAGGCGGCCGAGAAGATGGTCGAACTCCTCGAAGACCCCGAGATCACCGGGACCGACATCCGGCGGCTCCCGACGGCCGTGCCGAGCGAAGGGGTCGGGATCGTCGAGGCCCCCCGGGGGGTGCTCGTCCATCACTACAAGACGGACTCCCGCGGCCTGGTCACGGCCGCCAACCTCATCGTGGCCACGATCGGGAACGCGGCGGCGATCAACATGTCGATCGAGAAGGCGGCCAAGACGTTCATCAAGGGCGGCGTCGTCTCCGAGGGGCTTCTCAACATGGCCGAGCTCGCCTTCCGGCCCTACGACCCCTGCCACGGATGCGGGACTCATGCCTACCCCGGCGGAATCCCCTTGACGGTCGACATCCTCGGACCGGACGGGGCCTTGGTCCGCCGGCTGCGCCGGGAATGAAGGGGAGAGATTCCTGATATAATAGGCCGTCCGGAACGAGCGACCGTGAGGAGGGCATGAACGTCCGGCCGACGTCTTTGCGGACAAAGATCATCCTGAGCTTCCTCGGGGTCATCGTCGTCGGCGGGCTGCTGTCGTTCGTCTTCGGCTCCCGGCTCATCCGGGAGACCCTCATCACCCAGGCCCAGGCCAAGATCCGCTACGACCTCTCCTCGGCCTGGATGGTCTTCAACGGGAGGCTGCACGACATCCGGGACGTCGTCCGCCTGACGGCGGCCCGGGAGAGCCTGCGCGAGGCCGTGCCGAAAAGGGATATCGGCCTTCTCCTCCGATACCTGAGCCGCGTCCGCTCCGAGAACGGCCTGGACGTCCTGAGCCTTATCGACGCCAACGGCCGGGTCTTGCTCCGGGCGCACGCGCCCGCCGATTCCGGGGACGACGTCTCCGGAGATGACCTCGTCCGTTTCGCCCTGGAGAAGAGGATGGTGGCCGCGCC
>Ga0194125_10005401_pt1 | contig 19398 bp, 14 predicted proteins | sample TA2KigC250mmetaG_FD_148626 | JGI IMG/M metagenome (GOLD analysis project Ga0194125, IMG submission 148626) | Freshwater microbial communities from Lake Tanganyika, Tanzania - TA2015034 Kigoma Deep Cast 250m | ecosystem: Environmental > Aquatic > Freshwater > Lake | place: Tanzania: Lake...
CTGGTCCTCGCCGCGAGGGCCGCCGCGCCGGGCGCCGCGCCGGCCGTCTTCACGCGCGACGGCGACGCCTTCCGCGCCGGGAACGGGCGCCTCGCGCTGACCGGCGCGCTCGGCACGGGACCGATGCTCCGCGCCGTGACCCGCGACGGCGACGCGACGCCGCACGGACGCTACAACGCCCTGCTCCACACCGCCGAGGACGGAGGCCGCGACCTGTGGACGGAGGCCGCCGCCGTCACCGCCGTCGACGGCCGCGTGACGAACGGCGTGGCGGTGCTCGACATCACCGCCGCCGCCGCCCGCCCCTCGTTCGAGGTGACGCACCGCGTCCTGCTGCCGCCCGGGACGCCCTGGTTCGTCGCGCAGGCCCTTCGCGTGCGCAACACCGGCGCGGCGCCGCTGCGGCTGCGAAGCCTCTTCTTCCGGCTCCACGCCGACTACCGCGGTCTCCCGGGGGCGGGTCCGCCGAACCTGTGGGGCGCGCCCGTCGCCGATGCCTGGATCGACGAGGCCGGCGACCGGTTCTTCGGCGCCACAGCGCCGCGCGCATCGGCCCTGCGGATCGACTTCTGGGTCGACAAGACCCACGGCAGCACGCATCCCGACGCCCGGCTGGAACTGGAGGAGACCGTCCTCGCCCCCGGCGGCGTTTACGAACCCCCAACGCCCGTGTACCTTCTCGGCGTCGCCGGCGGCGGCGGCGCGGACGGATGGGCGAAGGCGACGGAGTCGATCGAGACCCTCTTCCGCTGACACCACGGCCCCCGGGCGCTGTCCGCCCGGACCGCTGGATCCGCCCCCGGCGCGGAGGCCGATCGATGAGCATGCCCGTCCTTGAGATCCGGGGCGCGACGAAGGCCTACCCCGGCCCCGCCGGCGGCGAGCCGGTCGTCGTCCTGCGCGGACTCGACCTCGTCGTCGCCGCGGGCGAGGCCGTCGCCATCCTGGGCCCCTCCGGCTCCGGCAAAAGCACACTGCTCAATCTCGCCGGCGCGCTGGACCGGCCCACCTCGGGAGCGGTGCTGCTCGAGGGACGCGACCTCGCCTCGCTCCCCGACGACGACCTCGCGCGCGTCCGCAACCGCTCGATCGGATTTGTCTTCCAGCAGCACCACCTGCTGCCGCAACTGACGGTGCTGGAGAACGTGCTGCTGCCCGTCCTCGCGGACCGTGCGGCGGGGCTCCCGGTCGACCGCGCCATGGCGCTGCTCGACCGCGTGGGGCTCGGACCCCGCGTCGGCCACCGCCCCGCCCAGCTCTCCGGCGGCGAGTGCCAGCGCGTGGCGGTCGTCCGCGCGCTGGTCAACACGCCCCGGCTCGTCCTCGCCGACGAACCCACCGGCGCGCTCGACGCCCGCACCGCGGCCGCGCTCGGCGACCTGCTCGTCGATCTCAACCGCGCCGAGGGCGTCGCGCTCGTGACCGTGACCCACTCGCCCGCTCTCGCCGCGCGCATGGGCCGCCGCCTCCGGCTGGACGGCGGAGCGCTCCGGCCCGATCCGGATCCCGTCACGTGAACCGGGTTGCGTTCATCCTGCGGAACGTCCGCCACCACCGGCGCCGCCACGTCGGCACGGTCCTCGGCGCGGCGACCGCCACCGCCATCCTCACCGCCTCGATGATCGTCGGCGACTCGGTGCGGTCGAGCCTCCGCGCCCTCGCCCTCCGGCGGCTCGGACGGACGGACCTCGCCGTGGAGACCGGCGACCGCCGCTTCCGCGCCGCGCTCGCCGCCGACGCCGCCACGGCCCTCGGCCGCGATACCGCCGCGCTGCTGACCGTCCCCGGCTCCGCCTCCGCGCCGGACTCCGGGCTGCGCGCGCCGCAGGTCGCGCTGATCGGGGCGGACGCCGCCCTCGACCGCTTCGCGGACGCTCCGCCCGGCTTCGGCGGTCTCGCGGAGGGCGAGGCCTTCGTCAATGCGCCGCTTGCCCGGCGGCTCGGGCTCCGGACCGGCGATCCGCTCGTCCTCCGCTTCGCCCGCGCCGGCGCGCTCCCGGCCGACGTTCCGATGGGCAACGAGTCCGACGCGTGGACGAGCCTCCGCGTCGTAGTGAAGGCCGTGCTCGACGACGCGCGCCTCGGCCGATTCAGCCTGCGCGCCGCCCAGGCCGCGTCGCTGTCGGTCTTCCTCCCGCGCGAGCGCCTCGCCGACCGCATGGAGGCCCCGGGCCGGGCCAACCTCCTCCTTGCCGCCGGCGCGGCGGCCTCCCCTACGGCCGATCCGTCCGTCGCGAACGCCGCCCTTGCGAAGGTCCGTACCCTCGCCGACCACGAGCTCGAACTCCGTCCGACAACCAACACATCGCCCCCAGGCATCGAACTGCGCAGTTCCCGCGTCTTCCTCGAGCCCGCGGCCGTCGAGGCCGCGCTCGCCGCCTCGCCGGGCGGCGGGGCCTCGCTCACCTACATCGTCAACCGCCTTCACAGCGGCACGAACGCCTGCCCCTACAGCTTCGTCGCCGGCGTCGCGGGCACCCCGTTGCGCGACGGCATGCGCGACGACGAGATCGTGGTCGGGGAATGGCTCGCCGAGGATCTCGACCTCTCCCCCGGCGGCCGGGTCACGCTGGAGTACTTCGTCCTCGGCCCCGACCAGCGCCTGGCCGAGACGTCGCGCGAGTTCCGGGTTTGCTCCGTGCTGCCGGCGGAGGGCGCGGGCGCGGACCCGTCGTGGATGCCCGACTTCCCCGGCATCCGCGACGCCGGCCGCTGCGGCGACTGGACGCCCGGGATTCCGCTCGACCTGAAGCGGATCCGGCAGAAGGACGAGGATTACTGGGCCGCGCGCCGCGGCACGCCGAAGGCCTTCGTCACCCTCGCCGCCGCGCAGTCGATGTGGTCGAACCGCTTCGGCGCGGTCACGGCGGTGCGGTGGCCGCCCATCCCCATGCGGCAGGGACCGGCCCTCCACACTCCGCCCGGAGGAGCCGGGACCGGCGGAACGGCCGGCACGGAGGCCGGCCATGCCGCGCTGGCCGCCGCCATCCTGTCGCGTCTTCCCGCGGCCTCGGCCGGGCTCACGTTCCGCCCGGTACGCAGCGAAGGCCTCGCCGCCGGACAGGGCGCGACGGACTTCACCGGCCTCTTCATCGGGCTCGGCTTCTTCATCCTCGTCGCGGCGCTGATCCTCGCCGCGGTTCTTTTCGGACTGGCGCTGACCGCGCGCGCCGCGGAGACGGGCCTTCTGCGGGCGCTCGGCTACCGGCGCGGGGCGATCCGCGCGATCCTGCTCGGCGAGGCCGCGCTGGTGGCCGCCGTTGCCGCCGCCGCCGGTTCGGCGGCCGGCATCGGCATCGCCGAGGCCATCCTCGGCGGACTGCGAACCCTCTGGCAGGGTGCGGTCGGAACGACGGCGCTCGGGCTGGACGTCCGCCTCCCCACCGTGCTTGGCGGTGCAGCCGCCGGCCTTCTCGCATCTCTCGGCGCCGCGTTCGCCGTTCTCCGCCGGCAGGAGTTCCGGTCCGTGCACGAGTTGCAGTCCGGCGGCGCCGAGTCCGCGACTCCCCGGGCGCGCCGGACGACGACGCGATTCGTCCTTGCGCTTGTCTGCCTCGCCGCCGCCGTCGGGGTGCGCCTTGCCTCCGGCGACACCGCGGGACCCGGCGCACGGCTGGGCGCCGGGGCGCTGGCCCTGACCGCGGGACTGCTTCTCTGCGCGGCCGCCCTCGCCCGCCTCGCGACCGGCAGCGGCACGGGGACGCCGGATCCGCGCGTCTTCGGCGCGCGCAACTGGGCGCGCCACCCGCGCCGGAGCCTCGCGGCGATCCTCATGCCCGCGTGCGGGATCTTCCTCGTCTTCGCCGTCGGCGCGAACCGTCCGCAGGTGCACGACCCGGAGTCGCGCGGCGCCGGCACCGGCGGCTTCGCGTTCCTCGGCACGACGGCGCTCCCGCTGGCGCGCGATCCGGGCTCCGCGGAGGGCCGCGCGCTCTACGACCTTCCGGCCGGGGCGATGGACGGGGTCCGCGTGCTCGCCCTGCGCCGCCGGGGCGGGGACGACGCGAGCTGCCTCAATCTCAACCGCGTCTCCGCCCCGCCCCTCATCGGCGTGCCCGCCGCCGCGCTGGACGGCCTCGGAGCCTTCCGCTTCACGGCGGTCGCTCTGGGCGTCGATCCGGCGCATCCGTGGACGAGCCTCGCGCTCGACCGCGGACCCGGCGTGCTTCCGGTGGTCCTGGACGAATCGGTCGCGCTGTGGAGCCTCAAGGTCTCGGTGGGCGACCGCATGCCGGCGGTCGACGAACGCGGCCGCCCGCTCCAGGTGGAGATCGTCGGGCTTCTGGCGGACTCGGTCTTCCAGGGCAGCCTGCTCGCGGACGGCGACCGGCTGCTCGGCGCGTATCCCTCGGCGACGCTGCAGATGCTGCTCGTCGACGCGCCACCCGCGAAACGCGACGCTGCGCGGCGGGCGATGGAGGACCGGCTCGGGGACCTCGGGCTTGATCTGTCGACGACCGCGGCGCGGCTGGATGCGTTTCTCGCGGTCCAGCACGTCTACCTCGAGATCTTCCTCGCCTTCGGGGCCATCGGCCTGCTCATCGGCGCCGCCGGCTTCGGCGTCGTGGCCAACCGCAACCTGATCGAGCGCCGCCGCGAGTTCGGACTGCTCCACGCCCTGGGCTACCGTCGGTCCCGCCTCCTGCGCGGCGCCGTCGCGGAGCACACGGCGCTCGCGGCCCTCGGCCTCGCCGTCGGCGCCCTCGCCGCGATCCCCGCCATCCCGCCCGCGGCCGCGACCCTCGTCCCCCTCGCCCTTCTCCTGGCCGCGATGGCCGCCGTCGCAACGGTCACTTCCGCGCTTTCCGCGCGCGCGGTCCTCTCCACCCCGGCGCTGGAGGCGCTGCGGGAGGAGTGATGCCGAACGCACCCGCAGGATGCCGGTTCCGATCCCGACGCCCCGGTCTCCATGCGGCCCAATCGGATCATGCGCTCGACATCGTCGCTGTCGCGCGGACGGAAGCGTTGCACGGCGGCGCGGACCGCGGCCAGCCCGTCGTCCGGCGCGGCACCGAGCATCCGCGTGATGTCGGCCAGATCCTGGACGCGTCCCGCGGCGGCTATCTTCGGTATCCGCTGGCACCCACGCATCTCCCGCGGTAGACTGCGGCGTCGACGTCGCTGGGGGAGCCCCGAAGGGCTGAGATCCGCGGACGCGGAAACCCCGGGAACCTGATCCGGGTCATGCCGGCGTAGGGAAGCGGCTGCGGTTGCGCCTCCCCACTCCCCTCCTCCGGATCGATCGCGAGGCGCCATGAGCATCGAGACCCAGATCGAAACCGCCCGGGCCGGCCGGATCACGTCCGAGGTTGAGTCCGTCGCCCGGAGCGAACGCGTCGCCCCGGAAACGCTTCGCGACGCCGTCGCCGCCGGGCGCGTCGTCGTCCCGGCCAACCGCCATCACGAGGGCCTCGAGCCGATGGGCATCGGCCGGATGCTGCGGACCAAGGTCAACGCGAACATCGGCAACTCCGCGCTGACCGGCGGGCTGCCGGACGAGCTGGCCAAGCTGCGCGTCGCGCTGGAGCACGGCGCGGACACCGTGATGGACCTGAGCACGGGGCCGGCGGCGCCCGCCATCCGCCGCCGCATCCTCGCCGCCTGTCCGCGGCCCGTCGGCACGGTGCCGATCTACCAGGCCGTCGCCGACGTGCCCGAGGCGGCGGACCTCACGGCCGACGGCCTGCTCGGCGTCATCGAGGCGCAGGCGCGCGAGGGCGTCGATTACATGACCCTCCATGCCGGCCTGCTTCGCGCCCACGTGCCGATGGCGCGGCGGCGGCTGCTCGGCATCGTCAGCCGCGGCGGCGCGCTGCTCGCGCACTGGATGGGCCGGCACGGCCGCGAAAACCCCCTGTTCGAGCGGTTCGACGAGGTCCTCGCCATCTGCCGCGAGCACGAGGTGACGCTTTCCCTCGGCGACGGCCTGCGCCCGGGCTGCCTGGCGGACGCGTCGGACGAGGCCCAGTTCGCCGAGCTCGAGGCGCTGGGCGGCCTGGTCCGCCGCGCCCGCGCCGCCGGCGTCCAGGCCATGGTCGAGGGCCCCGGCCACGTGCCGCTGGACCAGGTCGCCGACAACATGCTGCGCGAGCGCGAGGCGTGCGACGACGCGCCGTTCTACGTCCTCGGCCCCGTGGTCGCCGACTGCGCCCCGGGCTACGACCACATCACCGCCTCCATCGGCGGCGCGTGGGCCGCGTTCCACGGCGCGGCGATGCTCTGCTACGTGACGCCCAGCGAACACCTCGGCCTGCCCGACGCGAACGACGTGCGCGAGGGGGTGGTGGCGTTCAAGCTCGCCGCCCATGCGGCGGACGTCGCTCTGCGCCGCCCCGGTGCGCGCGACCGCGACGATGCGATCTCCCGCGCCCGCGCCGCGTTCGACTGGGAGGGTCAGTTCGCCCTCGCCCTCGACCCGGGCCGCGCCCGCGACATCCGCTCGCGATCGCTGGCGGCCGCCGGCCCGCTGCCCGCGGCCCCCGGAGGCGCCGCCGACACGCACTACTGCACCATGTGCGGCCCGAAGTTCTGTCCGATGCGGCTCCGGCAGGGGTAGAGGGGTTTCCGGGTTTCGCGGCCCGCAGGGCCTCCGTGCGGCGCCGGTCGCAACGGAACTCCCCGGTCGTCCCGCGATCGAGGGGCGCGGGTCCGGGCATTCCTCATCCCGCCGTCTCGCCGTCGAGTTCGACCGGCGGGACCTCGACGAACTCGACGGGGCACTCGGGGAGCGCGCGGAGGAACCAGCGGCCGTACCATTTGTCGGCGATGCGGCGGTCGAGGACGACGATGACGCCGGTGTCCGTCGCGGTGCGGATGAGGCGCCCGATACCCTGGCGGAACTTGATGACGGCCTCGGGCAGGCTGTACTCGCGGAAGGGGTCGCCGCCGCGCTGCTGGATCCGGTCCAGCCGCGCGCGCACGACGGGCTGGTCGGGCACCGCGAACGGCAGCCGCATGATCATCACGTTCGACAGCGCCTCGCCGCGCACATCGACGCCCATCCAGAACGAGTCGAGACCGAACAGGACGGCCCCCTGCCCCTTTCGGAACTCCTCGAGCATCCGGTGCCGCGACAGCCCCTCGCCCTGCACGAGCATCTCGAGGCCCTCGCGCTCGAGCGGGCCGCGGACGAGCGCCGCGACCCTGCGCATCGACGCCGCGCTGGTGAAGAGGACGAAGGCCGAGCCGCGCGTGTGCGTCGCGAAGTACACGACGGCGCGCGCGGCGGCCGGCGTGTAGGCGTCGTCGTCGGACGGCTCCGGCATCCGGTCCGGGATCCACACGCGCATCTGGCGGGCGTAATCGAACGGCGAGCCGACGCCGAGCCCCTCGCTGCCCGCGGCGCCGACGCGTCCGAGGAAGTAGTCGAGGCTGCCGTTGACCGCGAGCGTCGCGCTGGTCATGACGACCGACGGCACCGAATCGAAGAGCGCCTCCTTGAGCACCGGGGCGACCTCGACCGGCGCCGAGTGGAGCACGAGCTGGCGGCGGCGGCCCTCGAGCTCCATCCAGTAGACGTGGTCGTCGAGCGTCTGCCGCAGGAAGGCGTCGAGTTCGGCGGCGAGCATGCCGGCGCGCCGGGCCGACTGCCGGAGTTCGGCGGAGAGATCCTCGTCCTCCATCTCCTCCAGCAGCATCTTCAGTTCCGCGGCGAGCTTCTGGAGGTGGCCGGTGACCTGGGTCTCGACGGCCACGGGCTCGAGCAGCCGCCGCTGCGTCTCGCCGGCGTGAAACCGCGCGGCCTCGCGCAGGTCGTCGAAGAGCCGGGCGACGGCGTCCCACAGGAGCTGGACGGTGTGCGACGGCGCCCCGCTGCGCAGCAGGGCGAGCAGCCCCTTCCCCGTCTCGGGCACGTAGAGCCGGCGCAGCAGGTGCTCGAAGGCGAAGTGCGACAGGCGCAGGCCGAAGTGGTCGCTCGCGACGTCCTCGACGGTGTGGGCCTCGTCGAGCACGACGGCGTCGTACTCGGGCAGGAATCCGGCGTCGCCGCGGCGCAGGCCGAGGTCGGAGAAGAGAAGGTGGTGGTTGGCCACGAGCAGGTCGGCGGTGGCGACCTGCCGCCGGGCGGCCATGAAGAAGCAGGTGCGGTACTCGGGGCACTTCGGCCCGCGGCAGTTGTCCTGCTCGGCGCAGACCGCGTCCCAGACGCCGGGCGGCGGCTGGAACGGCAGTTCCTGCAGCGCGCCCTCGCGGGCCTCGTGGGCGGCCCAGTCGCGGATGCGCTGGAGCCAGTCCTCGGCGCCGCGGTCGAACAGCGTGGGGCCGCCATGGATGGCGCGGTCGAGCCGGCGGCGGCAGAGGTAGTTCCCGCGGCCCTTGACGAGCACCGCGTTGAACTCGACGCCGAGGTGGGCGCGCAGGAAGGGGATGTCCTTCGACATCAGCTGCTCCTGCAGGCTGATCGTGCAGGTCGACACGACCGCCCTCCGTTTGCGCTCGACCGAGGCGAGGATCGCGGGGACGAGGTAGGCGAAGCTCTTGCCGACGCCGGTGCCCGCCTCGACGGCGATGTGACGGCCGGCGGCGAGCGCGCCGGCGACGGCGTCGGCCATGCGGAGCTGCTGGGGCCGGTGCTCGTAGGGGAACGGCTCGCCGCGGCAGCCGGCCTCGAACGCCCCGCCGGGGCGGAAGAACTCCGCGACGCGCGCGGGGAACTCCGGCGGCGCGGCGGCGGGCTCCGCATCCTCGACGGGCATGATCACGCGGGGACTATACCAGAGGGGACGGACGCGCCGCAGCCGCGGCGCGACACGCGGACGCGCAGGGTCCCGCCGCGCCGGTCAGCCAAGGCACTCGAGAACCGCGACCAGGGCGGACTCGATCCGCTCGAGGTCCACCAGGAGGGTCACCAAGCCGGCGGGCTTTCCGACGCTCCCGGACCGCCCCGGACGGGCGCCCAGTCCCGCGTAGCACGCGGCGAGCCCGCGGCGGAACACCTCGTGGCCGTAGCGTTCGTGCGCGAGGGCCGCGCCCGCGGCGCCGAGCCGCGCGCGGAGGTCGGGATCCGAGGCCGCCTGCGCGGTGGCGCGGGCAAAGGCCTCCGGATCGGCCGCGGAGAAACGCGCGGTCGCGTCGGACAGGATGATCCGGTTGGCCGGGGTGTCGGTGGCGACGATGGCGCGGCCCGCCTTCAGGAAGTCGAGGAGCTTGAGCGGGGCGTTCGTCCCGGCGAGGCGCGGCGAGAGCAGCAGATCGGAGGCGCAAAGCAGGTTGGGAACGGTCTCCGGCGGAACCGTCCCGAGGAAGGTGACGCGCCCCGCGACGCCGGCCGCCTCCATCTGCGCGCGACGCGCCCCGATGTCGGCGGGCGTCCCGCCGACGATCGCGAATCGCAGCCGGGGGCACGCCCGCACGGCCGCGGGAATCGCGTCGAAGAGGAGGTCGATGCCCTGGTACACCGCAAACGACCCGATGTAGGTGGCGACGATGTCGTCCGCGGCCGGCGCCAGTTCGCTCCGCACGCGCTCGACGCCCGCCGCGTCGGCCTCGACGCACGACGAGGGAACGTCGGAAACGGCGTGCACGGGCCTGCCCGGAGCGAAGCGGCGGACCTCGTCGAGCATGCCCAGCCCGGTCAGGATGATCGCGTCCGACCGGCGGATCGCGAGGCGTTCGACGGCGCGGTAGAGGCGCAGCACGGCATTCCGCAGTCCTCCGCCCTTGTGCGAATCGGGATCGCTGTGGATCTCGAACACGGTCCGGGCGCCACGCAGCCGGGCGAGCACGACGCCGATCGCCCCCGCCTCCTCGACCGAGTGGATCACGTCGTAGCGCCGGCGCACGACCATCGCCAGGGCCTTCGCGAGGAGAAGGACGTCGTAGACGGCCTTCTTCAGCGAGGGGCCGATGGCCATGGACCGGATGCCGAAGAGATTGGGGACGCGGACGACCCGGACACCCGGGGGCAGATCGATCGGCTCGCCGACGGGCATGGCGAGGAGATCCACGCTGTGCCCCGCGTCCGCCAGCGCGCGGATGGTCGCCGCCACGCGGATCGGGGAGCCCCGGCACTGGAAGAACGGCTGCGGATCAAGAAAGAGGATGCGCAGGCCCGCGCCCCGCCCCCCCCCCGTGTCCTCCCCTGTCGAGTCCTTCTCCATGCTCCCCTTTGCGATCCCCGGATCGCGCCCGCACGATAAGCAATGGGAAAGCGCTCCGCCAGCCCCGATTCTCACGGGCGCGCACTTTTTCCTACGGTCCGGGGCCCAGCGCGGGTAGGATGCGCGGGGCGCCGGAAGGCCGGCGCGGCACGGAGTGCACGAAAGGAAGAGGGACGACGATGGCGGGGACGCAGGGGGGCTGGACGCTGGTCACCGGGGCCGGCGGGTACGTGGGCGGGGCGCTGGCGGCCGATCTCGCGAGGCGCGGCGAGCGCGTGCGGGCGATGGTGCGCGACCGCTCCGCGGCCGGAGCGCTCGAGAAGCTCGGCATCCCGGTCGTCGAGGCGGACGTCCGCGACGCGGCGTCGCTCGCGCCGGCGCTGGAGGGGGTCGTCCGGGTCCACCACATCGCGGCGCTCTTCCGCCAGGCGGGCTTCCCGGAGAGCGTCTTCCACGACATCAACGCCGAGGGCACGCGGCGCATGCTGGAGGCCTCCATCGCCGCCGGCGCGCGGCGCTTCATCCACTGCTCGACCGGCGGCGTGCTGGGCGACGTTCGCAACCCGCCCGGAACGGAGACCTCGCCCTACAACCCCGGCGACATGTACCAGCGGACGAAGCTCGAGGGCGAGAAGATCGCGATGGAGGCGTTCCGCTCCGGCCGCATCCGCGGCGCGGTGATCCGCCCGGCGATGATCTACGGCCCGGGCGACACGCGGAACCTGAAGATGTTCCGCATGATCGCGCGGCGCCGGTTCTTCTACGCCGGCCCGTGCAAGCACGTCCATTTCATCGACGTCCGCGACCTCGTCCGCGCCTTCGAACTGGCGATGGAGCACGAGGAGATCAACGCGGAGGTCTACATGATCGCCGGCGAGAAGGCGGTGCCGCTGAACGTCATGGCGGAGGCGATCGCGAGGAACCTCGGCGTGCCGCCGCCGTGGCTGCGCCTGCCGGTGAAGCCGCTGCAGTGGCTGGGGTCCGCGTGCGAGGCGGTCTGCACGCCGCTCAACCTGCGGCCGCCGATCTACCGCCGCCGCGTGGACTTCTTCACGAAGAACCGCCACTTCGACGCGTCGAAGGCGGCGCGCGACCTGGGCTTCAAGCCGGCGCGGACGTTCGACGACGAGGTGGCGGACATCGTCCGCTGGTACCGGGAGAACGGCTGGGTCTGACGACGGCCGGCGGGGCCGTCAGGCGGCGCCCTTCCCCGCCCGCACGCGGGCCACGATCAGCGCGACGACCTCGTCCACCGACATCGACGTGGAGTCGATCACGTCCGCGTTCAGCGCGATCTGCAGGGGGGCGTCCTTGCGGGTTCGGTCCCGCTGGTCGCGGCGGGCGAGCGAGTCGCGGACGACCGAGGGGTCGGCATGCCCCTCCATCTGCTCGAGTTCGAGCGCGCGCCGGCGCGCCCGCTCGTCGGGATCGGCGTCGAGATAGAACTTCCACGGCGACTCGGGAAACACGACCGTGCCGATGTCGCGCCCCTCCATCACCAGCGACCCGAACCGGGCCGTTTCGCGGAGGCGGGCGACGAGGAACGCGCGCACCTCGGAGATCGCCGCGACCTCGGACACGCGCTCGCGGACCGGCTCGCAGCGGATCTCCAGCCCCGGGTCGACCCCGTCGAGGGCCAGGCGCACCGCGCCGTCGGCGACCGACAGCTCCCAGCGGCAGCGGTGCATCCACGCGACGACCGCCTCCGCGTCGCCCGGCGGGACGCCCTCGCGGACGGCCTTCCACGTCAGCGTGCGGTAGAACATGCCCGAGTCGACGTACACGAAGCCGAGCACCTGCGCGACGCGGCGGGAGACCGTCGACTTGCCCGAGGCCGAGGGACCGTCGATCGCGATCTGGAGTCCGTTCCGCATCGTCCCCTCACTTCGTCAGCGTCTTCAGGTCCGCCCAGAAGCCCGGGTAGGACGTGTCGACGCACGCGACATTGTGCACCACCGACGGCGCAGGCGCGAAGAGCGAAAGCACCGCCAGCGACATCGCGATGCGGTGGTCGCCCTGGCTCCGGAGCACGTCCGAGGCCCGGAGGACGCAGCCGCCGCGCACGGTCATGCCGTCGGGCCGCTCCTCGACCTCGACGCCCATCTCCCGCAGGCCGGCGGCGGTGGTCGCGATGCGGTCCGATTCCTTCACGCGCAGTTCGGCCGCGTCGCGGATCACGGTCTCGCCCTGCGCGAGCGCCCCCGCGACGGCGAGGATCGGCAGTTCGTCGATCAGGTTGGGGATCTCGGTTCCGGCGATCGTCGTGCCGCGGAGCGGTCCGCCGCGCACGGTCACGTCGCCGACGGGCTCCCACGCCTCGCTTCCCGCCTGCGGCTCGATGCGGACGTCCGCGCCCATCCGCGCGAGGACGTCGAGCACCGCGGTGCGGCGGGGGTTGAGCCCGAGGCTGCGGATGGTGACCTCGGCCCCCTCCTTCGCCGCGGCGGCGACGAGCCAGAAGGCGGCGGAGGAGATGTCGCCGGGGACGCTCCACTTCCCGCCCGCGATCTCCGGCCCGGCGGCCCCGGCGCCGTCGAGCGAGACCGTAAGGCCCTCGACGCGCAGCGGGAGCTTCATGGCCCGGAAGAGGCGCTCGGTGTGGTCGCGCGTCTCGACGCGCTCGCGGACGACCGTCGTCCCGGTCGCGCGCAGCCCGGCCAGCAGGATGCACGACTTGACCTGCGCGGAGGCCACGGGCAGGTCGTACGCGATGCCCTTCAGCCCGCGGCCCTGCACGACGATCGGCGCGCGGCCGCCCGGGCCCTGGAGTTCGATCGCCGCGCCCATGCGGAGCAGCGGCTCGTGGATCCGGCCCATCGGGCGGGACCGGACGGACTCGTCGCCCGTCAGCGTCGCCCCGATGCCCGCGCCCGCGAGCAGGCCCGTCATCAGCCGGATCCCGGTCCCCGAGTTGCCGAGGTCCAGCGGGCCGACCGGCGCGAGCATGCGTCCGCCGTTGCCGCGAACCTCGAGGGCGCCGCCCTTGAACACGGGGCTCGCGCCCAGCGACTGCATCGCGCGCAGCGTCGCCAGGCAGTCCCCGCTCTGGAGGTAGTTCCGGATCACCGACCGGCCCTTCGCGATGCCGCAGAGCATCGCGAGGCGGTGCGAGACGCTCTTGTCGCCGGGCATCTCGATCGCGCCGCGCAGGCGGCGGCAGGGGGCGACGGTCACCGAAGCGGGCGATGCGCTCATGCGGGCTCCTCCGTGCTGACGCCGCGCGCCGGGACGACGCGCCGCCGCGCTTCGCGGGCCTCCGCCAGGAGGCGGCGCACGCCGTCGAAATCCCCCGCGCGCAGGCGGCGGACCATCTCCGCCAGCGCGTCGACCATCGCCTCCAGTTCGCCGGCGATGGCGTCGCGGTTCGTCAGGGCGATGTCGTGCCAGATCTCCGGCGAGCCCTCCGCGACGCGCGTGGTGTCGCGGATGCCCGGACCGCACAGCGCGCTGACCGACTCGCCGTCGAACCCGCCGCGCCCCGCGCAGAGCGAGACCAGCGCGGCCGCCATGTGCGGCAGGTGGCTCGTGCGGGCGATGATGCGGTCGTGGTCGCCGGCGTCCATGCGGAGGACCTGCGATCCGACGGCGGTCCACAGTCCCTCGACCGCCGCCACGGCCTGCGCCGGGGCCCCGTCGGGCGTGACGACCGTCACGGCGCCCTCGTACAGGCCGGCGTACGCCGACTCCATGCCCTGCCGTTCCGAGCCGGCGATCGGATGGCTGCCGACGAAGACGGCCGGGCCGCCCGCGAGCGCCGCCCGTGCCCGGCCGGCGATCCATCCCTTCGTGCTGCCGACGTCGGTCACGACGGCCCCGGGCTCGAGTCCCGGCGCCGCGCGGGCGATCAGGTCCGGGATCGAGAGCACCGGCGCGCACGCGACGACGATCGCAGCGCCGCGCACGGCCTCCGCCGGATCGTCGTGGACCTCGTCCGCCGCGCCCATGTCGAGGGCGAGCCGGCGCGTTGCCTCCCGGCGGGCGAAGGCCGCGACCGCGCCCCGGTGACCGCGCGCCTTCAGCGCGAGGCCGAGCGAGCCGCCCATCAGGCCGAGGCCGAGAACGGCGATCCGGTCCGCCGGCTTCATCGGGCCGCCTCCGGGGCCGCCGCCCCGCGCTGGACGACAGCGGTCAAGGCTGGGTCCCCTCCGCCAGCACGAGCCGGAGCTGCTCGAGGAAGAACTCGTTCTCGGCCTTGGTGCCGACGGTCACGCGGACGTAGTCCGGCATGCCGTAGCCGTCCATCGGCCGCACGATGACCTTCCGCCGCTGCAGCTTCTCGAACACCTCGCGGCCGCGGCCGACCTTCACGAGCATGAAGTTCGCGACCGACGGGACGAAGTCCAGGCCGAGCGCGCGGAACGCCTTCTGGAGCTGGGCGAGGCCGGACCCGACGAGCCGGCGCGTGCGGACCACGTGCGCCTCGTCGTCCAGCGCCGCCAGCGCGGCGGCCTGCGCGGGCGCGTTGACGTTGAAGGGCTGCCGGACGCGGTCGAGCGCGCCGATCCCCTCCTCCGTCGAGACCGCGTAGCCGATGCGCAGCCCCGCGAGGCCGTAGGTTTTCGAGAAGGTGCGCAGGATGAAGACGTCGCGCCCCTCGCGGGCGTAGCGCAGCGTGTCGGGCTGCCGCTCGGGAGGAAGCAGCTCGATGTAGGCCTCGTCGAACACGACGGCGACGTGCGCCGGCACGCGCTGCATGAGACGGTCGATGGCGGCGCCGTCGACCATCGTGCCCGTCGGGTTGTTCGGGTTCGCGACGAAGAGGAGGCGCGTCTGCGGCGTCACGGCGGCGAGCATCGCGTCGAGGTCGTGCGTGAAGGCGCGCATCGGCACGGCGACGGTCGCGGCCTGGTAGAGGTCCGCGACGAGGCGGTAGACGATGAAGGCGCCGTCGGCCATGACGACCTGGGTGCCGGGCTCGAGGAAGGCGTGGCCGAGGAGCGCGAGGATCTCGTTGCTGCCGTGGCCGACCAGGATCTGCGACGGCCTCACCCCGAGGCGCTTCGCCAGCGCCTCGCGGAGGTAGAACGAGCCGCCGTCGGGATAGAGGTGGACGCCGGCCGCCGCATCGCGCATCGCCTTGATCGCGCGCTTCGAGGGCCCGAGCGAGTTCTCGTTCGAGGCCAGCTTGACGATGTCGGCCGCCGAGCCGAAGCCGAACTCGCGGGCGACCTCCTCGATCGGCCGGCCCGGCTCGTACACCTTCAGCGCCTTCACCCACGGCTTGATCTTCATCATCGGAACATCCTCGCGTCCCTGCGCGTCCCGGCTTCGTCCAACCCCTGGACGCCCGGGTCCTCCGGGCTTCCAAGGGTTGGAACGTCCCTCACTCGTCGCGGTCGTGGGCGCGCGGGTAGGACCCCAGCACGCGCAGCACGGCGCACTCCGGCGCGAGCTGGTCGATCGCGCGGCGGACGGCCGGGTCCTCGGCATGGCCCTCGACGTCGACGTAGAAGCAGTACTCCCACGCCTTCGTGCGGTTCGGCCGCGACTCGATCTTGCAGAGGTTCACGTCGTTCGAACTGAACGCCGACAGCGCCCGGTGCAGCGCGCCGACCCTGTGCTGGACGGCGAAGAGCATCGAGGTGCGGTCGTAGCCGGTGGACTTCCCGCACGTGCGGCCGACGACGAGGAACCGCGTCGTGTTCCCGCGCATGTCCTGCACCTCGCCCGAGATCACGTCCAGACCGTAGGTCTCCGCCGCCTGCACGCTCGCCAGAGCCGCCCCGCCGGGTTCCGACGCGGCGATCTCCGCGGCGCGCGCGGTGCTCGAGACGGGGATCAGGTCGACGCCGGCCATCTCGGACTGCAGGAACCGGCGGCACTGACCGAAGACCTCCGGCTTGCTGTAGATCTTGCGGATCTGGTCCTTCGGGCTCTTGGAGAGCAGGTGCTGCGCGATCGGCAGGTAGATCTCGGCGACGATCTTGAGCGGCGTCTCGGCGAACTCGTCGAGAGTGTGCGTGACGGCGCCCTCGGTGGAGTTCTCGATCGGCGCGACGCCGTAGTCGGCGTAGCCCTTCTCGACCCAGGTGAACACGTCGCTGATCGTGTCGCACGAGAGGTACTTCACGCTCGCCCCGAACCGCTGGCGGGCGGCCTGGTGGGTGAAGGTGGCCGGCGGGCCGAGGAAGGCGATCTTCAGCGGCTGCTGGAGCGAGATCGAGGCGGACATGATCTCGCGGTAGATCGCCTGCAGGGACTCGTCGGGCAGCGGGCCCTCGTTGCAGCCCTGGGTCCGCTCGAAGACCTGCTTCTCGCGGTCGGGCGCGAAGATCGAGCCGCCGGTCTCGCGCTTCGAACGACCGATCTCGATCGCCACGCGGGTGCGCTCGTTGAGCAACTCGACGAGTTGCCGGTCGAGCTTGTCGATCCGATCCCTGAGTTCGTCCAGATTCATCCGTCGCCGGGCGCCGGGCGCCCGCCTCCGCGTCAGGTCTTCACCGTCTCGCCGTCGTCGGTCCCGTCGCCGCCGGTCTCGTCCGCGTCGTCGTCGCCCTCATCCTCGTCGTCGGATTCGTCGTCGTCAAACTCCTCGTCGTCATCCCCGTCGTCGCGCCAGCCCTCGGGCACGTCGTCGTCGCCGGCCGCGGGTTTCGCGGGGGCGGCGGGCCCGCCGTCCGCGGGGGGCGTCGCGCCGTCGTCCGCGTCCTCCGCGGCGGGGGCCGGCGGGCGTGCGGGGCGGCGGCGGCGGGGCGGCGGGGAGACGCGCAGGTCGTCCTCGTAGTCGTCCGGCCGGATGGCGTCGGTTTCGTCCGGGGACGGCGGGGCGGCGCCCGCGGGGCGGGCATCGGGCAGGTCGCCGGCATCCTCCTGCTCGGCGACGGCCAGCTCGGCCGTCACATCGTCCTCGCCGGGCCGGTCGGTATCGATATCGGCCTTGAAGCCCGTGGCCTCGCCCCCGGCGCCGTTGCCCGTGCCGAGGTCGAGCTGCCGCTGGGCGTCGTCGCGCGCCTTCTGCTCCTCGCGGCGGCGGAGTTCGTCCGTGCCGGGCAGGTCGTCGAGGTTCTTGAGGCCGAAGTGCTCGAGGAACTTCTGCGAGGTGCCGAAGAGCCACGGGCGGCCGGGCAGGTCGCTGCGGCCGGCGATGCGGATGAGCTGCATGTCCAGCAGGTTCCGCAGGATCTGGTCGACGGCGACGCCGCGGACGGCCTCGATCTCCGAACGCATGACCGGCTGGCGGTAGGCGATGATCGCGAGCGTCTCGAGGGCCGGCGGGGTCAGGCGCTGCGGGCGGCCGCGTTCGAGGAACGTGCGCAGCCACGGGCCGCAGGCCGCCGGGCTTTCCAGCCGGTAGCCCTGCGCGACCTCGGCGAGGCGGAGCCCCGAGCGGGCGGTTTCCAGGTCGCGCCCGAGGGCCGCGACGGCGGCGGCGATGTCGGCGGCGGTGACGGCGGCGTAATCGCGGGTGAACCCGCCGGTCCGCTCCGCCGTCTGCGCGAAGACCTGCAGGATCTGCTCGGCGGAAACCGGCTGGCGGGCGGCGAACAGCACCGCCCCGACGATCTCCTTCAGTTCCGGTAGTACCTCGACGTCCGACATGGCTTTCCCCCGCCCCCTTGCCGACCCCTACGCCTCCGGCGCCCGCCGGATGATGATCTCGCCGAACTGGCCCGCCTGCGCCACGGAGAGCTGGCGGAGGCGGATGAGTTCGAGCATCGCCAGGAACGTCACGACGATCTCGTGGCGCGAGTGCATGCGCCCGAAGAGCTCCGTCAGCGAAACCTGGTCCCTCTCGCGCATCATCTCCATCAGGTGGTCGATCTTCTCGCCGACGGTGAACCGCTCGGAGAAGATCTCGCGCAACTCCTCGGTGCCGACGCGCTGCAGCGCCTTCTGGAACGCGCCGAGGAGGTCGAAGAGGCTGACGTCCTGCAGCGCAACCTCGGAGGTCGGCCCCGGCACGGCCGGGTCCGCCTCCCGCGTGAAGACGTCCTCCTGGCGGTGCTCGAGCACCTGGAGGAACTGCGCGGCGTCCTTGAACTTCTTGTACTCGACGAGCTGGCGGACGAGATCCCACCGGGGATCGCCCTCCTCCTCGTCCTCCACCGCCGTCCGCTCCTCGACCGGCAGGAGCATGCGGCTCTTGATCATCATCAGCGTCGCCGCCATCACGAGGAATTCGCCCGCGATGTTCAGGTCGAGCATCCGCATCATGTCGAGGTAGGACATGTACTGCGTCGTGATGCGCTCGATCGGGATGTCGTAGATGCTGACCTCCTCCTTGCGGATGAGGTACAGGAGCAGGTCGAGCGGCCCCTCGAAGACATCGAGGCGGACCTTGTAATCCTGCGGTTGGGTGCTCATCGGCCGCGCTGCCTCACTCGATCCCCACGGCGCTGCGCGCCGCGCGGAGGGTGGCGACGGCCAGCGCCCGGGCGCGCCCGGCGCCGCGGCGGAGGACCGACTCGACGTAGCCCGGGTCGGCGGCGAGTTCCGCCCGCCGGGCCCGCATCGGGGCGAAGTGGGCGTCCAGCTTCCCGTGCAGTTCCTTCTTCACCGTCCCGTAGCCCAGCCCGCCGGCCCGGTAGCGGGCGGCCATCGACTCGCGTTCGTCCGGCGAGGCGAAGAGACGGTAGAGCGCGAAGAGGTTGCAGGCCTCCGGATCTTTCGGATCCTCCAGGCTCCGGCTGTCGGTCACGATCCGCATGATCCGGCGCTTGGTCTCCGCCGGGTCCCCGAAGAGCTCCACCGTGTTGCCGTAGGACTTGGACATCTTCTGTCCGTCGAGGCCGGGCACGACCGCCACCTCGTCGCGGATCGAGGGCTCCGGGACCGTGAAGACCGGGCCGTACTGGTTGTTGAACTTGATCGCGATGTCCCGCGTGACCTCGACGTGCTGCTTCTGGTCGCGCCCGACCGGCACCACGTTGGACTGCACCGCAAGGATGTCCGCCGCCATCAGGACCGGGTAGGCGAAGAGCCCGTGGCTCGCCGCGATCCCCTTCGCCAGCTTGTCCTTGTAGGAATGGCACCGCTCGAGCAGCCCCATCGGGGTCACGACCGAGAGCAGCCAGGCCAGCTCGCACACCTCGGGCACGTCGCTCTGCCGGTAGAAGGCCGTCCGCTCCGGATCGAGCCCGCAGGCCAGGAAATCGAGGGCCACATCCCGCGTGCCCTCCCGCAGGGCTGCGGCGTCGCCCACCGTGGTCAGCGCGTGGTAGTTGGCGATGAACAGGAAGGCCTCGCCGCGCTCCTGGAGTTCGAGCGCCGGCTTCATCATGCCGAAGTAGTTGCCGATGTGCAACTTACCCGACGGCTGTATTCCCGAAAGAATCCTCATGGCCTTATCGTTCCCGTT
>Ga0194125_10005409_pt1 | contig 19384 bp, 21 predicted proteins | sample TA2KigC250mmetaG_FD_148626 | JGI IMG/M metagenome (GOLD analysis project Ga0194125, IMG submission 148626) | Freshwater microbial communities from Lake Tanganyika, Tanzania - TA2015034 Kigoma Deep Cast 250m | ecosystem: Environmental > Aquatic > Freshwater > Lake | place: Tanzania: Lake...
GGAGTCGGGTTTCATCGCTGCTTACGCCACCCTGGCCAATGCCGATGTCAATATCTGCCTGGTACCGGAGGTGCCTTTCACCCTGGAAGGCCTCATGAGCGAAATCGAGGAACGGTTGGAGCGGCGTGGCCACATGGTCATTGTGGCTGCTGAAGGCGCCGGCCAGGAATTTTTTCAAACCTCCGGAGAAACCGACCCTTCCGGCAACCCCCGTCTCGGGGATATCGGCCTCTTCTTAAAGGATCGCATCAACGCACACTTCCGAAATATCGACAAGGACATTACCTTGAAATATATCGACCCGAGCTACACCATCCGCAGTGTCCGGGCCAATCCGTACGACTCCTATTTCTGTCTGACTCTGGGCCACCAGGCGGCCCATGCCGGCCTGGCCGGACGGACGGACATGCTGGTGGGCTATTGGAACGGTCAATTCACCCATGTCCCCATCTCTCTGTCCGTTTCAGCCCGCAAACGCATTGACCCCAACGGCCGGTTGTGGAATGAGGTGCTGGCCAGTACCGGACAGGTTGATTTATTTTAAGGATACTGCGGTCGGCTTGAGGGATCACAGGGAAAAACTTGACTTTTTGGCTTATGCGGATATCTTTAAGTGTTTAATAACTGGTAAGCGGTCAGTTTTCAGCCGTCAGCTCAGGGATTGAAGTTACCCGGTCAGAATAATTTAACCCATTCCGGAAGCATCCCAAAGTTGACTTAACCGTTGTTTCTGCTGAAAGCTGGACACCTCCAAGATCTACTTGGGAGTCTCTGTATGGCTGACGATTACAAAGCCACCCTCAATCTGCCCCAAACCGATTTTCCCATGAAAGCTGATCTGGCCCGACGGGAGCCAGCCATTCTGAAGCGTTGGGACGACATGGACCTGTACGGCAAACTGCGCGTTCAGGGTCAAAGCCGGCCGAGCTATATTCTGCATGACGGGCCGCCCTATGCCAACGGCGATATCCACTTGGGACACGCCCTCAACAAGATTCTGAAGGACATCATCATTAAATCCAAACAGATGAGCGGTTTCGATTGCCCCTATGTGCCCGGCTGGGACTGCCACGGCCTCCCCATTGAACACAAGGTGGACAAGGAACTTAAGGAAAAGGGGTTGAAACTGTCACAACTGGAGGTGCGTCAACGTTGCCGGGAGTACGCCCTGAAGTACGTGGATATCCAACGCCGGGATTTCATCCGCCTGGGAGTGCTGGGGGACTGGTTCCAGCCCTACCTCACCATGTCCAATGATTATGTGGCCCAGATCATCGCCGAATACGGCAAGATAGCCCTGGCGGGAGGGATTTACCGGAGTAAGAAACCGGTGCACTGGTGCGCCACCTGCCACACGGCCTTGGCCGAGGCGGAGGTGGAATACGAGGAGCACCGTACCCCGTCCATTTTTGTCAAGTTTCCCCTCCTCGATGATTTGAGCCAGGACTTTCCTGATCTGGCAGGGCATCCCGTTTTTCTGGTCATCTGGACCACCACCCCGTGGACCCTGCCCGCCAACCTGGCCATTGCGGTTAATCCCCAGTTTGATTATGCCGCCTTCCTGGTGGGCCAGGAAGTCTATATCGTGGCCCGGGACCTGATTCCCCGGTTCCTGGAGTCAGTGGCCTCGGAGGGCAGGGAGGTAGCCGTCATCCCGGCGTCCCGCCTGGAAGGCTGTCGGGCCCGGCATCCCTGGATTAACCGGGAATCCCAGGTCATCAGTGCGGATTACGTTACCCTGGAGGCCGGCTCCGGTCTGGTCCACATCGCCCCCGGCCATGGCCAGGAAGACTATGACAGCGGCCGGCGCTATAACCTGGAGACATACTCCCCGGTGGACGATGATGGACGTTTTATCCCGGAAGTCACCGAGTTTGCCGGTCTCAAGGTCTGGGAGGCCAATCCCCGCATCATTGAACTGTTGCAGCAGCGGGGGATGCTTCTGGGCGGCCAGGACATCAGCCACAGCTATCCCCACTGCTGGCGCTGCAACAGACCCATTATCTTCCGGGCCACGGAGCAGTGGTTCATTTCCATGGCGGCCAACGACTTGCGGACCAGGGCCCTGCAGGCCATCAATCAGGTGACCTGGATCCCCCGCTGGGGCCGGGAACGTATTTACGGCATGGTGGAAAACCGGCCTGACTGGTGCATCTCCCGCCAGCGGGCCTGGGGGGTGCCCATCGTGGCCTTCCATTGCCAGGGCTGCCGGGAAGTGCTCCTGACCCAGGAGATCCTGGACCACATTATCGCCGAGGTCCGCACCGCGGGCGCCGATATCTGGTTTAGCCGCAGCCCCGCTGAACTCCTGCCCCCGGATACCCGCTGCCTGAAGTGCGGCGGGGCTCAGTTTAAAAAAGAGACCGATATCCTGGACGTCTGGTTCGACTCCGGGGTCAGTTATGCCGGGGTGCTGGAAACCCGGCCCAGGATGGGCTTCCCCGCCGACCTCTACTTGGAAGGCTCGGATCAGCACCGTGGCTGGTTCCACAGCTCCCTGCTCACTGCGGTGGCCACCCGGGGGCAGGCTCCCTACCGCAGCGTCCTGACCCACGGGTTCGCAGTGGATAAGGAGGGCAAAAAGATGTCCAAATCCCTGGGGAATATCATCGCGCCCCAGGACGTCGTCAAAAAATACGGGGCCGAAATATTGCGGCTCTGGGTCTCGGCCGAGGATTACCGGGATGAGGTGCGTCTCTCGGATCAGATCCTCAAACAGCTCACCGAGGCCTACCGCCGTCTGCGCAATACGGCCCGCTTCCTGTTGGGCAATCTCTCCGACTTCGATCCGAGCCGGGATTATCTGCCGCCGGACCAGCGGGAGGAATTGGACCGGCTGGCCTTGTCGTGGCTGGCCAGGCTCATCCGGCGGGTCCGGGACGCCTATGAGCGTTTCGAGTTCCATTTGGTCTATCAAGGTTTGCATCAATTCTGCGCCGTGGAGTTGTCGTCCCTGTACTTGGACATCCTCAAGGACCGACTCTACGTCTCCCGGCCGGAGGCCAGGGAGCGCCGCAGCGCTCAGAGCACCTTGTACGACCTGTTGCTCAGCCTGACCACCCTGATGGCCCCCATCCTCTCCTTCACCGCGGAAGAAATCTGGGGCCACCTGCCTCCCCTGGCCGGGCAGCCGGAAAGTGTGCTGCTGGCCGCCTTCCCCGAGCTGCCGGCCGGCTTTCCCGAGGAAGCCCTGCTGGAAAAATGGGACATCCTGCTCAAGGTCCGGGGGGAGGTCAACCGGGCCCTGGAGCAGGCCCGCCGGGATAAGCTCATCGGCAATTCTCTGGAAGCCCAGGTTACCCTCGGCCTCAGTGAGGAATTGTCTAACCGCCTGCAAACCCACACCGCCGAGCTGTTGACCCTCACCATGGTCTCTCACCTGGAGATTCAGCCCGGAGCGTTTGCGGGTGAGGTTAGCCAGGAACTACCCGGCCTGACCATCGCCGTGTCCCGGGCCCGGGGCGATAAGTGCCAGCGCTGCTGGTTCTATTCCCCCAGCGTGGGGGAAGATGAAAGCCAGCCCCAGTTGTGTTCCCGCTGCCGGGGAATTCTCTCGGATTGAGGCGGGCGGGCGCTATAGAAGCCGACCCCCCGGAAATGAAAATATTTTCTTCGGGCGGGCACGGGGGCCCGCCCCTACAGAGGGGGGCGGAGGTAAAACGACAGGATCACCGGATCGATATACTTTGAATGCCAAAACGTCACACTTGGAACCCAGAACGTCGGCCTCGCCTAAATTCCTCCTGCTGGGCCTTATCCTGTTTTTGGGGGTGGGGCTGGATCAAGTCACCAAGCATTGGATTGCCCGATCCCTTTCCCGATATGAGGTTATTCCGGTTATTCCGGACTTTTTCAACCTGGTGCACGTCTATAATCCCGGCGCTGCCTTCGGGCTCCTGTCCACCTGGCCCCCGGATTTTGTCAGATATTTTTTCATTAGCGCCAAACTTGGGATAATTGCGATTCTCCTTTACCTATTCTGGCGCACGGCGACGCAGCAGCGGCTCTTTTTGTGGGGCTACAGCCTGGTCTTGAGCGGCGCCCTGGGAAATCTCATCGATCGGGTGAGGTGGGGAGAAGTATTGGATTTTTTGGATTTTTATGTCGGACGCCACCACTGGCCGGCTTTCAACGTCGCCGATAGCCTCATCTGCATCGGCGCCGGGCTGCTGATTCTGGCCGTCTGGCGTTCGGAAGGAGAATAAGGATGTTTCCCGTCCTGTTTAACCTCGGACCGGTCCGAGTCTTCACTTATGGTTTTTTCCTGGCCCTGGCCTTTATTTGCGCCATGTATATGGCCGGACAGGAAGCCAAAAGGCGGGGCGGCCAACCCGAACAGATCTATGACCTGAGCTTTCATGGCATCATCGCCGCCCTCATCGGCTCCCGGCTTCTGCACGTCATCTTCGAGTGGGACTATTTTGCCGCTAATCCCCTAAAAATATTCATGTTATGGGAGGGGGGGCTGGCCTTTCAAGGGGGCCTCATCCTGGGTTTACTGACCGCTTTATTTTATATCTATCGGCACAAGATGGCGTTATGGGACTCCCTGGATATCCTGGCGGTGGCCATGCCCCTGGGGCAGTTCATCGGTCGGCTGGGCTGCTTTATGGCCGGCTGCTGCTATGGCCGGGAAGCTGATGTCCCCTGGGCCGTAACTTTCAATCACCCCGAAACCTTGGCCCATCCCATTGGAGTGCCGCTGCATCCCACGCAACTGTACGAATCCTTCCTGGCCTTGGGGGTGTTTTTGTTTATGTTATGGTTTCGCCACCGTCAAAGATTCCCGGGGCAACTCCTGGGGACCTACCTGCTGCTGGCGGGGAGCGTCCGGTTTGTGGTGGACTTTTGGCGGGGCGATGACCGGGGGCCGGTGCTCCTGTGGGGCATGGCCAGCACTCAGGTAATTGCCCTGGGTTTAGCCCTGGCGGCGGCCCTGTTTCTCTTGTGGCGCTCCCGCACCGCCCATGCTCCCGCGGTTTAACCGGGAGGAGGTGCAATGTGTTCGGCTTGAGCAATCCATACCCACGGGTTGATGTCTAATGCACCTGAAACGCTGGCTGACCGGTCTGGTCGCCCTGCCCATCCTGCTGTACATCCTGCTCAAGGGTTCATCCCTGAGTTTCCTGCTGCTGCTGGCCCTGGTCAGCGCTGCGGCCCACTGGGAATTTCTGACCATCTGCGGACTGGGGCGCTCCCGGTTGGAGAAGGCCCTGGGTATTGCCCTCGGGTTGCTGCTGGTTCTGAGCTTTTCCACCACCCGGCCTTATCTGCCCATGTTTTTTCTGGTTTTCGGGATGCTGGGGTATTTTCTTTTTTATCTCCTAAAATATGAAGAATTCCCCCAGTTACTGCCGGAACTGGCCTTAAGCTGCCTGGGTCTCCTGTATGTCCCCTTTCTGGTGGGCCATTTTTTCTGGCTATGGCAACTGCCCCAGGGCAAGTTCTGGCTGCTCTGGCTCCTGGCGGTGATTTTTGCCGGCGACACCGGGGCTTTTTACGCCGGACGCTGGTTCGGGGTAAAAAAGCTCTATCCCCAGGTGAGTCCTGGCAAGACTGTGGCCGGGGCCGTGGGGGGGCTGTTTGCCAGCCTCACCGTGGGCTTGGGCCTCGGCGCCTGGCTGTCCCTTAACGCCAGCCTGCCGGGTCTTTTCGGCCTGGCCCTGGTGGCGGCGATAGTCGGCCAGGTCGGCGATCTCTTCGAGTCCATGCTGAAACGCCGGGCCCAGGTAAAAGACGCCTCCGGCCTCCTGCCGGGCCACGGCGGTTTCCTGGATCGCCTGGACAGTCTAAGCTTTACCGCCGCGGTAATATTCTACCTGAGATTCTTATTTCCATAATAATTTGAATTCCCGCACAAATAAGATATACTTAATCCAGTTTTGGCTGAAAGCTGACCGCTGACAGCTCAAAGCCCGTATTTTTGCACGGTGGCACAGGCTTTCTAGCCTTTACCACCAGGAACAGCAAGAGGTTCGTCCTGTGAAACGACTGGCGGTGTTGGGTTCCACCGGCTCCATCGGACGAAACGTCCTGGATGTAGCCCGGCAGTTTCCCGAGAGATTTAAGATCGTGGGTCTGGCCGCGGGGCAGAACCTGCCCCTGTTGCAGGAACAGATCCGTGCCTTCCGGCCCGCCGTGGTTTCGGTCCGAAACAGCAACCTGGCCGAAGAGTTGGTCCAGATGCTCCCCCCCGGCAGCACCACCAGAATAGTCAACGGCCTGGAGGGAGCCAAGGAAGTGGCCGCGGCTACAGAAGCCGACCTCCTGGTCTCCGCCATGGTGGGGGCGGTGGGTCTGGAGCCGACCCTCACCGCCATCGGCCAGGGGATCGCCGTGGCCCTGGCCAACAAAGAAACCCTGGTCACCGCCGGGGCCCTGGTCATGGAGGCGGCCCGGGGCCGGGGTGTCCCCATCATTCCCATCGACAGCGAGCATAGCGCCATTTTCCAGGCCATCCAGGGGAACCAACCCCAGGATATCCGCCGGCTGTGGCTCACGGCCTCGGGAGGGCCGTTTTTACGAAAGAGCCAGGAGGAATTAGCCGGGGTCACGGCCGCGGCCGCCCTGCAACACCCCAACTGGAGCATGGGTCCTAAAATTACCATCGACTCCGCCACCCTGATGAATAAGGGCCTGGAGGTAATCGAGGCCAGCGTGCTCTTCCGGCTACCACCGGACCGCATCGAGGTGCACGTGCATCCCCAGAGCATCATCCATTCCCTGGTGGAATACATCGACGGTTCGGTCATCGCCCAGCTGGGTATCCCCGACATGCGGGTGCCCATCAGTTATGCCCTGGCCTATCCCGAGCGCCTCCCCCTGGATCTGCCGCCCCTGAACCTTTTTCAGGTGGGCCAGCTCAGTTTTGAGCCCCCTGATATGGAACGTTTTCCGTGTCTGCGCCTGGCCTACGAGGCCCTGAAGGCCGGAGGCGACATGCCCGCGGTCTTAAATGCCGCCAATGAAATTGCGGTGGCGGCTTTTCTCAAGGGCGCCATTGCCTTTCCGGACATTCCCCGGATTATCTCCCAGGTGATGGCCAGCCATTCGGTCCAACCCTTGACCTCCCTGGAGCAGGTCCTGGCAGTGGACGGCTGGGCCAGACAGAAGGCCGAGACGCTAATTTCTCAACAAAGGGAGTACATTACTGCATGACAACTATTCTGGCCTTCCTGGTGGCCATCGGCGTTTTGATTTTTGTGCACGAGCTGGGCCATTTCCTCGTGGCCAAATATTATGGCGTGGGGGTCGAAGTCTTTTCTCTGGGATTCCCCCCCAAGCTCGTCAGCAAAAAGGTAGGAGAGACGGATTATCGCATCTCCGTCATTCCCTTGGGTGGGTATGTCAAGCTGGTGGGAGAAAACCCCGGTGACGAGATCGCCCCGGAGGATGAAGCAAAATCATTCAGCCGGCGCCCCCTGGGGCAACGCTTCGCCATCGTCGCGGCGGGTCCGGTGTTTAATTTTCTCTTTGCCATTATCGCCCTGTCCCTGGTATTCACCTTTTCCGGGATGGACTATTTCACCACCGAAATAGGCGGGGTCCAACCCCAGTCCCCGGCCGAAGAGGCGGGTTTACAGGCCGGCGATCTTATTTTAAGCATCAATGACCAGCCGGTGCAGCGTTGGGAGGAACTTTCCAGAATCATCCGCGCCAGCGGTGACGCACCCCTTCTGGTTAAATTCCAGCGGGACGGCCAGGAACGGCAGGTCACCATCCAGCCCCGGACCATGGAGACCTCCAACATCTTCGGGGAAAAGGTGTCCGCCGTCTTGATCGGCGTGGCGGCCCCTACGAAACCGCACATTGAAAGGGTCGATCCCCTTTCCGCCTGGTGGCATGGCATTACCTATTCCTATCGCATCCTGGAAGTCACGGTGGTCAGCGCCGGAAAGCTTATTACTCAAAAAGTTCCCCTCAATTCCCTGGGCGGCCCCATCATGATCGCCCAGGTAGCGGGTCAACAGGCCCAGGAAGGCGTCCGCTATCTGGTTCACTTCATGGCTTTTCTCAGTGTCAACCTGGCATTTCTGAACATCCTGCCCATCCCCATGCTGGACGGCGGCCACCTCCTGTTCTTTCTCATCGAGGCGGTGCGGGGCAAACCCATCCCCGTGAAACACCGGGAAATAGCCCAGGCCATCGGTCTGACCATGATCCTGATGCTCATGTTTGTCGTCTTCTACCATGATATTTTACGGTTGTTGGGAGGTCAATAACAGAACTGGACGCTCTAACTCGTGGTATTCTTTTCATAGCCGTACCGGGAAAGGAGGAGATCATGGCAGGAATAAATCTGATCCCCGAGGACAAGGAAAAAGACCTGACCATTACCTGGTTTTACGATGACATCCCCCAGGAATACCGGGACTTCCGGAAATTCGCCCAGGCGGTGGAGCAGGAATACCAGGAACTCCAGAAACTGCTGGCGGAAGCCACGGAAAAACTGAAAACCGAGGGTAGCGACGCGGAACTCCAGGCCCGGGAAAAGTATCTGAAAAAAAGGATCGATGGCATGGAAAAGAAATTCCCCTGGCTGCTCTCGGAACTGCTCCTGGAATACGCCCTCTGGGGGGTGCCGCATTAGGAAGCGGTCAGCTTTCAGCCGTTAGCTTGAAGATTGTCTATATTTATGAGGACTGCGCATGAAAATCGTCGCCTTACTGGGAAGTCCGCGTCCGGAGGGCAACACCGCGGTCCTGGCCAGGTCTTTTCTAAACGCCTGCCAGAGCCAGGGAGCTGCCGTCGAAACCCATTTTCTCAATAAGATGTCCTATCGCGGCTGCCAGGCCTGCATGAGTTGCAAGACCAAAACCGAGGCGTGTATTCTCGAGGACGACATGACCCCGGTTTATGAGGCTATCCGGCAGGCGGACATAGTGGTGCTCGTCTCGCCGGTGTATTTCGGCGACCTGTCCGGCCAGCTCAAAACGGCCTTTGACAGGTTTTACGCCTACCTCGACCCCAATTTCGCCAGCCGCCTCCCGGCCGGGAAACAGGGCGTTTTTATCTTGACCCAGGGCAGTCCCAAAGAAGAAGAATACAACGATATCTTCGGGCGCTACGCCGGCTTTCTGCAGTGGCTGAACTTTCAGCAGTGCCACCTCATCCGGGCCTGCGGCCTGATGGGGCCCGGAGAGGTCAAAGACCGGCCCGAGGCCCTGCAGCAGGCGGTGGACGTGGCCCAAGCGGTTATGGCCAGACCTTAAAAGCCTGTTAGAAAGTATCTCCCACAATAAGGATAAAAGATCGGCAACGTGGTCTTGTCTCGTTCCCCAGACGCACTCATGCTCTACCGTCAATATTGGTGAGAGGAGCCTCAGCCATGGAGCACAGGCGCTGGGACTCTGACATTGTCCTCTGGCCAACCGGGATAAGTTCCTTATCTTTCCTCTCACCTAGACCTCTGGCATGCTTCCAGACCTGAAGACAGCCTGAAAGGATCGCATCATGGGCCAGTGCCTGCTCACCTTCCAGATGACCGTCCCCGCCGACGAATTGCTCCGCCGGATTGCAAAACTGACCCAGGAATATCAGGGCCGGTTGCAGGGGGACGAGAAATCGGGGACCTTCTCCCTGAATTTCGTTCTGGGCAGCATCGAGGGGGATTATAATGTCGAGGGGGAACAGCTCCTTTTGAACATCACCAAAAAGCCCTTCCTACTGGGCTGCGACACTATCAATGCCACCATTAAGGAATACCTCCGGGGTATCGCCGAGGCCTAAAAACCCCTCTTCCCTTTTGCCTCTTCCCTGGTATAAAAATACCTTATGACAACTCCCGGTCCGCTTCTGCTCCATATCAGCAATCTTACCCTGCACTATGGCCCGGCCCAGGCCCTTTTCGGCCTTGATCTGGCCGTGTCCCTGGGGGAGACGGTGGCCCTGGTGGGGGCCAATGGGGCCGGCAAGACCAGCCTGCTGCGAGCCATCATGGGCCTGGCCCCACCCTCGGGGGGGCGGATAGTTCTGGACGGCCGGGACGTCACCGGCTTCACCCCCGCGGCCATGGCAGCCTTGGGGGTTGCCCTCTGTCCCGAGGGCCGGGAGATGTTCGGCGACCTCACCGTCCGGGAAAACCTGGAACTGGGGCTCCTGGCCCTAAAGGTCCATCGGCAGGAAAAAGAACGTCGCCTGGAGGAAGTCTGCAACCGTTTCCCCAAACTCCGGGAGCGTCTCAAGCAGCCCACCGGCACCCTTTCGGGCGGGGAACAGCAGATGGTGGCCATGGGGCGGGCCCTCATGGCCAAACCCCGCCTGTTGCTCCTGGATGAGCCCAGCCTGGGGCTGGCCCCCCTGATCACCGACGATATCTTCGATATTATCCACCAGCTTTCCCGTTCCGGGGTCACCATCCTCCTGGTGGAACAGAACGCCGCCCGGGCCCTGACCTCCTCCACTGCCGCCTATCTGTTGGCCAACGGCTGCATCGTGGGCCAGGGGGCCAGCCACCAGCTCCTGGTGGATCCGGAACTGCGGCGGGCTTTTTTGGGCGCCGCCTCCGATCATAACCCGGCCGCCTCACGTCTGGGCGCCGCCGGTCTTACGAATATCAGACTGGAGAAACCCCGCATGATTCGAACCTTTATGCCTCCTTTTACTACCGGGGAGGAACTGGCCGCCCACCAGCTCCGGGGATTGCAATGGACCGTCCGCCACGCCTACGAAGGCTCCAGTTTCTACCGGGCCAAGCTCGACGAGGCCGGTCTGACCCCGGAGGACATTAGCTCCCTGGCGGACCTCGACAAACTGCCCTTCGCCACCGGGGAGGAACTCCGGGACGGCTATCCTTTTCCGTTCCGCTCCGTCCCTTTCGAGCAGATTGTCCGCATTCACGCCTCCAGCGGGACCACCGGCAAACGCAAGATTCTCTGTTATACCCAGAAAGATATCGACGATTGGAAGCACTTCTTCGCCCGCTGCTATGAAATGGCCGGGGTCACGCCCCTGGACCGGGTGCAGATCGCCGTAGGCTACGGTGTCTGGACCGCCGGGGCCGGCTTCCAGCTCGGCTGCGAGCAGTTGGGCGCCCTGGCTGTGCCCATCGGCCCCGGCAATATCGATCTCCAGTGCGAGTTTCTGGTGGACCTGCAAGCCACCGTGCTCTGCTGCACCGCCTCCATGGCCCTGCTCATGTCCGAAGCAATCCACCGCCGGGGACTGGCCGACAAGATCAGCCTGCGCAAAATCATCTACGGCTCCGAGCGCTCCTCCGTGGCCATGCGCAAAAAAATCTCCCAGCTCTGCGGCGGGGTGGAACTCTTCGACATCCCCGGCCTCACCGAGCTCTACGGCCCCGGCACCGGCATTGAGTGCCCCCACCACGACTGCATCCACTACTGGGCCGACTATTATATCCTGGAAATCATCGACCCGGACAGCCTGGAACCCCTCCCGGCAGGGGAGTGGGGCGAAATGGTGGTCACCACCCTCTGCAAGGAGGCCGCACCCCTCATCCGCTACCGCACCCGGGACATCACCCGCATCATCCCCGGCCCTTGCACCTGCGGCAGCCTCCTGCCCCGCCACTCCCGCATCAGGGGCCGCACCGACGATATGTTCAAGTTCCGGGGGGTAAATATCTACCCCTCCAGCATCGACCGTATCCTTTCCGAAATCCCCGGCTTGGGCTCCGAATACCAGGTCTACCTCAGCCGGGATCATAACGGTCGGGATCATCTGCTGTTGAAAGTGGAACGGGGCGAGGGCGTGGAACCCCAACGGGGAGATGAACTTAGCCGGGAAATCATTTATACTGTCAAACGCAAGCTCATGGTCACCCCGGAGGTGGGAATGGTGGACTACGGCGCCCTGCCGCGCTCCGAACGCAAAAGCCAACGCGTCTTCGATGACCGCATTACCGACCCCATTGTGGAAACCGAAGCAGAAAACTCGTGATACCATCCCGGGCCAGCACCGATCATGAAAAATTCAGTTAGATAACTGGGGGAGGGATTGCCGGATTTTTTCACCGCAGAGACGCAGAGGGCGCCGAGAGAGTTCAGGGGAATTTTCATGACCGGTGAGTCTTTCGCAACCCATGGAAAAAACTCAATTATGCCATCACCCTAACCCTCTCCCAGAGGGAGAAAGGAATATTGGCCAAAGATCCTACTTTCGTAAGCAACTGACCACTGGCTCCTGGCCACTGACCACTTTTTAATCATACAACTGACGTTGGCCAGGAACCTTGACCCCGGAGGGGAATATGTGCCCACCTCAACGACTCCGGCCCAGCCCCAGGGCTTTTTTCACCAACCTCAGCGGACCTCAGCCCTGGGGTGAGAAAATTACCCTGCTCCTGAAGAACAACTGGCTGAAAATCAAAAATCTCCAGGATTGCTGCGGCCACCCCGGCGAACCGGGTTGCTGACAGGCTCCACCGGCGCAACCTCGGTGAGGTTGCCGGGCCAGGGAAGCCTGAGGACTGCCCTGACGGCTCTGCCAGCAGCCTTATCTATCTCAGACTTTTAATGTCCGGAGGTACCGGCTCATGGCCATGATAAACGATTTAGAGAATTATTTTAGTGGATTGGTACCCTGGCGATCTGAGCTGCTGAGAAAGCTGGAAGCCGAAGCCCGACAAGAGAGGATTCCCATCGTGGGGCCGGTGGTGGGAGAGCTGCTGTTTATCCTGGCCCGGGCCATGAACGCCCGCCGAATTCTGGAGCTGGGGACCGCTACGGGCTATTCCGCCATTTACCTGGCTCAGGCAGTGGCGCCGGGGCTTGGCCGGGTGATCACCCTGGAGGTAGACCCGGCCATGGCCCAACGGGCCCGGGATAACATCGCTGCCGCCGGCCTGTCGGCTCAGGTAGAGGTGCAGGTGGGAGATGCCCTGGCTCTCATGGACGGGATGGCCGAGCCCTTTGACTTCATTTTTATGGATATTGACAAAGAGGGCTACCTGCCGGCGCTGACCCGCTGCCATCGCCTCCTGCGGCCGGGGGGGCTACTCCTGGTGGATAACACCGGTTTTCAGGGTGCCAGTGATTTTAACCGGGAGCTTGCCCAGGACCCGGGTTGGCGGTGGGTCAATCTTTTGGCCAGGCTGCCGCAGCACTCCCCGGAACTGGACGGCCTGGCCCTGGCCGTAAAAATATTGCCGTGAAGGAAAAGAAGCGTCAATCCTATTGATGGGAGATAAAGAATCGCTGCCCTGAAAAGGCGCACGGGCAAGGCGGCCCGAGCGCCTTGCCCGGGTTATTTTTCCAGGGCCAGCTCCACGAGCCGATCCAGGAGGACCGTGAGAGGCAGACCAGCCGCGGCCGCTGCCTGGGGAAAAAGGCTGGTGGCGGTCATGCCGGGGATAGTGTTGGTCTCCAGGACATAGATGTCATCCCCACGGATGATGGTATCGGTGCGGCTATAGCCCCGGCACCCAAGGGCGCGGTGGGCCTTGAGGCCGCATTCCTGGACCCTGGCCGTCAGTTCCGGGCTGAGGCGGGCCGGAACGATTTCCGAGGTGGCCCCGGGTTTATATTTGGCTTCGTAATTAAAAAAGGGATAGGATTCGCTGGGAATGATTTCCACTAATGGCAGGGCCTGCAGCTCGTGGTTGCCCAGGATGCCGGAGGTAACCTCGACCCCGGAAATAAACTCCTCCACCAGGATCCGGTGGTCATGGCTCATGGCCTCCTGTATGGCCGGGAGGAGTTCTTCCCGGTTGCGGGCCACAGTGACGCCGATGCTGGAGCCTTCGTTGACGGGTTTGACGATGGCTGGCAGACCCACCTCGGCCTCAATGGCTTCAAGGTCAATGAAGTCCTGGGAAGAGAAAAAGACCGTCCGGGGAACGTTCAATCCCGCCTGCCGGTAAAGCATCTTACTGACTTCTTTATTCATGGCCACGGCGCTGCCCATTACCCCCGAACCCTGGTAAGGCAGTTCCAGTAAGTCCAGTAGACCCTGGATGGTGCCGTCCTCACCCCAGCGGCCGTGCATGATAATCAGGGCCACATCCAGATGGGGAGCATCAGCAATGAGCCGGTTAAGATCGGTCTGGGGGTCGTAGCGTTGAATGTCGTATCTGTTTTTATCCAGTGCCTGAAAAACCTGGCCGCCGCTTTTCAGGGAAACCTCCCGTTCCGCCGATTTGCCGCCGCTCAGGAGCGCCAGCCGTAATTTTTTCATCTTTACCTCCACTCGTTAATGGCTAACATATCCTCGGGGTTCATGTCCAACCGGGAAAAGATTTTCTGTTCCAGGCACAGGCTGCGGCGTTCATTGGTGCTGATGCGGTCAACGAGAGCCGGGGTGCGCCCGTAGCGATGTTTCAGGTCGGCGAATCTCTGGTCCAGGGTCACTACCTGGCTGTGCAGTACGCGCTTGTCGGCGTAATTGACGATCTCCACTTCACTCAGGGGCCAGGGTTCGGCGGGATTCCGGCTCAGCCAGACGTGCTCCCGGATAATCTCGGCAACCTGGGGGTATCCCAGGTCGCGCAGCCACTGGGCTCCCAGGCGGGCATGTTCGCCGCCGTTGGTGAGGCTGACAATCTTGGCAATGTCGTGGAGCAGGGCCCCGGCCTCGATGAGGGGCAGACGCAGCGCTACACCGGCGGCCTGCAGGCCCTCTGCCAGCAGGAGGGCCACATCCCGCACCCGGAAACAGTGCTCCCGAATATGAGGCGGCATCTGGTAGGCAGCCATCAGATGGAGACAGGCAGATCGTGAAGGATAAGGCAGGGCCATAATGGTTCGTTATCGTAACCAGGGTTTACCAGGTTGCAATGAGTATATCTGTCATCAGATGGCAGAACTTCAGCAATTTCCAGGTTGTTGCTTAAGCAGACCGGCCCAGTGATTATTCTATGGTAAGCGTTCAGCGGTCAGCTTATGCTTTAAATTCAAATAGTTATTCCCCGGTGGCAGATCGCTGGTTTCTCGATTAGTTTGCCTAACCCATTGTTTTTGCTGAAAGCTGATTGCTGATAGCTGAACGCCCACATTCTATGAACTGCTCTAATAATCGCCGCTGGCCAACGTCTCTCAAGTTGACCGGATTATAGATAAATTCTTGGCAAGATGCAAGCGTGCTTTCTGCCCGACAATTGGGTTAAGCCGGGCTCAGCATCACACCTGCCAAGAGAATAATTCTGGGGAAAAACTTCCGCACCGCGGGGCGGAATTCCCCACAGAACCTGGTGATAAAATTTAACCTATTGAGATAATTAATTATAATTACATATGCGACCGGCATGCAATTTGCAATTAATTCTTTTTTATGTTTTGGCGGAAAGAAGCCGAAAAATCATTTTAACACCTCGGCACTCCCTTGGCATCGTTTCTTAAGGTAAAGTCCTCATGGACCCATTTCGCGTGCTTATAGTAGATGATGAAGACGATTTCCGCAACACCCTGGTAAAGCGTTTAGAGACCCGTCAGGTGCCGGTCCTGGCGGTAGCCGATGGCCAAGCCGCCTCGAACCTGGTGCAGGAGCAGGATTTTGATATAGTTATTCTGGATGTGAAAATGCCGGGGAAGGACGGCATTCAAACCCTGCAGGAAATAAAAAAGCTGAAACCTGGGATTGAAGTTATCCTGCTCACCGGACATGCCTCGGTGGAGTCGGGGATTCAGGGCATGAGATTAGGAGCTTTCGATTATCTCATTAAACCCACGCCCCTGGATGACCTGCTGGATAAAATGCAGCAGGCCCTAGCGAAAACAAGAAAACGCTAAAAATGACCGGGAGAGGCGCAACATGGGGCTAGGGGACGGCAGAGAAGGCAAATTTCTCAAAGGACGGGCCATATGCACGAATATTCTCTTATGCAAAGAATAATTGAGACTATCTGCAAGAATATGGAGGAGGGTTCGGACTTTCAGGGCCGTCAGGTGAAGGAGGTGGTTCTGCAGATCGGCTCCTTGGATATTCACTCCCCGGAGTCATTCCGCCAGGCTTTCGAGGTTTTGGCCCGGGAAACCGCTCTGGCCAGCTCTACGCTCAGGCTCAAGGTTATTCCGGGAACCATCTCCTGTCCGAAATGCGGCTTTCAGGGCGTCTGCCAGGAGGACGTGGACGGTCACGATCCCCTGCCCTGCACCGCCTGCCCGCAGTGCGGCACCATCTCCGGCGTTATCGGGGGCAGGGGAATTGAGGCCATAGAGTTGATTCTGGAAGATTAGCGGCCCCATAATGCTGTCACCGGCACGATGTCTCGCCTTGGGCCGTTTTTAAAAATCCGGCCCCAAAGTCTTTTCCATCGGCCGGCGCTCAGGCACATAAGCACGGGGGATTTGCCCCTCATGCCATTCCCGGCTGACATAGAGGCCGCAATAACAGCTGCCGTATTCCTTGACGTCCTCTTCTCGATAGACGCAGGGGCAGATAATGTCCTGATCCCAGTTGCGATCTCCTGAAACCAAACGACAGGGGCAGCCCATATAGCCATAGCTCTCCTTGTTTTTCTGAAGCATGGCCAGGAGGTCCAGGACTTTCTCCTTGTCCTCATTGAAATAAAAACCCTTGGGCTCCTGAGCCCTCCGCAGCATGTCATACAACTCTTCAAGCTTCATCGAGAATGTAACATCTCCTGAATTTCTTCTTTCAGAAAACCGACGATGACGGTGTCGCCAATAACCAGGGTGGGGAAGGAGACCCGGGGATTGAGGTTTTTGACCTCTTCCAGGACGGCTTTCCGTTCCGCCCCCTCCAGCTTGTCAACCTCGATACACGTGTAGTTACAGCCGCATTGAGCCAGAAACTCCTTACAACTGCGGCAGTGAAGGCAGGTGCTCAAGGCATATAAGGTAATGTCGTTGGGTTCCATGGCACTCCTCTCCAGAAAAGGGATTTTGCAAGGGACCTTCTTAACTCAAATCCGGCGCAGTCGTTGAGCCTTGGTGTAATCCCGCATCAGCGCCACATCCCGTGCATTAATCAGACCCCGATCAAAGGCGATGTGGAGGGCAACTTCAAGGCGGGCTTGGCGGGCCAAGACGGGATCGAATTTTTTAAAATAATTTTCAAACATCGTGGCGGTGTCCAGGGTGTGATGAAAGAGGCGATGTCCTGGACCGGTATAGCGCTTGGCTGCGGCATCCATGAAGATGTGTATTTCCTTGAGAGGCTCCAATCCCAGCAGGTAGCGGGTGGCGGCCAGGTGTTCGCGCAGACCGGACCGGTCCTTATGAATCAGTCCTGTTGTTGGAGTTGTTTTTCGGCGTTGTCAAAAAGCTCCTGGATTTCCTGCTGGCCGAATTTTTCCTGCAGCATGGCAAACTTATTAAGAACCTGAGAATAGGTGTCCGCCCAGACCTTCCAACGTTCATTTATCGTCCTTACTTCGACTCCGGCTTTTTCTTCTTTTGCCATCTGAATCAGGGAGGTCATCTCCTTCTCCCCGATCAGGTTGGTCGGCTTCAGGTTGATCAAGGCCTGGATGTCCCGTTCCATGATCTCTTTCAACGTCTGGCTCCGCAGGATGACCGTCCGCAACATATCTTCCTTCATAATGTTCTTCTCCTGAACCCAGGCAGGGCAGTTCCATTCTCAACTGCCAGGTATATGTAACCAGTACATAGTCTGTTATCGGTTTGTTGGCAAACTTCTTATCCAGCCACTTATAAGGCTGAATCTTAATTTCTTGATATTTATAACGACTTGAAAGGACCATATTTTTTGCAGGATCAGCCAACGTGTCATAAAGTAATTTTTCTGGCGCGACCGGAAAGAAAAATTAAGTAAAAATACTTATTCTCATCCTTTGACGGCCGATTCAGCCGCAGATGTATCAGGCCGCCAGACGCCGTTTGAGCTGGTCCATATCATGTTCCAAACGGAGCAGGCGAGTCTCCAGATGCTGGTGCTCTTCCCGCCGGACGATGACTTCATGGAGGTTGTTAAGACGGTTGTTGGTTTCATCGATGCGCCTGGAGAGATCATCCCGGAGGCTGTCCATGCGTTTATTTGTTTCGGTAATCAGTCCACTCAACTCCACCCGCACACCATTAATTCCATCGGTCAATTCTTCCCGGACTGCATCGATACGGTTATTAGTTTCAACTATCCGGCCTCCCAACTCTTCCCGGACTGCGTCGATCCGGCCTCCCAACTCTTCCCGGACTGCGTCGATCCGACCTCCCAACTCTTCCCGGACTGCGTCGATCCGACCTCCCAACTCTTCCCGGACTGCGTCGATTTTTTCAATCAATTCCTCTCGCAAAAAATCAATACGCTTATTGGCCTCATCAATACGCCGGCTCTGATCAATGAGATGGGAGGTGATGTCATCCAGGCGCTTATTCGTGAGCATCAAGGTAGCCTTGATTTCTGCTTGTTCCTGTTTCATCACCGCCAGTTCCGGCAGCACCATTTCTTTGAAAGCAGCAAAAACCACTTCTTTAGTACTCATCTCCGGCCTCCTGCATCATACCAGATATCTTACTCTTATTGGTCAGAAAACACAAGCCTGCTTTTTCTTGCCCGAATATCTGCGCTGAAACGATCCTAACCAATTGGGGCCACCCCCGGGAATGAAAATATTTTCTTCGATCGGGCACGGAGCTCATCCCTACAGGAGATTTTCACAATAAAGGGGGAAAAAGGTTCCGTCTTAAAAGTTTACCTTAGGTGGGATGCGCTTAGCTTTCCGGGTCCTACGGTAAGATTTTCATTCCAGGGGTTGCCCAAAGCGTCCATGATCGTTTGGGATGGAAAGGCCGCTGCAGCCATAGAGTCGGGCCAGGGTGATGGGGGAGACGCCCACATAATAGCCGAAAATTATCAGCTGATTGATCAGAGTAGTCCGCCAGAGGCCCAACTGCTGCCAGCGCCGCCCGGAAGTGAGCACGGTTTGTGGCAGAGTCACTAGGCGGCCGTGGCGCGGCAATCGTCGGATGAAGGCGAAATCTTCCATGATGGGCTGCTCCGGAAAGCCCTTGAGGCGGAGGAAGAGCTTCTTGGGCAGAAACAGGCCCTGGTCCCCGTACGGTAGGTGGAGCCAGCGGGAGCGCAGGTTGGTGATGCGGGCCACAGCTTTAAGACCCGGGGAATTACCGGCGATATCCAGGCTGAAAGCCCCAGCGCTGACTCCGGGGGTTTGCAGGGCCCGGCGGATGGCCTCAGCATATTCCGGCGGCGCCAGGGTATCGGCATGCAGAAAGAACAGAATTTCCCCGGAGGCGGCCCTGGCCCCGGAATTCATCTGCCGGGCCCGGCCCCTGGGGGTGGTCAGGACCAGGGCCCCCGCAGCGGCCGCCAAAGAGGGGGTGGCGTCAGTGCTGCCGCCGTCCACAACAATGATTTCCGCCTCGGGGTCTGCTTTGAGGCTCCGGACGGTGGCCTCGATATGCCCGGCTTCATTAAGGGCCGGGATAACCGTGGAAATACGCCCGGGATCAGACATCTCCACTCCTTTGGCTGATTCTCGCCCAGA
>Ga0194125_10005412_pt1 | contig 19382 bp, 15 predicted proteins | sample TA2KigC250mmetaG_FD_148626 | JGI IMG/M metagenome (GOLD analysis project Ga0194125, IMG submission 148626) | Freshwater microbial communities from Lake Tanganyika, Tanzania - TA2015034 Kigoma Deep Cast 250m | ecosystem: Environmental > Aquatic > Freshwater > Lake | place: Tanzania: Lake...
GGCCAAATCTCATCGCTCATTCCCGAACGATGGGTGCGCCAGGCATCAACTCTTCCCGCTGGTTGACCCGGTCCTCGCCGCCCGGCAGACATGCGGTTGGTGAGACGCTTACTGATGAAGCGCAACATGAAGGCGATCGAAGCCCTCCATGCCGAACCTGCGACTCAAGTGGTTCTGTCGGACGAAAACTCCCTGTGGGGAGCCGATGTGTACATTGAGGTAACCCAAGACATTCCAAACGCGACGATGGCAACTATCTCCGGCACCTTTTATTCCAAAGTCTATGAGGGGCCCTATCGGAACGTGCGGAAATGGATCGAGGACATGAAGGCCTTCGTGAGCGCCAAGGGGAAGAACATGAAGAAGATGTATTTCTTCTACACAACATGCCCGAAGTGCGCGAAGAAATACGGGAAGAACTACGTGGCGATTCTGGCTCACATATAGGAGCCTCTTGCAAAACCCTGTTTTGTAAGAGGAGTGTTCAGGTGTCAGGTTTCGGGTGTCAGGAAGAAACGCCTGCAACCACATGGCATTGCGTCTTCCTGAAACCTGAACACTGAAACCTGAAACCCGCGCTTGCAGGGGTTCTGCAAGCGCCTCATAGGATTGGCCATTGCCAATCACAATCTGAACCCTGAACCCTATCGCTTGTTCTTTTCCGAGGCGGCGGTGTTGTCGAGTTGCTCCTGGCAATAGCGGCGGATGAACCGGGAGTGCGGATCGGACGGCAGCGCCCGCTCACAGGCGTTTGCCGCCGCCAGCGCCTCCTCATGCCGGCCGAGCGCCATCGCGGTGAGGGCGATCATCCCCTGGGCGTTGGGCTCGCGCGGATTGACCGCCGCAGCCTGCCGGGCCGTGACGAGCGCGGCGCCCGGCTGCTTGACGCCGTTCTGGCACGCGGCGAGGATGAGCAGGCCCGCGTAATCGTTGGGCGCGAGGGCCAGCCCCTCGCGCGCCAGGCGGACGCCTGCGGCGCAATCGCCCCGCGCCCGCGCCTGCTCCGCCTGGTTGAACAGCCGGATCGCCGGCGCGATCGCCCGCAGCGCCGCCGTCCGCTCGCGGAACCGGGCCTCGTTGGACGGCCGCCCGACGGCCGGAATCGTGGCCGCCTGACGCCGGGCCGACTCCAGCCGCTCAGCGCTCATCGGGTGCGACGAGAAAAGCCGCTCGACCAGCAGCGGATTGCGCTCGCCGAGGCGGGTCAGCAGGGTCATCAGCCCCACCATGCCCTGAGGATCGTACCCGGCCGCAACCAGATAGTTCATGCCGATCGCGTCGGCCTCCCGCTCCTGATCGCGGCTGTATCGGGCCAGACCGGCGCCGCCGAGGAGTTGTCCGCCCGTCATCACCAGATCGGTGTACGCCGATTTCCCGGCCTGCAGCGCAGCCCCGCCCAGGCCGAGCGCGGTCGAGAACAGGGTGCTTCGCGTGATCGCCCGGGCCGTGTGGCGGGCATTGACGTGCGCCAGCTCATGGCTAAGCAGCGCCGCCAGTTCGGCTTCGTTGCGCAGTTCGATCAGGAGTCCGCGCGTGATGGCGATCGTCCCGCCCGGGAATGCATAGGCGTTGGCATAGACCGCGTTGACCACGCGGAATGAATAGGGCATCTGCGGCCGGTGGCAGTGCTGCACGAGCGTGCGCCCCACGTCGGACACGTAGGCGTTCAGCGCCGCATCCTGCACCGCGCCATAGTCGGACGAGAGCTGCCCCGGCGATGCCTGTCGGTCGATGGCGATCTCCTCGGAAGGCGAGACCAGCATCAATTCCGACCGCCCGGTCACCGGATTGGTCGCGCATCCCGCGGCCGCCGCCAGGAGCGCGGCGACACCCATCACGTGCACAATCAATCGCAGGCGTTTCATTTCGGGCCCTCCGGAATGGATTCGGCGGCGGGATACAGGGGGGCAGCCAGGCGGTCGCCGACGCGGAGCGGATGGCCGCACAGCAGCGCCTTGCCGCTCATCCGGCGGGCGCCTTCTGGCTGAGCCTCCAGCAGCCGCAGTCCGCCATGGCCGGTCAGCACCACAGGACCCTCGCCCGACACGTCGCACACCGTGCCGGGCGCCAATCCTGCGGGTGCGACCCAGTCCGGCAGCGCCTCGGAGCGAAGCAGCTTGAGCCGCATCAGCGTCCCGCCCTTCAGTGTGAGTGGCAGCCAGGTGAAGCAGCCCGGCCACGGATTGAAGGCCCGGACGCGGAGGGCGAGTTCCGTCGCCGTGCGTGTCCAGTCCATCGCCCCATCCTGCTTGCTCAGCTTGGGGGCGAACGTTGCGAGGGAGGCGTCTTGCGGCGTGCGCGTCAACTGCCCCGTCTCAGCGAGGCGCACCACCCGGAGCAGCGCCACCGCGCCGAGGAGCGCCAGCCGTTCGAGCAGCGACTGGGCGGTGTCGTCGCGCAGGATCGGTTCGGCGGACTGCATCAGCAGGTCGCCGCTGTCCATCCCTTCGTCCATCATCATGGCGGTGACGCCGGTGACCGTTTCGCCGGCCGCGATGGCGCGCTGGACCGGCGCGGCGCCGCGGTAGCGCGGCAGCAGCGACAGGTGGATGTTGATGCATCCCAGCGGCGGGAGCGCCAGGATCGTCTTCCCCAGAAACTGCCCGTAAGCCACCACGACGATCAGGTCGGGCGCCCAGGCGCGAAGCTGCTCGATCGCCTCCGGCCGGTTGACCTTCTCGGGCGAGATCACCGTCAACGCGTTCACATGCGCCTTGGCCTTGCACGGACACGGCATGAAATGCTGGCGCCGTCCGCACGGGCGGTCGGGCTGCGTCACCACGCCCACCACCTCGGCGGCCCGCATGTAGACGAGGGCGTCGAGCATCACCGCCGACGTTTCGGCCGAACCCATGAACACAATGCGCATCCCCACTATCCTTTTGCTTGAGCCGCGCGGAGCGGAAACGGTCTAAAAAAACGGCTCCACGCGCAAGCCGCAGCGGCGTTTACTATAGCGTGTTGGCCGGGTCATCGGCAATCCGCAAAATACCCCGAGTCTGGTCTTGCAAGCGATGGGATACAGGCGGTACAATCGTTGAATCACGTTTCAAGAAGCGGGAAAGCGGGAAGGTTATGTTCAAACACCACGTTGTCATTGGGATGGTCGCCGTTCTGGCTGGTTGCGGGAAGCCGGCGCTTCAGCCGGAGCCTGCGGCTCGGAAACCGGAGCCCGCGGAGACCGTCAGCGCGGTTGCAGAAACGAACGCGCGGCCGGTTCCAGCAGTCTCCAGCACCCAGGCAACGGCCCCAGTCGAGCCTGCGGCGACCCCCGAGTCGGTTTCGGCGCCCGTCGAGGCGAAGGACTTTGAGGGTCGAATGGCGGAATTGGTCGCCTTCATGAACGACACGAATTTTGGCGAGGCGATCCGACTGGGCCGGGAGATGCAGAGCGCGTTTCAGGAACCGGAGCAATATAACCGGGTGGCCGAGACACTGCGCCGCCTGACCGAATACAGGCGGGCCGCCCCTCCATTGGTGATCGCGACCAAGAACCTCGCCGCGGCTGATCCCCGGGCGGCAAAGGCGGCTCTGAACGAGTTGGAAGAGGCGGAGGATCTGGGTCTTATTTTCCTCCGGCACGCCTTGCGCACACAGGCGGCGGAGATTGCCTTGCCGGCTGGCGCGCTGCTGCTCGATCTGAACGATACCGAGTCGATTCCCCTATTCATGCGCCACATGCAGGCGAATCCCGATTCACCGATCGGCCGCGCGTCGGTCCGGGCGCTTGTGATCATGGTTAAAAGCCTGCCGCCCGATGTGGTGCTGGCCTGCTTCGATAGCGTGCGGAGCGACACCGCCTTTGGCGCGACGCCGGCGTTCGACATTCTGGATGCCGTTTTTCAGCGCCTGTGTGAACGAGATGAAGCCCGGTTCAACGAGCGGGTGAACAGCGCGGAAGGAATCGATGTGCTCCGGGCGTATCTCCAGGCGGCCTTGTTCTCCACGAATGCAGCGGTGCGGGCGTGGGCGTGCACCCGTTCACCCGAGTTTCTCCCCCTTTTCAACGGTTTTCGAGCGACCTATTACGCGGATACGATCTTCGGCGAGCCTCTCCTCGACCGCAACGAGACACAGCCTCAGGTGGAGATCGGCAACCGGGCGTTCCCTGTGCCTGGAGGGGGCGTGAACGCCCTATCCGTCCGCTGGAGCGGCGATCTGCAGGTGCGGCAGGCCGGTGAATACGCATTCACGCTGCAGTGCGGGCCTTCCGCCCATCAAACGACCCGGCTGTGGATCAACGGCGAGAACGTGTCAACCCGTGACGGCTGGAACACTGTCAATTGGCAGCCGCAGACGTTCAAGAAGGCGCTCTCGAACGGATGGCACGCCGTCCGGATTGAATACACCAAGGCCAACAATGCGCCGGACGGGTCCATCCGGTTCACTTGGGCCGGGCCTTCCGCCGTCATGCGGTCGCGGCCGTGGCCGGAGGAGATCGATGCCATCGCGCGCGCCATGTCGGATCTCAACTCGACCCACTCATCCGCCGTGCGCGCGGCTCGGGAGCGGCTGGGATCGGCGTCGGACGTCGGCAAGGTGTTCCTGTACGATGGGTTTAAAAACGCATCCGGCGACGGTGCCAGGCGCGTCCTTGATCTGCTCACCGGCCTGTACGACGCGGACGTGGCGTCGGTTCTTCTGGCGCGACTGAAGACGGAAAAAGACGCGGCGATGCGTGACGGGCTCACGGACGCGCTCTGTGATCTGGCAGGGGTGATCACGCCGGACGCTTTCCCGGAGGTGTACCGCGCGGCGCTGGAGCCGGATGCGGGGGCCATGAATCCGTATGTCTCCATCTTGTGCGCGGCGCTGATGGCGCGTCAGGGCGACGCGGCGGCGTTCAATGCGCTGGTCACTGACGCTCAGGGCCATCAGGCGCTGACCCGCCACGTGCAGGCCGCGCTGGCCTCCCCGTCCGACGAGGTCGTCCGCCTGGCGTTGGTGCGTGGGGCCCCGATAGCCCCGGTCATGCAGGGGATTCTGGGCCGGTATTATGCCGGGCAGGCGTTCTTCAACCCCGTCTTCGAAACCGTCGATCCGCAGGTCAGCGTGAACAATCGGGAGTTCCGGTTCCCGGACAAGCGGCAGGACGACATCTCGGTCCGCTGGACCGGATTCCTCAACATCTCCGTGCCGGGGTCCTACATGTTTATCGTGAACGCGCACAGCGGGGCAAACGTGTGGGTGGCGGATCAGCTTGTGGCGCAAAGCGCGGGGGGGGCAGAGAACCGAAAGGATACGGTCAAGCTGGCCAAAGGCTGGCACAAGCTGCGGGTGGATTTCTGGCAGGGCAGCGGCAACAGTCAGGTGCAGCTCTCGTGGAAGCCGCCGAGCGGCCCTCGTGAAGTGATTCCGGCGACCGTGCTGAAGGCCCCGCCTGTGGCCTCCATCCTCGCGCAGATCGAGAAGACCGTGGCCAGCCTCCCCGCCGCCAATCCGGAGGCGCTGGCCGCCGCTGGCGCCCTGCTGAGGACTTACGGCGACGTGTCGGGATTCTACCTCGACCGCGCCCTGCGGCGGGCGCATCCGGCGTCCATCGCGCCCTTTGTGACGGCGCGTGTTGAGGCGAGGGATCTCTCCCTGGCCGGGACGATCCGCGAGCTGCGGAAGGCCGCATCGCCCCTGGCGATCGCGATCGACGCCTGTCTCGCCGATCTGGCTGCGAAAGGCGCCCCGAGCCAGGCACCCTGGTTTTATGCCGTCATGAAGGCCGACACGGATATGGCCTTCCCGATTTGCGAGCCGTTTCTCTCCAAGGTCATGCAGGAGACCTGCAAGCATAACGTTAGTGCGTTCAATGCGCTCGTGGGGGACCCGCAGGGGAACGCAATACTCAAGGCCTATATCAATAAATTACCCAAGCCGGAGACCAAGCCGGAGACCAAGCCGGATCAGCCCAAGCTGAATTCCAAGCCGGATCAGCCCAAGCTGAATTCCAAGCCGGATACCAAGCCGAATGCGAATCCGAATCGGAATCCGAATCGGAAGCCCAAGTGACCGACGATCCCGTAAGGGGAACAGGACTGATCCATGATCGCCTTTGTTCGCGGCATTCTGTTTGAGAAAAAACCCATGACGGCCTGGCTCGATGTCCAGGGCGTGGGCTACGAGGTGATGATCACGCTGGGCACCTATGACCGATTGCCCGCCGTGGGGGAGCCCTGCATCCTGCATACCTGCCACATCATCCGCGAGGATGCGCATCTGCTGTTCGGGTTCCATGACCGTGACGAAAAAGCTACCTTCGAGTTGCTGATCACCGTCAACGGCGTCGGACCCAAGGTGGCGCTGGCGATCCTCAACGGCCTGCCCGTCGCCGACCTCCGGGCCGCGATCGCCGAAGGCAATGTCAAGCGGCTGAGCACCGTCCATGGCGTCGGCAAGAAGACCGCCGAGCGGCTGGTTGTTGAACTGCGCGACAAGATCGATCCCGCCGAAGCCTTTGCCGCGCAGATCCTGGCGCACCCCGGCGGCGATTCCGCCGTCTTGCGCGACACGGTGCTGGCGCTCACCCAGCTCGGCTTCTCGCACGATCAGGCCCGCAAGAAGGTCCAGGCCGCGCTCGATGCTGGCGCCGACCCCGCCAACACCGAAGCGCTGCTCAAGAAAGCCCTCGCCGGGCGCTGATCCGAAAGGCTCGGCTCTGGACTCACGCAAACCGGCGCTTCAGGCGTCCCTGGTACTTGTCGATCGCCCAGCGCACCAGCTCGAACGGCTCGCGCACGCCAAATAGCAACGCGCCGGCAACCCCGCCGGCAACCCCGCCGCCACCGCCCGCCGCCAGTTGGATGAGGTCGCCCAGCCGCCGTCCCGCGTGCAGCTCGGCTGGCAGCGCGTCCGCCCCCCGCATCGCCATCCAGGCGCCCCCGCCCGCCATCAGCGAGGTCAGCCCCACACGTCCCAGAAAGGCCAGCGTCGGCCGGAGCGGAAAGACCGGCGTGGACGCGCGTAACAGCCCGATCAGGGCCACGCTCTTGAGCGTGCGCGACAGCGCAAACCCGCCCGCAATGATCCCCAGCAGCAGCAGGTCGTTCCCCTGGCATAGCCGCAGCCCGGCCCAGCTCACCGCCATGCTGAACGCGGAGAAGAGCAGCCCGACCACCACCACCGACGTCGTGCGGCGATTGGCGAAGAACGCCTGCATCATCAGCGCCTCGACCGCCGCCGCTGGCAGCACAAACGTGTAGCAGGCGGTTGAAAGCGCGGTGCGGAGGACCGCAATCTCCTGAAATTCGCCGCCCTTGAAGACCAGCGAGGTCAGCGGGACGGCCACCAGCGCCGTCACCACGGAGAAGGGGATGAAGACCGCGAGCAGCATCCGGCCGGAACGGGTGATCACCTCGGCGAGGCGGACATGGTCGCGGCGGTCCACCAGTTCGCAGAAGAAGGGAAACGCCGCGATGCTCAGCGTGTAGGGCACCATCCAGTGGATCGTCCCCTGCAGTTTGCGTCCCATGGAATTCGCCTGCATCAGTCCGACCGCTTCGAGCGGACTCAGGATGTACACGTTGTTGAACACATCGCGCACCTTGGCGAAGAGGATCCCCCCCAGGAGCGGCAGGGCCAGCCACAGCATGGCGCGCACCGCCGGGTCGTTCAGATGGAGCCGCAGTCGGAAGAAGCCCGCCTTGTCGTGCAACCCGGTCAGATGGGTGGCGAGCTTGAGCACGCTCCCGAGGAGCAACCCGGCGAGCAGTCCGTAGGCGGCGTGTTCGCGGCCGAACCACAGCACGCTTCCCAGCACGCCAGCCACGGCCGCAAACTTCCAGATCGCGTCTCCAAAGGCCGCCAGAAAAAACCGCTTGTAGCCATTGAGGATGACGTAGGTCGTTGATCCCAGGGTCAGCCCGAACAGCGCAGGCGCCAGCATCCGCACGGCGTCGCGCCCCAGTCGGATCTGCTCGGCATTCCGCTCGGCGGTCCATTCCGTCCAAAGCCCCACGGCCCAGCCCGGTGCGAGCATCAACGCCGCGACCACGGGAATCAGGATCAACACCTGGAGGGTGAGGATCGTGTTGGCGAAACGCCAGGCCGTCCGATCCCCCCGCTCTCTCAATTCGCGCATGAACACCGGCAGGAAGGCGGGGCCGATCACCTCCTCGCCGATCAGGAACAGGCTGAAGATGCAGCCCTCGAAAGCAAAGGCGTAAACCGCGTCATAGGTCGCGCCGGGCAGATAGTGCCCCATGGCCTTGGCCTGAATCAGCCCGGCCAGTTTGAACAGCAGGTGCGCGATCCCAATCACGACGCCGGCCCGGAGGATCCGCTGGGCCGGCGTTTTTTTTTCGTGCTCCATCACCGACATCCCATACCCGCACTTTCAGGACGAGGATCACATCCCATCCCTGGTCCACAGGTCCAGCGTGGTCCATCCCTGGCCAAAATCGCGCACCTCGCCCGTTCGTCTGTAGCGCCGGGCCAGCGCCTCGCGCAGGCTCCGCTGCTGGGCCGCGTCAAGTTCGGTCATCGCGGGCGCGCCGATGGCAAACGCATAGCCGCTGGTCGCGGCATCGGGTGCGTCGGTCGTCGCGATCACCTCCAGCAAACGCGCGCGGTTGAGTACAAGCACGCGCCGTGCCTGATCGCCGTCCAGATCCGGAAAATAGCCGAACGGCCCCATCTCCAGTCCGGGGGGGACCCGTCGTCCGCTCTCCACGGCGAGATAGACATCCTGGGTCAGCAGCAGGGGCGCCGTTTCGCGAGTTCCAGGTCGTTTGAGGGTTGCGCCCACCCGTCGCAGCACCGCCAGATCGGGTGTCTGTTTTTGAACGACCCAGAACCGGTCCTGCCGGATCACAAACCACTCCTGCACCAGGGGCGACGCTGCGGTGGACAGGCCGCAGAACGCCAGGACCGCCCAGACCGCAGCCGTCCGCGCTGCGGCAGGCGCCGCGCATCGTCCCGCCGCGCCCGCGAGCCACGCTGCCGCCGCCGCCGCCGCCAGGGGCATCACCGGCACCTGATAGTCGTCATAGGGATACGGGCTGGTCAGATGCACCGCCGCGACCGCCCCGGCCGCCCAGAGCCAGAGCGAAGGCCAGGCGACGCCGTCGGCGCGGCCGCATGCGTTCTGCCGTGAGCATCCGGCCAGCCGCCACGCTGCCGCCGCGACCGCCAGACCCGCGAGCGGCAGATAGCCGCGAAGCAGACGGGCGATCGAGCCGGCGACGAACAGCGCCCCGCCGCCCGCCCGGCCCGTGTGGAACGTCTGCGCAAAGTGGAACCCCTCTGGCGCGGCCAGGACAAAGGGTCCGTAGACCAGCGCCAGTCCGGTTGCGCCGCCGATCCCAAAGGCCAGCCAGGCGACTCCCAGTCGCCGCCGGTTCGCCAGCAGCCACAGCCCCGTCACCCCCAGGGCCGCGCCCAGGGAGAGGCGCGTTCCGGCGGCCGCCGCGAGCAGCACGCCCGCCGCCGCCGCCCACAGCAGACCCGCGCGCCCGCCGCGATCACAACGGGTGAGCGCCAGCAGCCCGCCCGCCAGCAGCAGTCCCGCCAGCGCGTAGGTCTTGGGAATCGCCATGAAGTAGGCGTGATAGACCCCGCACGCCGCGAGCGTGAAGGCCGTGACGGCCGCCGCCAGCCGTCCCCCCGGCGCCGTGCCGCGCGCGGCCAGAAGCGCCACCAGCACCGAAGCGAGCAGGCCGAGGGTGGCGGTCACGATTCGCCCGCCGAGCACGCCTGCGTCTGACCACAGGGGCGCCAGCCAGCCGTAGACCATCGGCAGTACCGGCCCCTGAGTAAAAAAGAAATCGCGATACGGCAGCCGTCCGGCGGCCGTTTCAAGGGCTGCATACAGATACCAGCCCTCGTCCTGATTCAGCGGCCCCAGCCAGACGGCTGCCGCCGCGATCACCACCGCCGCTGCGCCCGCCGCCGCCCCTGCCGCCAGCACCCATTTTCGCTCGTCCATGACACGCCCCCGTTCCCGTCGATTGGCATTAGGGTATCGCCTTACCGCCCCGGAATACAAGGGCGAAGTGAAAGCGTGTTCGGAGCCTTGCCGGCCGCGATGGATTCCGGTATGATGCCGACATGCGCTTGTTCGTTGCGATCAAATTGAGTGTCGAAGCCCGCCGTGCGTTGGGAATAGCGTGTGCCCCGTTTCACGCCCTGGCCCAGGACTGCGTCTGGAGCAATCCGGAGCAGTTGCACGTGACACTCGCCTTCCTGGGCGACTGTGCGCCTGCGTTTCTGCCGCATCTCACGCGCGCGATCGACGCGGTCTGCCAGCCGGTGGCGCCGTTCACCTGCCGGTCGGTCGGATTCGGCTATTTCGGGTCCCGTCGCTATCCGAGCGTGATCTGGGCCGGTGTCGAACCGGCTGATGTAATCGAGTCGCTGCACGAGCGTTTCTGGCAATCCTTCACCAAACTCGGCTATGAGCGGCCCAGCGCCCGGTTCGACGCGCACATCACGCTGGCCCGCTGCAAGGACCGCACCCGCAATGCGGCGTTGCTCGAAGCGCTGGATGCGGCCGAGACCGACAACCTCGGCCAGTGGGACGCCGCCGGCGTGACGCTCTTCGAGAGCCGCCTCGGTCCGCGCGGTGCCAGCTACCGCCCCGTGCACCAGGCCGCGTTCGGGCAGGCGAGGGGTTATTAAAGGACGGGCCTGAATGGCTTGCCTTTTTTAAAGCTGTTAGTAGGCTCAGGCCCGCGCCATCGCGACGGCCCAGACCCGCCACGCTCCGCCCGCTTTCAGCGCGCGCGCCCCCTCGCTGAGCGTCGCGCCCGTGGTCATGACATCGTCAATCAGCAGCACAGTCCGGCCGACCACCCATCCCGCCTCGCGCGTGACGAAGGCGTCGCGCACGTTCCGTCGGCGCGCGACGGCCGAGAGGCGCGTCTGCGTGCCGGTGTCGCGCACCCGCTTCAGCGCTCGGGGCGCGAACGGCCGGTCGAGACGGCGCGCGACCTCCGCTCCCAGCAGTGCCGCCTGATTGTAGCCCCGGCTCCGTGCGCGGGTGGGGAACAGCGGGATCGGCACGACCACATCCACGGCTGCGGCATCGAACTGCGCCACGACGCAGCCGGTGACCAGCTCGGCCAGATCGTCGGTCAGCCACAGCGCCCGACTGTATTTGAACGCATGCGTCAGCCGACGCAGGTTTCCCCGAAACCTCCCCGCCACGCGCGCCCGGTCAAACGCCGGCAGATGTTCCCGGCAGGCGCTGCACAGGAACGCATGCGTCTCGGCGGTTCTGACCCGACATCCGCACCGCTCGCAGCACGAGGCGTTGAGCAACGGCAGCCTCCGGAAGCAGTTCCAGCAGAGATGCCCCGACGGCCGGTCGGAAGGGCCGCCGCAGCCGCCGCACACGCGGGGAAAAATCAGCTCGCCTGCCGCCGCGGTTAGCCGCCGCATGGCCGGCAGGAGCGTGAGCCCTGCTTGTCTGACCGTCTTCAGTTTAATCCCCTTTTTAGACACACTGAGGCGCTTGCAGAACCCCTGCAAGCGCCGGTTTCAGGTTTCAGGAAGACGCAACATCGTGCGGTTCTACCTGACACCCGAAACCTGACACCTGAACACTCCGCATGCAAAACAGGGTTTTGCATGCGGCTCTCACCCCCACAGCGGCCGCGGATAGTGGCCCGCCTCGGCAAACTGGAGCAGGCGCGCCGCGACCGCAGAATGTTCCGCGCGGTAGGTCAGTCCCTGCCACACGCCATCCGTGCGCAGCACCTGTACATCGGCGAGTTCGCGCCGGATCAGATCGGCGACCACGAAGGGAATGTACCACTCGTCTTTGGCGCTTCCGCCGTGCTGCTGCAGCCACGCGGGAAACTGATCTTCCAGAATGTCGAACAGGCGCGGCGTGAAGCCCCAGAAGTTCATGGAGACCGCCTCGTCGCCGCTGAGGCGCGCCACCGGGCCGTTGGCTGGCCGATTCTCCACGCCCGCGCCGGCGGCGGCCAGTTGCGTCATCTCCGTGACATCCGCCAGCATCCCGTCGGCGCCGACCCGGCAGACCCCGCGCGATACCGTGCCATGCGTCGAGAGCGTCGCGCGCAGGGTGTAGCCGACCATCGCAAAACGGGCCTTGCCTCCTGTCGGCGCAGGCGTGGAAAAGAAGCCGGCCAGTTGCGCATAGGCGTCGCGGTCGTAGAAATCGTCGGCGTTAATCACGGCAAAGGGCTCGCGGACAACCGCCCGCGCCGCGCGCACGGCGTGAGCAGTGCCCCACGGCTTGTCCCGTCCGGGCGGCGGCGAGAATCCGGCGGGCAGGTCATTCACATCCTGATAGGCGTAGTCCACGGCAATCCGGCTGGCATAGCGGGCGGCAACCTGGCGTTTGAAGACCTCCGCAAAATCGCGGCGGATGACGAAGACGATCCGATCGAAGCCGGCGCGCAGGGCGTCAAAGACCGCATAGTCCATCAGCGTCTCGCCGTCCGGGCCGACCGGATCCACCTGTTTCAGCCCGCCATAGCGGCTCCCCATTCCCGCCGCCAGAATCAACACGGTCGCATGCATGAATCCTCTCCTCGCTTGTTTGGCATCACCCGATGGTCGTGCAGTATAGCCGTCCTTCGTTGACCCCGCAATAGTTTCCCCGGCAACAGCATTTCTAATTATGGAGATGCCACTTGCAGAAGCGGGCAAGAACGGTCACAATAGCCCAACGATGGTTGTTCTTCACGGTTCGTGGCTGGCGGACGAGTGGTTGCTTTGGGGGGAGGAAACCTCCGAGGTCGGCGGGGGACTGCGTGGTGACTGCGATCACACCCCGGCTGGCGACCCGTGTGTCCCGGGCGCACCGGAACCGTGGGGCTGCGACCGCGAGGCGCTGTCCCGGGCGCTGGCCGCGTTCGAATCCGGAGGGGCTGCGGAGCGCGCCGTTTCCGACGCCCGGATCTATTTCGCGCGCCTCCCGGCCAACGCCGGCCGCATCGCTTCGTCGCGGCAGTGGCTTCGTCGCGGCAGCGCCGGGGCGTCGGTATTGACCCTGAGGCGGGTTTGGGCGCTGCCGCTGCAGGTGAACGAGCTCTTTCTGGTGTTGGGCGCCACGTCCGAAGGGCGCCGGCTCGCGCCGGGAGTGATGGCCGGCAATGATATGGGAGCGTGGAGCGACCTGTTCCGGTTGGCCGGCGCCGTCGTGGCGCGCCGGCAAGTCCTGCCGGGGGTGCGCGCGGCAGGCGACGCCCCTGATCCGTGCGAGACCCCGATGCCCGGTGGCGTTCTGCCCGACACCGGCTACGAATCGCGCTGGGAGCCAGCCCTGGACCGGGCCGAGGTGCGGCGCTTCACTGTGCTCGCGGCGTGTCTGCCGGGTGCGGCGCTGGCCCTCTCGTCCGATGGGGCGTCCGCGCCCCACAGCGGCGATCCGCTTCAGGCTGCTGCTGCGGCCTTCTTCGATGAGGTCGTCGACCGGTTGGTGAGGCTGGCGTCGGTGACGACCCTGTCGCGCGCCCATGCGGAACGGGGCCGCACGTTCAGCGCGCACGACGCCTGGGGGGCGTCGTTGCGTGGCGACACCCGCGCGATCCGCTGGGAGAGCCCCGTCGAAATCGCGTCGCTCGCCGAAGAGATCGCGCGCTGGCGCCGCTCCGTTGATCTCGAAAGCCGTTCGCCGCTGCATCTCTGCTTTGAACTGGAAGACCCGCCGGGGGAGTCCGCCCCGTGGAGGTTGCGCTACCGGGTGGAGGGGCTCGGCCAGACGGATGAGGACCCGCGGACCGACTGGGAGCAGGCGTGGCACGACAACCGTGTGGATGCCGCCGGGCGCGAGAGCCTCCTCATGGCGCTCGGCCAGGCGGCGCTGATCGCCCCCATCGTGGATGCGGGCGACGGTGGAGTGACGGGGGCGACCCTGACAACCGATCAGGCCCACCGCTTCATGCGCAGCGACGCGCCGCTGCTGCAAGCCGCCGGTTTCGGCGTCAGGCTGCCGCCGTGGTGGCAGGGCGCCGCCTCCCACATTCAGGTCCTCGCGCGGGTCACGGCGGAGGGATCGCCCGTCGCCGGGTCTTTCACCCTGGCGTCGCTGGTGGATGTCGACTGGCAGATCGCCATCGGCGGCGAGCCGGTCACGGCCGTGGAGCTCGCTCGTCTCGCAGAGGCGGGACACGCGCTCGTGCGGTTTCGTGACCGCTGGGTCGAGGTCAACCACGGGCAGGTCAACGAGGCGCTGAAATTGTGGCGTCGCCAGATGCGCGAGGCCCGCGCGGCAAACGACATCATCCGCATGATGCTCGGCATCGATGGCGATGCGCATGGTCTGGCCGTCGCCGGCGTCGAGGCGGGGGGCTGGCTGGGCCAGCTCATCCGCCGGCTCCGCGGTGAAACCGCGCTGGAACCCCTTCCGCCGCCAGCCGGATTCTGCGGCACGTTGCGCCCCTACCAGGAGCGCGGCTACGCCTGGCTGGCGTTTTTGCGGCAATGGGGCTTGGGCGCGTGTCTGGCGGACGACATGGGGCTGGGCAAGACGATCCAGGCGCTGGCGTTGATCGCGCGGGAGCGGGAACAGGGCGAGCGTCGGCCGGTGCTGCTGGTGTGCCCGACATCCGTGCTCACCAACTGGGCGCGCGAGGCCGCCCGCTTCATCCCCGCCGTGCCCGTGCATGTCCATCACGGCGCGGGCCGCAGCGTGTCCGGAACCTTCGCCGAAGAGGCGGCGGCGGCGGGAATCGTTGTCACCAGTTACACACTTCTGCACCGCGACTATGCGAGCATCCGGCAGGTCGCCTGGGCCGGGCTCATCCTCGACGAGGCGCAGAACATCAAAAACCCCGACACGCGCCAGGCCCAGGCCGCGCGCGCGCTGCAGGCCGATTACCGGATCGCGCTGACCGGCACGCCGGTGGAGAACCAGGTCGGGGACCTGTGGTCGATCATGGATTTTCTCAACCCCGGACTCCTCGGCGCGCGCGCGGCGTTTCGCGAAACTTTCGCGCTGCCGATCAAGACCGGGATCGATCTGACAGCGCGCGACCGCTTGCGGCAGACGACGGCGCCGTTTGTTCTGCGGCGGCTCAAGACCGATCGCGACATCATCCGCGACCTGCCCGAAAAACGCGAGGCTTCGGTCTACTGCACGCTGACGCGCGAGCAGGCATCCCTCTATCAGGGGGTGCTGGACGAACTCGGCGCCGCGCTGAAGAACGGTGCCTCCGGGATCAGCCGCCGCGGCCTCGTGCTGGCCTCGATCACCCGCCTGAAACAGGTGTGCAACCACCCCGCCCATTTTCTGGGCGAGGACGGCGAGCTGGGCGGACGTTCCGGCAAGCTCGACCGGTTGCGCGAAATGCTGGAGGAGGTCGTTGCGGCCGGCGAGGGGGCGCTCGTATTCACCCAGTATGCGGCCATGGGGACGTTGTTGCAGCGGCACCTGCAGCAGGCGTTCGGCTGCTTTGTCCCCTTTCTGCACGGCGGCACGCCGCGCGCGGAGCGCGACGCGCAGGTGGCGGCGTTCCAGGCCCATGCGGGAGCGGCTGTGTTCGTCCTCTCGCTCAAGGCGGGCGGCACCGGAATCAACCTGACCCGGGCCAACCATGTGTTTCATTTTGACCGCTGGTGGAATCCGGCGGTGGAAAACCAGGCGACCGACCGCGCGTTCCGGATCGGTCAGACCCGCGACGTGATGGTGCACAAGCTGGTGTGCGGCGGCACGCTGGAAGACCGGATCGAGGCGATGATCCGGGAGAAGACGGCGCTCGCCGACGATCTGGTCGCGAGCGGGGAGTCGTGGCTGACGGAACTCAACGACACCGACCTGCGCGATGCGCTGGCGCTGGCGCAGGACGCCGTGGGGGAGTGGACGCCATGAGCAAAAGGAAAAAGCACGAGCCGCGGGTGCCGCTGCCGGTGCGGGGGGGGATTCGCGCGCAGGGGACGCGGAGCAGCCAGAGCCGTTCGTGGTGGGGGCGGCGCTGGATGCTGATGCTGGAGGGATTGCGGCTGGGCGCCCGGCTGGGGCGGGGCCGCCAGTATGCGGTGGCGGGGCAGGTCGCCGCGCTGACCCTCGGCGAGGGCTCGGTCGGAGCGGTGGTGCAGGGCGGCGCCCCGGCACCGTATCGGGTGACCTTCACGTTTCGAACGCTGGCTGATGGCGTTCGCGGCGATCTCTCGGCAGCGCTCGGCGCGCACCCCGCCTGGATCGGGCGATTGCTCGTCAACGATCTCCCCGTCGAAGTGGAGGCGCTCTTCCGCGACGCGGGGGTTTCCCTGTTTCCCGCGCGTCGCGGCGATTGGGTCTGCACCTGCACCTGCCCCGACTGGTCGACGCCGTGCAAACATGCGGCGGCCGTCCTCTATCTGCTGGGCGAGGCGGTCGAACGCGAGCCCATGCTCCTGCTCGATTTGCGGGGCATCAATCGCGGTGATCTGATCCCAGCGGCTGGCGACCGTCCCGGCGGCGGCGGGCTTCGACCGCCCCCGCCGGTGCCGGTTTGCGCGCCCGATCCGCCTGCGGATGCCGCCGCATTCTGGGGTGATCGCTGGACGCCGGCCGCCACTTTTGGCCCTCCGCCGGGGCGGATGGTGGCGGCGCCGCTCCTCACCCGCCTCGGCCCGCTGCCGTTCTGGCGTGGACAGGAGCGGTTCCGCGAGATGGTCGAACAGGTCTACGGGCGCGCGGTGACGGTCGCTCTGCAGATCTGGGGCGGCGAGCGCCCGGACGCCATCCTGCGCGCCGGCCGGCCGGCCGGGCCGCCCGGCGGCTTCGTGTTGCGCAAGCACCGCATGCAAATTGATCGGACCCGACTATGACAGGATCCCGCCCGCCTGTGACGATTGACACATCCAGCGACCCGGCGCCGACGGTGATCGGAAGCGCGAGGATGAGCGTGGATGACCCGATCGGCGATGCCTCAGAAACGCAGGTGTCGGCCGGCGTGGCCGGACTGCGGCGCGTGCTGCGCGCCGTGCTCTGCGGCGAGGAGATCGACGCCGCGCCGGTGGCTTGGCCCGCTGTCTGGTGGCAGGTCTGCCTGCACGATCTCGATGCCTATCTTTTTCCCGCGGTGCGCGTCTGGCCGGACGGCCTGCGGCCGCCGCCGCCGCTCCTGGAGCGCGCGCAGCAGGCGTTCCGGGCGCGGGCCGTCGCCGCCGTCCGCACCAACCGTCAGCTCGGCGCGCTCCTGGGTGCGCTGCGCGCGGCTGGCGTGGCGGCCATCCCGCTCAAGGGCTCCTGGCTCGCCGAGCAGGTCTATGAGGACATCGTCTGCCGCCCGATGAACGACATCGATGTGCTGGTCCGGCCGGCTGACGCCGCCGCCGCCGGCCTTGCGCTGGAGGCGGCCGGCTATGTGGCCACCGACGCCGGCGTCCCGGACGGATGGAGCAGGGAGCGGCATTTCCGGCATCCGGGCGAGCGCGCCGCCGTGGAGTTGCAATGGCACGTGTGGCATGCCACCCACAGCTTGCTGCGGCCGCCGGACGTGGAACGCCTGTGGGCCTCGGCATCACGCGCCGTGATCGCCGGCGTGGAGGCGCCGGTCCTCGCCCCCGCGGCGCACGCCGTCTACCTGATCTACCACCTGCTGGCGCACCAGTGGCGCTTTCCCGCGCGCGCCCACCTCGATCTCGTGCTGCTCGGCCGCCGTCACGCGCGGGCGCTTTCGGCCGGGGCGCTGGCCGCCGAGGCGCGCGCCTGGGGGTTGGGCTTCAGCGCACCGTTCGTGTGGCGGGTCGCGCACGACCTCTGCGGCGTCGAGCCGGCGGCGGCGCTCGCCGGCTGGGCGCCGGATGACCCCGCCTGGATGCGCGCGGAACGGCGCGCGGCCCTGGCGCTGGCGCTGCCGGAGAACCCCTGGCGGGTGCAGATGTCCCAGCGGCTCTGCGAATTCCGGAGCGCGCCGTGGTGGCGCAGGCTGGCGCTGGGGGCGGCGGCGATTGGGATCTCTCCGGAGAGCCTGAGGCATGCGCATCCCGTGGCGATGCGCTACGGCGGTCTGCCGGGCGGCTACGCCGTGCGGGCGTGGGATCTGGCGGTCCGGCGCACGCGCGATCTGATTCCCGTCGGCCGGCGGCGCGCCGCCGTCGCGGAGGCGGGCGACGACATGGCCGCCCGCCTGCGGCTCGACCGCTGGCTGCAGGCGCAGGAAGAAAAAAGCTGAAAATTGAAAGCTGAAAAACTGAAAGTGTGCAAGCGCCGCGATCTTTTGCGCTTTTGCGCATTTCAGTTTTCAGCATTTCGCCCCAAAAAGAGCGCTTGCCTAAAACAACAACAAAGGGTATCATCGGCACAAAAGTTTGCATCTTTTTGCGCCCCCTGTGTCACCATGCCCAGTCATAATTTCATCGCAGCCATGACTGGCGCAGCCATTATGATCATCGAGATCCTGGGGGTCAAGATGCTCGCGCCGTACAAGGAGGTGCAATCATGTTGATGTCAGTACAGGCCATCCTTTCGACAACCGGCGAGATTCATCTGCTGGAACCTGTTCATGTGGGACATTCCTGCCGTGCGATCGTGACGATCTTCGATGCGCCGGATGTGTCTGAAACGGCGTTACTCAGTCAGGAGGCGCTCGCCCATGATTGGGAACGACCCGAGGAGGATGTCGCGTGGGCACACCTGCAATAGGCGCCGTCGTCTTGGTCAGGTTTCCGTTTTCCGATCTTTCCGCCAGCAAACTTCGACCTGCGGTCGTGCTGGCTGGCGTGGATCGGGATGACTGGATCCTTTGTCAGATCACCAGCAATCCTTACTCCGATGCCCGCGCGGTCGAGTTATCCCAATCGGATTTTGTTTCTGGTAGTCTATTGCGAACGAGTTATGCGCGTCCTGGCAAACTCTTTTCGGCGAACACCATGATCGTTCAACGCGTTCTCGGCACGTTGCACGAGAAGAAACGTTCGGATGTCGTGGATGCCGTTGTTGCGATCCTCCGTGAAAAATCATGAGAACCCGGACGAACACACCACCTTCCACAAACCACCCCTGAATGGATCGCGGAGCCACTGGCATGTGGGGCCTGCGCTCGGCGCATGCCGTCGGGCTTGGAGCCGGGGCGCCCTCCTTGGCTCGCCGTAGCCTCTGGCGAAGGCGGCACCCCGGCCGTTGGCAAACCCGTGCGCCTGCCGGCCTGGGGGCAGGCCGGCTCCAGGCTGACGCCGGGATCGAACATTGCGGACGGGTAGGGCAGCGGCGTCTCGCCGCGCCGCAGGTGAATGGGAATGCAGAGAAAAGCTGAAAACAGAAAGCTGAAAAGCTGAAAGTGTGTCAGCGCCGCGATCCTTTGCATTTCTTCTCGCATTTCAGCATTTCAGTTTTCAGCTTTCAGCATTTCAGTTTTCAGCATTTCAGCATTTCACTTGAGAGTGCCAACTTCTCGGGCGCTCCCTGCGTCCGCTCCCCGCCCCCGCCTCCACATCCGTGGAGCGTGAAGATGAAAGAGCCGAACGCATTGTTCGGAATGCATTATGCGGGGGGGGTG
>Ga0194125_10005414_pt1 | contig 19380 bp, 22 predicted proteins | sample TA2KigC250mmetaG_FD_148626 | JGI IMG/M metagenome (GOLD analysis project Ga0194125, IMG submission 148626) | Freshwater microbial communities from Lake Tanganyika, Tanzania - TA2015034 Kigoma Deep Cast 250m | ecosystem: Environmental > Aquatic > Freshwater > Lake | place: Tanzania: Lake...
ATCTCCTGCATCTCAAAAAAAAATATACCAGAGACCTAATAAAGAAATTTCTTGGGAAGAATTTAAGATGCCTTTTTAGAAATTCCTATGTTTATTCTTTTGGAAAATTTACAAGATATCCTTTCCAAATGAATACCTTCGGTTTGCCAGATTCTATAAAAAGAGAGTGTGTAATAGAATTTATTAAAGCAAGGCTACAAAATTCAAATACGAAAATCCTAAGGACGAATTTTAATCAATGGATTTATCATAATTTTGGTAGCGGTATAGCTAAATATTTTATGATTCCTTACAATGAAAAGTTCTGGATAGTCCATCTAAAGAATCTTACCTGCGACTGGATAGATGGTTTTATCCCAATTCCAACAATTTCTGATGTTGTTTCCGGGGCCCTTAGAAATTACCCTAAACTGATAGGATATAATGCGAGATTTCTATACCCATCCTCGGGTGGTATAGCTTGTCTTGTCAAAGCCTTTACAAGATATGTTAAAAAGATACATCTCAATATGGAGTTAATGAGGATTTATCCAAAGAAAAAGGTCATAGAATTTAGTGACGGAAGAGGATGCGAATATGATAAACTTATCCTTTCAGTTCCCCTCATTGAATTAAAGGATATGATACAGGAGGATATGCCCAAGTGCATAAAAGAGGCTTTTAAGGGTCTAAAATTTAATTCAATATTTAACTTAAATCTAGGAATAAAGGGAAAGGAATTATCTAATAAACATTGGATATACTTTCCTGAAAGAGATTTTGTTTTTTTTAGAGTAGGTTTTTATTCTAACTTTTCAGATTTTATGGCTAAAAAAGATTGCTATTCGATTTATGCAGAGGTTTCATATTCCAATTCAACGCCTGTGGATAAAAGAATTATAGTGGAGAGAATAATTGAGGATTTATTAAGAATAGGTCTTATAACGTCCAGAGACAACCTTATCGTTAAAGATATAGTTGATATCAAGTATGGGTATATAATATACGACAGGTGTTATGCCGAAGCGCTAAGGCGTATAACGGATTACCTAAAAAGAAATAACATATTTATGATTGGTAGATACGGCAGATGGAAATATATGACTATGGAAGATGCTATACTTGATGGAGAGTCTATCGCTAAACAATTAATTCTGTAACATGAGGATAGCGAGACTTAAAAGAAAAAGATATCATTATAAAAATGGTGGAGAATTCTATAAGTAGAATTATATGATTTAAAATTCTGGGTCTACATAATAGATAGATTATAATGCTTTTCCCGATATTATTCTTTATACATTCGCAGCCACAAAACCGCACCCTTTGGTTGACCCATGCATACCATTCCGAGCGAAAGTCAATGAGCAGGTTGCAGATGGAGCACGGCTGCTTAGTATCAATTTCAAACAAACTCCTGCCCTTAGTTCGCTTATGCTCACCATCCCGAACAAAGTGAGGGGCAGGCCGGAAAATTGATAAGGTCTTAATATGCCAGAGGTATCAGTAATAGTTGTTTCCAAAGATTCATTGAGTTTTTTAAAAAGATGTCTTGAGTCTGTATATAATCAGACCTATTCAAATTTTGAGGTGATAACAGTTGATAACGATTCTTGCGATGGTACAGTAGATTTTATAAAAGAAAATTATCCTACAATTACGCTAATTGCAAATAAAAAAAATCTCGGTTTTTGTATGGCTAACAACCAAGCTATAGAAGTAGCAAAAGGAAAATTTATTTTAACTTTAAATCCAGATGTATATCTTGACAAAAATTATATAAAAAATATAGTTGATGTAATATCCGATTTAAAAAGGGTGGGTATGGCAACAGGAAAACTCTTGAAGTTTGACCTTAAACATATTGATTCCTGCGGGTTGTACCTATCAAAATCAAGAAGGCTTTTTGATATTGGACAAGGAAGGGTTAATGATAATTTTAATTCTCGTAGATATATTTTAGGTCCATGCGCTGCTGCAGCAGTATATAAAAAAGAGATGCTTGATGAGATAAAACATTTTGGAGAATATTTCGATAATGATTTCTTTTTTTTGGTAGAGGATTTTGATATAGCCTGGAGGGCACAACATAAAGGATGGAGGGCAATCTTTATACCAGATGCAATAGGTTACCATTTTAGAAATAGTTCAAACTGCAATAGAGATTATATTCAATATCTCTCTTTTCGGAATAGAATATTTTTACTACTTAAAAATGAAAAGATAAATTCTCTTTTAATGAATCTTCCTTTTATTTTGAGCTACGATGTATTGCGACTCATCTATATTTCTTTCATAAATAGATATACTCTAAAAGTAATATGTGATATATTCAAATCAACGCCAAGAATATTCAAAAAGCGGAAGATTATATTCAATTCTAAGAAAAATAAACAATAGATTTATCCCTTATTTTAAAAAATTAAGAGATGCTTGTATCTCTTTTTATCCTTATGAGAGAAAATAAAAAATGGTGGTTTTTACCTCTCCTCATTATTCTTGTTATGTTAAGTTTTTTTATTTGCCTGATCTCTAACCAACTCATTATACCCGCCATATATTCTTTATTTTGAAAAATCAGATGTTTTTTAAAAGAGTATTGGTTCCCTTTGGTAGTCTGCCCCTTTTTATTATTTTGTCCGAGGTTTTAGCAAGCTTGTTATTTAATCAAGGATACTTTATAATAAAAAAAGGGATTTTCGTCTAAGGTTATCGTCCCCAAAAAAGATATATAGAATATTGACCAAAAGATAGAGTTAGGCAAGGGAAATGTTTTTGATGATATGGAAGGATTTAGAAAAATAGACAGAAGGAAAAGAGAAAAAATATCTGCCTCACATCTTTTATATGAATTTAAAACAGATTCTATTTTATTATAGATAATATCCTTCAATGTCAAAAATTCATTATTCTAAGGAAAGATGGGCCAGAAACTCGTATCTATTATAATACCAAATTACAATAAGAAAACTTATTTAAAAAAGTGTCTTATCTCAGTTTTTAAACAATCCTATTTAAACATCGAGGTTATTGTTGTAGATAATAATTCATCAGATGGTTCATATGAATTTCTTAGGGAATATAACAATATAAAAATTATAAGGAATTCCAAGAATGAATTATTTGCCAAAAGCCTAAATAAGGGTATAAAAGTCTCTAAGGGAGAATATATACTGTGCCTAAACAATGATGTTATACTTAAAGAGGATTTTTTAGAAATGCTGATGAACAATGTTGACAATAGCAATGAGAAGATAGGGATATTTACCGGAAGAATCCTTTCCTATGATGGAAAGTTTATTGATTCCTGTGGACAGGTTCTATCCAAGTCAAGAAGACCGATAGAGCGTGGATATAGGAAAGAAAATTTTAATTTATATTCTAAAAAAGAAATAATATTCGGTGCCTGCGGAGCAGCCTGTCTTTTAAAAACAAATATGTTGGATGAGATTAGCATATACGGAGAATATTTCGATGAAGATTTTGGGATGTTTTTTGAAGATTTAGATTTAAATTGGAGGGCTAACAGTTTTGGATGGAAGGCACTTTACATACCTAATGCTATATGCTTCCATAGGAGGGGGACAACCACAATGCACCAAGTAAAAATCCCTTTCTTAAAAAATTTAATTTTACCAAATATTCCACCCGAACTGCAGGTCTATTTTATAAGAAATAGGTATCTTGTTTTAATTAAGAATGAGTTGTTGAAAAATGTTCTGGCTGACCTCCCATTTATAATCTTATATGAAATGAAAATTTGGTTATACGCCTCTTTTTTTAGACCTAAGCTGTTTCATTCAGTACTTACCTATTGGAGCTACTTTAAAAGGGCTTTTGTGAAAAGAAGGGTTATAAAAAATAAGGTGCAATCTAAAAAAATCTTTACATAAAAATTTTTCTATGCTATTGTAAAAAACATTTAGGAAAGCTTATTATGTTAAAAAGAGGACACCTTTTTTTAATAATTAGAATAGCTGTTAGCATAAGTGCCATTTGTATATTATTATTTGTAATGAGAGAAGAGATGGGGAAAATATTCAGCCTTATTGTAAATTTAAAAAAAACTTTTTTTATTGTCTCTTTTATTCTATTTATATTAATTTCTATCTTAGTCTCCCTGAGATTTAAACTTCTTCTAAAGGTTCAGGATATCTCACTCTCTCTTATTGAGGTTACAAGATTAACTTTTATAGGCTATTTTTTTAACAATTTCTTTCCTTCGTCTATTGGAGGTGATCTGGCAAAGGGTTATTACGCGTCCAAATCTACAAATAAAAAATTATCTTCCTTTACCACTGTTTTTGTAGACAGGCTTATCGGGATTACTTCTTTAGTTTTTTTTATGTTTACCGCTATCGTCTTTATCAAAGATGCAAGAGATGATAGGATAGCCTTGTCTTTAGCTGGCGTCGTTATATTTTTAGTCTCATTTATGATGGTTTTTCTTTTTAATAGAGATTTTGCCAGAAGATTCTCATTTATTTTGAAATTTCTAGGCCCGTTTAAGTTAAATGAAAAATTAAAAAAGATATATGAATCAATAAATAGTTATAAGAATTATAGAAGAATTCTTTTAAAAGCATTTCTTGTTTCTTTTTTGATTCAGATTTTAATAGTCTTAATATTTCTTATGTTAGGTAAGTCCATTGATAAGAATCTTCAAATAGGTTTTAAGGATTTGTTTTGGGTTGTACCCTTGTCCGCAGTTATTAGTATGTTACCATCTATAAACGGAATTGGGGTAAGGGAAGGGGCATTTGTCTACTTTTTACGTAGGATAATTAGCCCAGAAGTTGCTTTTTCTATCTCGCTTCTTTATCTGGGCTTAACAATAATAATAAGCCTTATCGGTGGAGTTATATATATCTCTATGAAAAATCATAAGACAATAATATGAAAACCAAAAGGGGGTTAAGATGATAGATAAGGAATTGCTTGATATACTTGCCTGCCCAGTTTGCAAGGTCTCAGTGGAGTTAAAAGAAGGATGGATAGTGTGCACAAAATGCAAAAGAAAATACCCGATCAAAGACGATATTCCTGTGATGCTTATTGAAGAGGCAAGGATGGATTAATAATTTACCCTGCCAGAGAAAACCACCAACGAGATCGTAACAGGGCCTTTACAAAATTAACAATGCTTTAAGATCCTATCAAATGTTAGTATTAGAAAACACAGTTCTCTAACAGGTAAACCCCGCACCCCATCCTAAAGGATGAGGTTTTGGAGAAAATTCATCGGCTACAGCCTTCATCCCCCTGCTTTCTTGCGAAAGCAAGAAGGAGGGGCTTTACGAGATACGGGGTAAATCAGTTAAACCTCTTACATCAAGTTGTAACAAGGAGGCTTTCATGAAAAGAATTCTTGTAATACATGGTCCGAATCTAAATCTACTTGGAGAAAGAGAACCAAATATATATGGCTTTGATTCTATAGAAGAGATAAACAAAACCTTAGAAAAAATTGCAAAAAAAAATAGATTTAGTCTAAAGATTATTCAGTCAAACCATGAGGGTGAAATAGTAGAAGTTATTGGAAGGGCAAAGGAAAAGTTTAATGCAATTATAATAAATCCCGCCGCCTATACCCATACTAGTATAGCAATAAGGGATGCTATTTCTGCTGTTGGTATACCAACAATTGAAGTTCATCTCTCAAACATCTACGGCAGGGAAGAGTTTAGACAGAAATCTTTAATTGCCCCCGTTTCAAAAGGCCAGATATGCGGATTTGGCAAAAATAGCTATGTCTTGGCTCTCTTGGGAATTATAGAGCTTCTAAAAAATGAATGATAGGATTGACCTAATCCTTAAAGAATTGATAAAGGAAAATCTTGATGGAGTTTTAATAACAAAGGAGCAAAATGTTTTTTATTTAAGTGGTTTTAAGGGCTCTGAGTCCAGATTGTTTTTAACCCATAAAGATAAATTTTTTTTGACCGATTTTAGGTATATCCTTCAGGCAAAAAAGGAGCTTAACGGTTTTAAAATAATTCAGACAAAAGGTACTTTCTCTAGGGATATATCTGACTTATGCAATGAGTTGAGAATAAAAAGATTGGGTTTTGAGGCAGGAAACCTGCCATACAGAGAATATATAATGTTAAGAAGGTTTATAAAGAAACCTAGGCTTATCCCTACTGTTAATCTCGTGGAGAATTTTAGAAAGATAAAAACAGCGAAGGAGATTGGTATTATAAAGAGAACCGTTAGGATCGCAATTACTTGTCTAGATTTTATAAAAAGAAATCTATGTCCCGGAATTAGCGAAAAAGATTTTGCTGCAAAGATTGATTATTTTATAAAAACCAATGGTGGAGACGACTGTGCATTTAAAACGATTGTAGCTTCTAGTAGCAATTCAGTTATACCACATTCTATTGTAACAAAAAGAGTTATGAAAAAGAAAGATTTGGTTCTGATAGATTTTGGAGTTAAATTTTCAGGATATAATTCTGATTTGACACGTGTTTTTTCATTGGGTAAAATAAACTTTTATTATAAAAAATTTTATTCTATTATCACAAAGGCGCAAGAGATTGCTATTGATCAGATTAGGCCGGGTGTAAGGATTTCTGATATAGAATTAAGGGTGCGCAATTTTTTAAAAGGCGAGGGATTAGAAAAATTTTTTGGACATTCTCTGGGACATGGCATTGGCATAGAAGTCCATGAGGCGCCAAAGATTTCAAAAGACAATAAAGATTGCCTCGAGGAAAACATGGTTTTTACAATAGAGCCCGGTATATATATTCCAAATTTAGCAGGCTTTAGGAAAGAAGATATGGTAGTTGTTACAAAAACAGGATGTGAGGTGTTGACAGATGATTTCAACAGATGAGTTTAAAAATGGAATGACGATCAAGTTGGATAACGAACTTTATACTATTATTGAATTCCAGCATGTAAAACCAGGGAAAGGAGGAGCGTTCGTAAGGACCAAGCTAAAGAATTTTAAACAAAAGACGGTGATAGAAAGAACCTTTAGAGCAGGAGAAAAAATAGAGGAGGCGTTTATAGAAGAAAGAATCCTTCAATTTTTGTATAAATCAGGCACCACCTACCACTTTATGGACCATGAAACCTACGAAGAGATTGTTTTGGATGAAAGAGATTTAGGAGAATCCATTAAATTTTTAAAAGACAATTTAGAGGTTTCCGGTCGATTCTATGAAGGAAGATTACTTGAGGTAAATGTACCCATATTTGTTATGTTAAAAGTTGAATATACTGAACCGGGTTTAAAGGGTGACTCAGCAAAGAGTAATTCAAAAAGTGCTGTCCTTGAAACAGGGGCAACAATTCTTGTTCCACTTTTTATAAAGAGCGGAGATATGATAAAAGTAGATACAAGGACCGGCGAGTATGTTTCGAGATGTTAATTTTTGTATCAAGGGGGATATAAGATGAATATAAAAGAGATTAAAGATATGATAAACCTTATGAATGAAAATAACCTAACCGAACTGGAGTTGGAAAAGGACGGTTTTAAAATAAGATTAAAGAAAGAGAGTAAAATTGCTGCCTCAGATAAAGAAATATTGATTGAGCAGTCTGGTCAAGTTCAGGAGACCAAGAAGTATCTTAGAGAAGAAACAGAGATTTCAAAGTTAATTGAGATAAAGGCGCCTATGGTAGGAACGTTTTATAGTACACCCTCTCCAGAATCACCCCCATATGTTAAGAAAGGGGATATTATTGAGATTGGCCAGGTAATATGCATCATAGAAGCTATGAAACTTATGAATGAAATTAAATCAGAATTAAAGGGCAGGATAAAAGATATTCTGGTTGAAAATGGCGATCCTGTTGAGTTTGGACAAACTTTATTTTTAATTGAGCCAATTTAAGATGTTTTCAAAGATTCTTATAGCAAATCGAGGCGAGATAGCGGTACGCATAATAAGGGCATGCAAAGAACTTGGCATAAGGACTGTTGCGATATATTCAGAGGTAGATAGGGATTCACTCCATGTGAAGTATGCAGATGAGGCAATATGTATTGGCTCCTCTGCTTCAAGCAACAGCTATCTTAAAATTTCTAACATAATCAGCGCAGCTGAAATAACAGATGTGGATGCAATCCATCCGGGGTATGGTTTTCTGGCAGAGAATGCCCATTTCGCTGAGGTATGCGAGGAATGTAATATTAAGTTTATTGGACCCACCTCACAAAATGTAAGGCTTTTAGGTGACAAGATGGCTGCCAAAGAAACAATGAGAAAGGCAGGACTTCCTTTAATTCCTGGAAGCCTTAATGTGATAAAGAATAAGGAAGAGACCCTAAAAACAGCCCAGAGGATAAAATACCCTGTTATAATAAAGGCTGCAGCCGGTGGAGGCGGTAGAGGAATGAGAATAGCCCATAATGATATAAGTCTTCAGGGGGCTCTTATTGCTGCACAGGCTGAGGCAGAAGCGGCGTTTGGCAATCCTAATGTTTATATTGAAAAGTGTATTGAAAACCCTCGCCACATAGAATTTCAAATCCTTGCTGATAGGTATGGTCATATAGTACACCTTGGTGAAAGAGATTGTTCTATACAGAGGAAACATCAAAAGCTTGTTGAAGAGTCGCCCTCCTGTGGAATCGACCAGAAATTAAGGAAAAAGATAGGGGATATGGCGATAAGGGCAGCAAAGGCAGCTAATTATGTTAATGCGGGGACAGTGGAATTTCTTTTGGACAGGAATAATAATTTTTACTTTATGGAGATGAATACGAGGATACAGGTTGAACATCCCGTTACAGAGATGGTCACTGGAATAGATATGATAAAAGAGCAGATAAGGATAGCGAGTGGTGAAAGGCTAAGCTTTAATCAAGATAATATAAAAATAACAGGTCATGCAATTGAATGTAGGATTAATGCAGAAGACCCAAGCAATGGTTTTATGCCATCCCCAGGCAAGATAGAGATGTTGCACCTCCCAGGAGGCCATGGAGTGAGGATTGATACCCATATTTACGCAGGATATATCATCCCTTCTTTTTACGATTCTCTGATAGCTAAACTTATAACCTATGGGAATACAAGATATGAAGCCATAAAAACGATGCAAAGGGTGTTGGATGAATTGATTATCGAACCTATCAAAACAACGATATCCTTACATAAAAGAATAGTAAATGATCCATTATTTCTAAGGGGGCAGATAGGTACCAATTTTATTCAATCCTTTGTTGAGGAAGGAGCCAAATGATAGAAAAAGACAAAAAGACAGATTTGGGTATTATAAAAATCCACAATAATGTAATTGCCCAAATTGCTACGATAGCCTCAAAAGAGGTTGAGGGTGTTATAGATATGGAGAGGGGTTTTGTTTCAAATTTTTTTGGGTCCATTTTGGGTGGAGCAGTCTTTAATAAAAGCGTTAGGGTTGAGGTGTATGAGAATGATATAAGGGTAAGTATATCTGTAATAGTGGAATATGGTTCTAATATTCCCCTTATCGCAACCAAGGTCCAAGAAAACGTCAAAACCTCTTTAGAACGGATGGCGGGTTTAAGTCCAATAGAAATAAACGTTAATGTAAAAGAAGTAAAATCAGTTAAAAAATAATTAAGGGAGGAAAAAACTATGTCAATATTTAGTGGCATTGTGTTGGCGTTCTATACCTTTGTCTTTATAGTTCTTGGTTCTTTGCTTATTGCCTATGCCTTTCATTTAAAACAGATAATAGATCTAAGTGCTATCTTTGATTATATACGAAGCATACCAAACCTATGGCTTACCTCTGGTGGAGTAGGTTTCCTTATGATTTTTATCAGTCTTTCTGTGACAAGACTTGCACTTATGAAGTTTCAGCGGGAAAGGACAATAGCATTTCTAAATCCTGATGGACAGGTTACCATATCACTCTCTGCTATAGAAGATTTTATAAAGCGGGTATCCGCTCATCTAAGTGAAATCAAAGAACTGCGCTCATATGTAAAAGCCACGAGGAAAGGTATTGATATATCCTGCCGCATCACTCTTTGGGCAGATGTAAATATACCTGATGCTACGGAAAAAATACAGAGTCTTATAAAAACAAAGGTCCAAGAGATGTTAGGACTTGAAGAGCAGATAGTGGTTAAGATTCATGTTACAAAGATAGTTCAAAGAGAACCACAAAAAGAAAAATCCCAAGCGTCGGGTATTCCTTTTAGGTCATATGATATTATGTCTTAGAAATGGGAAGGGGGTATAAATAGATGATAAAAAAGATTGGGATTTTGACCGGAGGCGGTGATTGCCCTGGTTTAAATTCTGTCATAAGGGCGGTAGTGAGAAAATCGTTAGAGTATAATCTTGAGGTAATAGGGATAAAGAACGGCTGGAAAGGTCTTATTGAGAATGATACGATGAAATTAGACCTTCAATCTGTTTCGGGAATACTTCCAAAGGGCGGAACAATCTTAGGAACATCGAGAACAAATCCCTACAAAAAAGAAGAATATTTGAAAAATTTACTTGAAAATTATAAAAGATTGAATCTTGATGTGCTTATCGCTGTTGGCGGAGAAGATACGCTTGGAGTTGCAGATAAACTTTCAAAAGAGGGATTGAAAATAGTAGGGATACCAAAGACAATAGATAATGACCTTTCGTGTACTGATTATACATTTGGATTTGACACAGCAGTAAATACTGCAACCGAAGCCATTGATAGATTACATACAACAGCAGAAAGCCATCATAGAATTATGATTGTTGAAGTAATGGGTAGACATGCGGGATGGATTGCAGTTGAGGCGGGTATTGCGGGTGGAGCAGATATCGTCCTCATACCAGAGATTCCGATTGATATTGAGGAGGTAGTCAGTCTTATTAAAAAAAGACATGATAGAGGGAAAACTTTTAGTATAGTGGTTGTCGCAGAAGGTGCCAAGTTTAGCAATAAAGATTTAATAACACAGGAAGAGAAACTCGATGAGTTTGGTCATGTGAGGCTTGGTGGTATAGGGGATATGCTTGCCAGTATAATAGAGAAAAAGACAGGCTATGAGACACGGGTGACAGTGCTTGGTCATATCCAGAGAGGTGGAACTCCCTCCGCATTTGATAGGGTGCTTGGAACTCGTTTTGGCGTAAGAGCGGTTGAAATGATTATAGCAAATAAATTTGGCCAGATGGTTAGCCTGCAGGGCAACAAGATAATAGAAGTTCCCTTAAGTAACGCGGTAAGTAAACTAAAAACAGTGGACCTAGAGCTATATGGTATTGCGAAGGTATTTTTTGGTTAAATATTATGAGAGAAAAAATTGCAAATATTATAGAAAATAGTTACAAGATAAAAGAAGAACTTATTAAAAAAAAATTAGCTGAGATTATAAGAGCAGCAAAACTCCTGACACGCTGCCTAAAAAGAGGCAACAAAGCTATTCTCTTTGGAAACGGTGGTAGTGCAGCTGATTGCCAGCATATCGCAACCGAGCTTGTATGTAGATTTTACCACGATAGGAGACCTCTTCCTGCTATATCACTAACAACCAATACCTCATTACTGACCGCTATCAGCAACGATTATGCCTTTAGCAAATCTTTTTCAAGACAACTTGAAGCAATTGGGCAAAAAGGAGATGTTGCGGTAGGCATATCAACAAGCGGAAATTCTAAAAATGTAATTGAAGCAATAAAAGTGGCTAAAGCAAAAGGACTTAATACCATTGCCCTTACAGGAAAAGATGGAGGAAGATTAGCTAAGTTGGCACAATTGTCCATAAGGGTTCCCTCTGACGACACTCCCCGCATTCAAGAGGCCCATATATTGATAGGCCACCTTATTTGCCAGTTAATAGAAGAGTCCATTCTGAGGGAGTAAAAGTTACATAGGTATGATAGTTACTCAAAAAAAACTTAAAAATATTGTAGCAACTTTAAGAAGAGAAAATAAGAAGATTGTTTTTACAAATGGCTGTTTTGATATAATCCACCCTGGTCATATCAGGAGCCTTGAGGAGGCAAAGAGGTATGCAGATATATTGATCGTTGGTATAAATAGCGATTCATCCATTAAAAGAATAAAGGATGATTCGAGGCCCATATTTAATCAGAATGAAAGGGCAGAGATACTCTCATCCCTCAGGGTAGTAGATTATGTAGTGATATTTTATGAAAATACACCTCGGGATCTTATAAAAATGATTAGACCAGATTTTCTTGCAAAAGGCGGAGATTGGAGTATTGACAAGATTGTGGGTGGAGAATTTGTAAATTCATATGGTGGAAAGGTTATTAGTCTGCCATATTTAAAAGGCTACTCTACCACCGGAATTTTAAATAGGATAAATAAATAGTGCCTAGTAAGCGCCGGCTCAATTCAACGTGGTTTTTCAGGATAACCGATGCCAATCTAAACCGTTCAAGAGAGGGACTAAGGGTTTGCGAGGATATCTCAAGGTTTATCCTGGAGGATAAATACCTTTCAAGGGAATTCAGGACCTTGCGCCATAGATTAACCAAGATAACCAATCTCTTTGGTTTTCCCAGATTACTTAAGAATAGAAATGTTATGAATGATATTGGCAGGATTTTTCCGCTTGAAAGATACAAAAGAGATTTAGAAGATATTTTCTTTGCTAATATCCAGAGAATAAAGGAATCTGTAAGGGTTCTCGAAGAACTTTCAAGGATATCTGATGTTTCGCTTTCAGGGAAAATCAGATATATTAGATTCAGAGTTTATTATCTTGAGAGACTAGCATATGAGAGAATTCAATCTGTATGCCATCATAGATAGATTGAGTTCCAAATCAAAGGATTTAGTAGAGATTGCCGAGGCACTTTGTAAGGGTGGAGCGGATGTTATTCAACTGAGAGAAAAAACACTTTCAACGAAAGAACTTATTAAGGCGGGTTTAAAGATAAGAAGGATTACAAGAAAATTTGATACGCTTTTAATGGTAAATGACAGAATAGACGTTGCATATGCCATAGGCGCTGATGGTGTTCATCTGGGGCAGGAGGATTTGCCAATAGAATTTGCTAGAAAAATTTTTGATGGCAGAAAGACAATAGGTATCTCAACCCACTCTTTAAGACAAGCACTTTTAGCCCAAAGAAATGGAGCGGATTATATTGGTGTTGGGCCTATATTTGCAACTCCTACAAAACCTGAATATAAACCTGTGGGCTTAAAATTTATCAGAGAAGTAAGGAATTATATAAAAATCCCATTTGTTGCTATTGGAGGTATAGACGAGGAAAATCTTGAAGAGGTTATAAAAGCAGGTGCATCTAGGGTTGCAGTAGTAAGGGTTTTAATGAATACGGAGGATATTTGCAATACCACAAGAACCTTTAAAGAAAAATTGATGTTATTGGTTAAAAAGTATAAAAGATGACACAATTAGAAAGAGCAAGAAAAAAAGAGATTACCAAAGAGATGATTCTGGTTGCTAAGAGCGAGTCCCTTTCGCCAGAATATATTAGGAACCAGATAGCGCAAGGCAAGGCAGTCATACCTTTTAATAAAAACCATAAGCCAAAAAGAGTATGTGGAATAGGTGAGGGCTTAAGGACAAAGGTTAATGCAAATATAGGAACCTCTTTGGGTTCAAAGAGTTTAAAGGCGGAACTAAAAAAATTAAAAATTTGCATAGATTCAGGCGTAGACACAGTAATGGACTTAAGCACAGGGGGTGACTTAAAAAAGATAAGAAAGGCTATAATATCTAAATCAATTCTTCCTGTTGGCAGTGTTCCAATTTATGAAACTGTGATTAATATTGTAAAAAAAAGAAAACATATTTCTAAAATAACGGAAGGGGACATTCTCTTGACGTTTGAATCTCAGGTTAAAGACGGCGTAGACTTCGCTACAATCCATTGCGGATTGACACTAGAGGCGATTACAAGGATGCGTAAGGAGGGTAGGCATATTGATATTGTAAGCAGGGGTGGTGCATTTTTGACGGAGTGGATGCTCCTAAATAAAAGAGAAAACCCTTTTTATACTAACTTTGATAAAATTCTAAAACTTGCTCATCAATACGATGTTACGCTTAGTCTGGGAGACGCAATGCGACCTGGTTCGGTTGCCGACGCAACAGACCGTGCACAGATACATGAGCTTATTACACTTGGAGAGCTAGCAAGGAAGGCTTGGGATTATGGTGTTCAGGTTATGATTGAAGGACCTGGTCATGTTCCTATAAATCAGATTCCTACAAATATAATTCTTCAAAAAAGACTTTGTCATAGTGCACCTTTTTATGTATTAGGTCCTCTTGTAACAGATATAGCGCCAGGTTATGACCATATAACCTCTGCTATTGGCGGAGCAATCGCAGCAAGTTATGGAGCAGATTTTCTCTGCTATGTAACTCCATCCGAGCACTTGAGACTTCCAACATATCAAGATGTGAGAGAGGGAATCTATGCGTCTCGGATTGCGGCTCATTCTGCAGATATAGCTAAGGGTATAAAAGGAGCTTTAAGGCGGGATATCGCTATGTCTTTGGCAAGGAAGAAGCGAGATTGGAAAGCTCAGAGTCGTCTTTGTATTAACCCTGAAAAATTTAAATTGATTAGGAAGAATTCTTCCCCAAAAGATGATTTTTGTTCAATGTGTGGCATATATTGTTCCCTAAAGGTAATGGATAAATTATTAAATTAAGAAATATGATTCTTGCAATTGGCTCAGTTGCGCTTGATACAATAAAAACTCCTTTTGGAAGGACAAACGCTAGTCTTGGTGGCTCTGGTACATACTTTGCAATAAGTGCCAGTTTTTTTACCAGGGTGTCTCTAATCGGAGTTATTGGCACAGATTTTCCAAAGAAATATATAGAGAAGATGAGGCTAAGGAATATAGATTTAACCGGGCTTCAAATTAAAAATGGAAGGACATTCAGATGGAGTGGAGAGTATAGTTTTGACCTGAACAATCCCAAAACACTTCTTACAGAATTAAACGTGTTCTCCTCTTTTAATCCCTGCATCCCTAGTGAATTCAGAAACCACCCTTATTTATTTCTGGGGAATATAGACCCTTCCCTACAACTCAATGTGTTAAAACAGATGAATGAACCAAGGCTAATCGCCTGCGATACAATAAGGTACTGGATAGAGAAAAAGCCCAAGGAATTAAGAAGGGTTGTAAAAAAAGCAGATATTTTTTTTCTGAACGATTCAGAGGCAAGAGAATTTTCAAGAGAGCACAATCTAAAAAAAACTGCCAGATTTATACTTTCATTAGGCCCAAGATATGTAATAATAAAGAAAGGTGAACATGGTGTTTTACTATTCAGCAAAAATTCAACATTTGCTACACCGGCATTTCTACTGGAGGATATCTTTGACCCAACTGGCGCAGGAGACTCTTTTGCAGGAGGATTTATGGGATATATTGCGCAAAAAAAATCTTTTTCCGAAAGTTCTATGAGACAAGCAATTGTATATGGCACCATTATGGCTTCATATTGCGTGGAGGGTCTTGGCGCAAGAGCCCTCCTTAGCCTTAAACAAAACAATATAACAAGGCGCTATAATGAATTTAAGAGATTTACGCAATATTAAATGCGGGTGTAGTTCAGTGGTGGAACGTCAGCTTCCCAAGCTGAATGCCGTGGGTTCGAGTCCCATCACCCGCTCCAAGATAAAGTATGGTTTATTAGGCACCTTATTTTTTTGTTTATTTATTTCGGGTTGTGCGCCCAGCGATTATATAATTAAGAAAACCCCGGCCACTATAAAAGGATTTTATCACAGGGTTAAGCAGGATGAGACTCTCTGGAAAATTTCAAAGATTTATAATATAGAATTGGAAAAGATACTTAGTGCTAATGGCTTAAGCGATAAGACCATCATAGAACCAGGCCAGATGATATTTATACCGAGATTAGATATGGCAAACGGACCGACTAAAGAAACAGAACCAATTATGCCTAAGGATGATTTTATATGGCCTGTAAGAGGGAAGGTGATATTGTTTTATGGGATGAGGAATATGGGGATAGCAAATAAAGGTATAGATATTCAGGTAATGGAGGGGGATTCTGTCTTGGCTTCAAGAGCAGGTAGGGTTATTTTTACCACCACTCACAATAGAAACTTTAAGGACACTTACAATAATAAGTTATTATTTAGGCTTTTTAAATATTTTGGCCATATAGTTATAATAAACCATGAGGATGGTTTTTTAACCCTCTATTCTAATAATTCTGAAATCTTGGTAAAGGAAGGAGATGTTGTTAAACAGGGTGACCTTATTGCAAAATTGAATAGTTCTAAAAATGAATCAAAGGGGTGTTTGCATTTTGAAATAAGAAAGGGTGATAAACCCCAGAACCCATTTTATTTCTTGCCATAGGAATTAACTCAATGCCGATATACGAATTTGAATGCGAAAGGTGCAATATAATTTTTGATAAACTAATAAAAAGTTCTACTTCAAATGAAACGATCATATGCCCAAGGTGTGGGAGACCTGATATTTCAAGAAGATTTTCCATTTTTGGATTTATAAGTCAGAGAGGGCGGGATACCTCCCGCACCTCTTCTAAAAATTGCTCCAGCTGTTCTTCAAGTTCCTGCTCAACATGTAGGTAAGAATATGAGTTTCACAGACCCAGTATTAGGTGAAGATTTTTTTGACAGGGTAGAGATTATATCAAAACTTAAGAAGAAAATAGATTCTCTAAACTATGGGTTTAGACAGAATATTGCATTACTTGGACAGCTATTGTCAGGAAAGACGTCAATTTTGAAGCATTTTTTAACCAATTTTGAAGATAACAGATTTTTATTTTTTTATCTTGAAGTAAAAGGGAATTCCTTCACTGAGTTTATTACAAGATTCTTGAGTTCTTTTCTATCCAGCCTTTTATCTAAGGAAGATGAATTCAATAAAATATATCTAATGGATAATCAGACTCTGCTTAATAAATTTAAGTCTTATCTTCCAAGAACTTCTTGTATTGTTAACGAATTATTTGGTTCTTTAGAAATATCAAATTTTGATAAGGCTTATGGAAAGCTGTTTGATATATTAGAAACTGCAAAATCGGAACTCAATAAGCCCCTTGTGGTAATACTTGAGGAGTTTCAGAGGCTTTCCGATTTTCCAATTAAATCTCCCTTTGAAATATTTGGAAAAAAGCTGTCATTGCAAAAAGATATAATGTACATAATCTCCAGCTCTTTTGTAAAAGAGGCAAAGAAGATAATAAGCGAAGAACTCTCGCTTTTATTTTGTAATTTTGAAATAATAGAAGTACTACCCTTTGATTATTTAACAAGTAAGAATTTTATTGATAAGAGGTGTAAAGAGATAAATCTAGAGGCTTGTTATAGAAATTTTGTAATAAGCATAACGGACGGAAGACCTTTTTATCTTAACACGATATGTTCTAAACTTATGGAATTGTCGTATATTTATGGATCTTCTATATCCCAACGTGATTTAATAATCAAAACCTTAGAAGAGTTGGTTTTTAAATCAAATGGTGTATTAAACCAATATCTTTCAAATATGTTTTCTAATTTAGAAAGCGAAAAAAAATTTAATCTTTGTTTTCAGATTTTGCTACATCTTTCTAATGACAGCAAGGCAACTAATTTATCAACCCTAATGAAAAAGAATGAGGTTGAATTAAGTAAATTATTAAAGGTGCTTGTTCAAAAGGACTTTTTGTCAAAATTTGGAATTTTCTATAGATTTAATCACAGATTATTGAAATTATGGATTAACTCAGTATATGTTGTTAAAGAATCGCCCTATAAGAATTTTTATGTTGATGGCAAAGATTTTTTTAGTTTTAGAAACCTTAAAATTTTAGAAAGTTTCATACACGAGAACGAAAAGAATACTTTGGATAGAGTGGTAGAATTATTTAAATCTTTTAACGGCGAAATGATAGAACTTTCTAGTCAAAGGTTTATACTCCCCCATTTTGACATTATTTACTCAAGCAGTATGGATGAAAAGGGATATAAAATTATTGGAAATTCCAAAAACAAGGGTTGGTTATTTTTTATATCCGATGATGAACTGCCTGAGGAAAAACTCACCCAGTGGGTTTTTAAAGAAAAGGGAACGTTTAAGGATTTCAAGAAAAGAGTATTAATAACGCTGCATGAACCCGAGGTCGCAACCAAGCTACTTGCAAAACAAGAGAAAATATTAACATGGAGTATTTTTGATCTTAATATTTTATTTGAACTATATGGAAAACCACAGTTAATAAAAATATGATAAGAATCTTAGTGCTTGCAGATACACACATACCTGTTGCCGCTAGAGATATACCATCTCAGATTTATAGAGAGATTGATAAGGTTGATTTAATTTTACATGCGGGTGATATTGTAGAGGAGGTTTTTCTTAAAAAACTTTCCTCCCTGAAAGAAGTAAAAACAGTAAGAGGGAATATGGACTCAATAATCTTACAAAAAACCTTATCTGAAAAAAGTATAATAAATATCGGAAAATTTAAAATTGGTCTTGTACATGGCTCTGGCTCATCCGCTAATATTTTAGACCGCATAAGGAATGGACTTGAAGGGACAGATGTCATTGTGTTCGGGCATACCCATAACTCTTTAAACCTTGTTAAGGAGGATGTGCTTTTTTTTAATCCTGGCAGCCCGACAGACAGGGTTTTTGCAATATTTAACTCATATGGTATATTAGAGATAGATGAAGAAATAAAGGGTGAGATTATAAGACTTTAATTCTTTATAAGTTATGGATAAACTTTGGGCACCTTGGAGAAAAGAATATATACAAGGACTAAAAAAACAAAGAGTATGTATTTTTTGTAAAAAAGATTCTAATAGAGATAAAGCAGATTTTGTTATAAAAAGAAATGAATATTGCTTTTCCATGCTAAACATTTACCCTTATAACAATGGGCATATCTTAATAGCCCCTTACAGACATATTGCAGATTTTAATCTGCTTAATAAATCTGAGGCGCTGGATATTATGGAACTTATCAAAGAGACGGTATCGGTTTTAAAGAAAGTTCTCAAACCTTCTGGATTTAACATAGGACTAAATTTGGGCAGAATAAGCGGAGCTGGTTTTGAAAGGCATCTACACTTTCATATTGTTCCAAGATGGAATGGTGATACTAATTTTATGCCTGTTATATCTTCTACCAAGGTTATCTCCGAATCTTTAAACGAACTTTACAGAAGACTAAGGGAAGAATATGATAAAAAGGGAAGAACTTGAGTTAAGGGAAGAGGAGCTATTGGCTCCCTATGCAACGAAGAGTAAGTTTTCTAAGGGCAGGGTTTATAAGGAGCCTGAGCATGAATTCAGAATGGTTTATCAAAGAGATAAGGACAGGATTGTCCACTCAACTGCCTTTAGACGGCTTGAGTACAAAACTCAAGTATTTGTTAATCATGAGGGTGATTACTACAGAACAAGATTAACCCATACTCTTGAGGTAGTGCACAT
>Ga0194125_10005415_pt1 | contig 19378 bp, 15 predicted proteins | sample TA2KigC250mmetaG_FD_148626 | JGI IMG/M metagenome (GOLD analysis project Ga0194125, IMG submission 148626) | Freshwater microbial communities from Lake Tanganyika, Tanzania - TA2015034 Kigoma Deep Cast 250m | ecosystem: Environmental > Aquatic > Freshwater > Lake | place: Tanzania: Lake...
GGCCAGTGCAGCTCCCATGCCTTGGTCAGGGATCAGCGGCACGCCGCACAGTGCCCACTCGCCGACCGAGACCCGACACATATGGGGCGCTGGAACATGATTGCAGAGTCATATGACTCTGCAATTATCTGCCCACAGGTCCCCGCTGGCGAGCAGGGCGACGTTGGCGCAGCGATCGGGGGAGTCACCAAGGCGCCATGCTCGCCAGCGAAGGCGCGCTTGACTCAGCCACAGATCGGGGTTAAATAGTGATGTGGTAGAGAGTGCGTGTTCGTGGTGCGGCCCTCAGGCCGCGGCTTCCGGCCCCCGTTCACGGGGGATTGAGCAGGAGGACGCGATGGTTCGCTGCGGACGAAGTGTGGGTGCTGGCCTGTTGTGCGTCGCGGTGCTGGCGGGGTGCGGCGGCTCGCAGGAGGCCGGGCCGCCACGCCTGGCCGGGAGCTATCGGCTCCCCGAACAGAGCGAGCGGTTCGCCATCGGCGCGCGCGGACGCGTCTACTACACGACCTCGTCGCGCGGGATGGGGCCGATGGGGCCGATGGGCGGCGGGCCGAGCAATGAGCTCCACGTGGCCGAGACCAGCGGCACGCCAGGCTACCCGCTGAAGCTGGAGATGGGCGCCGAGGTCAAGGCGGTTGTGGCCGACGGCTCGGGCGCCCTCTACCTGGGCGTCCGCGAGGGCGGCAAGGACCAGGTGTGGGTGTTCGAGGAGACCTGGGGCGAGAAGGCGCAACCGAAGGACAAACACACGCCCGAGCTGCCCGGCGACCTCAACGCGCTGGTGCTCGGACGCGAGCCGGGCACGCTCCTGGCCCTCTGCGGCGACAAGTTCGTCGTCAAGCTGACCGACGGCGGGAAGACGGCGGCGAAGCCGATCGAGCTGCCGGGCGACAGCAAGCCCGAGGATGCCGCCCTGGACGGCGCGGGCAACATCTACGTCCGCCGCACAAGCGGCCCCATCGTGAAGGTGACGCCCGACGGCGCCCTGGACAAGGCGTGGGCGAAGAGCGAGGCCGCGGCCATTGATTACGTGCGAGGCGTGGCCGCCGACTCGCGCGGGCGGGTCTACGTGGCCGCCTCCGAAGGCGGCGTGTATCTGCGGGCCTTCGACGCCAACGGGGCGCTCCTCTTCAACATCGTGGCCGAGCAGCTCAAGTATGCGCCCGACCGCCTCCTGGTCACGCCGCGCGACATCCTCTACGCGCTCGACGGCCGCGAGGTCTACGAGTTCCGGCCCTAACCCGGCTACTCCCCACAATCGAAGGGGATGATTGGATGGGTGGATGAATGGATGATTCTGGGAGAGGATGAATGGATGTATGGATGAATGGATGGCTGAAGGAGCCCATCGCTCTGACATTCATCCATCCAGCCAATCATCCATCCAGCCAATCATCCATCCAGCTCTTCCCCACCCATCCACCTATCCATTCATCCCCCGCCGGCACCGGGGCAGAGCACGCCGGCATCACGGCTGAAGTTCCTACCACCCGCCGTCAAAGTCCAATAGCCGAATCCGCACGGTGGGCGCGGGGGGGAGGGGGTAGTCGTAGCCGGCCACGGCCAGGGTGTGCCCGGCGGGGGACCAGGTGGGGGCGATGGGGGCGGAGAAGAGCATGGGGCGGCGGAGGGTGAGGCGGCGGCCGGTGTCGAGGTCGGCGACCCGCACCCGCGTGGCGCGCTCGGTCCGCACGGTGCAGGCGGCGAAGCGGCCGCCGCAGGAGAGTGCGATTGAGGCGGCCTCGCCGCGCAGGCCGAGCGGCACGCGGCGGGTCTGGCCCGTGGCAGGGTCGAGCCGGACCACGGCCTGCCCGGCCACGTCGGGCACCGCGTAGGCCAGCGCCGCGCCGTCGGGGGACCAGGCTACCTCGTGCGGCTTGGGGGAGCCGGGGAGCCCGAGGGGCCGGCTCGCGCGCGTGCGCAGGTCCACAAGCTCGTAGCGCACGCCGCGCCTGCCGCCTCCGAAGAGGGCGACCAGGACCCAGCGCATGTCGGGCGAGTAGCGGTCCCAGAGGTCCGTCGCCTCGGTCTCGTAGAACCGCTCGGGCACGGTGGCGCCGTGGGCGAGGGCCCAGAGGGCCAGGGTGTCGGGCCGCTCCCGCTTGCCCTCCTCTTGCTCGGTGAGGAGCAGGGCGCCGTCGCAGGCCCAGCGTGCCGCGCGGAAGCGCGAGAAGTCGAACGCGGACTCCAGGCGGCTGAGCGCGAGGCCGTCGAGCCGCAGGAGGAAGAGGTGCCAGCGGCTCGGCGCCTCGTCGAGGCCGAGGAACACGGCTCGCTGGCCGTCGGGCGAGACGAGTCCCTCCTTTGCGATGCGGAGACGCTGGGGCACGGGGAGGCGCTGGGCGCGGCCCGCCGCGGGGTCCCAGGCCCAGAGCTTCCGCGTGGCGCCCAGGAGCCCGTTGGTGCCGCGGAACAGACAGGTCAGGTAGAGGGCGTGGCGGCCCTGGGGCAGGTAGAGGCGCTCCGCCACGTCGCTGAGCGGAAGCCGCAGCTCGCGCAGGCTCGGCCGCTCGATGAGGAGGTATGCCTCGCCCTCCCTGCCCGGCTCGCCCGTGTGGAGGCCGAGCCGCGAGGCGTCGGGCGACCACGCCAGCGTGTCGCCCGCCAGCCGCAACGGCCCGATGGAGGTGACGGGGACCCGCTCGCGGACGCCGAGGAGCCAGGCCGCAGAGATGGCGGCGGCGAGCGCCCCGGCGTAAGCGGCGCCGACTACTCGTTGTGGGGTGAGCCTCCGCGCTGTGGGCGGGGCCTCCGTGCCCCGCGTCTCTGTAGGCGGGGCGTCCCTGCCCCGCGGGGCACGGAGGCCCCGCCCACAGCCGCGCCTACTGCTGGGCGCCCAGGGAAGGCAGACGGCGAACGTGGCCGCCGCCCAGCCCAGGCACGCCGCCAGGAGGAGCACCATCCAGTCGCTCAGCCCGTGGAGGACCAGCGGCGTGGCGGCCAGGGCCACCGAGAGCGCCAGGAGTGCATAGCCGGCCACCAGCGCCAGCTTGGGGCGCCACTCGCGCCCCACCGGGCCGCCCACCAGGGCGCACGGCACGGCACTCGCGGCCACAAGCCCGCCGGGCACCAGCCCGATCAGCCCCTCGGCAAGAGCGTCCCAGAGCGCGTAGCCGCTCGCGGCCACGCTCGCGGCCAGGCAGGCGAGGAGAGGCAGCCTCTGGTGCCAGGGCACGTGGCCCGGCTCGGCCAGGAGCGCGCGCAGGCGGCGGTTCACCGCCGCGTGGGGCACGCGTGCCACCACCTCGCGCACGAGCCGCTCGTGGTCCCGCCAGTGCCCCGTGAGGCACACGCGGCGCGGCAGGAGGCGTCCGAGCAGCCCACCCCATCCACCCCGCAGCTTGAGCGCCAGCGGCACGTCGGCGTAGAGTCCCCACGGCGCCGCCGCCTCCGCCACGCTCGCCCACGGCACCGTCCGCTTCCGCAGCAGCCCGTGGAGCGTGAGGCCCTCCGCGTCCAGCACCGCCCGCTCCCGCAGCGCGCGCGCGACGCCCACGAGCGCGAACGCCCCCAGCGCCGCGGTGAGCCAGAGGCACGAGCGCACCACCTCCGGCTGCCGCTCGCCCAGCGGCAGCACCCGCGCGTGCCACAGGAGCACGGGGCAGAGCGCCGCCGCGCACGCCGTGGCGGCGGCCACGCGCCCGAACCTGCGCCGAAAGGTGATTGGATCTGACATTTCTCTTGTGCGAGTGGATCAGAAGGGGATGGATGGGTGGATGGGTGGATGGGTGTCGGGCAGTCATCCACTCATGCAACCATCCAATCATCCTTTCTGGATGCGGCCCGCTACTGCGCCCGCCACGCGGCGAGGCCGGCGTCCGCGGCCGCGGCCCCCGCGAGGATGAGCAGGAACACCACCTGCTGGAGAATCGTGGCCGCCATGCCGGGCAGGAGGGCGCGAACGTCGGCATACGACGCCCTCAGGACCCGCAGGATGCGCCACGACAGCGGCGCGACGAGCGCCACGCTGCCCGCCAGGGCCGGCATCCAGCCCAGCAGCACCCCCACGGCCACCGAGGCGTAGGTGGCGGCCAGCAGGAGTCCGTAGGCCGCGATGGCGCGGCGCGGGCCGAGCCGCACAACGAGGGTCCGCTTCCCCGCCGAGGCGTCCGCCCCGACATCCGGGAACTCGTTGATCCAGAGGATCGCGGCGACCAGGAGCCCGGCCGGCAGCCCCACCCAGCTCACGTGCGGGGTCAGGCGCCCGCGCAGCACCCACTCGGTGCCCAGCGCGGGCAGCACGCCGAAGGCCAGCATCGTCGTCAGCTCCCCGAGGCCGCGGTGGACGAGCCTCAGGGGCGGCGCAGTGTAGAACCAGCCAATCGCAATCCCCAGCGCGCCTATGCCCAGCAGCACGTAGCCGCGCGTGGAGAGCCACAGGACGAAGCCGCAGGCCGCCCCCGCCGCAGTGCACGCCGCGGCCGCCGCCACGACCGCTCGCGGGCTCACCACCCCCTCCTGAATCACCCGGCTGCCGCCCGAGAACGGCGTGGAGAAGCGGTTCGCGGCGTCCGCGCCGCTCAGGTGGTCGAAGTAGTCGTTCGCCAGGTTCGCCCCCGCGTGGATGAATGCGATGCCGAGGAGCGCCAGGCCCGCCAGGCCCACGGCCAGCGTGCCATCGGTCCGCCACGCCGCCGCCGCCGTCGCCAGCACCGGCGTCACCGAGGCGGTCAGGAACGGCAGCCGCGCCGTCACTGCCCACTTCTTCGCCCACGGGTCGCCTGGCCTCAGACCGCTCGACCTGGGCGTGAACGCTTCCATCCGCTGCCCTCTTAGCGCGGCCGCCGACCGCACCCCGGGGGGATGATTGGATGGGTGGATGAATGGATGCTTGTCTGACACCCATCCACCCATCCATTCATCCATCCATCCCCCACACATGCACGGGTCACGACGCAACGTTGGCTCTCACCCCGCCCATTGTTGACGGAATCGTAGGCGAAGTCAAGCCCAGTTCGGGTGTGGTGCGGACCGACGACGCGGGGGCACGCGACACCCGAGTCCTCAATGAAGTCGCCTATCCAGTTCCTGTAACAATCTTCTGCACCCCTCAGTGGTCTTGGTGTCGGTTTTGGTGCCGCGGGTCGCGGTATGTAGCGGCAAGCGTCTCGCTTGCCGAGGTGGGGCCGCAGAGCGGCCGGGCCTGCGTTCCCACGCGGAGCGTGGGAACGAGAGGTTTTCAGGGCGTCAGAGCCCTCAACCTCCCGCGGGTTTGGAACCCGCGGGAGGTGTCTGAGGGCGGGGGGCGGCCAAGTATGGGAGAAACGGCCAGGGAAGCGTCCGGATCGCCAAAGCGCCCATAGTGTGTCAAACATCAGGCGCGCAGTTGACACACTATGGGAAGAACGGCCCTGGATGCGTCCGGATCGCCGAAATACCCATAGTGTGGCGGTCATGAGGTTGACACAGTATGCCGGGACCGCCACGGATGCCTCCGGATCGCCAGAACACCCATAGTGTGTCGAACATCAGGGGCGCGGGGTTGACACAGTATGGAGGGCGCGGGGGCGAGGGACGAGGGGCGATGGGGCGGAACGCCGTCGCGTTCCGTCGCCGGCGGAACGGGAAGCCGTTCCGCTCCAGCCCTGTTGCGCCGCGGCCGCGATTGTGGTAGAGGAGAGGCGGAAAGGAGGCACGCTATGGCGAACAGTGCGGAACGGCTCCTGGTGCTCCTCCTGCGGGCGGCTGGGGTGGTGGAGGCCCTGGCCATCTTCCCCGCGGTCATGCCACGGAGCTGGATGGCCCTCATCCATGAGCTCCTCGGCTTCGGGCAGTTCCCCCAGGGGCCGATTGCCGAGTACCTCGCCCGCTCCGTGTCGGCCCTCTACGCGGCGAACGGCGGCCTGATGCTCGTGGTGTCGAGCGACGTGCGGCGCTACGCCGCACTGGTCACCTACGCGGCGGTCGCCCCGATGGCCGTGGGGCTCCTCCTCCTCGTCACCGACCTCTCCGTCGGGATGCCCTGGTGGTGGACCCTCGGCGAGGGGCCGGTCCTGATCGCCTTCGGCGCACTGCTCCTCGCCGTGCAGTGGAAGGCCAGGGAGCAACAGCCGTGCTGAAGGCTCTCATCGAGTCCGCTGGCAAGGCTTACCAGGCGGCGCGGCAGCGCGAGCTCCTCGCCGCCCTCTGGGAGCAGGAGCGCTGGTTCGACACGCCGCGCCAGCGCGCCGCCGCAGAGTTCGCCCGCGACGCCTTCGCCGCGGCTGGGCTAGCCGACGCCCGCCTCGACCCCTACCTGTGCGACGGCCGCACCCGCTACCAGGACTGGACGACTCACGTGGCGTGGGACTGCCCGTCGGCCCGCCTGGCGACCGAGGAGGGCCTCGTGCTGGCTGACCGCGCGGAGTGCCCGTGCGCGGTTGTGGCCTGGAGCGGCCCGCTCGGCTCGGCGAGCGCCCCCGCCATCGGCGAGGTGGTTGACGCCGACGCATTGGCCACCCTCACACCCGAGGCGGTGGAGGGCAAGTTCGTCCTCACGGCGCGCTATCCCCTCGAAGGCAAGCACCGGCTACTCGGCATGAAGCCCCTGGCGCTCGTCAGCGACTTCCTCGGCGAGGGGCCCGGCTACACGCCCGACACGACCAAGTGGTGCAACACCTGGTCCGACGGCCCCTACGGCTGGTACTTCCACGCGGACGACCAGGTGATGCCGGGCTTCGTCCTCTCGCCCGCGAAGGGGCGAGTGCTCCGCGAGCGGTTGGCCGCAGACCCGCGGCTCCGCATCGCCGGCTTCTGCGACGCGCAGCTCTACGATGGCCACGGGCAGAACGTCACCGCCGTCCTGGAGGGCCGCGACCCGTCGCGCGAGGTCTGGCTTTTCGGCCACGCCGCCGAGCAGGGCGCGCACGACAACGCCAGCGGCGTCGCCGCCATCATCGAGGCGATGACCCTACTCGCCGAGCTTATCGCTGCCGGCGCGCTGCCGCGGCCGCGCCACAGCATCCGCGCCATCCTCACCGAGGAGTGCATCGGCATGCTCGCCTTCGCCATGGCCAATGAGGGGCTGAGGCGGCGGGCGTTGGCGGGGCTGAACCTCGATGGCGTGGGCGACGAAGCCACCGCCGCACGGCCCTTCGCCGTCCACTACGGCCCCCTGAGCAATCCCGGCTTCGGCTGGGCCGTCGGCGCGCTCATCGCCCATGCCCTCCAGGAGCAAGCGGGCGACGCCTGGCACGTCCTCACCAAGCGCTTCGTCCCGACGGCCGACGACATGATCGCCGACCCCGCCTGCGGCATCCCGGCCATCTGGCTCGGCAAGACCGGCCCCGCGCGCGGCTACCACTCCAGCGCCGACACGCCTGAGGTGTGCGACCCGGCTTCGCTTCGGCACAGCACCCTCTTCGCCGCGGCGTGGGCCTACGCGATGGCCTCGCTGGACGACGCCCTTGCCGAACGGCGCATTGGCCCGGCGGCGGCGTGGGTGGAGCGCGAAGTGGCTCGGGTGGGCCATGGCGGAGTTCATGAACTCCGCCATGGCCCATCAACACCCGGTCCGCCCGAAGGGGCGCCACGAGACGACGCGGGGCTGCTCGACCGCCGGGCCGCGGCAGGCGTGCTCCGCGACCTCGCGCGCTGGGGCGTGAGCGAAGGGGTCTGGGAGCCGGCGGCGGCAAGGTTCGCCCCGCGCGACGCCGAGCCGCTCCCCGGCCTGCCGTCCGAGGGGCCGGTCTACCGCCGCACGGTCTGGGGCACGTGCACGTGCGAGACGCTGCCGCGCGAGCGGCGGATGGGGCTTTTCCCCTGGTCCCGCTGGCTCACCAGCGGGCTCTACTGGTGCGATGGCCGCCGCCCCCTGGCCGCCGTCGAGCGTCTCGCCCGCGCCGAAACGGGGACCCCGGCCGACACCGGCCTGGCCGAGCCATTTGATCGTTGCGTGGAAGCAGGCACCATGCTCAAGAGAGCGCGCTGAGCCGCTCACCGCCGCATGCGGTAGATGCCGGGCGGCACGTCCCCGAACGAGCCATCGCGGGCGCGGCGCAGGCGCGAGCCGTCGGTCTCCTCCACCAGCAGCTTCACCCCCGCCCACGGCTCGGGGAGGCGAAGGGTCCGCGTGACCTTCTCCCCCTCGGGCGCGGAGACTACCAGTAGGTCGCCGATCACCGACAGGTCGCCGGGCAGGTGGGTGAAGGCGTCGCGGCCGCCCTTGGCCCGCAGCAGGGTGGTGAGGTAGCGGTCCTTCTCCTCGAAGCCCGGCCGCTCCTCGCGGCAGGTGAAGCCCGCGGCGGGGAAGAGGCGCGGCCCCTGGTCAATCACCAATCGCTTCGGCGCCCAGCGGTTGAGCTGAAGGAAGAAGTCGCGCGGGCCAAGCCCATCAATCGCGCGCACGGGGTTCGAGTGGATGGAGAAGACGTTCACCGGCGAGTCGAGCGGCGCCCCCTCGCCGAGCAGAATGGCCTCGGGGTCGCACGCCTTGACGCAGGCGTAGGCCTCTTCGATGAAGCGGTTCATTGTCAGGTTCGTGTCGCCGGGGAACCGCATCCAGGGCCGCGGCGTGTAGTCAGGCGGGCTGGCGAAGCCCATGCAATCGAGGAAGATGCCCTTCGCCCCGCACTCAGCGATGTAGAAGCGGATCCACTTTTTCGTGTACTCGATGTAGCCGGGGTGCCCGAAGTTCGGGTAGCACATCCCCCCGTCAATGTGGCCCCACGAGCGGCACATCCGCCCGTCCACGCCGCGGATGAACCAGTCGTCGTCAATGTCGGTCGCGCCGGGCTGGAGGCCCGAGTGGCTCATCCAGATGAGCACGGGCACCCCCTTGTCGGCGAGGCGGCGGCACATCGCCTTGAACTCCGCCTGCGTGCCGTGATTGGGGTCGGGCTCGTAGCCCAGGGGCGTCGTGCCGCTGCACACGGGGCGGTTGGTCACGAGCGAGTAGCCGATGCCGCTCAGCTCGCCGCTGGCGAGCCGCTTCTCCCAGTAGTCGGCCTGCTGGGTCCAGGTCGGCTGGTTGTTCCACGCCAACCCCTCGCCGAAGACGGTCTTGAAGACCCAGGCCGGCGGCTCCTCGTAGTAGAAGGTCACGTACCAGCCCAGCCAGCGCAGCATCTCCTCGCGGGTCCGGCCGTAGTAGAGCTTGATTTCGGGCATGTGGAGCGAATCGCCGAGGCGCCAGGGCGCGTGGAGCGTGAAATCGTAGCCCACGCCCCGCCCCGCGTCCGCGATGTTCAGGATGTAGCCCACGTTTGGCCGCCGGCACGTGATGGCCAGCCAGTGCTCGGTCCTGGCGTTGTAGAAGAGGCCGCCGTGAATGGCCAGGACGCCTGGATAGAGCCGCCGCCAGACGTTTTGCATGAACGCCTTGCAGCGCTCGGGCGTGTCGTGCTCGTAGCCGCAGTGGCCGAACTCGTCGGTCGGCCCGGTCGAGTGCGACGACGCGAAGATCATCCGCGTGTCATCGCCCCAGAAACGCCAGTTCCAGTTCAGCAGCGAGAAGGTGTCCACGTACAGCGGGGCCTCGACCACCGGGCCGCCTGGGCCGGGGCAGGGACACGTCTGGTCGGCCAGCTCGCGGCGGATGAGGTAGGTGACGCCGAAGCAATTGAACGGCGTGTTGTGGCGTCCGCCCATCGTGCGGGCGAGCACGAGTCCCCAGCCCGAGAGCTGGTCCACGAACCGTTCGCCCTTCAAGTGGACGATCTCCCGCGTCGGGTCGTTGGGGTCGCGGTGTTTGCGGAGCGGCAGGGGCGAGCCATTCACCCACAGCTCCGAGCGCACCGGCTGTCTGGGGTCAAGCAGCTCCTGCTCATATAGCTTCACCGAGCACACCTGCCCGGTTGCCTCGTCGCACGAAACCACAAGCTGCTGTTCGGCCATTCTCTCGACCCCTTGCCCCGACGGGGATGGGAACTCGGCTGCTGCCCAAGCGTCTAATCACCAGGAGAGGACCGGCATCAGTCTAAGGAACCCGTGGCCGAAGTCAAGCACGGGGGCATTGACCCCGCTGTGCAGAGGGGGCCATGAAGGTCAGATTCGAGCTGTGGGTGGCCCTGGGTGTTGTTGTGCTTCTGGCGGCCATCGCATACGTGTCCCGCCGAACGCCCAATCCGGGACTCCCGCTCTACAAGCAGGCCAAGGGTGACCCGTTCTGGACAGTGTGCTCTGACTTCCTGAACCATCGCATCACTGCCGAGGCATTCTGCAAGGAAGCACAGCCGCCGACCCTCGTGGAGGCGATGAAGAGGCCCGGCAAGAAGGTGCCGGCCCCCCTCCCGCTGGCGGGCATCGTTACCTTGCAGGGGCAGACGGACCACTCCGGCACAGAAGTGGCCGTCGTCATGAGCTACGACTACAGGATGCTTGAGTCCGTTATCGCTTCCCCCTTCTGCGTCCGCACCGATCCGCAGGGGTGCTTCGACTTCTCGACGCTGAAGCTGGAGGCCTGGCAGTCGGCCCCGGTGAGCGCCGGCGGCAAGGGGAGCGGCTCAAACACCCGCGACGCCGTCGCTTCGCCGCCGACCGCGCAACTCCACATCCGGCGCAAGGGCTTCGAGTCGCGAGTGGTGTCAGTGAACATCTGGGGGCTTCTCCATGGCGCGCTCCCGCCCAAGGGCGCATCGACATGGCACGTCGGCGCCATCGAGTTGCTGCCGGAAGGGACGGCGCGCGGGTGCTACACTGCCTTTGGCGCCCAGCAGTATCCCACGTGCTACCCTTTCCCGTTCGACATTCGCCGCTGCGAGCCGTGGCACGTCCGCGAGCACCTGGAGGAACACCCTGGCTGTCTCCTGGCCGACGATGCGCTTTACTGCTTTCTGGCGGCCAACTACGGCGCGGCCCGGCCCGGGGTGACAAAGGCAGTCGTGGCCGATGGCTACAAGCTCTTCCGCGAACGCTTCATGGCCGGCAAGGACAACACGGGCCAGTCCCTCTTCTACCAGCCTGGCGTTTCCCTCGATGGCTCGTGGGGGAAGCTGATTGATGAGCTGCAGGGGCAATCCACCGGAAGGTAGTGGGGCTACCATCTGGGTGGGAAATGGCTCAGGAAGTGGCCGAGGAACGACGAGCACTGCCGCAGAGCGATCTCTGTGGGGTGGAGCGCGCTTGCTCGGTGGACGATGGCGTTGCGGAGCTGTCGGACCTCCTGGACGCGAAAGCGGAGCTCATCGGAGACCCTGAGGTAGGTCCCCACGCGTTCGATCAGGTCCTCCGCGCCGATCGTTTGCCAGGTCTTGCGTCTTCGCCGCACGTCACGCCAGTAGAGCCTGAGAGGCGTCTCGAACTCGGCGAAGAGACGCACAAGGTAGGTAGCCTCAAGGTTGTCGTGGCAGGCCCCAACGTCTGCGAGCGTCAGCGATTCCTTCTGGAGCCGCGTCGGGTCCTTGCCCGCCTTGGCCCGAAGGTCTTCCACCGAGAGCGCCGCCACCCGGTGTTCCCTCTCTGCCGCCTGGAGCCGGTCCAACAGTGCCTGGCGGTTCATGAGGCCCTCGTCAGCATCCGGGCCAGTTCGAGGAACGTCGCCTTGCCCCACTTCTTCGGCCAGGGGAACCCCAGGTCGGTTTCCACGACCCACCGCCCGCGCGTGCGGATCAACATGAAGCGGTCCATCGTGGGGAATGCCACCAGGTCCACCCTGCCCTCCGCCCCGGAAATCTCCCTGCCGACCACGGCAACGTCCAACACCCCGCTGTTCGTCCGAATCCGCAGGTCGGAGACAGAATACGTGCCGGCGGACCGCTCAGTGACCAGTTTGGGTTCGAGCCGGGCCGCCAGCCACTCCTTCTCCTTCGCCCACCGCTCGATGTCGGACATGAGCTTGTCAACCACCGCCAGCCACCTCCTGGCCGCGGCGTTCGTGGCTGGTGGGGCGACTGCTGTAACCATATTCCCGCTCCTTGCTTCCGTTGCCGGGGTACTTGTGCAGTGTCCTTAACCGGCTCCATCATACCCCTGCCTCGCGGCGGGTGCAAGCGCGCGACTTTGCGGCAGGGGCCGGCGCCGCGCCGCTCACTTCTTCCGCACGAGCTTCCCCGACATTTCGAACATCACCTTGCCGTCGGGATCCTTGACGGTGAACTGCCACTCGATGTTGTCGGGGCCGAGGTGGCGGGTGGCCCCGGTGTCAACGCCTGTTGCGTTCGCAGCCGGGCAGGGCTATAATCCGCCTGGCCCTATGGAACGTGGTTCGTTGAGCACGCCCAAACGAGTTTGGGCGTGGCACCCGCAACCATGCCCAAGCCAACGGGGGTGCCACGGACAAACTTGTTTGTCCGTGTCTTCCACAATCTTGGCTATGGAAGGAGACCGAGTGGTCTCGCTCTGCCGCCCAGGACGCTCTGTGACGGCTACGCTCCTCGTGGGAGTTTGTGCGGCGTGCGCCGCCGCGGGGCAGGCGCCCGGTGGGAAGGGCGACTGGCCGCAGTGGCGCGGGCCGGAGCGGAACGGCGTCTCGATAGAGACAGGGCTGCTCAAGAGCTGGCCGCCCGGCGGCCCGCCCCTGGCCTGGAAGGCGACGGGGCTGGGCGAGGGCTTCTCGTCAGCCGCCATAGCCGGCGGCAAGGTCTTCTCCCAGGGCCACGTGAAGGGGGAGGAGCGGGTCTTCGCGCTCGACGAGGCGACGGGGAAGCCCGTCTGGTCGCAGGCCATCTCCCCTTCGGGGCGGATTGGGCCTGCGGGCAGCCGCTCGACGCCTACCGTGAGCGGCGGGCGGCTCTTCGTGGAAACGGTCGGGGGCGACGTGGCCTGCCTGGCGGCCGCCGACGGCAAGGAGGCGTGGCGGGCAAGCCTGGTGCGCGACTTCGGCGGAACCGTCCCGCGCTGGGGCTTCTCCGAATCGCCCCTCGTCGATGCCGGCCGCGTGGTGGTGACGCCCGGGGCGAAGGACGCGATGCTCGTGGCCCTCGACGCGGCGAGCGGCAAGCCGCTGTGGAAGGCGGCCCTGCCCCACGCGGACGCCGCGAACTACTCCTCGCCGATCATCGCGGAGGCGGGCGGCAAGCGGCAATACGTCCAATACCTCCAGAAGGGCGTCGCCGCAGTCGAGGCCGCGAGCGGCCAGTTCCTCTGGTTCGCCAAGTTCGGCACGCCTGACCCGGGCTATAGCTGCAACACTCCTCTGGCCGCCGACGGGCTGGTGTTCGTGACCTCGCAGTGGTGGGCGAACGCCCTGAAACCCCCCGAGGCGGGCGCCACGCCCCAGAAGGTCTACGAGACGCGGGACCTGAGGAACGTGCACAGCGGCTACGTGGCCGTCGGCGGCCACTTGTATGGCGCCCAGGTGTTCGCCGGCTGCGCCTGCATCGAGCTCAAGACCGGGCGGCTGGCGTGGCACGACGCCCGGCCGGGCGTGTGCGCCATCGTCGCCGCCGACGGGCGACTCTATCTGCGGAACGACAAAGGCCCCGTCATCCTGGCCGAGGCGGCCCCCGACGGCTACAAGGAGGCCGGCCGCTTCGACCAGCCCGACCGCACCCGCGAGCCCGCCTGGGCACACCCCGCCCTCGCCAACGGCCGGCTCTACATCCGCGACCAGGACACGCTCCTGTGCTACGACGTCCGGCAGCGGCCCGCATCGCAATGAACTGGAGCAAGGCCATGAACGCAATCGTCGCAGGGCTTGCGTGTCTCCTCAGCGCCGCGGCAGCCCCGGCGGCGGAAGCCGAGGCGGCCCGCCCAAAGCGCGTCCTCATCCTCCTCGGCGAGAACTTCGACGAGATCGAGTTCGCCGCCTTCAGCGGCGTCCTGGCCTGGGCCTCGCACACCAGGCGGGCCTCTAACGGCGTCCTCCGCCGCGCGCCCGACGCCGCCGAGGTGAGGGCCATCGAGGTCGTCGTCGCTGGCTTCGACCGCGAGGTGAACAGCATGGGCAGCATGCACGTCCGCCCCGACGTGTTGGTGCGCGACCTCAAGGACGACGAGATTGACCGCTTCGACGCCGTGGCCATTCCCGCCTGCGTGGGCACGGGCCGCGGCCGCCGCACGGACAAGGGGCAGCAAGACCTCTTGAGCGACCGCACGGTGGCCATCGTGCGACGCGTCCACGAGCGCGGCGGCATCATCGCCCTCATGTGCTGGGGCCAGGAACTCCTGCGGAAGGCGAAACTCCTGAAGGACGCCGCCGACTACCCGCTCTACACCGACAGAAAGGACGGGGCTTTCAGGCCGCTCGTCTTCGACAAGGAGACGCGCACGATCACCTCGGGCGGCCCCTGCGTGGCAATCGAGACGGCTTGCCTCCTGCTGCGGCGCCTCGTCAGCGAAGCCGAGTACCGCAGCTTCCGCCAGCACAACCCCTGGCTCTTCGGCATCCGCGACGAGTTCCCCCCGCGGCTGCCCGAGGTGAAGTAGCCCGCGCGGCGCGCCGGAGGCAACCACGGAGACACGGAGAGCACGGAGAAGACGGGCCTCACCACGGAGCACACGGATGGCCGCCGGCAAGAAGACACCCCATCGCCACGCTTCAGGCACGATCGCCCTTTCTGCACCTGTGCGAATCTGTGGCCATCTGTGGATGCTCTCTCCCTCCCCGCTCCGTGTGCTCAGTGTCTCCGTGGTGGGCATCCTCTTCGCGCTGTGCGCTACCGCGGATGGCGAGGGGCAGCCGGCGGCCGCGGAGGCCACGCCCCTCTTCAACGTCGAGGCGGCGGCGCCTCTGCCACCCGAAACCGCCGCGGAAGCCGCGGCACGCCACGCGAAGGTGGCCAAGCGCCGCGCCGGCACCGCCGTCATCTGCCACCGCGGGGCGATGGAGATGGCGACCCAGAACACCCTCTCGGCCTACCGCGCGGCAATGGAGGCGGGCGCGGATGGCCTCGAGATCGACTTCCGCCGCACCCGGGACGGCATCCTCGTGATGTTCCACGACGAAGGCGTGGATGGGCTGCTCGACGCCTTTGGCAGAATCCCCGACTTCTACCACGAGGAGCTGCTCCTGCACCGCCACAACAGCCCCCAGGGCCTCACGGCGCCGGAGGAGCGCGTGCCGACCTTCCGCGCCACCCTCGCGCTCGCTCGCCAGCACGCCGCGCTCCTCCACCTCGACATCAAGGAACCGGGCATTGACGCCGAGGTCCTGCGCGCCCTGCGGGACGCCGACATGCTCGACCACGTCGTCTCGATCAACCACTACAACAGCGAGACCATCCGCCAGGAGGCCCGCATCCGGCCCCTGCCCTACAAGAAGGGGCTGGACGATGGCGATTGCGACCCCGAGCCGGTCCGCGCCGCGCTCGAACTCCCCGGCCAGATGGTCATGCTCGACGACCCACGCCTGACGCTGACAGAGCTTGGCCGCCCCGCGTCGCCGCCGAAGCCGGCCCCGCCGGCCCGCGCAGTGCCCGTGGCCGCCCCACCTGTGGACGAACTGCTCAATGCCTTGTTCGAGCAGCCGAGCGCGACGCTGCCGCCGCGCCTGGCAGCGGCGCGCCTGGTCAACTACTACTGCGTCAAGGCCCCAGGAATCGTGCTGGCGCGCGTCCCGCCTCTGCGCGCCTCGGTGAAAGCGAACATCGCGTGGACGCTTGGCATGGCGGCACGCCACCACCCGGGGACCGTCACCGCGGAGGTGCGCAGCACGCTGCTGCTATTGCTGGACGACGCGGACCCGGCCGTGCGCGCAGAGGCGGCGTGGGCCGTCGGGCGCGCGAAAATCCATCAGGCGGTCCCAAGGCTCGTCGCCATCCTGGACGCAGAGCCCGCCTGCGCGCGCCGCTTCGCAACCACGCCCGCGGACCGGGCTGACGACATCAAGGCCATCAGGCTCCGCGCGGCGGCGGCCTGGGCGCTCGGCCAGATCGGCCAGCCAAAGCCTGAGGCCGTCGCCGCGCTCCGGCGCTGCATCGAGCACCGCGGCCTTCACTTCGACATCGCCTACCACGCGCTCGACGGCGCGATGGCCGCGCGGGCGCTCGGCGAACTCAAGGCAGCCTCCGCAGTGCCCGGGCTGGCCAGAGTCATCCAGCGCGACGACCCGCTCCTCGAGCCCGTCGTCTCGAAGCGCGCCGACGTGCCCTTTCGGCCGACCCATAGAAGCTGGTGGGACTTCCGCCTGAAGATGGAGGCAACGGCAGCGCTCGGCGCAATAGGCACGGCCGAGGCCCGCCGGACATTGGAGGCGTTCCTCGCCCCCCCTGAGGCGAAGGCTCAGGCGGTGTGGCCTTCTCTCCAGCGGGATGCGGCCGAGGCCCTCTGCGGGATGAAGGCGGAGGACTCCCACCGCATCGTCACGGGCCTGCTCGCTCATCCCCAGATGGCCGTTCGCCGCGTCGCCATCCTCGCCTGCCTCCGTTCCCCCACCCCCGCGCGTGCCGCCGCGCTCAAGGCCACGGCGCCCTGGGCCACACCCTGGCTGCCCTGAATGGTTTCTGTCCAGAATACGGCCTGAAGGCCGCACTACGAACTCGGAGCGTGCCGCGCGTTGCACTGCCTGGCAGGCCGGGCTATAATCCCGGCGAGACGAAGCGGAACCAGCCTTGCGAACAGGAGAGGACGCGCATGGATGAGGAACAAGATCGTATCGGCCGAAGGGAATTGCTGAGGCGGGTGGCGCTGGGGGCCGGGGCCGCGGCGCTCGCGCCCGCCGCTCTCGCCCTCGACGCGGCACAGGCGAAGGACTGGCTGGAACGCTGGGAGAAGTACATCCTCAACTCGGCGCGGAGCCGCTACTGCGACAAGGAGACGGGCGAGGAGATCGGCTGGCTCATCAGCCCCTTCCTCAACGGCTTCGCATACGGCTATCTCGCCACCCGCGACACGAAATGGATTGATCTTCTGATTGACTGGGCCGATAGCTGGATCAAGCGGGGGGTGAAGGAGCCCGACGGCTTCGTGGGCTGGCCCAAGGCCGGCACGGGCGGCGCCTTCACGAAGGACTTTCTGACCGACAGCCAGCTCGGCGAGGCGATGGGCCTGCGGCCGCTCGTCCTCATCGCCGACGCAATCCGCAAGGCCCCCGCCCTGAAGGAGAAGTATGGGGCGAAGGCCGATGAGTGGCTCAAGCTCAACGAGGCAACGTTCGAGAAGTGGGACACCCGCGGCGCCTGGCGCGAGGCCAAGCCCTCGACTTCGCTCGGGCCAGGGCCGGGCGGCGTCTGGGTCGTCCCCCCCTTCGGCATTGACCCCGCGACGGGCAAGTGGACCGAGGGCTACGAGAAGCGCAAGACCGACGGCTTCTCGCACCCCGCGAACAAGCAGAACTTCATCGCCTGCTGGCTCATCGCGCTCCACGACGCCACGGGCAAACCAGTCTACAAGGAGCGGGCCGAGAAGTGGTGGCAGCAGATGAAGGCCCGCATGCGCCTGCGCGAGGAGGGCAAGTTCTACGTGTGGAACTACTGGGACCCCGCCGGCCCGTGGGACTACAAGCCCGACGGCTCGACGAAGCACTGGGTGGGCGTCCACCCAAACGGCGGCTACTACGGCATTGACGTGGAGGGCATCGTGGCCGCCTTCGAGCACAAGCTCGTCTTCACGAAGGAAGAGATAGGCCGCCTCATCGCGACGAACCGCGATTTCATGTGGGACAAGGCCGTGCAGGGCGCGAAGTTCCAGCGGATTGACGGCGGCAAGCCCGACAAGCGCTGGGAGAAGTCCCCTGGCGTCCTCTGGCTCGCCCTCACCCCCTACGACGCCACGCTCCGCAAGGTCTTCGAGGCCAACCACAACCCGGCGTCCTGGGGCGGCCTCTCCGCCACCCCCCGCTACCTCGCCCGCCAGGCCGCCGAGCGCGGCGTTAGCAGGTGAGGAAGCAGGCCTCTCAGGTTCCACCTGCGCGGGTGATGAGCACTCAGTTGTACTCGTCTATGAGCTTCGGCAGGGTTGAGCGCGGTCGTCCGACATAGGCTGGAATGTCGCTGGCTTGGATGCCGAGCGTGCTGGCCTCTTGGATCAGGAGTCTAACAGAGCTCCGAACGGACAGGAGGTATTCGTAACAGGAGTTCCGAGAGCCATCGTAGCCGCCTTTTTCCCGGATTGCGTTGTCCCACGGGGGGAGGGAGTCTGGCCGCAGCGCGAAGAGCACCTTTGCCGCTCCTGTCGGGCATGTCCAGCAGATAAGCGGCGTCGCGCTCGTCAGCCGGCATAGAGGACCTCTGCACTCTTGAGGATCGCGTGACGGCGGAAAGGGTTGCGGAGGCAGGCCTTCTCAACCAGGTCCACTTTGCGGCCGAAGATGGCCTGGAGCTCGTCGAGCATCTCCACGCGGTTGTCGAACGTGATCCCTGCCCCCGGCGCGAAAGTCACGAGAACGTCCACGTCGCTGTTCGAGCCGAAGTCCTCGCGCAGCACGGAGCCGAAGAGGGCGAACTCGGTGATCCCCCATTTTCGGCAGAACGCTGTGATCCTGTCCAGGGGCACTTCCACTCTTGGTACTGCCATCGGGTTCCTCGCCTCCATGATGAGCGCTGCCTCGCACCCTCCAAGAGTATTATACCTGCCCCGACACGGACTGCAACCTTCGGGCGAGGTTGCCCGTTGTGGCCATCCCTGCTATGATCCCCGGCGCGCGATGGCTTCGATCCCTCACGACGACGACGGAGGGCCATGCCCAATGCCCCGACTTATGCCGGCGTTCGCTCCGCTTCTTGTCAGTCTCGCAGCCCAGGGAGCCACGCCCATGCAGCGCAGGACCGAGGTCTCGATTCGCGGCGATGCCTTCCTCATCAATGGCCGCCCGACCTACGAAGGCCGAACCTGGCAGGGGAAGAAGATCGAGGGGCTGCTGCTCAACTCTCGCATGGTCCAGGGCATCTTTGACGATATGAACCCCGAAACGGTGTCGAAGTGGGCCTATCCCGACACGGGGAAGTGGGACGCGGAGCGGAACACACGGGAGTTCGTGGCGGCGATGCCCGAGTGGCGGCGGCACGGGCTGCTGGCCTTCACGATCAACCTCCAGGGCGGCAGCCCCCAGGGCTACTCGCGCGAGCAGCCGTGGCACAACTCGGCGATCACTGAAACGGGCGACCTTCGCCCCGACTACATGGCTCGCCTGGCGCGCATCCTCGACAAGGCCGACGAGCTGGGCATGGTCGCCATCCTCGGCGTCTTCTACTTCGGGCAGGACGAGCGTCTGAAGGACGAGGCCGCGGTGAAGCGCGCCCTCGACAACGCCCTGGCCTGGGTGCTCGACCGCGGCTACCGCAACATCCTTCTCGAGGTCAACAACGAGTGCGACGTGGCCCGCTACGAGCACGAAATCCTGCGGCCAGGCCGCGTCCACGAGCTGATCGAGCGAGCGAAGGCCATCACGCGGGACGGCCGCCGCCTCCTCGTCGGCACAAGCTATGGCGGCGGGAGCATCCCGCGCGAGAACGTCGTCCGCGCCTCCGACTTCCTCCTCATTCATGGCAACGGCGTGGGCGACCCCGCCCGCATCGCCGACATGGTCCGCCGCACCCGCAAGGTGCCCGGCTACCGCCCCATGCCCATCGTCTTCAACGAGGAC
>Ga0194125_10005418_pt1 | contig 19374 bp, 17 predicted proteins | sample TA2KigC250mmetaG_FD_148626 | JGI IMG/M metagenome (GOLD analysis project Ga0194125, IMG submission 148626) | Freshwater microbial communities from Lake Tanganyika, Tanzania - TA2015034 Kigoma Deep Cast 250m | ecosystem: Environmental > Aquatic > Freshwater > Lake | place: Tanzania: Lake...
AAGCTGAATGTTCTCTTGTTCCTCATAGCAGGGTCCTTTCTCCTTTCAATTATACTCCGACCCTGCCAGACTCTCCTAATACTCCTAACCTGAAGTGTCCAGCTTCAGGGGTTCACTCCACCCTCTACTAATGACCTTAGTCAGGTTAGCAGGTCAGCTCAGGTTACTCAAGTAGTAATAAGCACTTTAGACTACTAGCGTCATACAGTCAAGCGCTATCTATTCGGTAGCTTTGTTTACATTTATTTCTCCGTTTCCAAGCGGGATAGTAATTTGGCTAGTTTTTGAGGTTTCACCTTATGACTATTTTTTAGACGCAGTAAGGTTGAACAAAACCGAGTTATGTTACTTGCTAAAAATCTTCCAAATAATGGGAATCGCGATTATGCAAGCAACAACCATAAAAATCCACCATGTCCACGTAGGCAGCCAATTTGCCAAAAGTATGCCTATGCTCACCCCGCCCAGAACCTTGGCTGTTACGTATAAGAAGAAGTAACGATTGGGCAAACTTTTCAGCTTCTCTACCCTGTCACCATAGTAACCCACTTTTCTCACCTCCATAAGTGTGACGCAATTTGCCTATAGTATAGCGCATATATCAATTCTTAACCCACTGTCATTATACCGATTCGTAAAAATAGGACCAGTTGCACTTTAGTCAGAATTGTTCAGGCCGACCACATAAACTGCTATAGTGTTTAGAGCTTCAAATAAAGTGTCCTTAGGAAAAGGCATCTCGTATTGAAAGAAAATAGGCGAAGTTCTATACTGAGATAGGAGAGGGGGTTAATTAAGATGAATACACTTATAGCTGTTTTGATATTAGCTATTTTGGGCGTCGCCATGAATTTCCTTGGTGTATTTATTCTAAATCTTGCTGGTTTGCCAGGCGCCCTATTGGCAGGTAAGCCCGGCAAGCGTAGCAAATGGCGGTTTACATTCGGCTCCATAGTTTCAGCTATTGGACAATCATATATTTACCTTGCTTATACCGCCCTTATTATAGGTGGGACAATGTTGGCAATATCAAAGTATGGCGTTGTCAGTTTTATTATATGGCCAATTGCCTTTCTGGCGGTTGTACTTCCTATTTGGTTCAACTTGATCCACGCACGAGTAGAGGCGAAAGAATTGGAGTATGGCAACCCACAAACAGAGGCCTTGCACATAACAACTTTTTTAACACTCATTGGATTTTTCATTTTTGTCTTTATCCCGAAAGTTATGGAATTTATGTATAAATGGATACCATTTATCGGTTCTTAATTCAGGTTCATTATCCTTGACTCAGTCACCTAGTCCTGACTTCTGTTGGTCTGAAGCTGGGTGTTAAGCAGGACAAAGATACACGAGGTCAGCTACCTTACAAGACAGTCTGCAGTTCTATAAGTCGCGACTGAGGTGAGGCACGGTAGTGGCAATATGTACATTGATACGCCCTAGGCTTCAGCCTTCCTCTTCCACCCACACAAGGAATCCTTAGGCAAGTATGATACACCACTCTAGTCGGCGAAGCAACCGATTTTATGATCGATTAGCGTTCTGCGATCGATAAGAAAGTTATAAATGGAGACATCACATTACGCTAGATTGTTACAGTTTTCCCTTAAATGTATTATAACCTTAAGGAATTAGCCTATTGACCGCATGGACAAGGGCCGTTTCAGCAAGCGAGTCATCAAGTAGACTATAAATAACATCCTTGTGATAGGCAATTATGGCTCGACATCTCAAAGCAGACCTCAAGGGGACGACACCGCTTTACGAAAATTCAATAGCCTGAAAAGAGGATGGCTAACAAAAGGACGAAAAGAGCGTGCAGACTTTCCCAAGGGATGCGCCAATAGGCAGTTCAACTGATTTTAGGGGAATATTTATATTCCCAGGATATCCTTAATTAGCTTCTTCCTTTCTTCAAAGCTCGGAAGACGCCGAGGATTTGTCAATGCTGCTACATCGAAACTCATTCCATCTATCGCTCCAGCTAAAAAAACTTTCTCTGGGTCTTTAATCTCTTGCGCAAATGCTTTTACATCTTTCTTGTATTTAGCACTAACCCTCATAGAGTTTGCCTTCGCTCGTATTACATCCTCGACAATTTTATCTAGCATCGCTTATCCTCCTTCAAGCGTTCTCATTAAGTGAAGTTCCAAATCCAATAATACCCTAGGGCAATCATACAAGCAACGAAATGAGTAAATGTGCACCAAAGCGGCATTTCCAGGACATTAGGGGTCTTCTGATTACGGTTCTTCTTTCGAGAAAGTGCATGTTCTCGCACCTTTTGCCGATAACCTGAATAACCTACCACTGGTCATCCCAGATATTATTTCCTCTTCTTTCAGATGATGGTCAGTAAACGATAATATCCCATTCGGTTTTAATACTCGATGCAATTCTTTTAGTACACCTGCCGGATCACTCAAATCGTGAAACACATCATATAACAGGACAACATCTATGCTTTCCTCAGGGACACCGGTTTTGCAATCGGAATGAATGACCTCGACGTTGGAAAAGCCCCTTTTTGAAATTAATTTCTTGACTGCTTGAACTGCAAGTGGATTGATATCTACTGCATAAATTCTCCCAGATTTACCCACTAGCTCTGTGAGAGGAAGTATATAGCTTCCCGGACCACAACCGTAATCCAGGACATGAAATCCTAGTCTTATTCCTGCTTCTCTGAGGATATTTATACGAGGTAAGAAGAGATCGCGGAGTTTGTAGGTGAAGGACATAAGTCGGAAATCGATGTTGGATTTTGGTTTGTCCATGAAGATTGCCCCCTGTCATAATACTACTCCAACTTTGTACATGATATAAGTAGCCAACCAAACGAAGATACTACTGCAACGGCTGTGGGGCTAGTTTACCTGCTTCTCTGCTGCAAAACCTGACAACTTCCGCAAAATTGTTGATTTTCACTAAGTTGTTTGTCTCCGAGAAGCCATCATATGTAAGACTAACCCAGGGTTTTTGATAGACTGTGCTGAGCTTTTCCGCCATGGCAGCCACGATTCCCCCGGGCATGCAGCCGTGGGGCATCACGGATATGACGCCAGCAAGCTTGGGGGTCTCCATCCAGTGGGCACCGCTCCCTATGCTTAGGACAGCCTCGCTGCCACATTTTGGCGAAAGATATCGGCTTGTCAGCTCCAGTATTTCGGAAGTCGATGGTTCCCTCATGTCGGAGAGGTCGCAGCAGTTTGTGGCCACCAAATGTTCGTCATGTTCTTGGATCCACTTCTTTATATAACTAGACACCATCTTCTTCAATTGTCTATCTCTGATGGCATCCTCAAGATTTCTGTATGAGGTGTACTTTATCCACTCCCCCATAGGAGAAACAACAACCTCAAGGCCTGCATCCTCGCATGCCCTTACCAGGTTGCTGTTGCTGAACCTGTTGGAGCGCAGGTATATCTCACCGTTGATGCCGACCAGCGGTCTCCTAGGCAGACTAGGTTCAATCAAGGTTCTAAAATCCGATGTTGCCTGCCGCAAGATGTCATCGAAGGTTTCCTTTCTTCGAACGTGGTCTGCGACCATGGTCACATATTCGCCGAATAATGTGTCTGCTGCTCCTTTCTGTTTTTCATAGGGGCGGGTGTGCCAGAGAAGCCTCTCCAGGTAGTCAATGGCAACAATTCCCCTCCAGGCCAGTCGTTCGAAGCTAGGGCCTAGGTTCAAATCGCGATAGGCATTGTTTGACACAGTGGTGCGTATCGGAAGGTTAAAACCGATGTCATTGAGTAACCTGATCTGTTCTATAGCGTATTTCCCTAGGCGACATGGACCATACGAGCCTGCCATAAACCCCTCGACATTTTCAGCGTTGGCGCCGCTATCGTAGTAGAATCGAATAAAGTCGCCCAGGGTAACGCGGTAAGGCAGGCACTCTGCACCCGTGGTCACCTGGTTGCTGTAAAGGAGATTCCGTTCGTCCGGTTCAGGGAGCACAATGACCTTAGCCCCATGCGCTTCCATTGCAGCGCCAAAGACATCAGCGTGCGGTGCCATCCTGGGGATGAGGAGAGTCTTCTGCGAGCTTATAAGTGAAATTGCTCCCCTGTAGATATGCTTGTGGTGAGCCTCACGCTGTTTACCGGAACGCGAGAATCTCGTAATGGTGTCGACGAAGGCCTCGAGGCGGGTAACTATACCAGCCTCAGCGGCGTGCTCATCGATTTCTAGCTGCCCCAGCGGTTTGCCACCTATTATATCCTCCACAATCTTAATTACGAACGAGTTGGGGCCACACCCGAAGTTTGTGAGAACCAAACCATAAAGCTGCGGATTTGACGCAGTTATCGCAGCGCCGGCGATATGTTTGCTCTCATAGAACCAGTATGGCCTGTCTGAGTATTTCTTAGGATTTACTGAGCTGAGAGGCAGAAAGTCGAGCGGTATAGGCACCACGCCAAGCTGGGCGAGCTTTTCGGCTATGCCCAGGTTTGCCCCCGAATCTTGCGAAACATAAGACCTGGCAAAGAGCACCACCCCCAGTTGATTGTTCTCGCGTATTTGCATCAATAGTCTCTTACCAGCCATGAGCTTATCTGCCTCGAACCTCCGCTGTGCCTCAATGCCGGCAAGAGCTGCATTCTTGCCTTCGCTCCTGCTAAATCCCATCTTTGTAGCTATGTCAGCAAGACTATTTATTGTATCACCATCACCACGGCTGAAATCGATAACAGGTATCAACAGCCGCTCTTGTAGGTCAAGAGCTTGGCGTATGATGAACGGTGATGCCTGGACAAGCGGACAAGTATACTTCTGATTCTCGTCCCCCTCCTTTCTGCCTAGTCGAATAGCGCAGGGATAGATAATGTGGTCAGCATCTGCAAGGCTTGCTCCATGCCCGTGGAGAAGCTTAAGGGGAAAGCAACTATCAGTGTAGCTCAACTCGATGGCCCTCTCCATCACCTCCTTAGTGCTCGTGCTGGAAAGGACAGCCCTGGCACCGAGCGCATTTAAAAACCGATGAGCAGCGGCGCATAGTCATATACCAGGAGTGCCCTGGGAATTCCCACTGATGGCCCAGTGCCACAGCCGTCTTTATATTCTTGGAAGAGCAATCTTTCACGCTCATCGAAGGAGGTTTCCATTTTTCCTCTGTTGATAGTGCTGTCATAGCGGTCGCATCTGCTTCCGTAGAAAGTGGAGTTTTCATTCGGTATCTGCATTCGAGTGATGGTGCAGTTGTTATCGCATCCCTTGCAAACAAATGTGGAAAGGACAGGCTCGGTATCTATCACATTCTGGAATCCCCGGAACTTTGATTCCCTACTCAGTGTTTCTTCTTTTGCCAGAAGTGCTGCGCCTATTGCGCCGCTAACTTCCTTGTGTTGGGCCACCATCAGGTTTTTGCCTTTGAGTTGTTCGTGGAATGCGGACACGACAGCGTGATTGTAGAACACTGCTCCAGTGAGGATGACCTTATCACCCAGTTTCTTGTTGGTAACCACCTTTGAGAGATAGTTCTTTGCTATTGAGTTTGCAAGACTGGCGGCTATCACCCCCGCCGGTACTGCCTCCTGTTGGACTGATGCCACTGCCTGGCCCATGAAGGCAGCACACCTCGTTCCCAGGTCTATTGTGAACGGTGCTTCAAATGCTAATTTGGCGAAATCACCATTGTTGACCGAGATACCGAGCATCTCTGCAAGCTCGTCCACGAAGCTGCCGGTTCCCGCGGCACATGCCTTGTTCATCTGATAATCAACCACGATGCCGTTTCTTTTGATGACGAGCTTGGAGTCTTGGCCACCGATCTCGATTATATCTGCATCAGCGTCAATCTCCTCAGCCGCCCTTGTCTGTGCGGTGATCTCATTTTTGATGAGGTCTGCTCTGATTAGGCTACCGACCAGGTATCTGCCGGAGCCAGTAACACCCGCACCAGCTATTCTGACTTTTTCCGCTCCATAGCGGAGCAGGTTTCTGAACACCTCTTTGACTGCGTCAATGGGCCGGCCGGCAGTCATCAGATAATGTTTTGCCAGCACATTCTTGCCTGATTCATCCATTATCACTGCCTTGGTGCTGGTGGAGCCGACATCAACACCGAGGTACCCCGTGCATGGTTCCTCTATGTGTACGTTTGTCTTGCTGTCCCGGAGGGAAATAGCCTCTAGCCTGGGCATCTGGTAATAATGTTGGCGATTATCTGCCGCTGGCAGCGAGATCGAACTGGGTTTCTTCCCGACTGAAAGTAAAGCGGCACCTATGGCCCCGACATGCAAATAGTGATGAGGAACGATTACCCTTGTTGAATATCCGTTCCTTGCAGAAAGCACGTCCTCCAGCGCTTTCACTATGGCACGGTTAGCAGCGACACCACCCACAAAATAAACAGGCTCCTGAAAAGGCCCTTTCTTAAGAGAGATAACCATCCGTGCAACACTTTCACACAGCGCATAAAGCATTGATTCCAGCGGAACACCCTTCTGCTGCAGATGAATGAGGTCTGTCTTGGCAAATACGCTGCATCTTGCGGCTATCCTGGGTGGGCTGCCATCACACTTCAGTGCTAGGCCGGAGAGGTCATCCATGCTTATCCCGAGTCTGTATGCCTGCTGTTCCAGAAATCTTCCGGTACCTGCGGCGCAGAGTGGGTTTGATGTTACCCGCCAAGGCTTTTTCAGCCCGTCCTCCAGTTCAATGACGATGGCGGTCTGACCGCCGACTTGTACGATAGTCTTGGCGTCTTCATGGTACTGGAGCAGGCCCGAAGCAAACGACAACGGGCTGCCGTGGTCTGCCCAGTTGAGCTCCTTGGGGATAACTGTCTTACCAGAACCACACACTCCGGCAGAGGCAATCTCTTCAAGTTTGAACTCTTGCGATAGCTTCGAAATAAGTGAAACAACCGTAGCCCTAGGACTGGAGCTTATTTTCTCGGCGTCGAGCTTGAGCACCGTACCGCAATTATCGATAAGCACCAGTTTAACGTTGACAGAGCCTATATCTATTCCCAGCAAATAAGCCATTTCGCAAGCACCACGGTAGGGGAAACGAGTTCACACCGGAGTATCGCTCCGCATCTACTAAATCGCCAGCATCAATGATGTGGCCATCCCACTCCACATCTCATCTTACGCTCCTCAACTGACTGTTGTGCGTAGTTCTAGACTGCTTTGATAGAAATTCCATAACCACGTTATTGAATTCCTCTACCTGCTCTCTGGGTGTAGCATGCCCCGAGTTGCCGATTACGGCAAGTTCAGCACGAGGCATCTTTGACACATACGCCTGTTTGACAGATACTGGTATATAGTCTTGGTCGCTGGCAATCAGCAGTATCGGGCAAGCAATGGTGTGGAGACGGTTAACCACGCTCCAACCCATAAGTGACCTGAACGCGCTTGCGTAGGCCAGCTTGTTACGCACTGCCAATCGTTCGGTAACCGACTGTCGCGATTGTCCATTGTTAGGTATCGGGAGCGGCTGCCTATTAGGGCACTGTCTCATCTTTCGTGTTCCATTCAGTTGAAGAAGCAAGATATGCTTGAAGCAGTCAATGCCATCATCAAAACTTCGCACAGAACCCTCGGGGCAGCAGTTCACCGCCACCAGGCCTTTAACTTTTTCCGGGGCCTCAACAGCCATTTGAAAGCCCACCATGCCTCCTAGCGAGAACCCAACAAGGTTTGCCGACTTAATGTCAAGAGTTCTCAGTAGTTCTATGGCATCGGCTGCGAATTGCTCTATGCTGTAAGGGCCAAGAGGCTTGTCCGACCGCCCATGACCACGCAAATCAAATGTAATCACCCTGTAGTGTTGGGAAAATAATGGTATCTGCTTTTCCCAGCTCCGACTGCTGGAAGCCAGACCGTGGATGAACAGCACAGGTTCGCCCTGTCCAATCATCTCATAATAGATACCGACATCGTTGATACGTATCTTTGGCATCACCGTTTATCCGCTGGCTCATGTGCTTAATATGCGTTATTGCTGTTGCTGCTTGAGATGTATTGACCATCGCAGCCACATCAACAGTGCATGCATTTTATCAAAGCTGGCCACATCTAGCCCCGACTTTTGCGTTTATGTTTGAACATCTGGTAGAGTAACTTCTGAAGTTCAGGCACTTAGCTTTCTAAGTTTGTGTGTCTGACCAACAAATCATCGCCCAATGCCATTATACTACATAAACCAAATCGCACGAAATGATGGATTGTTCAATTTCCAGCAGTCGGGACAAATCCATTTGTTAGGGCTGTAGATGTCTGTTGGGTGTAGACGTATATCTTTTTGTCTTCAACTATGGATTGACATATCTCCTGACAGCCCTTGACAGAGGCGGCTCACGGATGTAAACTGCCGTTCGCTAAATATGTCAGTCTTGTTTCGGGGCACAAATTTCAGCGGTTGCTAATCTCGTGGCGTTCTTGAAGCCTGGCAAGATTCTTGCCCTTCCTGAAGGAGGGGTCAGAGTGACATAAGGCGAAGGGATGAGAATAAGAAGCGGTTGTTCAGCTCCTGGCGTTTTTAAAGCCCAAGAAAATGACAACGACAACAGTGGTTACTGGTGCCAATGGTCATGTTGGTGCTAATTTAATCCGCGCTCTGCTGACTCAGGGTCGCCGTGTACGGACACTAATCCATGTAAATCGGCAGGCGATTGAAGGGTTGGATGTTGAGATAGCTGAAGGCGATGTCCTAGATGTAGCATCCCTGTGTGACGCATTCAATGGCGCCGAGGTAGTCTATCATCTGGCTGCTCGCATCTCGATATCAATGGATGAATGGCCACTGCTGGAGCGAATTAACATCATCGGAACCCGCAATGTGGTTGAGGCATGTCTCTGCAGCCGAGTGCGCCGCCTTGTCCACTTCAGCTCGATTCATGCTCTAACCCAAGAGCCCCTGGATGTCCCTGTAGATGAGTCACGCCCATTGGTGGAACCGAAACGCTGTCCACCCTATGACCGCTCCAAGGCGGCTGGCGAGAAAGAAGTACATAAGGGGATGGAGCGGGGATTGGATGCTGTTATTATTATTCCTACCGGGATTATTGGCCCCTATGACTACGAGCCGTCGTACTTCGGTGAGGCATTGCTTACTCTTGCCCGCGGTAAGCTACCAGCCTTAGTAGCCGGCGGATTTGATTGGGTAGATGTTCGCGATGTTGTGGAAGGGGCAATGCGGGCTGAGGAGCGGGCGACTACTGGTGCCAGGTATCTTCTATCCGGACACTGGGTATCTGTGCCTGAGCTGGCAGCCATTGTGGAGCAAGTCACCGGTGTTCCAGCACCTCGTTTGGTGTGCCCTTTGTGGTTGGCTCCTGCGGGTATTCCGTTTACCACTGCCTTGGCTCGTCTAGCTGGGAAGCGACCACTATACACTAGCGCTTCACTCAAGGCGCTGTGCGGTAATCGCAACATAAGCCACGCAAGGGCAACCTGTGACCTTGACTATAATCCACGTCCGTTTTGGGAGACGATTGTTGATACTCTTCGGTGGTTTGAGATAAGTGGCTACCTTGGCCGTTCGCACGTTGATACAATCCACTGAGTTATTATGAGTGAGCAAGTGTTTCTCTATGGTCTCACCAAAGGCTGGTTTATACTGGCAGTGGCAGTCTTTGTTGCATTGTTCTTTGTCGTGGCGCCATACGGTCGTCACACCCGCAGCGGCTGGGGCCCGAGAGTAGACAACAGGCTAGGCTGGGTAATTATGGAAGCCGCAGCTCCGCTCGTGTTTGCTGTGTGCTTCGCATTTGGTACCAATATAAAAACCGCTACTGAACTGGTCTTATTCACTTTGTGGGAAGCACATTACATACACCGCGCTTTTATCTATCCCCTTGGCCTGCGTGGTGAGGTGAAGCGGATGCCTATTGTTGTCATGGGTTCTGCGCTTCTGTTCAATGGAGTGAACGCATACCTCAATGGCCGCTACATCTTTACATTCTCCGCTGGCTATGCTAACCAATGGCTTATAGACCCGCGTTTTATTGTCGGTGTGATGCTCTTTATCATCGGTTTCATCATCAACCGCCAAGCAGACTACACGCTTCGCAATCTCCGCGAACCTGGTGAGTCTGATTATAAGATTCCGTATGGCGCACTGTATCGCTGGGTATCTTGCCCTAACTATCTCGGCGAGATAATCATATGGGTTGGATGGGCTGTGGCGACTTGGTCGTTACCCGGCCTTGCCTTTGCCATATGGACTATGGCTAATCTCGTGCCCCGGGCTCGAGCTCATCATACCTGGTACCGTGAGCACTTCGTGGATTATCCACCTGAACGCAAGGCACTGGTGCCTGGTATATGGTGAGACAGAACTTCGCAGGTTTCGTGGGTGTGCCTAGTGGGTGAAGAAATAGGTCTTCTTTTTTTCCTCGGCTATGGCTCGCCACATCTCCAGCCCGGTGCGAGGTGGAAGGACAATTTCATCCTGCTTCCGGGTGACGAGCGATAGCGCGCCCGGAGCGCATTCTACCACGCACAGGCCACAGCCGATGCAGTCGGCGATGTTAATCACTGCCTTCTCGTCCCTTTTATTCATTGAGATGGCATTGACCGGGCAGGCGGCAATGCAGGACTCACAGCCGTTGCACAGCTCGATGTCTACGATGGAGTAATAATCGGATTTAGCCAGAGATGTGGGCATATTGAATTGGGTCAAGGCACGCATTACTCCGCAGCAGCAAGGGCAACACTGGCACATGCCGACCATGTTTTCCATAACATTCAATCCCAGGTGAACAAGGCCGGCGTTTTCTCCTCGCTCTAACACCTTTAAGGCATCCTGGAGCGTTGCCTTCCTGCCTATTCCCTTATCAATAGCGAACTCGCCCCACGTGCCGAAATACATACAAATCGAATCTAGAGGGCGAGCACAGCCTCGGCCTACCAGCTTCTGCTCTTTGCGACAGATACAATCCGTGATGGCTATATTTTGCACCTGGCTGACCATCTCCGAAGCCTTCTGGTAAGGGATAACTTCCGTGCCGGAAATGCTCTGCTCCGCGGGCAGCACCCTCATCCACGGTGTCTTGGCGCCGGCGATTTCCTTGACCAATTCAGGGTAGAGATGTTCGAAGGCGTGGGCGAGCTGTTCATCCAGATGCTGCACCTGGAATTCGTAGATTCCGGGGACGAAGGCGACCAAGGCGTAGCGAAGCTGGTTATTTTTCTTACGCTCAAAGATAAGCCCTTTATCGGCCATCCGTGCCAGAATCTTTGCCAGCTCATCACTGGCTATTCCCGTCTTTTCTGAAAGCTGGTCAATTGTCTGAAGGTGCAGGGTCAAGTGGAGAGCAATCTCAGCCTCTTCTCTGGTGAATAATTTTTTCAGTATATCTATCTCGAGGCCGCTAGATGTGCTGGGAAATCCGGCAGGATGTAGTGCCAGGTGCTGACTCAATTGATGATACATATGGTGCATGTTATTGCTCCTTTCCGAGGCCCATAGTTGAGATTATACCACCACTTCAACTAAGGTGACTACATAGCTTACAGTAACATGCAGTGCGAGGCTTTTTCACCCCGATGGAATCGGGGGACAAGAGCCTTGCCCAACACCACCACAGGCGACCTTAAAAGGTCGCACTACATAACATAGAAGAGCGTTCCGTAGTATAATTAGCCGAGGCTGTGATTAATATCAGGAGGTGACCCATTACTGTGACTGAGCGCAGAGGTCGGGACATGTTATTGACTAAGAAATCAAAGAAGGAGGCAAAGATGAAATGACCAGTAAGTCTAAACTGCGCAAATCATGGCGTGAGAAATTGGCCGCTAGTAAGGGCCTACCCAGGGTTGAAGAAATCACCGGCAAAATGAGCACGAGATGGGGGACTGGCACAGTGGTCATTCCAGCACCGAAGGATGTGGACGAGATTATGAGGAAAGTGCCCAAAGGCAAACTTATTACCATAAACCAGATTCGAGAGATATTGGCTCGGAAATATGGCGCCACAATCGGTTGCCCGATTACTACCGGCATTTTCGCCTGGGTTGCTGCTCATGCTGCCGAGGAGGAAGCTGTGGAAGGAAAGGTAGATATCACTCCTTACTGGCGAACTTTAAAATCTGACGGTGAACTTAACCCCAAATACCCTGGTGGACTAGAAGCTCATTGTGTGCGTCTTATTGCTGAAGGACATATAGTCGAGCCAGGCAGAGGCAAAAAGCCGCCAAAGGTGAAAGATTTTGAGAAGTCTTTAGTAGGGCTGTGAACATTTGAGTATTATGTTTAATCAGATTATGAAGCGATTGTCTGTTGTGGTGGCTGTTGCGCTCTGCCTTCAGCTTGGCTTCTACGGTTCAGTGAAGTCGGCTGGAGAAAGCCCTGCTGGCGTGAAGGAGTTGAATTTCGTTTTTCTTCACGGTGCACGTGGCGTTTCTTGCACCCAGCAACTCCTGGCAGACACCGTTCTGGAGTACATACCGGGCTATATATATGAGTATGAACGGGCTAATCCCGGTATTAAGGTCAACGTCAATGCATTGAACAGGTGCTACCCGAACGACGTGGATATTGATAGCTGGGCTCGTAACATTGCTGATGACGTTGGCAAATATCTGCCTGGAAAGGGAAAGATAATATTTGTCGGGCATAGTATGGGAGGCAAGGCAGCCCTCTATGCTGTAGCCAAGAATGTCGGTAATCTAGCTGACAGGACGGCACTGGTAGTCACTATTAATTCCCCGATCAAGAGGCTTGACGGGTATTCGGTTGCTGGCGGCGGCTCGTTTTTAGCCTATTGCCGTGCTGCTCTATGGCAATCTGACCGGGGTATATGCACATCGGCGGCAAGCTATGATAGTTCAGAAGATGGGAAGTGGGTGGGGCAGAATAGACATTGGTTAGCGTTTGTAGCAGGCGAAAACACGCCGCTGAGCAAACAGTTCGATTATGGTGGAGTCGATGCCTTCCCCAGGGACATGGATGATGGTGCTATACCGATATCGGCTCAATATTCTGATGGTGCCGATGTTGTTTACTATGGCGAGTATGGCCACAGCGACTTTGGAATCTTACCCGAGGTGGCTGATTTCATGGCAAAGGGGATTCTGCGGTGTATCTTCGGCGGGTCTATAGAGTGCTCTGTCTTTGCTGGAAGTGGCAGCTTTGAGCATAAGGCTAATTGGCGGCCGGGGACAGATTACTGGCGTGACCTTGTCGGTGATGTTCTAGGGATGAGCGGCAGGTTCTGGCATTGGAATGAGTCCTATACCGGCTGGCAGGAATGGGAGGATGTAGTGGAGTATTACCCGCCTACACACGAGAATGATAAGAGAAGTCGCTACCAGGTCAGCCTGGTCAGGTCGTCAAGACTTTCTACTGGCATTCAGGAGTTGCGCTGGCTGGAGCCTGATAACTCTGAGGATTGCCGTGTCTACCTGCGGACTAAAGCTGCTCCCAGAAGCTATATACAGGTTGACTGGAGCATTTACCGACAAGGATTGCTGCCTGTCGGGACAAAGCGCGACCGCTATGAAGTCAGGATAGTTGGGGGTACGCCCTTGGCTGGTATCGGGCGCGTGTCTTGGGCAAGCGACGAACTGCGTGATGTGAGGTTGGAAATATTGTCGCACGCGGAGAGTCCCTTCCGCTGGTTCGAAGCCGAGTGGCGAGTTTTTCAAAAGGAAGTTCGGCAGAGAAAGGTTATTGATGAGATTCCAGAGGTCAGTTTTGCCAGATGAGATGCTTAAAGGGTGCTATTCTTGTCATTGCGAGGGGTGTAAGCCCCGAAGCAATCCCAAGAGATTGCCACGCGGAGTTTACCCTGGGTGGAGATTCTTCAGTCGCTTCGCTCCTTCAGAATGACATTAACGAAGGGCTCTCTCAGAATGAGACAGAGAAGGGCTCGCAATGACAAGCGATTTGCCCAGAGTTTACTATCAGGCCTTGAGCACGGCCCGAGCCCTTAAGAAGCGAAGCAGGCGCTCGTGTGTAACCATACCCATTAGCTTGCCCTCTTGCACTACCGGTATCTGCTCTATGTCGTAGTCATCCATTTGCTCGAGCAGGTCTACGGCTGGCTGATTTAGGGGGGCTGTCTTGAGCTTACTAGCCGAAGTCATTACGTCACTTATTCGTGTCGAGTCCCAGCGTTTTTGTGGTATCTGTATGTCACCCAAAGTCACGATTCCCTGTAGCTTGCCGTCCTCAATCACGGTAAAGCAGTGCTGCCCCGAATTGATAATGTATTCCCGAACCACTCCAAAAGTTAGTTGCTGCTTGATAGGGGTATAGTCCTGGGTCATCATATCGTGTGCTGTTATACCGCGGAAAGCATCACGTACTATAACCTCACGCTGGCTGGCCGTAGCGGCTTCTGCCAAAAACCAGCCGAGAACGGCTGTGGCTACACTGGCGAACCAACCACCACCAGTAGCGATTAGCACAATGCCGGCGAGAATGAGTAAGAAGCCTATTATTCGTCCAGTTAGTGCGGAAATTCGTGTTGCCCGACTGTAGTCGCCCATAATCATTAACAGAATTGCTCGTAGTCCTCTGCCTCCATCCAGTGGAAATGCAGGAATAAGGTTAAATAAAGCTATCATGAGATTGAAAAAGAACAGCCATTGCATGAATTCTGCAGGCATGGAGGTTTCAACACCGCCTAGGGCGTAGTAGAGTGCGTAAAATATGCTAGCTATTATGAGGCTGGACACAGGCCCAACTATGGCGACAAGCAGCTCGGGAACAGGGCGGGTGTTTTGTTCGGTAATTCGGGGTGCCCCACCAAAAACGTATAGAGTGACGCTACCTACGTGCATGTCTCTGTTGATGGCTACGAAGGTGTGAACTAACTCTCGAGCACAAATCGAAGCAAGGAAGAGCAAGCTGGCAGTTATCCCGTGTATTACGTTTAGCCACAAGGGTTGGATTCCGTAGAAGTATACCACCAGCGCTATCGCTATCAAGGGTAAAGCGACAAACCAGGTGTAGTGCAGCCGAACTGGGATGCCAAAAACTTCGCCCAGATTTAGACCACGTGGCATTTTCTCTCCTATTAGATGCGTCCTATAGTATAAACGCTGTGGCCAAATGGGGCAAGGCATACGGCGGGATTGACAGCGATTGCTTTACCAAGGTATAAATGGGGAGTCCGGCAAACACCGTTAAGTCACTACGGAGCGTAAGGAGGGGAAAATGTGCGATACCATCGTTGCTCTTGGCGCAGCTACCAAAGACGGTGTCACTCTGTTCGGTAAAAACAGCGACCGCGAACCTGACGAAGTACAGAATATCAAGATATATTCCCGCCAGAAGCACAAGCCAGGCGAAAACGTAGAATGTACCTATCTGACCATACCGCAGGTTTCTGCAACTGCCGCTATTATGCTGTGTCAACCATTCTGGATGTTCGGCGCTGAGATGGGGGCTAACGAGTATGGCGTGGTCATCGGCAATGAAGCTCTGTTCACTAAGGAGAAACCGGATGCCACCGGGCTCACGGGTATGGATTTATTGCGGTTAGCTCTGGAGCGAAGCCGAACTGCCAGAGAGGCATTGGAAACCATAATCGAGCTACTGGAGAAATATGGACAGGGTGGTAATTGTGGCTACCGGCAAAAGTTTCTCTATATGAACAGTTTTCTTATTGCTGATGTGGCGGAAGCTTACGTGCTGGAGACGGTGAAATCGTGGTGGGCATGGAAGCAAGTTAAGGATTTCTGGAGCATATCAAACATAATTTCTCTGGAGAAAGACTTCGATGCCTGCTCGCCCGGACTGGTCGAGAACGCCATCAAGAAAGGCTACTGCAAAAGCGAGGTTGATTTCAATTTCCGTAAGTGCTATTCCGACAAAATAATAACCTGGGGTGCCAAGGGAGCACCGAGGGAGGCACGTTCCAGAGCGATGCTTTCCCGAGGAAAAGGTGCTCTCACCACAGCGGATTTTATGGCGCTCCTCCGTGACCACGGTGACAAACCGGGCTGGACTCCTGACAAATCTGGAGGTACTATCTGCATGCACGCTGCCGATAAGCTGATTCGGCGTAGCCAGTCGGTGTGCTCTATGGTGGCGAAGATAGGCAAGCAGCAGCAATTCTACTACACCACCGGCGCTTCTAATCCATGTCTCAGTCCGTATTATCCGGTTTTCTCTTCTGGCACGGTAAATCCTTCCGGATATTTGGATGGAGATGCTGGTTACAGTGCAGAGCCGTTCTGGTGGGAGTGTGAGAAGCTGCATCGTAAGGCACTGTGGCATTTCCCTGCTGCTTTGGATGCTATCCAGCCCCAAATCGCCGAATATGAGCAGGGGATGCTAGCTGCTGTGGAAGGTGGCAAAGTGCCGTTAACCCAGGACACTATAGACAAATACTTCACCAAAGCCAGGGCAATTCCCAGAGATTGGGGAACCAAGCTGGATAGTCTGCCGCTAAGGAAACCGAAGTGGCTGTTCTGCCGCTACTGGCAGAGTTACAATAGGCTGAATGGGATTGAATAAACTAGCCCTTTACTCTAGCAGATAGAGCATCACGTCGCTGACATTGGTTCCAGTGTTCCCTGTTATTATGAGTGCTTTGCCGATTTTCCGGAACAGCGTGTTACTGTCAAATCTGTCAATATATGCCTGCACTTCTATTCCCCTGGCCGTGGCTCGGTATAAGGTGTCATTGTCCACCATGGCTCCGGCAACATCTGGCAGATAATCGGAGCCGTCTGTGCCCACGCTGGCAACAACCCATTTGCCCGGATATGTCTTCATAGCCACCATTGATACGGCAGCATAATGCTGATTTCTACCGCCTTTACCGGCGTTTTCTGGCAATTTCGGCGTCGTTTCTCCGCCAAGCAAAATGGCATTATAGCCCTGATATTTGCCCTCAATGATTTCTCTGGCCCTGATGTGGGCTACCGCAGTGGTATCACCGCTTTGCTCATCTGTGACAACATAGGGTATAAATCCTAGTTTCTTTGCTTCGTTTACCATAGCTTCGAGGGCAAGGCGGTTATTTCCGATTATGTGATTATCACAGTTAGTTAAGGTTTTTGGCGTTTCCTCCACTTCACCGCAGCATCCCCTTTTTAAGTATGCGACAATGCTTTGTGGAGTCTTTGGCATCAAGTCATATTTTTCAAGTATGCCATAAGCATCTCGAAAAGTTGAAGAGTCAGGATATGTTGGGCCGGAGGCGATGACATCCAGTTCATCACCTATTACATCGGATATCAGCAAGGATACTACCTTTACTGGAGAATAGAATTCTCCTAATCGGCCGCCCTTTATTTTGGATAAGTGCTTCCTTACCGCGTTGATTTCGTGTATGTCGGCGCCGCATTTTAGTAGCAGTTCGGTGGTTCTCTGTTTGTCGCTAAGGCTTACGCAATCAACAGGACAGGGCATTAAGGCTGAACCGCCACCGGAGAGCAAACACACAACCAGGTCATTCTCATTCATAGAATACTTCTCTTTCAGTGCCAGCATCTGTTTTATGCCGTTAACACCTCTTTTATCTGGGAGCGGGTGACCAGCGCCAACCACTTTTATTCTCTTTGTTCGATGATTCTGCGACTTACAATTGACGACGCCAGTGAAAATATTCTCTGTGCCCAAAATCTCCTCCAGTGCCTCTGCCATTACTCCTGCTGCCTTGCCGCCGCCGATAACGAAAATTCTGCCATTGGCGACGTGATATGTAGCATCCTTAACCCTTAAAGACTTGCTGGCGGGGTCATAACTCAAGGCTGATTTCATAATATTCTCGGGAAGCAATCGCTCTATGCCAACTTCAATGATTTCCAAAGCCTGTTCTCTTAATGCCGTTGTGGCAAGCTCGCCCTTGTTCTTTATAATCATTTTAATCTCTGGAGCACAAAAAGTGGACTGCACCCCTATGATTGGACAGATAGGGTTAGGAGAGCCTGGCGGGGTAGTCCATTGTTCTCCTGATTAAGCAGTATCTCCTCGAATTCATTTTGTGGCAGGTAGCCAAGCGCCGAATGAAGTCTCTTCAAATTATAGACCTCCTCAAGGAAATAGGGAAGCCTGGTTACCACATCCTGAAATGTCTCATGCTCGAATAGGCTCACCTCCTCATATTTCAGTGTTTTGAAAAAGCTCTCCATCATGGCGTTTTCATAGGGATTACCAGTACGCGCCATGCTAATTTCAAAACCGTGTCTCTTGAGTTCGTCAACGTAGTCACTCGAGGCGTACTGCACTCCCTGGTCTGAGTGATGGATGATGCCGGGACATGGTTGTCTCCGGTCTATTGCCATCCTTAATGCCGCTAGCGTCAGGGCAGTATCCAGACCCATGGAAACGCATAACCAATGACTTTTTCGCGAAAAGGCGTCAAGAATGGCTGCCAGGTAAACAAAGCCCGTCCGGATGCGGATATAGGTGATGTCTGATAGCCACACCTGGTTCAAACACTCAATGCTTATCCCCTTGATAAGATTGGGATACCTGGGGAAGCGGTGTTTTGAGTCTGTAGTCCTCTTCCACTTACGCTTCACCTGGCACAGAAGGTCACTCTCCTTCATGAGCTTAAGCACCTTCTTGTGATTTATCAGCTTTCCCTCTCGCTTTAGCTGCTCAGTAACCCGCCGGTAGCCATATCGGGGAAACTGAAGGCAGATAGCCTCAATCCTATCTTTCAGGTCAGTCTCAACCTTCAGATGCTGGGAGTTCTTTTCCTTTGCCCTATAGTAAAAAGTGCTTCTAGCAAGCCGCATTAGTCTACACCCCCAGTGGACGGCAACCCCAAGACACCCCCATATCCGGATGACTTGCCGTTTCTTTGATACTGATTGAGGCTGTTCTGTAATCCCTTTTTTAAAACCTCATTCTCCAGGGTCAGTTTGCCTACCAACCGCTCCAGCTTCTCTATCTTGTCCTTGAGAGCACCTTCCTCAGTAGGCTCGTTGTTGAATTTGCCCCGGGAGTACTGCTCTTTCCAATGGTAAAGCAGACTGGGACAGATATTGTATCTGCGGCATAACTGGGCAGCACCGCTTTCACCGCTCATCAACTCTTCCACTACATGGCGTTTAAATTCTAAGCCGAATGTTCTCTTGTTCCTCATAGCAGGGTCCGTTCTCCTTTCGATTATACTCCGACCCTGCCAGACCTTCCTAACCTGAAATGTCCAGCCTCAGGGTTTCACTCCAATTTTTTTATCCCAGTCCAGCTTTGGAGCAGTAACTGCCCAGTTTTCAAAATTAGTAAAAATCTGCGCCCGGGGGTTTGACAAGGTTAATGCCATATGTTAGTATGGTAAACGGCAAGCGGTTGCCGCTTACCATATATACAGAGGGATGTGAAATGAAAAGAGTCTACGTAAGAGAAGATGTCTGTATGGGCTGTGGACTTTGCCGGCTTCATTGCCTGGTTGAGCACTCTAAGACCAAGAACATGATAAAGGCATTTAAGAAGGAGACACCT
>Ga0194125_10005427_pt1 | contig 19359 bp, 11 predicted proteins | sample TA2KigC250mmetaG_FD_148626 | JGI IMG/M metagenome (GOLD analysis project Ga0194125, IMG submission 148626) | Freshwater microbial communities from Lake Tanganyika, Tanzania - TA2015034 Kigoma Deep Cast 250m | ecosystem: Environmental > Aquatic > Freshwater > Lake | place: Tanzania: Lake...
AGACCGCCGAGGCTCATGATGAAGAGAATGGCGGCGCCGAGATAGGCAACTGTAGCGAGATTTTCGGACATTTCGGCAGCCCTTTACTTGCGGAACATCGCGAGCATGCGACGGGTCACGGCGAAGCCGCCGAACATGTTGATCGCCGTCAGCGCGAGCGCCGCTACGGCAAGCCCCAGAATCAGCGCATCCGGTCGATCAGTCACGCCCTCTCTCAAAGGTGGCGCAACCTGCACGATGGCGCCGACCGCAATGATGCTGGAAATGGCGTTGGTCACACTCATCAGTGGCGTATGCAACGATGGCGTCACGTTCCAGATCACCATGTAACCAATGAAACAGGCGAGCACGAAGACCGTGAAATGCCCGAGGAACGAGGCGGGCGCATAAGCACCAATCAGCCAGAAGAGCGCTGCGCCCACCGCGAACACGCCGGCGAGCGTCTTGCCCGACATGGGCTCGCCGCCACCGCCATGACCATGGGACGATTTCTTTGCTGGCGCAGGCGCTGCGGCGGCTGCAGGCTTCGCCTGCGGCGGCGCAGCCGAGAGACGCGGGGCCGGCGGCGGCCAAGTCACCTCGCCTTCTTTGATCACCGTCGCGCCGCGAATAGCTTCGTCGTCGAAATTGACGTTGATGTTGCCATCTTTGGTCTTGCAGAGTTCTTCGGTGAGTCGCAGCAAATTGGTCGCGTAGAGCGTTGAAGCCTGCTTGGACAAACGGCTCGGCAAATCGGTGTAGCCGATGATCGTGACGCCCTCGCGCACCACCACTTCGCCCGGCACCGTGAACTCGCAGTTGCCACCCTGCTCGGCCGCGAGATCGACAATGACACTGCCGGGACGCATCGAGCGAACCATATCTGCAGTAATCAACTTGGGTGCAGGCTTGCCGGGGATCAATGCGGTAGTGATGATGATATCGACGTCCTTGGCTTGCTTCGCGAAGACCTCGCGCTGCGCCTTCTGGAAGCCCTCACTCATTACTTTGGCGTAGCCGCCAACACCGCTGCCCTCTTCCTGATAGTCGACGGGCACGAACTCGGCCCCCATCGACTTCACCTGATCGCCCACTTCGGGGCGCGTATCGTTCGCCCGAACGATCGCACCGAGACCAACCGCAGCACCGAGCGCTGCAAGGCCCGCCACACCAGCGCCGATGACGAATACTTTGGCTGGCGGAACTTTGCCCGCGGCGGTGATTTGTCCGGTAAAGAATCGCCCGAAGTGATACGCCGCCTCGATGACAGCGCGGTATCCGGCGATATTGGCCATCGACGACAAAGCGTCCATTTTTTGGGCGCGCGAGATGCGCGGCACACTATCCATGGCAAGCACGGTCAAGCGACGCTCAGCCATTTGCTTCATGAGCTCGGGGTTTTGCGCCGGCCAGATGAAGCTGATCAGCGTGGTGCCGAGTCGCATCGCCTCGACCTCTTGCGGCGACGGTGCGCGTACCTTGAACACGATGTCGGCGGTCGCCAAGAGGTCGCTCGCGCTGGCCGCAATTTTTGCACCGGCAGCGGTGAAGGCCGCGTCGCTGAAATTTGCCGCGTCGCCGGCACCGGACTCGATGCTGACGCCAAAGCCGAGCTTGATCAGCTTTTCGACTACTTCGGGCGCTGCGGCCACGCGCTTTTCGCCGGCAAAAGTTTCCCGGAGGACACCGATCGTCAGGGGCATGTCGACCTCATCACACTGGCTGCGGGGCAGGACGGACCCCAGAGCGCAAATGATACTCGAAAGCCCCCGCCGAGCAGACCGACCGGAGACTGTGCCTGCGTGGCGGGTCCTAGAGCGTCAGCGCCAGCAGCGTCGCCTGACGGATCGCCCGCTTGGCGTCGAGCTCGGTGGCGACATCCGCGCCACCCACGAGGTGCACCGAGAGCCGCGCCGCCCGCAGCGGCGCCTCAAGCTCTCGACGGGGCTCCTGGCCCGTGCAGAGCACAATGCTGTCGACCGCCAGCGTCCGCGGCTGCTCACCCTCGAGGATATGCAGACCGGCATCGTCGATATGCTGGTATGTGACCCCTGGCAGCATCTGCACGCGCTTCATTTTGAGGGCTGCGCGGTGAATCCAGCCCGTTGTCTTGCCAAGCCCCACCCCGGGTCTGCCCGCCTTGCGCTGCAACAGATACACCTCGCGAGCTGGTGGCGCGGGCTTGGGCGTGGTTAATCCCCCGCGCGCCAGCGCCGGGTCGATCACACCCCACTCGCGCCGCCAGGCCAGTGGGTCGAGCGTGGTCGAATGGCCTGTGGCCGATGAGCCCTCGTGAACCAGAAACTCGGCAACGTCAAAGCCGATACCGCCTGCGCCGAGAATGGCAACCCGGGCACCCACGCTGCGTCGACCCGTGAGCACATCGAGATAACTCATGACCGACGGGTGAGACTGCCCCGAAATCTTTGGATCGCGGGGTACTACGCCGGTGGCGATGACTACCTCTTCAAAACCCGCGGTAACAAGATCTTGCGCCGACACCGCACGACCGAGTTGCAGATGGACGCCGGTTTCGCGCAGGCGCTCGTCAAAATAACGCAGCGTTTCGTCAAATTCTTCTTTGCCAGGGATGCGCTTGGCGAGATTGAACTGCCCACCGATACGCGTATCGGTCTCGAACAGCGTAACCTGATGCCCACGCTCGGCCAGCGTCGTTGCCGCGGCAAGACCTGCAGGCCCTGCACCCACGACGGCGATCCGCTTGCTGCTCGATGCAGGCTGTTTGATGAGCTCGGTCTCGTGGCAGGCATAGGGATTGACGAGACAGCTGGCCAGCTGGTGCGAGAAGGTGTGGTCGAGGCAGGCCTGATTACAGGCGATGCAGGTATTGATGCTGCGTGCCCGGCCCCCACTCGTCTTGCGTACGAAGTCGGGATCAGCCAGCAGCGGCCTGGCCATCGAGACAAGATCGGCATCGCCCTCGGCAAGCACCCGCTCGGCAACCTCCGGCGTGTTGATACGGTTGCTGGTGCACAACGGAACCGACAGCTCGCTCTTGAGCTTGCGTGTCACCCAGGTGAAAGCCGCCCGTGGAACAGAAGTGGCGATCGTCGGTATGCGCGCCTCGTGCCAGCCTATTCCCGAGTTGATGATGCTCGCACCCACACTCTCGACGGCCTTGGCAAGCTGCACGACTTCATCCCAAGTTTGGCCTTCGGGGATGAGATCGATGATCGAGAGCCGATAGATGATGATGAAGTCGTGACCGACCGCCTCGCGTATCCGCGACACGATCTCGACGGGCAGGCGCATCCGATTGTCGAAGCTTCCGCCCCATCGGTCGGTACGACGATTGGTTGCGGCTACCAGGAATTCATTGATGAAATAGCCCTCGGAACCCATCACCTCGACGCCGTCGTATCCGGCTTCGCGCGCCAGCGTCGCGCAACGCACGAAGGCGCGGATCTGTCGCTCCACACCGCCCGTGCTCAGGGCGCGAGGCGTGAATGGCGTGATCGGTGAGCGAATTCGTGATGGCGCTACCGACAGAGGATGGTAGCCATAGCGGCCCGCATGCAGGATCTGCAGCGCGATCCGCCCGCCCTCGGCATGCACTGCCCCGGTGATGGTCCGGTGTTGCGCTGCCGCTTTGCGAGTGGCGAGTCGCGAGGCAAACGGGCTTAACCAGCCTTCGATATTGGGCGCATAACCTCCCGTGACTATCAAGCCGACACCGCCTCGCGCCCGTGCAGCAAAGTATTCCGCGAGTCGCGGCAGATGCTCGGCGCGATCCTCGAGCCCGGTATGCATCGAGCCCATCAGCACGCGATTGCGCAGCGTAATAAAACCAAGATCAAGCGGTGCGAGCAGGTTCGGATAGACGCCAGCCGCCTCTGTCTGCGCGGTCATCGGTACGCCTTGTGAGTTCCCGAGGCCTTGATTTCCGCCTCGAGCACGCTGCAACAAATGCGCTCGAAGAGCATGCGTCGACTCTCGGCGACCGGGTCCTCGAGTTTTTCGGCGGTGCCCGCGTCATCCACGCCCTTGCGGGCCACCTGATAAGCGTACTCGCCCAGCGCTTCGAAAAGGCGCGGTTTCGGATCACGCAAAATGATGCCGTACTTTCGACTCTCTTCTTCTTTGACCATACCCGTCGCAATGATCACCGCCCACAACTGGGCGAGATACTCGTAGCGCAAATTGAGCACAGGCTCTGCCTGCACAATGACATCTTTGAAAGGCGTGAACTCGCCGTGGTCGTCGGTTTCGGTGGACTGACGGATCACGAAGGCCACCAAATGCGAAAGCTACCCGAGATGATGAAAGGCATTGCTGAGCTCGTAGCGCAGACGCTTGTCCTGCAGCGACGCCTGCACCAGCATTTCGTTGACGTGCTTGACGCGCGCTGTCAGATCTTTGATGACGACGATCGCCCACGTTGGCAGATCCTTCATGCTGCTCGCGAAACTCGCGGCATTCATGACGACAGCCTCGACCGGCTCAAGCGCACGCACGCTCGCTGTTCGTGGCTCGTTGTTGAGCAGGGTCATGGTACCCAACACCTCACCAGGCCCAACCTCTGCAAGCACGATCTCGGTCTGGTTGCGCTCGCGATAGACGACCACGCGTCCGCGTCGAATGACGTATAAATCACCGCCCTCGTCACCCTCTTTGAAGAGCAACTGACCCGCACGGAAGTTGACGGTTTCGCTCACGACAAACCCTGAATCACGGCAAGGCGGCCACTATAAACCAACGACGGCACAAATCTTGAGCGAGAGTGTCACGCCGCACCGAATCAGAGACCGAGCGCATCCACACTTTCGGCATGGCCGAATTGGACGCAAGATCTTCTTTGAAAACACCGTCCCCCTCAACGATCCGTTTGGGTCTGATCGTGCTACTGCTGTCGATCAGCAGCTGCGGTGGGGGTGGGGACAGTGACAGCGGCACAAGCTCTTCCATTGCGCCAGATAGCGGCTTTGTGACGCTGGGAATCACCGATGCGCCGGTCGACGATGCCGCCGAGGTCATCGTGGTGGTAAGCGGAGTCGAACTGCAGCGCGGCCCCGAGAGCACGATCACCATCAATTTCGATACGCCCAAGCGCATTGATCTGCTTCGCTATCGCGACGGTGCAAGCTTCAACCTGCTCGAAAACCACCCCATGTTGCCCGGCAATTATCAGTGGCTGAGGTTACGAATCACCGCCGAGCAAAATTTGCAGAGCGGTTCATACATCAAGCTGCGGGACGGCCGACAATTCCCCCTGTACATCCCCAGTGGGGCTGAAACGGGTCTCAAGCTGTCCAAGCCGTTCGTGGTTGCGCAACGGGCGACGACCCGACTAATGATCGATTTCGATCTGCGCAAATCCATCGTCGCGCCGCCAGGACAGAGCCCGAACTGGATTCTCAGACCTAGCCTGCGTCTGGTCGATCTGCTCGAAGTCGGTGCGCTCAAAGGAACCGTGGATGTCGCTGCACTCGCCCTCGCGCAACAGACTCCTGTCGCAAGCTGCAAGCCGGGCGTGTATGTCTATGACGGCGGTGGCGTCACACCAGATGACATGGACGGCATCGCTGCGGATGGCATTGATCCGGTGGTCTACCAGCCACTGGCACCCGCAGCGCCAGGGGCGCCCGTCAATTATTCTTTTCAGTTTTTGGCGGCTGGCGACTATACCGTTGCAGCGACCTGTCAGGCCGACGTCGACGCCGATCCGACCCGCAGCGAATACGACCCGACGGCATCCATACCCCCGGGTGGCGCGCCAGTAATGAAATTCCTGATCAAAGCCGCTCGAATCACCAAAGACGCCACAACGACAGTCGACTTTCTTTGATCATGTTTCTTTGATGATGAGGATCGATGACGTCTAGAGCGCTTTCTCGAGCGCGGCACGAAACTCCTCGAGGCTTTTCTTTCCCTGGATGCGTGCGACGGCCTTGCCTCGACGGTCAATGATGTACGTCGTCGGTACAACCTCGTTCCAAGTTGGATCAATCACGCTCGCGAGCTCGTCCATCTCGGGGCCGACCCGCGCATAGGTCAGGAAGGCCGGAAAGTATTTGCGACGAAACTGCTCGACCTGGGCGGCACCAGGAGCAGGATCGTCGACGGCAACGCCGATCAGCTTGACACCCCGCGATTCGAACTCGGACTCGAGTTTCAGCAGATCGGGTACCTCGCGCAAACACGGCACGCACCACGTCGCCCAGAAGTTGACCACCAAGACCTTGCCCTGCTGCTTCTGCAGCACTGTTCGAAATTCGCCTGCAGATACTGGCTGCGTCGCCAATGCTTCGGGGGCCGCACGTCCGGGTGTCGAAAGCACCAGCATCAGACACAACGCAAACCATGAGCCGATCCGTATGACGAGCCGTGTCATGAACTTCCCCCTGGATCGATGCATCGAGGAGCTCAAACATTGAGCCTCCGGTGCGGGATACTATCCCGCAGGGCATGAGCACGGCACGCAACACCCATCTTTTCCTCCACCTCTCGAACCGACTTGAGAGCTTGGCTGAGCGGCTCGCCGACGATCTTTCGGCTATACGTGCCGATCCGCTGACACCGCATGCGATCGTGGTGTCGAGCGCCGAGACGGCACGGTGGCTCTCGATGCATATCGCCGATCGTTGCGGCCTCGCGATGGGCCTGCACTTTCCGTTCCTGCGCGGCATGGTCGATGAGCTCGCCACGGCCATGCTGGGCGGGCAGCGGCGTTGCTCAGCCCGCTACGGACGCGATTCGCTCACATGGTGGCTATATGACCGGCTGCCCGAATTCATGGGGGTCGATGGTTTCGGTGTCGTTGCCGCCTACCTGCGGGGCGGGACGGAACAGCGTCGTTTCGAACTCGCAAGACGGGTAGCGAGTCTTTTCGACCAGTATCAAGTCTATCGACCGCAGATGCTGCGCGACTGGGACAGCGATACAGCTGCCGGTAACTGGCAAGGGCATTTGTGGCGAGCGCTGCGTCGAGACCTCGCGGGCGAAGAATCATTCGTGGATCTGCACGCCGCCGTCGTCGGGCTTGCAGACTCCACGCTCGAGGCGGTGCCGCTACCTGGGCAACTCGGGGTTTTCGGCCTGAGTACCTTGCCACCCGCGTTTCTCGATGTGTTGCACAAAGCCGCCCTCCGAACTCGCATCGACTTCTATGTGCTCTCGCCCACCGATCAATACTGGGGCGATCTCATGACCGAGAAACAAAGATTGAGAGCTTCCGATGCGGCTGCCCTACGCCAAGGGAACCCACTGGCCAACTCTTTCGGGAAACTCGGTCGCGATCTGCTTGATCAATTGCTCGCCTGCGAAGTTCAGCAAGCCAGCGAGACATTCTCGCCATCATCCGCCCACGGACTGCTCGGTCGATTGCAAGACGACCTGCTCGAACTGCGTGATCGCACGCAGGAAACAAACCGCGACTCGATCGATGACGAAGATCGCTCGATCGAAGTGCACTCGTGTCACAGCCCTCTGCGCGAGATCGAGGTGCTGCATGATCACCTGCTCCGATTGTTTCAGGACGATGGGTCACTACAACCACGCGACGTCCTCGTCATGGCGCCGAATATCGAAGCGTACGCGCCCTACATACGAGCGGTCTTCGGCACACCCGAAAGCGAGACAGCCCGCATCGCCTATTCGCTCGCCGATCAGTCCTCGCGTACGCGCATCGAAGTCGTTGATGTCTTCCTGCGAATTCTCGAACTTGGTTTGTCGAATTTCGGCAGCGCCCGAGTCCTCGCGGTCCTTGAAAGCGAGGTCATTCGCGAGCGATTCGGACTGACGGACCTTGATCTCGAACGCATCCATCGTTGGATCGACGACAGCGGCATTGTCCAGGGTCTCGACGCAGCTCACAGGGCACGACTCGGCCTGCCGGAGAGCACCGAGTTTTCATGGGCACACGGCGAAGCGACCTGGATTTTTGGCTATGCGATGAACAGCGAGGGGCAGCGCCTCTATGAAGAACTGCTGCCCTGCATCGAGATGGAGGCAGACCATCTCGACACGCTTGATCGATTGCTGTCAGTCATCGATTTTTTGCGCGGCGTTGCCCAATCGATACGGACCCCGAAGTCGAGGCGCCAGTGGAGCCGGACTCTGCTGCAGTGGGTACAGCAGCTGTTTGGCCCGGAAACGAAATTTGCTGCCGACCTGCGCATCCTTCGCGACGCTCTGAGCGCGTTGAGCGACAGTGATCCGCAACAACGCGACGAACTTGTACCAGCCGAGGTCGTCATCGACAGCCTAGATCATCGTCTGCACGAGACTCCCGTGAGTGGCGGCTTTCTCGACGGCCGCATTACCTTCTGTTCACTGAAACCGATGCGCGCCATCCCGGCCCGCATCATTTGCCTACTCGGCATGAACGAGCGCGACTTCCCGCGTCAAGGTGGTCGACCGAGTTTTGACCTGCTCGCCATCGATCCGCGACGCGGTGATCGCTCACTACGCGACGATGATCGATATCTTTTCCTTGAGGCACTGCTGAGCGCGCGCGACGCTCTGCTGATCAGTCATGTGGGGCAGTCGCAGCGCGACACCTCAACAGCACCCCCTTCGGGTGTAGTCACCGAAATGCTCGACTATCTTGCCCGAAGCTTTTCAAGGGAAAGCAATCGAGCGAATCAGCTTGTCGTCCAGCACAAGTTGCAGACCTTCAATCGCCGCTACTTCGAGCTTGGCCCGGAGCAAAGTTTTTCAAAGGATAATGCGGCCGCTGCGACTGCACTGTCATCCGGCGCCGCGAGAGCCCGCAGGCTCTTTCTGCAACCCTTGCCGGAAGCCGACGACGATTGGCGTCGTCTTTCACCGGCGAAGCTCGTCGATTTTTTTGTTCATCCTGCGCGACGCCTTTGTGAATGGCGCCTCGGCATCCGTGTGGGTCGTGAAGCCGCGCCGTTGCGCTCCCATGAGCCACTCGAGCTCGATCATCTGCAATCCTATAATCTTCAACAAGAGCGTTTCGACTCGCTGCTCAAAGACGATGGCGTACCCGTTTTCGATCTTGCCCGTGCCAGAGGTCGCTTGCCGACGGGTGCTTTCGGTGCTGTCGCCCAGACGACTATCGATCAAACGGTGTACGGATTTCTCGAAACCGTGCGCAGCCATCTTGCCGGAGCACCACGGACTCGTCGGCCGCTGAGCTGGAGCGATGGTCGCTGGTCGATCACGGGTGAACTCGATGGCATTTACGCTGCTCGCCTGTACCGATTTCGCAGCGCCAAACTCAAGTCCAAAGATATCGTCGCCGCCTGGGTCGAGCACTTGCTGCTCAACCTGACTGAACCCGGCATGCAAACCGTGCTCATCGATCGAAATAGCGAGATTCGGATATTTCGACCACCCGAATCAGTGCAAAGAACGGAGGCGCTCCTGCAAGATCTGCTCGCGATTTACTGGCGCGGATTGACGGTACCCCTGCCCTTCTTTCCCGATGCTTCAGGCGCCTACGCGCGCTCCATGCTCGGACCCAAAGGAGGCAAACCCGAGGTTGCACTTCGTGCCGCAGAGCGGGCTTGGATGGGCAACGAACAATTCGGTATTGCGGGTGAGCTCGACAATCCCTGGAATGCTCTGGTCTTCGCCGAAGCTTCACCCCTCGATGACGAATTCACGACGCTAGCCCTCGATTTCTTTCGACCTGTCACCGAGCATCTCGACGGAAAGTTGCCGTGAGCGAGCCACGCGAATTTCAACTGGGCTCGACACCGCTCGATTCAGGGGTGACTCTGCTCGAGGCGAGCGCCGGAACCGGAAAGACTTACACGATCTCGGGCATCGTCGTTCGTCTCATCGTCATCGACGATCTGGCTCTGCGCAGCATTCTGGTGGTCACGTTCACCGAGGCCGCAACGCTTGAGTTGCGCGAACGCATCCGCAAGCGGCTCATGGAAATCGACGACGAGCTGGCCGCTGGAACACGAAAAGACCCGGTAGTGACGGCAATCGAGTCAGCAGGCATTTCGACCGAAGTGGCGAGGCGGCGAATTGCACTGGCATTGGCGTCTTTCGATGAGGCGACCATCTCGACCATCCACGGCTTCTGTCAAAGACTGCTGCGTGATAACGCCTTTGAGGGCAATGCTCCTTTTGAAGCGGAGGTTATCGCGGATGCCTCCGAGCTGATGCTTGATGTAGCGCACGATTTTTGGCAACAACGGCAACGCGACGTCAGTCCGCTCGTTGCAGCACTGGCCCAGTATGCCGATCTCACCCCAGACGATGGCGTCTCTTTGTTGCTACGCCTTTCACGACACCCGCAGCTGCACATTCTGCCGACTGCGACCCTGAGTTCGGCAAACGCCATGACGGCGCTGGCTGCCGCCGGCGAGCAGATTCGTAATGCATGGCCTCGCGAAAAAGCCCGCCTGCTGCAGCTTTTCGAGTCGCATGTTGGCATCAGCAAAAGCAATGAGCACGGTTTCGGGAGCGATCGTCTGCACACGCTCAGCGCAGCCATCGACAGCTGGATGGCCACGTCAATCATGACCAGCGACGCAATCGAAGCCATCGACGCGTTGCGGTCCGAATCGATCGAAGTCAACCGCCTCGTTTCAAAAACTGCCAAGGGCTTGCGCTTTCCTGACGATGAATTCTTCGATCTCTGCAGTCGGTTTTCGGCGGCCCGGCAAGCATGGACCGCCGCGATGCGTCACGAATGGCTGCAGTTTGCCGCCGATACACTTCCACAGCTCAAAGCAGCACGCGGCGTGATGACCTTCGATGACATGCTGTCTCTCACGAAAGAAGCGCTTTGCGGCCCGCATGCAGAGGCGCTGATTGCCGCAGTGCACGGTCAGTATCGCGCCGCGTTAATCGACGAGTTTCAGGATACCGATCCGCTTCAATACGAGATATTCCGCAAGCTGTTTGCCAACCCTCCGCAAACGCTGATGCTCATCGGCGACCCCAAGCAGTCCATTTACGGCTTTCGTGGCGCTGATCTTTTCACTTATCTCGAGGTCCATCGAACGCTGCGCAAGTGCCTGCAGCCGCGCATCTACACGCTGCGAACGAATTATCGATCGAGCGTGAATCTGGTCGACGCCGTGAATCACCTTTTTTCGAGCCGGGAAAAGTGTTTTCGTGACGAGGAGATTCGATTTTTGACGGCGCGAGGCGACGGTCAGCGTGCAGCGAAACATCGACTCGTTGACCCATCAGCGAAATCGCCGTCACCCATGATCATGGTGACTGTGGATGACGGCGACGAGATCCGCGAGCAGATCGCCGCCGATATCGTGGTCGAAATCCAGCGCCTGCTGACGGCTTGCCGTCTGGGAGATCGCACACTCGCGGCCTCGGATATCGCAGTACTCGTACGCTCGCATCGCGAAGCTGCAAACATCGAAGAAATGCTCCGCTCGGTGAATATTCCGGCGGTCCGGCAAACACAGCAGAGTGTGTTTCATTCGGCAGAAGCGGATGAGCTACTACGAATACTTGCGGCCGTGCTCGAACCCTCGAATCCACGACTGCTGCGTACGGCTTTGACAGCTGCGTGTTTTGGACTGACGGCCGAGAAATTGCTGGGATTGGACTCGGACGAAGTCACTTGGGCTCGATGGATAGATCTTTTCACGAGACTGCGTGATCGATGGTATCGCCGCGGTTTTGCCTCGATGTTTCGTGAATTGCTGGTGCATGAGGGGTTACGCAAAGAACTCGTGTCGCAGGTCGGTGGCGAGCGGAAACTGACCAATCTGCTGCATCTCGCGGAACTCGCGCAGGAAGCGGAACACCATGACCACCTCGCCCCGCCGCGGGTGATCGGCTGGATACGCGAGCAACAAGACAAAGACGGCACGAGCGCAGAGCAGCACATACAGCGGCTCGACAAAGACGACGACGCCATCCGACTCGTCACCATCCATAATGCGAAGGGACTCGAGTACCCGGTCGTTTTCTGCCCCTCTCACTGGTCCTCGAAACCCGTGAAAGACATCTTGTTTCACGAGCGGCAGCCGCCATTCCGGATGACACTCGATCTTGGCGAGCAAGTCGATGCGGATCGAAAGGCGCTCGCTGCCGAAGAACTTCTCGCCGAAGATGTTCGTCTGCTTTATGTAGCTGTCACCCGCGCAGTGCAAAGATGCTATCTCTACGTGCCCGCTGCCAAAGAAAGTGTGCACTCAAGATCCGCGCTCGCTGCAGTTCTCGGTGCTGACCCGATTGCAGCAGCACGCGCGCTCGCAGAGAAACACCCCGAGCAGATCAGCGTGCGTGCAGCCTGGGCGTCATCGCCTGTGCCTGTCACCTCGATACAAAAGCCGCCGGAACTTTCGAGCCGTGAGTTGCATCGACATATCGATCAGGGACTGATGGTCGGCAGCTTCAGTCGATTGATCGCAGGTGCCGCCGACGAGCAAGCACAGGATCACGATGACCGGCCGTCCCCTGTCTCCGCCAGCGACTCACCGCGCGAGGAGATCGCGGCTATTTTCCGGCTGCCGGGGGGCGCCGCAACCGGCACGGCGCTGCACGCCGTACTCGAGCATGTCGATTTTCGTCGAGCAGAGACGCTGCCATCGCTGGTTGCTCAATACTTTGCTCCGCTTTTGCTCGACGAAGCCATGCATGCTGCCGTTCGCAAGCAACTCGAAATGCTTCTCGAGCATCCACTGTCAGCTGGAGATCGTGTGGTGCGTCTGGCAGATGTCGGACTCGACGACCGAATCAACGAAGCGGAGTTTTACTACCCGATCAAATCGTTCACGCCACGCCAACTCGCCGCGGTCTGCAAACTCGGCTCCGACAAGGCGATTCCCGACAGCATCCAGCGTCTGCAGTTCAACCCTGTAGAGGGTTATCTACGCGGTTTTATGGATCTGGTGTTTCGACACGAGGGTCGCTACTACCTCGCCGATTGGAAATCGAATTGGCTGGGCAATTCGACGGGCGATTACACGCCAGCACATCTGGATCGTGCAATGACGGATAACTTTTATCATCTGCAGTCCTGGCTTTACGCGCTGGCGCTCGAACGATTTCTGTCAAAACGCCTGCCCGTTTATCGATACGAAGATCATTTCGGCGGGATTTTCTACATCTTCGTGCGCGGACTCGATCCTTCGGCAACCGAGCGCGGCGTGCACTTTGCAAGACCGACGCCAAAGTTTCTGCGCAGTCTTGGCGAGGTGATTTTCGACCGAGGCAGCACGGGCAATGAACGCTGATCTCGAAAGCTTTCTGGGACAAGAGGGCTTCTCGACCCTCGATCGCCACTTCGCGCGGCAGGTCGTTCTTCGCGCCAACGAAAACTCCAAGCTCATCGGACCCGCTGCGGCTTTGACGAGTCTGGTGCTGCGACAGGGTCATATTTGTCTCGATCTGTCGCGAGCACCCAAAATGGCCGAGACGGCGGTGCCAAGTCTCACGCCCTGGCCCAGCGTAGATGTCTGGCGCGAGGATCTCTCTCGCAGCGGGGTAGTGGCGGTTGGCGAGCCTCGCTTTCTGCCTTTGGTACTCGACAGTGGCAACAGGCTGTATCTGCATCGCTACGAAGAGTACGAACGCCGCGTAGCCGAGGCGATTCTCCTGCGTATTTCTGCCGGTCGCTTCAGAGTCATCATCGGTGGGCCAGGCACAGGCAAAACCACTCGTATCATCGATGATCTTCAGGCTGTCGCCGCGCGCGAGCCATCACCGCGCATCGCACTCGCGGCGCCGACAGGCAAAGCAGCGAATCGCATGGAGGAAAGCCTGCGCCGCGGAATCGAGCGTCTCGCATTATCCGATGAACAGCGTGCGCGCCTGCCCCGCTCCGCTTCGACCTTGCACCGCCTGCTCGGCGCACGCAGCGACTCGGCATTTTTCAAGCACGATGCGGAGAATCCGCTGCCGATTGACGTGTTGATCATCGATGAAGCCTCGATGGTCGACCTGCCCTTGATGGCAAAGCTGTTCGCGGCTCTCAAGTCCACCGCGGAGGTTGTGCTCGTCGGCGATCCCCATCAACTTGCATCGGTCGAAGCCGGGGCAGTCCTTGCCGACATTACTGCTGCCGCCAGCAAAAACCCTGCACTCGCAAGCACCCGCATTTCTTTGCAAAAGCAATATCGCCATGGACCTCGGAGCGGCATCGGTCGTCTGTGCAACGCCATCCGCGATGGCGACGGTGAACAGGCTCTGGCACTGCTGAATTCAGCAGAGTACGACGACATATGTCTCATCAACCCGCCAGAGCGCACACTGTTGGAGCGCAAGCTGTTCGCAGATACATTGCAAAAATCAGCAGCGGTCGCGAGCCTGCGTGTCGCACTCGCGCAAAAAGAGCCGGCGGCCATGCTGGCAGAGCTGGCTGCCAGTCGCATCCTCTGCCCACTGCGTCGCGGTCCTTTCGGAGTCGAAGCTATCAATGAAATCATTGAGCAACTTTTCGACTCTGAAGGACTCATACGGCGTGCTGGCAGACTCTACGAGCGGCGGCCGATCGTGGTCACGCGTAATGACCATGGACTGCAGCTCTACAACGGCGACAGCGGCATCGTCACACGCGATCCGCAGGATGGCAGGCTCAAGGCTTGTTTTATGGCGTTTGATGGCGCGCTGCGCACCGTGTCGGCACTGAGACTGCCGCCGCATGAGTCTGCCTTCGCAATGACCGTACACCGCAGCCAAGGATCGGAGTTCGATCGGGTACTTATCCTGCTACCGCCGACGCCGAACCCGATCATGACGCGCGAGCTGCTGTATACCGCAGTCAGTCGTGCCCGCTCGAAGGTCGAAATCTGGGGCAATCCGCAATCTGTGCTCGACGCTTGCAAACATACCGTCGAACGAACGTCGGGCCTGGTTGATCGATTACTTTGATTGCTGCCAAAGACGCGCGGCACCGCGCACCCCAGAGGAATCTCCCCACTGGGCACGCACCAACCTTGAATCCCACACGTCCGAGAAAACATGACGGCGAATCAATGTCGGCAGGCGTTCATAAAGCTCGTCGATATTCGCCATACCGCCGCCCAGGACGATCACGTTCGGATCAATCAAATTGATGACGCTGGCGAGGGCACGCGCAAGGCGATCGACGTAACGATCGAAGGCGGCGACAGCAGCCGACTCACCACGCCGCACGCCAGCCATGATTTCTTGACCGGTGAGCGCGATGCCCGTGGCAGCCAAAAAATCGCGTTGCAAACCCGAGCCCGAAATCCAGGTTTCAAGACAACCTCGTTGACCGCACCAACAGCTCGCTGACTCGCGCAGCTCCGACTCCTCCGGCCACGGCAACGGGTTATGTCCCCACTCCCCGCCTATGCCGTTCGCGCCCTCGATGAGTTTGCCGTCGACCACGATGCCACCACCGCAACCTGTACCGATGATGACTGCAAAAACCACGCGGGCTCCTGCGGCCGCACCGTCCACGGCCTCTGACAGGGCCAGACAATTGGCATCGTTGCTGTAGCGGACGGCTTTGCCGAGAATCTGCTCGAGATCCTTCACGAACTCTCGACCGTTCAGGTACTGCGTGTTCGAGTTGCGCAACAAACCCGTGCGCGGCGAGAACGATCCCGGACCACCGACACCCACATGTTCGACAGCCGCCGTGTTCGCCTCGATCTCGCTGACGAGCTCGCGAACCGCTGCAAGCGCTGAGGGGTAGTCCGCCGGCGTGGCTACACGCCGGCGGACCCTCGGCACACCTTGCGCATCAAGCGCAGCAGCCTCGATTTTGGTGCCGCCGAAGTCGACGCCTATCAGCGGCAGGTCTTTGCGAGCGAGCTCGAGTGACATGCCGACAGCATAACCGCGAAGACTCAGGTTCGATCGAGGTTCATCACCTTGTCCCAGACCTTGACGAAGTCGCGTACGAACTTTTCTTTGCCATCGTTCGCAGCATAGACCTCGGCCACCGCCCGCAGCTCGGAATTCGAGCCGAACACCAGATCGACCGGAGTTGCCGTCCACTTGGCCTTGCCCGTCGTACGATCAACGCCTTCGTATACACCCTCGGTGCTCGTCGACTTGCGCCATGCGGTCTGCATGTCGAGCAGATTGACGAAGAAATCGTTGGAGAGCGTCCCCGGACGAGCCGTCAACACACCATGCGTAGTCTGCGCGTGGTTCGCACCGAGCGTCAGCAGATTGGCCCGATCGACCAGCGCCTCGGCAGGCGAGAGGTAGTTACCCTGGCCATAGAAGTTGCGGAATCCATCGGCGGTCGGTTCCAGCGGACGGAACGAGGCCACATCGGTCTGCGCTTGCGACGCATCCATGCGACCCGGCGTAAACGGCACTTTGACCGCGACACCTGAGCGCTTCGCCGACTGCTCGATCGCCACCACGCCGGCGAGCACGATCAGATCCGCCATCGAGACCTTTTTGCCGCCGTTTTGAGTGCCATTGAAATCTCGCTGAATGGACTCGAGCTGCTTGAGGACCCGAGCAAGCTCAGCCGGATCATTCACCGCCCAAGTATTCTGCGGGTCAAGTCGCACGCGGGCGCCATTCGCACCACCACGCATGTCGGTGCCACGATAGGTCGACGCCGACGCCCAAGCCGTACGCACGAGCTCAGCCGTTCCCAGACCCGACGCAGCGATACGCGACTTCAGCTGCGCGATATCTTTGGCGTCGACCAGCGGGTGATCGACCGCAGGGATCGGATCTTGCCAAACGAGTACCTCGGCGGGGAACTTCGAACCGAGATAGCGGGTGCGCGGCCCAAGATCGCGATGGGTCAATTTGAACCAGGCGCGGGCGAAAGCATCAGCGTACTGATCCGGGTTCTTGCGGAATCGCTCAGCGATCTTGCGATATTCAGGATCGAACTTCAGCGACAGATCCGTCGTGAACATGATCGGCGGATGACGCTTGGTCGGGTCGTGTGCATCCGGCACGAGATTCCACGCACCCTTGTCGGTGGGCACCCACTGGATGGCGCCACCCGGGCTACGGCTCTGCTCCCAGTCAAAAGTGAAAAGATTGTCGAGGTACTGCGTGGTCCAAGCGATCGGATTCGCCGACCATGCACCCTCGAGACCACTTGTCGCGGTGTCGGCGCCCTTGCCCGTGCCGCACTTGTTTTTCCAGCCAAAACCCTGTTCCTCGACAGCGGCCGCGGCAGGCTCTGCACCAACACACTTGGACGGATCGTGAGCGCCGTGCGCCTTGCCGAAGGTGTGACCCCCTGCAATGAGCGCTACAGTTTCTTCGTCATTCATCGCCATGCGTCCAAAGGTCTCGCGAATGTCGCGAGCCGCAGCGAGCGGATCAGGCTTGCCGTTCGGACCCTCGGGGTTCACATAGATCAGCCCCATCTGCACGGCGCCAATCGGCTTTTGCAGCTTGCGATCGCCACTGTGTCGAGTGTCGGCGAGGAACTTGCCCTCCGGGCCCCAGTAAGTGATGTCCGCTTCCCAGTCGTCGGCGCGTCCACCCGCGAAACCAAAAGTTTTGAAACCCATGGATTCGAGAGCGACATTGCCCGTCAGCACCACCGCGACCGTCGCCGAGCCGATAGGTACCTGCGCTGTGCCAAGCCATGCGAATGAAGAACGGACCATAGTGACCATAATCTGCCGGCCACCAAGCCTGTGATGTGGTCATCAGCGCCGCGACGTCCTTCTTCACGGCATCGAGATCGAGTTTCTTGAATTCTTCGGCGTAGTTGAAATTGTCGCCGAAGGGGTTCGACTCGGCGCCGTGCTGCCGCAGCGGTCGCAGGTCGAGCTTCTCCGGCCACCAGAATTGGTTGGACGCGTTGGGCCCGGCCGCAGCAGCCGGAGCGGCATGCAGTGCCGAAGCAGCAGTGAGCACTGCCGCGATGATCATCGAGGTCGCGTTGAGTCGCATGGTAAAAACTCCAAACAAAAGATCGAGGCCGTCAAGGATGTCGAACAAGACATGCCCTCTTGAAATTGACTGTTTGGATTTTGGGGATAGATGAAATCTATCGCCGTGCGGCAACGCGCCCTGTGCGGGTAACGCCGCAAGCCCGATTGCTATCGGTTCAACGCGGAGTGATCGCGGGTATCCCGCATGAACAGGTAGACGATCAGCGAGGTCGCGATGCAAGCGGTCAGGTAGTAATAAAACCAACTCTCGCGCCCAATCGACTTGAACCACAACGCCACCGACTCGGCACTGCCACCGAACAGCGACACCGTGATGGCATAGGGCACGGCCACGCCTGTGGCGCGTACATGAGTCGGGAAGAGCTCTGCTTTGACGATGGCATTGATCGAGGTGTAACCCGAAACAATCACCCAAGCGAAAGCCAGAAACAAAAACGCATGCCACGGCGTCGAGGCACTCTGCAGTGCCGTCAGCAAAGGCACGGTCAACAAAGTTCCGGCGATGCCAAAACCCACCAGCAAGGGACGGCGACCCACCACGTCAGAAAGAGCGCCGTAGATCGGCTGTAACAACATCGCAAACAACAACGAACCCGCAGTCACCAACGTGGTTTCGACGTCAGTGAGTTTGACCGTCAGCTTGAGATATTTCTGCATGTAGGTCGTGTAGGTATAAAACGCAACCGTACCGCCCAAGGTAAGACCGACGACCAGCGCCGTTTCGCGCGGATGTTCAAGCAGAGCACGCAGCGAACTACCGGCGGCCTTGTTGCTTGGGCGCGCCCGTTCGAAGAATTCGGTCTCCTGCAGATTGCGGCGCATGAGCGCAGCGACCACCGCAAGCAACGCACCGATCACGAACGGAATGCGCCATCCCCAGTCCATCAGCTGCTCGCGTGAGAGAATGAATTGCTGAAGAACCAGCAGCACAAGCAGAGCGCAGAGCTGTCCGCCGATCAAGGTTACGTACTGAAAACTCGAAAAGAATCCGCGATGTCGCGGATGCGCGACCTCACTGAGATAGGTCGCACTCGCACCATATTCACCGCCCAAGCTCAGACCCTGCAGAATTCTCGCAGCCAACAGCACAGCAGGCGCCAAGGCACCCACCATGGCGTAGGTGGGTGCAATGGCGATAATCAGTGAGCCGAAGCACATCAGTGCTACTGACAGTGTGAGCGCGGTACGACGCCCACGACGATCCGCAATCTGCCCAAAGATCATGGCGCCCAGTGGTCTCACCACAAAGCCCAGCGCAAAGAGCACTGCCGCGTTCAACTGCTGAACGACTGGATCGTCACCCGGAAAGAACAGGTGCGCAAAGTACAGCGCAAAAGCTGCGTACGCGTAGAAGTCGTACCACTCGACGAGATTACCGATCGAGCCAATGAAAACAGCCTTGCCGCGCCGACGCATCTCGAGCGCGTTGCTCGATGCGTCGGGCGGCTCAGACAAGGGCTGTGACTTCAGAAGCTCTTCGAGAGCGTGGCATAGACATATCTGCCCGTCGCATTCGCAAGGCTGCCGAAGTAGCCGAAGTTGGTCGATGTAATCGGCGGATCTTTATCTTCGATATTGCGAACGCCGAGACGGAGTGAGGTAC
>Ga0194125_10005429_pt1 | contig 19351 bp, 20 predicted proteins | sample TA2KigC250mmetaG_FD_148626 | JGI IMG/M metagenome (GOLD analysis project Ga0194125, IMG submission 148626) | Freshwater microbial communities from Lake Tanganyika, Tanzania - TA2015034 Kigoma Deep Cast 250m | ecosystem: Environmental > Aquatic > Freshwater > Lake | place: Tanzania: Lake...
CACAAGAAAGCCCGGAGAGCCTGGAATTAAGGGGGCTACAGTCGCTTGACCTCACGCGGACGCGGGTGACAGACGCCGGCCTAACTCACCTGAAGGAGTTGAAGGGCTTGCGCTGGCTTGGCCTTTGGCACACGCAGGTCACAGCCGCCGGCATTGCCGAGCTGAAGAAGTCGCTGCCCAACGTCAGGGTGGAGCGATGAAGACAAGGGCGGAGGGGGGCGGGGCGCAACGGCGTATTGGCCGGGGCTAGCCTCTTCGGGCTAGAGCTTGCCAGACGGGCGTATGGTGAAGTAGCCGCGGGACCGGAAGAAGCATGCGTCGAAGGCCATGAGGAAGTTGACCTGCCCGAGTATGATGGGCACCTTTGTTGCCTTGGTCCAGGCGAAGGCCAGGCGGACGGGAGGGAAGTCGCCAACGGTGGCCGAAACCACCAGGGCGCGTGCATCCTCACGCGCAAGGTTGCCCGTGAGTCGGACCGGGGTTGTCTGCCGCTGCCAGTCTGCGCCCAAGGCAACGCCGACCTCGAAGGGCAGAACGTTCACAGCGGAGCCCGTGTCCATGAGGCCTTCCACCTCAACCCTACGGCCGACATGGGCCAGGGAAAGGGGCAGCATCGGCAACAGGCTCGCATCGCCTGTGGCGGCGTCCACGCGCTTGAAGGGGAACTGCCTTGCATCATCCATTGGCGGACCTTGCGTCCTCTTCCAGTGCCCCCAACAGGGTCTCAGCCGCCTGGAACGCGTCGTAGGGGGCCCAGACCGAGTACTCCCCCGCCGGCAGCGCGGGCACGCCCTCCTCTCGCGCGATATCCGCCACGAGAATCTGGATCACTCTGAGTTTGTCCGCCTTGGACAACCCGTGCAATTCGGACAACACATCGCTAGAAACCATCGCGCGGTCCTCTGTTGAGCAATGAGGCCACTCCGCCTCTTCCTTCGCGTCACACACACCGGCGATTGTACCCCGCTTGCCCTGGTTGTCAAGAGGATTCGCGGCTGTCCACCCAATCCCTCACGGCGAGGAAGCGGTCGAGGGGGGTGGGCAACCCGTCGGCGCCGAGCCAGAGGAGGAAGGGGGCGCTGCGAAGGCGAGGGGTGAAGAGGCGGTCGAGGGCACGCCAGAGCTCCCTTCGCGTCACCCGCTCCTTCTGGAATACCGCGCCGTCGAAGATGCCGCCGAGGATGATGAGGCGGTCGCCCAGGGCGTCGAGGGCTTGCTCGAAGGGCAGGTCGCCCACGGGGGGTGGGGTGAGGGCGTTCATGCCGTCGAGGCCCGTCTCGGCCAGCTCGGGCAGGAGGGCCTTGAGGTGGCCGCACATGTGGAGGATGGCCTTCTTGCCGTGGCGGTGGCATGCGCAGCAGAAGTCGCGGAGTTGCGGCAGGCTGTAGCGGCGATAGAGGGCGGGGCTGATTAGGGTGGTGCTCGTGTTCTCGACGGGCATCAGGGCGGGGGCGGGCGAGCGGCGGGCGACGATCTCGTACTCCTGCATGCGGCAGGCGTGCATCGCGTCGAGCAGGCCCTCCAGCTCGTCCCGGTGGTCCTGGAGCATGTAGTAGAAGCTGGCCATCCCCATGTCCATCTCGATGAGTTGCTGGACGGGTGAGGGGTCGAGGGTGGGGATGTAGAGGCCATCATCGCCAATGGCGGCCCTCACCCTACCCTCTCCCACTGGGAGAGGGGAAGAGGGCCAGGCTCCCTCTGCCCTCGGGAGAGGGGAAGAGGGCCAGGCTCCCTCTCCCAGAGGGAGAGGGGAAGAAGAATGCGGGAGAGGGGAAGAAGATGCCGGTGGGGGGCGCGCCTCCTCGTAGTGTGAGCCGTCCCAGAGGTTTTTGAGGACGCGCAGGTCGGCGAGTGTCTCGACGGGGTGCTTGATGGGGTGGCCGTTGCGGAAGGTGGCGACGAGGGTGCCCCAGGGGGTCTTCTGGGTGCGGATGGCAAGGCCATCGCCCTCCGTTCTCCATTGCGTCTCGATGGGCGGGGTGATGAGCCGTGCGGGCGAGGGAACGCAGAGGTCGCGCGGCAGGCCGTAGTTGCCGAACTGAAGGATATCGCAGCCGATGTGGCGATAGAAGTCGAGGACGGGCATCTCGCGGATGCGTCGCGGCATGGCCGAGCGGGTGCGGTCGTCCACCAGGGTGGTCCACGCCACGCGGTCGGGCGGGCGATGGGAGAGGATGGCGAGGAGGCGCTGCCGGCCGGTCATCTGGGGCTTGCCCCTCGAATGATCGGACTGATCCGACGGATCGGACGGATCGGGCCGATCCTAGCGCTGCTGCTTCCAGCCGCGCTCGTAGAGCGAGCGGTCGGCGGTCTTGGCGACGGCGGCGACGTCGAGTTCGCCGAGGTTCTCCATCACCTTGCGGATGGCCTGAGCGACCAGGCGGGCGGTCTCGACGGTGTTGGGCGTGCGGAGGCAGCCGAGAATGAAGTAAGTGTTGACGTGGCGAAGGGCTTCGGGGAACTGGCTGGGATGGTAGTCCACGCCGGCTCGGCCGGCCGACCAGGGGTAGCCGTTGCCATAGGCGTCGCGTGCGCGGATGGCACCCATTTCGGGCAGGATGCGGCGCTGCCACACGCCCACGGGCGCGCCCTCGGCCTGCATGGCCTTGAGGACGGCCTCGCGGAGTTCCTCGCCCAGGCCCGTGTAGCCACAGGCGGCGGGGTCCACGCGGATGAGGTAGTTGTACCAGTTCGAGCGGCACTCGCCGCTCTCGACGGGCAGGATGAGGCCGCGGGTGCCGCGCAGCTCGGCGGTCACGGCCTCGGCGAGGGTGCGGGCGTCGGCGATGAAGGTGTCGAGGCGCTGGAGCTGGGCGCGTGCGAAGGCGGCGGAGAGGTCGTTGTTGCGGTACATGTAGGCCAGGCCGTAGGCGTGGTAGCCGACCTGGGCGACAGGCTCGCGGAAGTCGCCGAAGAGGACGAGGGCCTGGGCGCGCTTGTGGAACTCCTCGTCGTCGGCGACGAAGAGGCCGCCCTCGCCGCCCGTGAGCATTTTGTTCTGGTTGAGGCTGAAGGCGGCGCAGTGGCCGAGCTTGCCCACCTTTGTGCCGCGGTAGAGGGCGCCGTGGGCCTGGCAACAGTCCTCGATCACCACCAGGTTGTGGCGGCGGGCGACGTCGAGAATGGCGTCCATCTGGCAGGGGAGGCCGTGGAGGTGGACGACGAGGATGGCGCGGGTGCGCTCGCTGATGGCCGCCTCGATCTTGGCGGGGTCGAGGTTCGCCGTCGCGAAGTCAATGTCAACGAACACCGGGACGCACCCGTGATGGAGGATGCAGGAGACGCTGGAGGTCCAGGAGTAGGCTGGGGTGATGATCTCGTCACCTGCGGCGGCGCCGCTCGCCGCCACGCACATGTGCAGGGCCGAGGTGCCGCTGTTGGTGGTCCAGCAGAACTTGTTGCCGTTCCAGGCGGCGAACTCCTTCTGGAGCGCATCGCAGTTCGGCCCCCAGGCGTGGCGGTCGCTGCGGAGAGATTCGAGGACGAGGCGTTCGTCCTCCGCCGTGATGGGTGGCCAGGGCTTCACTGCCCCTTCGGACACGTGCTTCGGGCCGCCGTTGATGGCCAGGACGGGCATCGAGTTGTCTCCGTGCGTCACTGAAGCTTCGCGAGGGTGATGGCGAGCGTCTCCTCCAGGCCGTCGGCCTCGATGGTGAGCTTGATGGCCTGGCCGGGCTTGGCGGGCTTGAGGGCGTCGAGGAACTGGCGGACGCTCGTGATCGGCTTGCGGTCGAGCTCGAGGACCAGGTCACCCACCCTCAGGCCGGCCTTGGCCGCGGGGCTGTCCTTGGCGACCTCCTTGATGCGGACCTCGCCGTCGCGCTCCTCGACGGAGGCGCCGAGGAAGGCGGCGGGCGGCGGCTGGGGCGGCTGCGGCGGACGGTCCGCGTCGGGCGGGCGCGCGGCGAGCTTGAGCTTCAGGTCGAGCGTCTTCCCCTCCCGCGTCACCTGGACGGCCATCTCGTCGCCCACGTTCTTCCCGCCCACGGCCTCCATAAGGTCGTTCTGGTCCTGGACGGCCTGGCCGTCGAGCGTGGCGATGAGGTCGCCCTTCTTGATGCCGGCCTTGCCGGCGGGGGAATTGGCGGTGACGTCCTCGACGAGGAGCTTGCCCTTGTCGTCCCTGGTGCGGACGCCAAGGAAGGGGACCAGGGGGACCTTCTGTGCGAGGACCCACTGTCGCCAGTCGCGCTCGACCTCCTCGATGGGCTTGCCGAAGACGACCTCGATGGTGCGAAGGGCGCTCTTGTCGTCCGCATAGCCCTCCTTCTCGGTGTAGGCGTCGTAGAACTTCTTGAGCAGGCCCTTTTCGAGCATGTAGAAGAGCATGTAGCGGGACTGGGCGTAGGCGATGATGGCGTTCTGCATGAACTGGGGGTGGTTCATGCCCATCACCTGGGTCCAGGGGATGCTGCGCTTGGCGCGGATGGCCTGGTGGAGGATGCCGAGGCGCTGGGAGTGGGTGGGCAGCACTTTGCCGGCATCGCGGTTCGCCGTCTCGAAGAGCGTGGCCAGGCCCTCGACGAGCCAGATGGGATGCGTCTGGCGGCGGGCCGCCATGTCGGCGAAGTGGAGGGCGTGGGTGAACTCGTGCATCACGACGCTCGTCTTGACGAGCTTCCAGGCCGGGATGTCGCCGCACAGGAGCACGTTGCTGCCGGCGTTGAACACGCCGCCCCCGCCGCGGGGGAACACCTTGCCGGTGTCGGCCGTGTTCAGCAGCACGATGTAGATGTGGTCCTGCGGGCGGTTCTGGAGCAGGTTCTTCCACTGCCACTCGCCGTATTCCTCGAGGGACTTGCGGATTTGCGCCAGGTCCTCGTCGCTGCGGGTGTGCATGTAGACGAAATTGCGAGCCTTGTCGTGCAGCGTCTTGTAGGCCTTGGCGTCAATGCCGCGCGCCGCCAGGGCCTTGTGGACCCGCTCGACGGAGAGGGCGACGCCGCTCTCGACGTAGGTCGCCCGAGCGGCCATGAGCTTCTTGTACTCGGGCTCCTCCCGCAACCCGTCCAGGTCGGGGTCCTTCTCGATGTGGCCGAACTTGATGAAGCCGGCTTCGAGGGACTTGCGGAGCATGCCCAGGGCCTTGGCGTTCTCCTTCGTGAGCGCGTAACCGCAGGCAAGGTTGTAGATGGACGTCGCGTCGTCTGGCTCGTGCTCCAGGATTTCCTGGTAGAGGGCGATGGCCTCGGCGTACTTCTTGTCCAGGAGCAGCTTGAGCGCCCTCTCGCGCATCTCGTTGAGCTTGGCCTCGGCGATGCCGGGCCGCTCCGTGACCCCCTTCACGTCGCCCTGGGCCACGGGGCGGTCCTTGCTGTCCACCTTCAGCGCGAGCTGCTCGGGGGTCTCGCCGACGATTTGGCCGCGGAGCTTCGTGCCGTCCTTCAGCTCGACCACATAGGTCGCGCGCTGATGCTCCTTCACCTCGCCCTTGGGAATCGTCAGCTCGCCGAAGGTGGAGCGGAGGACGAGCGTCTTGTCATCCTCGCGCACCACGCGGCCCTTGAGCGTCTGCTCGTCCTTCGTCTTCACCGTGTCGGCGGAGAGCGGCCACGCGGCCGCAAGCAGGGCAAGGGGCAGCCAGAGACGTATCCGCATCAGCCAGGCTCCTCTAAGGGGAACGCGCGCACGGGAATCGCCATGCCGCTATCATGTCATGCAGCCGGCGGGCGATCAAGAGCGGTTCGCCGACGCGATGCCAGGCTCATCACGACTCCTCTGCTCCCAGCCACGTGCCGCCTCCCCAGTCTCGCCAGACTCGCCCGCCTTCTGGGGGGGCAGGGTCAGATGTTAACCATTTTAACCATTGGGAGTACCCACCCCCTGGGGTCGGGTCGTGGGAATCAAGCATTTGGCGAGCGCCCCCACTGCTTGGGGCTGCCGGGGAGGTAGATGTTGGCCTTCAGGCTCTCGGGCGTGGGGTCGGCGAAGCGGAACCGGAAGAGGCGGGTCTCGGGGCCGGTCTCGGTGAGGGTCAAGTCCTGGCCGGTCTGGACGCCCTTGATGGTGTAGGAGATGCGGGCGGTGAGGGTGTCGGCCTGGGCCGTGAGGCCCACGAAGTTGAGGAGGGTGATCTCGGTCTGGAGTCCGTTGATCTGGCCGGCCAAGGCGAGGGAGTCGGCCTGGGTTTCGGTGAGGGACGGGTCGTCGGGGGCGGGTTCGCGCTCGCCGCGGAAGTACTGGAGCGTGTCGGCCTGCTGGGGCGTGGGCGCCTGGGGGAAGTAGAGGCTGAGGACGGCCGCGGGGCCGGCCGTGTCGGCCTCAGAGGACCCAGTGCCTGGGATTTGGCGCTTCTCGAGCGTCACGGCCACCTCGTCGAAGCCGGTGTTGCCGGCGGCGTTCTTGCTGGTCTCGACGCGGATGACGTGGGAGCCTTCGCTGACGGGGAAGGTGACGTAGGCGGGGCCGAAGGCGCCTTTGTAGGGGTGCTGGCACCAGAAGGGGGGCTTGCCGGGGCCGTATTTGTTCTGGCCGTTCTCGTCTTTCAGGCCATCGAAGCGGGCCCAGTCGTCGCTGGCCTTGACGGGGATGATGAACGTCTTGTTGGTGCCGGCACTATACTCGGAACCGTCCACGGTAATGGTCACGGAGTCGATGTCGGCCAGGCCGGCGGACTTGTAGCCGCGGGGCACGTTGTCGGCGATGGGGTCGCGGACGATGCCGCGGAGTTCCACGGTTGCCATGCCGTTCTTGATGACCACCTGGGAGCTGGAGACTGCATCGAGGGTCACGGTCGGCCTCGGGTCGGACACGCCGACGAAATCAGTAGGCACGGCGGCCGGGTTGGGCTCTGGTGGGGCTCCGGACACCGGCATTGTCCGAGAGCCCGCAATCTCGCAGAGTCGGCCAAGACGAACGCATCATGCCGTCCTCGCTGTGACTGGGATTCGGGCGGTTGCTAGGGGACGTCTTTAGACTTGGCGTCTTCCGGGAGAGCCAACGGAGCAGCGGCGGACACCCAGTGGTAGCGCCCCCCAATGTTCTCATCCACCGCGACGTCCCCAAAGGCGCCATCCAGGAACTTGATCATCAGGAGTTCCTTTGGAGGGCTGAGCAAGAAATACGCCACCATTCGACCGCTGGGGGAGAGCCCCCACCCGGTCCTGTAGCCCTCCGGCGCTTGTCCTTGCATCATGTCGTGTTTCAGAAGCACTCTTGCCTTGGGGGGCTCGCCTGGCAAGTCAAGCTCGCACCAACCATCGCTAGAATTGATGTGTAGCACATTGGGCTTTGAGGACAGACCTAAGCATCCGAACGGGCCGAGCGATTTGGGCTTCTCAGCGCCTGACGGGCTGACGGAGTAGAGCATGCCCGGTCCTCGCCCGAATCTGGCGTTGAAGAACAGCCTGTCGCCTGCCGCAGACCATAGGGGCGGACTTCTGGGGTCCCTCTGATCCCCATCACCCTCAGTCATGAAAGCCCAGTCATCACTGAGTTGGCGCCACTTGCCGGTTCTCACATCCACTACGTGCAAGCCCCCGGAGTAAAAGGCGATCTGCTGTCCGTCGGGTGACCAGGAGAGTTTGGCTACGCAAGGCCATTTCCCGTCAAGCGCGCGGATCTCGCCCGTTGCAAGGTTCTCACATTGAATGACCACGTTGTGTGCATCTGGCCAAACCGTGTACGCCAGGGAGGCGCCATTAGGGGAAAAGGCCAGTTGGCCGCCTGACCCAATTGGAACGGCTCTTGGATGGGATCTAGTCTTGTAGTCAGGGTAGGACATTGTGGTGACGGTCCTCCCTGAGCCACCCTCCCCGGTTATCCACAGCATTCTGCCGTTAGCCGCCACGAGGATTGCGGAAGCGCTAACCGAGAGCGGGGAGACGCGTTGAACGCTCACCCTCCCCTCGCGGACCGAAGCCCAGTAGACAGCGCAGCGCGGTGTTCTCTGACCGTGGCAGAACACTAAACTCTCCCCGGTTAGCTCCTGCGGTGCAGCAGCCATTGCCTGCCCACTGGGTGCAGGTAGGGTGGTGAGAACAAAGAACGCCACCGCAGGTTTGCGCAGGAACACGGGCATCTTGACACTCCTTAGGGCGGCGCAGTTCGGTTCAAGGTTGCTGTTTCCGGCGCCACACCTCTATCTTGATGGGCATGTACCCAGATTTCCCAACCATCACCATCACGGTGCCTGTCACACCGCTGACATGTAACTCGCGGGTATACGGTTGGTTATGGCTCGACATGTCATCGCCTCCGTTGCGGGTCGCCCAGGCGGGGGCCAGAGGCGAAGACCCCAAGGCCCAACGGACGACGCACGGTGCTCGCCCCCGGCTGGTCCAGACCGAACCGATGCTCCATCCGGCGCACGAAGCGCGGCGTGCCCACAAAGCGGGTGGTCGCCAGGCTGGGCGCGGGGCGCATCGCCTCGTCGGCGAGGAGTTCGCCGTAGGCCCGGAAGCGCGCGGCAGCGTCCGCTCCCAGGGCCAGGTAGAGGGGGTGGAACTCCAGGCTCTCGCGGTCCTCCTCGCGCAGGGAGCGGTGGGCGCTCCAGCGGTAGTCGGCCGGCGTACGCACCATTCCCGCACGGACGGAGTTGAGGTCCACGTAGGCCATGGCGCGGAGGAAGTACGCGGCGTCCTCGATGATCGTGCTGCGGTAGCGTCCCTCCCACAGATGGCCGTGGCGGCCTTCGGCCTTGTTGAACTCGCGCGTGAACGTGGTGCCCAGCCAGTGCATGGCCTTGGGCAGCGTGTCGTCGCGGCGCACCTCGAAGAGGAGATGGACGTGGTTGGTCATCAGGCAGTAGTGGTAGAGGGCGAGAGGGAACTTGCCGCGGGCGCGTTGGAGCACGTCGAGGAAGCGCTCGAACGAGGCGTCGGTGAAGAGGAACTCGCGGTTGTTGCACCGCAGCGTCACGTGGTGGAGGGCGCCGGCATAGGTGAACCGCGGCGGGCGCGACATGTAGGGACTCCTTGTGTCACCACAGAGCAGTATAGCGCAGGGGCCAGAGAACGCAAGGGCGCTCGCGCCCGCTTCCGCCTGCGAGCCCCATTCCGTTGACATGCGCCGTCATAAGTGCAAGCGAGCATTCGTCTTGCATGTCAGCGGTGTGACAGGCACGAAGGGAAGGGCGCCACGCGGCCGGAAGGCACGGAGGAGCCGCTGGAAGCTCGCCAGCGGCACGTCGGGCGGGACGGAGTGGTCCACGGCGGGGAAGTAGCCGCCGAGGTCGAGCAGGCGGCGGGCCTTGGCGGCCTCGCGCTCGATTGCCGCGTCGCCGCGGGCGAGAGCCCGCTTGTCTATGTTCCCCGCGAGCACGATGTCGCGGCCATAGCGCTTCTTGAGGGCCAGCGCATCCTCGCCTGCGGCCACCTCGAGCGGCGAGAAGGCGTTCACCCCCACCTCCAGCCACAGCGGGATCAGCTCGTCAATGCAGCCGTCGCTGTCTACGAAGATCGTCTCGACGCCGCGGCTCCGCAGCAGCTCGCAGAGCGGGACGTAGTGGGGCAGGAAGAACTCGCGGAACAGGCCAGGTGAGACAAAGGGCCGCCCCTTGTAGGCGATGTCCTCGCCGAACGACGCGAAATCGAAGTCCACCGCCGCCACGGGGTCTGCGTAGCGACACGCGGCTCGCGTGTCGTCTTCCGCGGCGTAGTGACACGCGGCTCGCGTGTCGTCTTCCGTGGGGGAGGGACACGCGGGCCGCGTGTCCCCACGCCCTTCCGCAACAGGGATCAGGTAGGCTTTGAGCAGCTCGAGGAAGAACCACTCCAGGTAGTCGAGCATCTCGTGGACGAGCCGCGGATCGTCGTAGAAGAGCAGGCACAGGTTCTCGGTGCCCACCCAACGCTGAAGCGTGTGGCCGAAGAAGCTGCCTGGGCCGATGCCCAGCGGGTAGTCGCGCTTCGCCCACTTTGCCTTCGCCGCGGCCCAGTCGGCCGGGAAGCGGGAGGGCGAATGCGGGTCGAGGCGCTTCTGGAACTCACGGAAGTCGGCCCGCGACTTGATGGGGAAGTCGAGCCATTGGGGCATGGTGGACTGTTCGTGGCGTTTCGAGACACGCTTCGTGATGCCCAGTTCGTCGCGGATAAGGCGGGTTTCGGCATCCTCGGCCAGCACCTGGACATCGAATGCTGGGATGGGCGAGTAGGGCTTCCCGCCCGTGAACGCCACGCGGTCGAGGCCGAAGAACTCCGCCAGGTCGGCCTCCCGCGGCAGCTCCTCGCCGCGCCAGCGCTCCAGCGTCTCGTCCATGAACCACGAGTAGTTCAGGTCGAGGGGCAGGAACACCTCACCCCTCAGCTCCCCGCGTGCGATCTTCAGGAACCGCTCTCTTCCGGTCATTCGTACCCCCGGAGCACCCGATGGCTACCACCCTGCCTCCGCGTACAGGCAGACGATGGAGGCATCCTTGCTGATGTAGATCGCCTGATTGAAGAAGAGATAGCTGGGTTCGCCTTTGGCTGCGCTCCTGCTGAAGTACAGATCGTCGGCTGCCGTTTCCCACATCTTGCTGAGAACGTACTTCTTTGGAGGCGTGGCACGGCTCCAACCGGCTGCAAGAAGGGGCTTGCTGATCCTCTCCACCAATTGGTCCCTGGTGACTGAGGAGCCCGGCTTCCGCCTCAGGCGTATCGAGATCCAGCGGCCCCCCAGGCCGTACAGCACGTCATGATCGGCCTCCTCATACTCCGGCAGGCCGTAAAGCCAAAACTGGGGGCCAATTGACTCGGGGAAGGGTGGCTCCGCCTTGGAATCGGCCACCTGCCCGCTCGTCGGGCCACTTCGCTTCTCAGGCGTATTGGCCTTGGGCTCGGCGCTCTGCTCGCCGCACCCCGAAAGGCAAAAGAGTCCAACCAGCGGAAGCGCTGCCTTTGTGCGGCCTACCCACCTGCGCGTTCCTGCCCCTCGTGCGTACCGCAGAATTCGCTTTCGCTCTGCCATGCTCGGCTACCGGCTGGAGGTCTCGGTCGGGACATCCCAGGCCAGCGTCGGGCGCCGGCCGCTTTCGACGCAATCAGCCAAGTAGAGGTCAATGAGGTTCTGGTACTTCATGCCGGTTTCGCGGGCAAGCTCCTTGAAGTAACGAACCGTGTCGCGCCGCAGGCGGATTGTGACCTGCTGCTTGAGCCGGGCGATGTAGGGGTTCCGCCGCCACTTCATCTTGCTCAGGTCGTATTCTTTCCTCATGGCTTGATGCTCCGGTAGAAAGCCCGCTCCTTTGCGGTCGCTCTTCGAGCTGAGATGATGCGGATCACCGACTCCTCCTCGCGAAGGCAATGGCAGACGAGCAGGATACGCCGCCGGGAACTCGTACCAATGAGCAGGAATCGGTCCTCCCACTCCGAATGCTCGTCGTCGTACAGCGCCGCCGCGTCCGGGTCGTAGAAGGCCGACACGGCCTCCTCGAAGGTGACGCCGTGCTTCCGGCGGTTGGCCCAGTTCTTCCGCTCGTCCCAGGCGAACGACAGGTCTTCCATAATTATATTATACTTATCCCAGAGGCGTTGTCAAGTAACGGAGGCGCCGTGCCGCCGGCCCGGGCACGTTAGCGGCCCGGCCCTGTGGCAGGGCAGCACGTTCGCGCCGACGTTGCGGGGACCAGGGGGGAGGCGGCGAGGAGGCCCGCCCGGATGATCAGCCCCGCAGGAATGCCCTCATAGGTCTGCCCGCCGACGGATATGGTCCTGCACTCCACCTTCTGGCCGACGCCGGCGCAGCAGGATTCGCACGGGCTCATGCCGACCGTGGCGCCAAGCCAATCCTCGAGCGAGCGGTCGCCGAGCCAGATGCGGTTCGACGCCGCGGCATCCTTGGCGAAGACCTCGGGACTGAGGGCCTTCTTCTCCAGGACGACCCGAATCCCCAACGCTCCGAGGGACTTCCTGAGCCGGTGAAGAGCCATCTGGAGTTCCGCTTCGGTCGAGCCGCACCGCTCGCAGGTCTGGCCCCTCTCGTCCACAAGGCGCTGCCACCGAATCGTCAGCGTGGGCGCGCCCTGCCCGCCCCAGTGCCTGGCCCCAGGAGGCCCGCACCCGACGGCAATCACAGTCACCGACGCGACGGCGAGAAGAGGTCGCAGCATGTATGCTCCAGGCAGGTGGCTCATGGCTCGCGCTTATTGGGGACGTTACACATGCTCAACCGTTGGGCCATGCCGCGAGCATGCTCGCAGAATGACTCAAACGAGCGTGACTCCTCTTCGATTCAGTATCCGTCATCTGCCCCAGCAAGTCAAGCTTCCCGGCCGCACGGAGTCAGAACGGTGTCTGGGCAACGCGCCAGGTAGCGATGCCCTATCTTCACGCCATTTGAGCCTGGGTCCGCCCATTGTGGGGCAGATCAGTAGTGGCGGCGTGCCCCACAATGGAGGGGAAGGCCGCAAGAGGGCGTTATTGGCCAAAGCGCCCATAGTGGGGCAACCGTGTGGGAGGGGCAGGTTGCCCCACTATGGGGTGGCGGGAATGGCCGTATCAGCCGGTTGTGGCATGCTCTGCCGCGTCTACAACATGTGGGGGCAGCATGGGAGCTACCTCATGAACCGGGAACTCCAGGAGAGGCTGGGAGACCAGGGCATATTGCGGCGCGGTCAACGAGCAACAACAACCTGTAGGGGGCCCATCGGCTATGCGCGGGATTCGGCGAGTTCGTGAGCGAGGGCAGGGTCAACCAGGTGGGCGAGCTTGCGGAGGGCGAGGGCCTCGATCTGGCGGACGCGCTCGCGGGTGACTTGGAAGCGGCGGCCAATCTGCTCGAGGGTCTCGGCGCGGCGGCCCAGGCCGAAGCGGGCGACCACCACGTCGCGCTCGCGGGGACTCAACTCCAGGAGCAGTGAGGCAACGGTGGAGCGCAGGACTTCGCGGAAGTCACGCTCGGCGGGCGCAGCGGCGCGGGCGTCGCCGCGGGACTCGATGAGCTCCTCGGTGCCGGTCACTTCGGTCTGGTGGCGCTGGGCTTCGCGGGGGAGGCTCTTGGCGAAGTTCTTGCGGATGGCCCAGCTCGAGTAGGTGGAGAAGCGGACGCCGCGTGCGGGGTCGAACTTCTCGATGGCCTGCATGAGGCTCACCGTGCCGTCGCTCACCAGGTCGTCGAGGCGGCGGCCGAGGCCGAGGTGGCGGCTGGCGAGGTGGACGACGAGGCGGAGGTTGGCGACGACCAGACAGTTGCGGGCGGCGAGCGCAAGGTCGTGCAGGCGGACGAGGCGGTGGAGCTGGCGGTCGGTGAGGTCGGAGGGCCGCAGCTCTTCGCGGGCGCGTGCGAGGAGGCACTTGGCCAGGTTGTACTGGCGGAAGAGGAGCGCCTCCTGTTCGGTGTCGAGTGGGCCTTCGACGGCCTGCTCGTCGGGCGCGCCGGCCGCCAGGCCATCCATGAGAGACCGCTCGGCGCCGGGGCGGTCGAAGTCAGGCGACGCCACGTACTGCCATTCGTGGCCGAGGATTTCCTCGACGACGACCTCGCGCACGGCGTGATCGAGGGCGGAAGCGCCAAGGTGGAAGGAGCGGGCCAGCTCGCGCGGCTGGTAGCCGTTGCGGTAGAGGGCGAGGAGCTGGCGGCGCTCGTCCTCACTCAGCGGGTTGGGGCAGGGGGCGAAGATGGCGATGCCCGGGTGGGCCTGCTCGTAGTCGTGCAGCACGCGGCGGACCGCGTCGTGGCCGCAGCCGAACTCGCGTGCCAGGCGGCCCGCCGCCTCGGTGGCGGTCAGCTCCTCGGCCAGCGACAGCTCAAAGGCCCTGGCAAGAATGGCGCGGCGGGTCGAGGCATCGAGATAGCAGTAGGCGCGGGTGCGCCCGATGATATCGGGGTGCGATTCGACGAAGGCCTCAAGGTCGGCCTGGCACACGCCCGACAGCTTCTTGCCGTCGGGGAACACGAATCGCAGGGTGACCAGGCCCTGGCCGCGCCAGCGGCGCAGGGTCTTGAGCGACACGTCGTAGGTGCGGCACACTTCCTGGAGGCGGAGCACGGGGCTGCCCGCCTCGGCGGCCGAGAGGTCGAGCGAGTCGCTCACCTCGTGCAGCAGCGTCATCAGGTCGGCCATGAGCGACGCGCCATCAAAGACCGCGTGGGGCGCATCGTCGGGCCGGAACCGGGTTATCTGGAAGATCACGAAGTCGTAGGGGTAGGCCTGGTCGGGGTGGAGGCGAGGGGCAAACTGCCGCAGCCGGCCGAGTTGCTCGGCCTTGCGCTTCCGGGGGGTGTATGCGAACTGGCGGGCCAGCTCGCCGATAAGGGCGTTGCGATAGCGCGCCACGCCTAGCCTCCGCTTCCCACCGCGCCCTTATTATACTCCAGCCCGACGGGCCTGTCAACCTCTGCGATTCTCGACGAGGCGCTTGCCGGCGCCCGAGCGTTTCGCTATGATGCCACCGGTGCGGGGAGATGTCCACTCGGTGGGCAGGAAAGGAGCAGGCAAATGGTGATGAGCCGCCGCAGATTCGTGAAGGGCGCCGCGCTGGGCACCATAGCCGCCGCGTCGCTGGGTCGAGAAGCCTTTTCCGAGGAGAAGCCGATGCCGCGCATCCGCCTGAGCGCGTGCGACTGGTCGCTCGGGGCAGGCGGCCCCGCCGGCCTCGAAGTCGCCAAGCGCTGCACGCTCGACGGGCTGGAGGTGTCGCCCGGCGGCGCTGCCGACAAGCTCCAGATCGCCGACCCCAAGTACCGCGAGCTGCTCAAGGCCAAGGCTAAGGAGACCGGCATCGCCATCTCCTCGGTCGCCATGGGCATGCTCAACCAGTTCCCACTCGCCACCGACCCGCGCGGCCCCGCGTGGCTCGAACAGTGCATCGAGGCCACCGCCGACCTCGGGGCGACCAACATCCTCCTCGCCTTCTTCGGCACCGGCGACCTGCGGAAGAAGGGGGACGAGTTGAAGACCGAAGCCGTGGACGCTGTGGTGCAGCGCCTCAAGGACGCCGCGCCAAAGGCCGAGAAGGCGGGCGTCGTGCTCGGCCTCGAGAACTACCTCACGGCGAAGCAGAACCTGGCCATCATCGAGCGCGTCGGCAGCCGCGCCGTGCAGGTCTACTACGACGCGCGGAACTCGACCGACGCCGGCCACGATGCCCCCGCGGAAATCCGCGAGCTCAAGGGTCAGCTCTGCCAGATTCACTTCAAGGACGGCGGCAACTACCTCGGCGAGGGCAAGGTGAAGTGGGAAGCCGTCCGCGACGCGCTCAACGACATCGCCTACAAGGGCTGGGTCGTCCTCGAAACGTCCTGCCCCTCGAAGGACCGCGATGCCGATTTCAAGCGAAACGCGGCCTTCGTGAGGAAGCTGTTTGGCGGGTGATCCGTCGGATCCGTCCGATCCGTCGAATCCGTCGAATCAATCGAGTCAATCGAGTTGCTGTTGGGGTGCTGCCATGCCGTGTCGTGTCCCCCGCCGCACATTCCTCCAGACCACGGCGCTGGCCGCGGCCGGCGCTGCCATGACCAGAGCAGGAGAGCCCCCCAAGATGGACATCATCCGCGAAGCCCCGCGCGAAACCCCCGTCGTCGCCGATGTGGACGTGTGTGTCGTCGGCGGCAGTTGCACGGGCGTCTTTGCCGCCGTCGCCGCCGCACGCCTGGGCGCCAAGGTCGCCCTCATCGAGGCCAACGGCTTCTTCGGCGGCGTCGCCACCGCAAGCCTCGTCAGCGTGTGGCACTCGACCAAGGACATCAAGGGCGAGCAGCAGGTCATCGGCGGCCTCACGACCGAGGTGGTGGACCGCCTGGCCAAACGCGACGCCGTGCGCTTCGCCGGCACTGCCAGCCAGTACTTCGTGCTCAACACCGAGGAGCTGAAGATCGAGCTAGACCTGCTCGTCGCCGAGGCGAAGGTGCGGCCCTTCCTCCACACCCTCTTCGTCACGCCGGCGGCCGAGAATGGCCGGCTGGCCGCCGCCATCATCGAGGACAAGACGGGCCGCCGAGCCATCCGCGCCAAGCAGTTCGTGGACGCCACGGGCGACGCCGATCTCGTGGCCCGCCTGGGCCTGCCGGTCTACAAGCGCGACGACGTGCAGCCGCCCACCACGTGCGTCATCCTGCGCGGCCTCCGCGCCATCGGCAACCAACACAAGGGCTTCAACGTCCACTCCGCCATCTTCGACCCCAAGTATCCCCAGGCCCTCAAGAAGGGCTTCGCGTGGGGCTCCGCCGTGCCCGGCGGCAACGACGAGTATATGCTTGCCGGCACCCGCATGTTCGGCGCCAACTGCGCCGACGCCGACGAACTGACCCAGGCCGAGCTCGAGGGCCGCCGCCAAGTCCGCGCCATCTGCGACATCCTCCGCGAGAACTTCATGGGCGGCAAGGGCAACCCCCTCCTCACCCTCCCAGCGAAGATCGGCATCCGCGAGACCCGCCACGCCCGCTGCCTGCACACGCTCACGCAGGATGAGCTGCTCAGCGGCCAGCGCTTCCCCGACGCCATCGGCTACGGCACGTATCCCGTGGACATCCACAGCGCCCGCGGCGCCGGCGTGACCTTCCGCCGCCTCGAGAAGGCACCCTACTACCAGATTCCCTACTCGTCCCTCGTGCCAAAGGGCGCCACCAACCTCCTCGTCGCCGGCCGCTGCCTCGACGCCGACGAAGGGGCCTTCGGCGCAGTGCGGGTCATGGTCAACTGCAATCAGACCGGCCAGGCCGCCGGCGTCGCCGCCTGGCTCGCCCTCGACTCGGCCAGGCCCGTCGCCGAGATTGACGCCGCGAAGCTCCGCGAGGCCCTGGCGAAGCAAGGGGCGATCGTCCTCTGAAACCCGCAAACGGCGGAGGAATGGAGAACGAGCGATGAGTTCGGACGGGAAGCCGAAGGGGCAGGCGCCGCGGCGGGTGGGGCGGCCCGCGCCGGCCGTGAGCACGGGGGGGAAGGTGGCCATCTGGCTCTCGATCCTTGGCGTGGCGGGCATCCTGGCGCTGGTGGGGCTGGTGGTGGCGCGCAGCTCGGGGTGCCGGGCCGCGGCCCCCCCTCCCGAGGTCTCGGGACATCGGCCGCAGAAGCCCGCCCCGAAGCCGAAGGCCAAGCTATCCCCAGAGGAACAGGCGAAGGCCGATGAGGAGTGGCTAGCGCAGTTCGGGCCGCAGGAGCGGCCGGAGAAGAGCCCCCGCCGCACGCTGCGCGAGCGGATCGAGGCCGAGTACGAGGCGGCGAAGCGGCGGGTGGAACTCTACGTGAGCCAGGGCCGCTGGGCCGACGCCATCGCGGCGCTCGAGCGGGTAATGGACCGCTACAACGACGAGGAACTCTGGTCGCGGGCCGAGCCCGAGGCGGTGGAGCTGCGCCGTCAGGCGAATCGGGCGTTCAAGGCGAAGCTGGCCGAGGCGGACAAGTTGGCCGCCGAGGGCCGCGTGGCCGAGGCCCGCAAGACCCTCGAGAGCATCGCGGCCTTTGGCATCGAGGACTTCACGGCGCAGGCGAAGGAGCGAATCAAGCAGCTCGCCGAGCGCGAGGACGCCGAGGCCGCGGCCCACTACGCCCAGGCCATTGGCGCGATTGACGCCATGCTGCCGAGCTGGCGCTTCGAGGAGGCCCTGGCCACGGGGAGGAAGCTCAAGTTCGACCGCCCGCACTACCAGGAGCTGGCCGCCCGGCGCGTCAAGCGCATCGAGGAGCTGGCCGCGCTAAAAGGAGCGATCATCGAAGCCATCGTCAACGCCAAGCCGAGGCTGGACAAGCGGACGCTCGGTGTGCCCGGCCACCCCGGCGAGCTGTCCGTCGCCGACGCACAGTTCATCCACACCGTCACGCGTCACGGGGTGGAGAAGATCGCCTGGGAGCGGCTTGGCCCTGAACCCTCGGCCCGCCTCGCCCTCCTGGCGGGCAACGCGAAGGACCCGAACCACGCCCTCGCCGTGGCGCGCCTGCTCATCGAGCTGGGCCACCTCGACCGCGCGAAGGAGGAGCTGGACAAGGCCCGCCAGCTCGGCGCCCAGACGGCCGCCGACGAGGCCGACCTCGCCCGCCGGCAGGCCGTTCCGCCGGCGAAGAAGTGACGGCGCTTCTCACCCGCTTGCCGCGTCAGCTCACCCCTGGAAGGGAGACACGCTACTGTTCTGTCATGCTGAGCCTGCCGAAGCACCTTTCACAGGCGCACCGCCCGTGACGGAGCGTGTTCCTGTTGACGCGGTTCGCCCCATGGAAAGGTCCCTCGACTTCGGCCGCCGAAGGGCGGCCTCCGCTCGGAATGACAACGGGTGGGGCGTTGGCTGAGCCCAGCGGCGAGACGCGCCTGTTCATCCCACGTACGCTATCACGTAGAACCAGTTGAGGAGGAGCAGGGCCAGGGCGGCCAGCCAGAGGATCCGCCCCTCGCGCGGCGTGCGCTCGATGCGCAGCCCGCGCCGAAAGACGACGCGGGCGAAGAGGAGCACCACGGCGGCCAGCGCGCAGGTGCATGCAAGGGGGTTGAAGCGCCAGGCGTCGAGCGGGCGGCCCTCCAGCAGGCACACCCCCGCGCGCCCCGTGCCGCAGAAGGGGCAGGGCAGCCCCGTGGCCCAGCGCAGGGGGCACAGCGGCGGCTCCGCGTGGCTCCGGGCGCTGAGCCACGTGGCGACGCCGGCAAGGCCGAGCCACACGGCCACGACAGCAGTCGCCCAAACGGGAAAGGGCCACGCGCAGCGAGTCTTGAACAGTCGCAGCCTCACCGCGCTCACCAGCGGCCCCGCACCGCGCTCGTGGCAGTGGCAAAGATGATGAGCCAGATGACGAGCCCCACGGCGGCGAGGATGCAACTGATCATGCCGCAGATCATGCCCGCGCGGGTGTTGCCCTCGCCCGAGCGGTCCATGGTGCCGGCGCGCATCTTCGCCAGGTCCGTGCTGCCCATCACCCAGGCGATGATGCCGCAGATGACGCAGACGACGAGGCCGAGGATGCCGAGCGTGAGGACCGCGCCGCCGCGGTGCGGCTCGACCCCGCCGTAGCCGCCCGGGGAATACGCTGGCGGGCCTGGGGAATACGCTGGCCCACCCGCCCGCGGGGAGGGCGGGGCGGAGGCGAAGGACATTGCGAACTCGCCGACCTCGCCGGCGGGCTGCCAGTCGGCCATGCCCTGGCGCCAGACAAGGTCGGAGCGCGCCAGACGCCCCTCGGTGATCCAGCCCTGCAACTGCTGTTGCGACAGGGGCCCGTACTTCTGCCCACCGACCGTACAGTACCACTCCGCCATGGCTCTGCTCCCTTCCTGGGTCCGCCCAAGCGCGTCCCGAACTCCTCACGGCACAACTGCCGTAGGGACGGCCCTTGTGGCCGCCCGTGGGCAGCCACAAGGGCTGCCCCTACAAGGGTGGAACGCGGGCTAAATAGTTTCTGTTGCGGAAAGCCAAGACTGCCTGAAGGCAGGACTCCAAACAAGGAACGAACGCGTTCGGAGTCCTGGCTTCAGCCAGTCTTTGGCTTCCGAGCACGGCCCGAGTTCGGCGA
>Ga0194125_10005430_pt1 | contig 19349 bp, 11 predicted proteins | sample TA2KigC250mmetaG_FD_148626 | JGI IMG/M metagenome (GOLD analysis project Ga0194125, IMG submission 148626) | Freshwater microbial communities from Lake Tanganyika, Tanzania - TA2015034 Kigoma Deep Cast 250m | ecosystem: Environmental > Aquatic > Freshwater > Lake | place: Tanzania: Lake...
CTTCTCTGTAATAATTTTCCCTCTGCAAATACCTTCGAATAAGAAATAAACATTTATATTTTCGTAATAACACACAACAGTAATAAATTTGGCCTTTCTTAAATTTTCAGGAATATGTTTTAATTCCTCAAGAAGTTTGCGGCAGTTATCGTCATAAGTCGCATTTTCTCCGGCATACCTCGAAGAATGTACGCCGGGAGTACCGTTTAAAACATCCACAAATAATCCAGTATCATCCGATATAACGGGAATTCCTGATACTTTGTATATTTCTTCAGCTTTTTTAATTGCGTTTTCTTCGATTGTATTTCCGTCTTCTTTAATATCAACTTTAAGATTAATATCATCGAGACTTAAAACCTTAGTTTCAGTATCCGATAAGAGATTTTTAATCTCTTCGATTTTATGTTTGTTGTTTGTTGCCAGAAGTAAATTTTTCATAATTAAATATCCTTATACTGCAATTGATATAGTCTGTAATACAGTCCCTGTTTGTCTATTAATGTCTGATGAGTACCGCATTCTTTAATTTCTCCTTTATGCATCACTATAATCTTGTTACAGGACTGTATTGTGGAAAGTCTGTGTGCAATTATTATAGAGGTTCTGCCTTCGATTAGTTTTTGTATTGCTTTCTGTATCAGGAGTTCCGTATTAGTATCAACACTTGATGTAGCTTCGTCGAGTATAAGAATCTTGGGATTATAAGCAAGAGCACGAGCAAAAGAAACCAGCTGCTTCTGCCCTACCGAAAGCGTCATACCTCTTTCCGTTACTCTATGGTTTAACTTTTCGGGAAGACTGTTTATAAAATCGGTTAAACCCGTATTTTCAATAGATTTGTTAATCTTACCTTCTGTTATATACTTATTTTCGAGACTTATATTATTTCTTATGTTACCCGAAAATAAAAATACATCCTGCAGAACAACTCCGATATTTCGTCTCAATTCTTTAATATTTAAATTCCGGATATCTTTTCCGTCTATTGTAATTTCTCCGTTCGTAACATCATAAAATCGACTGAGCAGATTAATGATTGTAGACTTTCCTGCACCTGTTGCACCTACGAAAGCAACTTTTTCACCCTCATAAATTTTAAAAGATACATTTTTCAAAACATATTCGGAATTATTATAAGCAAACCAAACGTTTTTAAATTCAATTTCGCCTCGAATATCATCAATCAGTTCAGGAGTATCAACTTGAATAATAGGGTTCTTTTTATCGAGCAGGGCAAAAACCCTTTCAGAAGATGCCATTGCAGTTTGCAGTATATTATATTTTTCCGAGAGGTCTCTAATAGGTCTGAAGAACATTTCAGTAAATTGAATAAACGATATAATAACACCTACTGATACTGCATTTTGAACTACCTGTCCCCCACCGTACCATATAATAAGACCGATAGTAACTGCACCAATTAATTCCACAAACGGGAAAAACACTGCATAGTAAAAGATACTTTTTTTATTTTCATTTGTATGTGCCTGATTAATAACCGCAAATTCATCTGCAGACCTTTTTTCTTTGTTGAATAACTGAACAACTGATATTCCACTTATATGTTCCTGAACAAACGAATTCATTTTTGATACAAGCACTCTTATCCTGCGGTATGAACTCCTGACTTTATTACGGAAAACAGCAGTAGCAATTCCAAGCACAGGTAGAATTGACAGTGCCACAAAAGTCAGTTTATAATCGAGTGTAAACATAAAATACAAAATCCATAAAATCATAAAAACATCACCCAGTGCGGTTACTATACCCGAAGAAAAAACCTCAAAAAGGACTTCTATATCGCTTGTTACTCTTGTTACCAATCTGCCAATTGGATTAGTATCAAAGAATTTTAGATTCAAATTTAAAATGTGAGTAAATACTTTTTTCCTGAGGTTAAAAATAATCTTCTGACCTATCCAGCTCGTAAGGTAAGCCATCATATATTGTATGAATCCCTGTAAAAATAAAGTAAAAAGAAGTATTAAAGAAATAAGTTGAAGTCCTTTTATTTTACCGTTTACAATCATATCATCTATGGCAATAGGAGTAAGTCTTGGTCTGACTGCAGCAAGTGCCGAAATTGTAATTGTCAGTAAAAAAGCAAGAAGTATATGCCACTTATAAGGTTTGAAATACAGAAGCAATCTTTTTAACAAGACACGGTCTACCGGCTTTCCTAATTCTTCTTCTTCTTTAATATTTAATTTTTTCTCTGACAAACAAAATTCTAATTAATTTCCTCAATTTCCTCTTCGAGCAATTGTTTCATATAGATATCATAATAGATTCCTTTTCTTTCTATAAGTTCCGAATGGGTGCCTTCTTCGGATATTATTGAATTGTCCAGTACTATAATCTTATCACACTCTTTAATCGTCGAAATTCTATGTGAAATAAGAATACAGGTGCGGTTTTTCATTACAGTTTTCAGTTCTCTTAATATTTCTTCTTCGGTATGTGTATCAACCGAAGAGAAAGAATCATCGAGAATCAAGATTTTTGGATTTTTATATAATGCTCTTGCAATTGAGGTTCTTTGCTTCTGACCTCCGGAAAGTGTTATTCCGCGTTCTCCAATTATGGTCTTAAATTTTTCCGGAAACAAAGAAACATCCTTATAAAGTCCTGCAATTTCCGAAACCCTTTTTACCTTTTCACTTTCTGTTACATCCGATGAATATGAAATATTATATTCCAAAGTATCGGAAAATAAAAATGATTCCTGCGGCACTATCCCGACAAGATTACGCAGAACACTCAGGGGAATAGTTTTAACATCATAACCATCAATTAAAATTGCTCCGTCTGAAATATCATAAACACGGGGAATAAGATTAACAATAGTACTTTTCCCTGCTCCGGTATATCCAATTATTCCAAGTGAATTGCCACTTTCAATTATAAGATTAATATTTTTTAGAATGTAAACATCAGTTCCCGGATATTTAAAAGACATGTTTTGGAATTCAATTTTTCCCTTGATTTGATTTCCGGTAATTCCTGATTTTGTTTTATCGTCATCTTTTATATCAGGTTCTGTTTCCATAATATTCAGCAACCGTTTCATCGAGGGAGCGGCTCTCTGAATTAGATTCATAATCCAGCCGAATGCTATCATTGGCCAGGTGAGCTGCACAAGATATACAATAAATTCGGTTATGTTGCCTACGGTAAAAGTACCGTTAATAACTTTAATTCCTCCAAAATATATAACAAGAATAATCGAAATTCCGGTAAGCAGAAACATCATAGGGAACGAAAATGCTTCAAGACGGGCAAGAGCAAGATTTTTTTTCTGATAATCAGCAGAAGCAGAATCGAATTTTTCTATTTCATTGACTTCTCTTGTATACGACTTAATTACTCTGATCCCTGAAAACACTTCCTGCACCTTTGCCGTCAGCGAAGAAAACGATTCCTGTACTTTCATCGAACGGTTATAAATTAATTTTATAACAAAATAGACAAGGAGAGTAATAAAAGGAAGAGGTAGAATTGCAATAATAGCTACTTCAACATTAATACTGAATAGAATTATGATTGTAACAACAGTTCTTAAAATAGTTTGCATAGAATACATTATACCAGGACCAAGAAAATTTCTGACATTATTGACATCATTAGTAGCATGAGCCATTAAATCACCTGTTGTTATATTATTATAGAAATTCCTCGATAAATGCTGAAGGTGCGAAAAAAAATCATTTCTTAAATCATTTTCTATTTCCCTTGATACTACTATTATTGTCTGCCGGGTGAAAAATATAAAAATACCCCCGATAAAAACAAGAGTAATTCCTTTTAAAGCATAGATTATAATTTTATTTATATCCGGATTTTTCACAAGTTCATCAACCGCATTACCTATAACAAGCGGATAAGAGGAATTAAATGCAACATATAAACTTACACAGATAAATCCAAGTATTAATTTTAATTTATACTTTTTCAGGTATGGAATTAAAGCTAAAAGAGATTTCATAATCAGAATAATAACAAAAATAAGTTTTATAAATTCTATAATTTAGTCATTTTTAAAAAATAATCATCAAAAAATCCTGATTTTTAATTCTAAATAAGATAATAAATTATCAATTCTTTATTTACTTTTTTTTTAAAAAAAAAATTGTAAATTTAAATAAGTTTAACTTAAATAAATTATATTATGAAGACTTATTTTCACATCTTATTTTTGCTTCTGTTCCTGATTGTCAGCTTTAATTTTTCCAACGCACAGGTAGATACAAACGTAGCACTTCCTACAATGGACACAAAGGAACAGTTCGGCGATACAACACATTACATCCTTGAAGAAGTAATTATCACTGCTACAAGAACACTTCAAAAGATTATTGATATTCCTTATCCTGTCGAGAGAATCAGTAAAGTAGATATTTTAGGCGGAAAGAATGTCGGTATTAACGAAATGTTATCAACGCAACCCGGGGTTTTTACACAATCGAGATATGGAAATCACGACGTAAGAATTTCTATAAGAGGATTTGGAAGCCGTTCGAATTCGGGAATAAGAGGAGTCAGAATATTATTAGATGATATACCGGAATCCGAGCCGGACGGACAAACAAGAATAGAAGCTATAGATTATAATCATTTAGGAAGTATAGAAATAGTAAGAGGAAACGCTTCTTCTTTGTACACAAATTCACCGGGAGGAGTAGTAAATTTCAAGTCTGATTTGGATTTTTCATCATCTTTTCTCTCCAATCATAATTTATTCGGAAGTTATGATTTCAGACAAAACGGATTGAAGCTTGGAACAATGAGCGAAGATTCAAAATTCTTAACGACATACAGTTACAGAAATTACGGCGGTTACAGACAGCACAGTCAGGAATACATAAACATACTCAACAGTGTTTACAAAGCATATCTTCAGCAAAATTCATCGCTTGGTGTTTATCTTAATTACGTTAACAGTTTAATAAAACTTCCGGGTTCACTTACACAAAATGAATACGGACTCGATCCAATGCAGGCAAGTCCCAAAGACCTTTCGAGGGATTCAAAAAGAATAACCCGAAAAGGAAGACTGGCAGTGCGGTACGAAAAGATATTCGGTTCGAAAGCGAACAACGAAATTTCATTCACCGGATACGGTACAATAAAGGATTTTGACAGGACAGCAAAAACATACAGATTAATAACGAGATACGGGATCGGTGGTACATTTATTTACACAAACAGAATGCCAATTTCAAAATTCATGAACGAACTTACAGTAGGGACAGATATGTATTATCAAACTGGTCCGATCAGCGAATTTAACAACATAAACGGAAGAAAAGGCGATAATCTGCTTAAACAAACCGATGAAACAATATCGAATATAGGAATATTTCTTTCTGACCAGTTTAAATTTAATTCAAAAGTATCGCTTTTATTTACTGGAAGATACGACTGGATAAAATTCGATGCAAAAGATTTATTGTTTGAGGTCAGAAATGCAAACAGAAGTTTCGGAAAAATTACACCCAAACTTGCTATTAATTACAAGTTCAGACCAAACATTGCAGCTTATGCATCCGTAGGAATGGGTTTTGATTCTCCGGCATTCAATGAAATGGGTAATTATCCTTATTCATCGGATACAGGAAGAGGACTTCTAAATCCTGATTTACAGCCACAAAAATCATATAACTTTGAAATCGGAATCAAAGGAAATATTTCGACCAACAAGAGAATTTATATAAACAATCTTACATTTGAGGCAAGTATATTTAACTTAATAATAAGTGATGAAATTGTACCATTTGTTGTAGACAACGAAGTTTATTACAGAAACGCAGCAAAGAGCAACAGATTCGGAATTGAACTCGGCGGAAAACTTAATATTAACAAATATTTAAAGTTTAATATAGCATATACACTTTCGTTATTCAAATACATTGACTACGATTTGAAAATTATAACTGCCGGTGCTGTAAGGGATACAAGTTATAAAGATAACTGGGAACCTTCAATTCCTAAACATTTATTTTCGTCGGATTTGATTTTTGAATATCCGATTTCCGAGCATATAAAAGGATTTATCAGAGGCAATTGTCAGTTCGTTGATAAAATGTACACAAACGATGCAAATTCAGCTTCGGCTCCTGATTATTTTCTGCTTAATGCATTCGGGGGATTACAAATAAATGTGGATAGATTCGAATTTTTAATAAACGGTGGGTTGAATAATATATTCAACAAAAAATATGTTGCATATATAAATATAAATGACCTTGACGGAAGATATTATGAAGCCGGTGCACCGCGTTCATTTTATGCGGGATTTAATATTGCTTACAGATTCTAATTACTTTGACATTTTAAATTTAGATTATTATATTAAATACGCAGGCATTTTTTCCTGCGTATTTTTTTTGTACATCATGAAAAAATTACATATAATATTGATTTATTTTATTTGTATATTATTGATATACAAAACATCCGATTCCCAAACACCGATATTTCCGAACATCAGGATATTTCCTTCTACTTTTGTAAGTCAATCAGAAACCGATATTGTACGTCATCCTTTAAATCCCTCGATGCTATTTGCTTCTGCAATAACGATTAATGCACAATCGGGTTTTAAAAGTGAAGGTGTGTACGTTTCAACAAATTACGGTATTAACTGGTTCGGTACAAATACCATACCTGCAGAATTGACAATTAATCACGGAGGTGATCCGGGACCCATGATTGACAAAGACGGAATTTTTTATCTAGCTCACATTGGTTCATTTATTTCCGGTATGTATGTTCATTATTCAGCGGATTCCGGTACGACCTGGTCTTTTCAGTATACCATAGCGAGCGGAGATATGGATAAAGGAGATATAACAACCGATGACTCACCATCGAGTCCTTATTTCGGTAGAACTTACATTTCTTATGTTGCATTCATACCTCCGTATCCTGTTTTTAATTCTTACACAATAAACGGAGGTGTAAACTGGTCAACAAGTTTACAAATTAACTCACCTCCCCAGAGATGTCAGGGAGCAGATTCAAGAGTTGACCCAAACGGAAATTTATTTGTTTGCTGGTCGGGAACAATTCCTGTATCTCCATACACCGAGGACTACGTCGGATTGGGAATTTCAAGCAACGGAGGACAGAGCTGGTACACCAGAGAATCCATATATGATATGAATGGTATAAACGGGAATTTACCTGCAAAGTCAGGCATCAGGGTAAACGGATTACCGAAAATTGACATAGATAAAAGCGTCGGACCAAGAAACGGCTGGATTTATATAATTACAACAGAAAAAAACCTTGCTCCTGCAGGAAGCGATCCTGATATTATAATGCACAGATCGACGGACGGCGGTATGAATTGGTCTGGAGGCATCAGAGTAAATCAAGACCCGTTAAACAACGGAAAAACACAGTTTTTTCCTGCAATCAGAGTTGATGAAATTGGGGGAGTTGCGGTCGTTTTTTACGATGACAGAAACACAGCTGCAGATTCAGCCGAGATGTATTTAGCATACTCAAAAGACGGAGGCAATACATGGAATGAATATGTTTTAAGCACACACAGGTTTAAACCGCAGCCGATAGCGGGAGGCGGGCAGGGTTACCAGGGAGATAACATCGGAATGACATCAGGGAACAATTATCTTTATCCGTTATGGATGGATAATTCAACCGGGATTTATCAAGCCTGGTTAGCACTGGTTGATTTATCTTCTATTAATGTCAAAAAAATAGGTTATAATGTTCCAGACAAATTCGAACTTCTGCAAAACTATCCAAATCCATTTAATCCCGAAACAAATATTAAATTCAATATTCCAAAGTCGTCGCCGGTCAAATTAAGAATCTATGATATATCGGGTAAGTTAATTGTTGAATTAATAAATGAGTTTTTATCCGAAGGTAAGTATGAGATTAAATGGAATGCCACGAACTACTCTTCGGGAATATATTTTTACAGAATAGAAACCGAAAACTTTTCAAATACAAAAAAGATGATTTTGATAAAATAAGGAATAATAAAAAACCCATACTGACATCGGAATCGATCTAATATAAAATTTATTCACTTTTCTTCTGACATTTGCTGAATTCTTTCAATTTTTTATCAACAATGTTATAGACCGAATTGTCGTCATAAGAGCCATCTTTAAATTCACCCGCTTTTATACCTGTTAAAATTTCTATTCCGTCTTCTATAGTATCGATTGCCCAGATATGAAATTCATTATTTTTGACATAATCTAAAATTTCTTCTTTGAGCATAAGGTTTTTTACATTAGTTCGTGGAATAATGACACCTTGCTCGCCAGTCAAACCCCGGTATTTACATATATCAAAATATCCCTCAATTTTTTCATTTACACCGCCTATAGGTTGAATCTCCCCTTTCTGATTAACCGAACCTGTAACCGCAATATCCTGCTTAATAGGAAGTCCTGCAAGTGAAGATAATATAACATACAATTCCGCAGATGAGGCGCTGTCACCTTCAATCCCTGAATAGCTTTGTTCAAATACGAGTCTTGCAGTCAAGCTCATCGGTTTATCCTGTGCAAATTTTTGAGATAAAAATCCGTTTAATATCATAACTCCCTTACTATGTATCGGTCCACCGAGTTCCGCTTCTCTCTCTATATCTATTACACCTTCTTTTCCAACTCCGACCGTTGCAGTAATTCTTCCGGGTTTTCCGAAAGAATAATCACCATAGCTCAACACCGATAATCCGTTAATTTGTCCAACTTTAACTCCAGACGTATCAATCAGCAAATCACCTCTTTTAATCATTTCATCTATTTTTTCGTCAATCATATTCGAGCGGTAAATACTTTCGTCTATTGCTTTTTTAACGTGTTCAGATTCTATTCTTCTGCTATTTTCCTGTGCTGCCCAGTAATTTGCTTCTTTAATAATATTAGACAATGTACCGAATTTCGTTGTCAATTTATGTTGATCTTCCGCAATCCTTGACGAAAACTCGAGAAGTTTTTTAATTGAACCTTCCGAAAAGCCGATTATATTTTCTTTTTTCAAAAAAGTATTAAGGAAATAGAGGAAGTTTTTTATATTTTCATCAGTTGAATCCATATCAGTGTCAAAATCCGCTTTGACTTTAAATAATTCGGAAAATTCCTCATCGAGAGAATATAACAGGTAATAATATAAAGGAGCGCCGACCAAAATTACTTTAAGATTCAACGGTATAGGTTCAGGTTTCAAGCTTTTTGTAGAAACATAACCGAGTCTTTCACTTAATTCTTCAATTTGAATTTTTTTCGTATCGAGTGCTCGTTTTAATGCATCCCAGCTGTAGATATTTTTTAAAAGTTCTTCAATCGGAATCACAAGGTATCCTCCATTTGCATAATGCAGAGAGCCTGCTTTTATCATAGTAAAATCAGTTACCAATGTTCCCATTTGAGGTTCTTTTTCTATTTTTCCAAAAAGATGATTGTATGTGCTATTCGTTTCTACAATGACAGGGGCACCTTCGATTTTAGAATTATCTACTATCAAATTGACCTGATATCTTTTAATAAAATCGAGTGTGCTAAAGGAACTTTGTACAGGATTGCCTTCGGCACTTTGAGCCGACTGTGTAAATTTTAAAAGATTAATATTATTTAAAATATCATTCTGCACATCATTTAAAAAATCGGCAATTTCGTCAACGTCCTGATATTTTTTCTTCAAATCGTCTATTATTCCCGAAATTACAAACGTTATAACTCTTTTATCAAGTTCGTCAAGTTTCTTTTGTGCTTCTTTTTCAAAATCATTTACTTTCTTCATAACCTTTTTAATCTCTTCCTGCAAAATTTCTTTTTTAATAATTATGTCATCTTTTGCCGCCTGAGGGAGAGATTGAAATTCATTATCATTCAACGGTCTTCCACCGAGAACCGGAACAATCAAAATACCAAGCTTAGACGATTGCAGGGTAAATCCTTTTTTTCCCGCATAATCATTTAATTCAATGAACATTTTTTCCCTGTTAATATTCAAATCCCGTAAGACCAAATCTTTTTTACTATTATAATCATCACTATCAAAAATTTTAGGCACCTGTTCCCAGAAATGATTTGTAAAATTTTTAATATCATTTTGAAATTCTCTGCCTCTTCCGGGCGGAATTTTAATAGCATTCGGACAATACGGTTCATCGAAATTGTTTACATAGACCCAATCACTCGGAGTATCTTTCTGTTGTGCAAATTCCTGAATGAAAGTTTTTATCGCGGTCATTTTCCCGATTCCCGCAGGACCCGCCACATAAATATTAAAACCTTTTTCTTCAATATGCAAGCCAAACTTAAGAGCTTTTACCGCTCTGTCCTGACCGACTATTCCATCTATATGAGTCAGATTTCTAAACTCGTTCATATCAATTTTTAAATCATCATAGCTTTTTCGTATTTCCTTAAATGTTAATTCTGTTATCATTTTTTTATTTGTTAATTTACACAATTACACAAATTTAAATAAAATATAATTTTAATTTCATTCAAAATTATTCATTTAGAATAAAAATATTTTAAACTCAATTATAACCAATATTAATTATATATGTAATTACTATTTTTAAAAAGTCACCTTATAAAAGGGTAGGGGCATTTATTTAATTAATATCATTTTTTTTGTAATTACAGACGAATTACCTGTACGATTTAATTCATTTATAAATAGTCGGTAAAAATACACCCCTGAATTTAATCCCTGTGCTGTGAAACGGAAAGTATGTTCGCCGCTATTTTTTATACCGAGTGAGTATGTTTTCAAATCTCTCCCGAGCATATCGTAAATTTTAATTTTCACAACACTTCGTTCGGGAAGATAATAATTAATAGATGTTACAGGATTAAACGGATTAGGATAATTCTGGTATAATACAGGACTCGAGCGATTTAACATAATCTGATTATTTCCAATTCCGATTAGAGTATTATGCTTCAGTATTACGCCATTGTCTCCAACCGCATATCCAATGTTTGAATTCATAAATTTAACATCAAAAATCGTTGCAGAATCTGTAACATCAATTTCAGTCCAGTTTCTTCCAGTATCAAGAGTCAGGAGAAATTTCTGTATATATCCCATAGCCACCCATCCTTCGGCATCCGTTCTAAAATCCATTGCATAAGGAAATCCAAAAGAACCAATTGTTTTATAGACCCAATTTGTTCCTCCGTCGGTTGTAGTCACCGTACTTGCCCCATATTCAAGATCACCTCCAATTCCAAAAGCATAATTCTGATCTACAAAACGCATATCCACTACGGGCTCAGGCGATATCGGGTAAACGCCCCACCGCTGTCCTGCATTAGTAGTTCTCCACACAATACCAGCAATATCCACATAACCTCCGCAAGCATATCCGAAGTTATGATTATAGAACTGGAAATTTCTTATAGGGAAATACGAAACCATCGAAGAATCAATCTGACAGTTTACCCAGTTCAAGCCACCGTTTGTTGTTTTAAGTATTCCTGTATTAAATCCTCCAATATATCCCGTTAACGAATCAAGAAATTTAATTGTAAATAATATAGTATAATCAGGGTAATATCTTGCCGAATCCCAGTTGACACCGCCGTTTGTTGTTTTCAAGATTATAGTTCCGTAATTTACAGACAAATCCCATGCAAGAGCCCAGCCTAATCTTTCGTTAAGGAAAAATACTTTCTGAATATCATTTAAAACCGGAACACTTTGAAACATCCAATTCAATCCCCCGTTACTCGAATAAAGCATTGTTGCAGTATCTCCTGATATCCAGATTTTATTTGAATCGACATAAGAAATCGACCTTAATGCTTTTGTTGTCATATTACTTTGTCTTATCCACTGCTGTTGTGGAAATGACTTGTTTGAGAACATTAAAAAAGCAAAGGTCAGAAAACAACAGATAATATTTAGTTTAAATCTCATTCTTACGGCAGATTACTTCTTTTTCTTACGAACCATTCCGTACCAGCCAAAACTATAATAATCAAAAGATAATAAAAATAAAAATTCAAATTGACTTTTTCCGATGTTACAATTTTAGTTAATTTCTGTTCTCCTGTATTATACAAAAATTCTTTTATTTTTTCAACTTCCATATCAGTAAAATTTTTCCCATTCGTTGCATCAGCAATGGTTCTTAAAATTCTCTCATCAGGTTTAATATTTTCATATTCAAAGTTATTTTCCGAAACAGAAAATTTCCCAATTCCCTTTTCAATCAGTTTATCATCCTTCAGCAGTTCCGCGGTATAAGTATAATCTCCTTTACTTTTAATTTTCACGTTGCCTTTGAATTCGTACATGTTAATTTTCTGCAATTCGTGAATATTTATATTATTATTTTCGTAAATATTAATTTTAACTTTCAAATCTCCTTCGGGGAATTTCTCGTTCAGGTAGGCGTAGAACACAACATCGTCGAAGGGGGAATACGTATCTCTGGTAGTACCAAAACTGAATTTACTTTGTTTTTCCGGATTAATTAAAGACAGGAAAGAATATGACAACAAGTTATTTAAAAATTTTGAACCCTGAAACAATTCCGGATTAAGTCTCCATTTATAAAAATTATAACACAATAGCGCAGCAGATTTTTTAATTTCATCTTTATTTTCGATAAACACCGGTTCACCGCCGTTTTCTGAAACTATTAATGATTCGCTTAACGGCTTTACAGAAGATTTTATTCCTTGAATATAGACCGGAGGAAAAACTGCCGGATTAATTTCTTTGCTTAATTTATTATCATTTTCTACAAAACGAATTTTCGAAAGAAAATCCGAAGATGCAGCCCCACTGATAAAAAAAGGCAGATAATCTTCAAGTGTTTTAAGCTTTAAGTAATTGACATTACCTGAAGAAACAAAAATAAGAGGAGTAATTTTTGAATTCTGTAATTCTTTGATTTTCAATAATATTTCCTTGTCACTGATATCAGTCGGATATCCGAATAATAAAATTACATCATAGTCCGAAAAGCTTCCCGGCAGAGACTCATAATAAGTTCCTTTTGATTTTTGAGTCAGGAAAGACAATTTAACATTGTTTATTTTTAAAATTTCCTGTTTGAAGAAAGCGTAATCCGGGGATGGTCCTCCTGATAAAATCAATACTTTAATTTTATTATCCGTAAATTTAACAAAGAAATCCTTATAGTTGTTTTTATAAGTTACTTCACCTTCTATATTCTCTGCCGAGATTCTGAATTTTTTTATACCTGCTTCAGCCGAAAAAAGATTGAATTTAACCGAATATAAATTTTGCTCTTTATATGCAAATACATCTGTTGAATTAACAAGTTTATCTTCTTCGTACAGATTTATTTGAATTCTCCCCGTATAGCCGTAAACTTGAATATCCGTTTCAACCGGTGTTAATGATTCTGAGTAAGATACTTTATTATATCTTATTTTCCTAACCGATATATCTTTTTTCCGGTTAGTATCTCCTATTAAAAAATAATTGACAGGAACGCCAATTTTTAATACGGAATTTACACCAGTACCGCCTTCATTGATTATTCCGTCGGAAATAACCGTTACAGAAGAAATGTTAAACGAAGCACTTAAGTCATTTAAGTTGTCGAATGCAACAGAGATATTACTCGAAAAATTATCAATGCTGTCATTATAAATATCAGCAAAATCATCAACAGTAATTTCTTCGGATAATTTCCCCGAAAAAAGAAAAAATTTATTTTCAGTAATTGATGTCGATAATCCGGAAATTCTCTGAATTAATAAATCCCTTGTTATAGAGTCCCTTTTTTCAAGCTTCATACTTAATGAATTATCAATCAAAAAGACGTTCACGGATTTCTCTGCTTCGATTTTTTCTTTAATTATCACAGGACTGGACAACAATATCAAAATCAGAAAAATTGTCACAGTCCGAAGTGAAATTAATAAAATTTTTCTTATTTTTCCGGTAGATACTCTATTATAAGTAAGAAATGAAATCAGGATTGCAATTACACTTAAAACGAATATAATTAATATATCATATGAACTATTAAGGGGAATTATCAATTTAGTTAAAATTTTACTTCCACATATATAGTCTTCTTCAGTTCATTAATCCATTTATCTAATTCCATATTTTCTTTATAAATTTCTGCATATCTTCTTATTCGTTTATAATCTCTTTCCATAGATAATTTATGAGCAGGGCTTTTCGAAAGGAGTTTAAAAACTTCATATCCATAGTTGTTATCGCCTCCAATTCTTAAGGGTTCTGTAATTTGATTCACCTCTAAATTATTCAGTGCCATAAGCATAGTACTGTCCAACCGCTCCACAGGAACAAAACCAATATACCCGCCTTTTTCATAATTATCTTTATCCTGCGAGTACAAATTTGCAGCTTCCTCAAAAGTAATTTCATTTTTTTCAATTCTTGCTTTTAAATCTTTTAAAAATTTTATTACTTCCATATCAGCCGATTCAAATTTTGGAAATGCCACAAGTATATGCTGTGCTTTTCGCTGATCTGCGCGAATTTCATTCAGTTTAATAATATGATATCCATACTCAGTTTCGACTAAATCCGAGATTTCGTTTTCTTTCAAGGAAAACAACGTTTCCTCAAATTCTTTCACAAAAATGCCTTTCCTTGCAAAGCCAAGGTCACCTCCATTAAGAGCAGAAAGAGAATCGTTTGAATATTTTCTTGCAAGTTCATCAAAATTCATTCCGTTTTTAATACTATCAAGAAGGGATAATGCTTTTTCTTTTGCTGCATTTTTTTCTTCGTTTGATACTTTTCTAATTACGAAAATATGCGCAAGTTCATATTCTTCTCCTGCCTGCGGAAGACTGTCTCTATAAGTATTGAAAAAATCATTTACTTCTTTATCAGAAACTTTTATACCCGAAGAAAACTTTTTTCTGCGAAGTTTATCAGCCATCAACTTTTTTTCCAGTTCTTCTTTAAGTGTGTATCTTATTTTTGCCAGCGACATACCGTATATCTCTTCAAGTTTCTGTTCCGAACCTAATTCCTCTATTAATCCTTTCAAACGGTAATCAAGTTCTTTATTAACCTCATCAGGAGTCACAATAATACTATCCTGCAATGCTTTCGCATATATGATTTTTTCCGTCAGAAGCTGTTCAAACAATTGTTGTGCAAGCACCGGAGAGATCTGTTTAATGTTATTTTCCCGGGCATACAATTGAAGCTGATACTGAAAATCAGATTCCAGAATTATGTCATTGCCTACTATGGCAATAATTCTGTCACCTTCTTTAGGCTGGGGATACAACAGACAGTTAGCAGTAAAGAGAACTATTATTATTAAGAATAACTTTTTCAACTTAATTTTCTTAAAGTTAAAATAAAAAAAATTTATTTTTCTTCAGCAAATGTCTGTTCCAACACATCTTCATATATAATAACAGGATATTTTTCCTTAAGTTCAAATATGTACAGTTCTTCACTCTCTTTTGATTTCTCCTGTTGTAAAATATTCATGATTTCAAATTTTACTTCTTCCAGACTTCTTTGTACAGTTGAAGTATCCGTTTTATCAATAAAATTATCCTTGTTATTATTATAATATTCCAAAATTTCATTGTCATTAACTTTGTGACCGCGGGATATTATTTCCTCATCGATTTTAAATCTTAATATTCCGTCTGTCAAATCCGACAGAATTTTTTTAAAAGTTTCATTAGTCTCGACATCTTCTCCCGAAGCTTCCAAAAATAAAATCGGATAATCAGCCGCATGATTTACAATTGCATACAGCGATTGATAGTTAGCAATATAACCTCCGTATTCTTGTTTCCTTTCTATATAGGATTTAACATCCTTTACAGGCAATTCTCCCCCGTCATAATTTGCAACAACTACATATAATTCTTCATCATTAAACAGGCTATCCATATTCTGAGCAGAAATATGTTTTGTTGAATCGAATTTGCTAATGAACAGATTAAATCCGTCTTGAATGACAGTAAATTTATATTTATCTCTAAGTTTTGCCGTAAATTCATCGAGTTTATTTTGAAAAATGAACGATCTTCTGAACTCGTTACTCATATTCTCTTTTTGTGATTCATACGGAGGATATTCTTTGATTTCAAGCAGTTTAATGATATGCAGCCCAAAAGGAGTTCTTACAGGTTTGGAAATTTCTCCTTCTTTAAGTGTAAATGCAACGCTATCAAATTCCTTTACCATCCTACGTCTTTCGAAATAGCCCAAATCTCCTCCGTTTTTCGAAGTACCGATATCATCAGAATTTTCTTCCGCAAGTTTATCAAAATCTTCTCCGTTCTTTAATCTTTCATATAAACTATAAATTTCATCATATGTTTTCGAAGAATCAACAACAGCCCCGGTTGAATCTATTGTGAACTGTTTAAGAATATGGGCAGCACGAATACTTTCAACTCTCGGTTTTCTATCTGTTAATTTAGCTATATGAAGACCATATACAGACCTAATCGGGTTTTTAGTATATTCTCCGATCTGAAGCGAATACACAGCATCTTCGAATTCAGGAACAGTCATACCTCCTGTAAAATAATAGATATCACCTCCATTTTCTTTTGCTGTAGGGTCGTCGGACATTTCCATTGCAACTTTACCGAAATCTTCTCCGTTTTCAAGTCGTTTATATACCTCTTCGAGTCTTTGATATGCGGCAATTGTATCTTCCGGTTCAGTATTTTTCGGTAGTTTTATCATAATATGAGAAGCTCTGACTTCTTCTTTTCTCAATTCATACAGCTTAAATATCTGTGGTTCTATCAACTTTTTGTCAATAATATAGTTCGGAATATAGGTATTTTTAAACTCACTTATTTCGTTTTGAACATCAGCCGAATCCAGAAATCCTTTAGATTTTGCTTCAAGTACTTTTAATCGGAAAGCTATTAGAAGATTCAGAAAATCTTTCTTCTCCTGTAATCCGCATTTTCTTACAGAATCCTTATTATTATTATATCCTTTGAGCATTTGAGTCTCGAAATCTCCGAGAGAAATTTCTTCAGAACCGATTTTCGCCACTATTTTATTTTCCTGGGGCATTAAATCGTTGTTTATAAAAAACAAACAACATAAAAATATAAAAAGGTACGATAAGAATTTAATTTCAAATTTCATAATTACAAATCATTAAAAATTATTATTTTTTCCGGTCTTCAATAAATATATCTTATTAATTAATCGAGTCAGGTATGCTGACAATCGAAAAAGATAAAAATTTTGTTTTTTTTTATTAGATAATTTAAGTTTTCGAAATAATTTATGATTTATTCCATAAAGGCTTCCTGCAGTTTATCTTCATATATCTTTACCGGATATTTTTGTTTCAAAGCCGAGATATACTGATTTTCAACTGATTTTTTTCTTTCATCCTGTAGAATATTGGAAATCATAGCCCTTACTTCATCAAATGTTCTGTATTTAACCGAATCTTTCTCGGTATATTTATACGTTTCTTTATTAGTATTATAGTAATTCAGCATTTCATTTTCCGTAATTTTTACTTTGCTCATTATTTCACTTAATTCAACTTTTGATACCAGAAAACCATTTTCAAACACTTCCATTTCCTCTTTAAATTCATCGTCTTTCTCGAAATTTTTATCTTCAGCAATCAGTGTATAGATAATATTATCAGCAGTACTTTCCACAAGAAGCTGTAAATTTTGATTTGTTGCCATCATATTGGAAATTTCATTTGGTATTTTCAAATAATCTATAATGTTTTTGATTGTAATATTTTGTCCACTTATATTTGCAAGAGTTATATTTTTTTCCATTTCAGAAAAAATACTATCAAGATTTTGACCGCCGATAATTTTAGCTGTATCGATTTTAGCTGCAAATATTACCACAGCTCCATTATCAATCTGCAAACCGTAAAATTCACGTGCTTTTTTCAGGTATTCCCTTTGTGATTCCCTGAACAATTCACTTCTTTTAAACAAATTCTTTAAATTATCTTTTTGGGTTTCATAAGGCTGGTATTCTTTAATTTCGGTAATTTTTAAAACTTCCCATCCCATTGGTGTTCTGATTAAATCAGAAATTTCCCCAACATTAAGAGTAAAAGCCACGCTATCAAACGAGGGTACAAACCGTCTTCTTTCGAAAAATCCTAGATCCCCACCTCTTCCGGAAGTAGCAGGGTCATTTGAAAACTGATTTGCCAGTGCCTCAAAATTTTCTCCGTTTTTCAGTCTGTTCAATATATCTTTTGCTTTATCAAGTGTTCCGATTGAATCAATAATATTATTCAAGCTATCTCTTTGTTCCTGTATCAGGATATGCGAACCTCTTACAGATTCGACTCTTTTCTTTTTATCAGTTACTTTTACAATATGCAAACCGAAATTAGAACGTAAAGGGATTTCCGTATATTTTCCGGGTTTCGTATTATAAATTGCATCTTCAAATTCCGGAATGGTCATACCACCGGTTATCCAATACAAATCGCCGCCGTTAAGTTTCAAAGACGGGTCTTCGGACATTTCCGATGCAACTAATGAAAAATCCTCACCGCTATTTAATCTTTTCAATATTACGTCGATTTTCTGATATGCATTTACCGAATCCTGAGGCAAGGCTGTTCTTTGCAAGGGTATAAAGATATGCGAAGCACGTATTTCATATTTTTTACGTTCGTACAATTGTTTAATTTTCGGTTCCACAATTTCCTTATCAATAACATAATTAATCATATATTGTTTTTTAAAATCAGAGACTTCGTTTTTCAATTCCGGTGATTCCAGCAATCCTTTTTCACGTCCATCAAGAACTTTAAGTTTGTATTTTATCAATAAATCCAGAAAAACCATTCTGTCTTTCAGTGTTGTCTTTTTAGCAGAATCCAGATTATTTCCTATTGATTTAAGAAATTCTTTTTCGAACTCGTAGAGAGTAATTTTATCATCTCCTACGTCAGCCACTGTGATTCGTTTTTTGGAAGAGCAGCCCGTAATGTAAAATACTGTAATTAATGAAATAACAATAAATAAATACAAATTTTTTCTATGCATATATATAAATTTAAATTTTGATATAATCTATAATTTTATTAAAATTGCATTACAATAACAAGTCAATGTTTAAGGAAATTTAGGTAATAATCGATTTCAGAAAATAAATCTCAACAGATTGGAATTCTAAAATTTTAAAAAGCGCACGAATTTTGTAATAATACTGTAAAAGTTCACTTAATTTTATATCATTATTAACTTGTAAGATACAATTATCATACATATTTATAAAACATCAAAATATAATCATTTTTGATTTATTTAAGAAATCATTTATAAAATTTAAATAAGTTTATTACTTTAATTTGGAGAATTTTTTTAACAATAATTAAT
>Ga0194125_10005437_pt1 | contig 19327 bp, 21 predicted proteins | sample TA2KigC250mmetaG_FD_148626 | JGI IMG/M metagenome (GOLD analysis project Ga0194125, IMG submission 148626) | Freshwater microbial communities from Lake Tanganyika, Tanzania - TA2015034 Kigoma Deep Cast 250m | ecosystem: Environmental > Aquatic > Freshwater > Lake | place: Tanzania: Lake...
GCAGTATCCGTTTGAGAGGGGGACACAGGGGGTGAGTATCTTGAGAGCAACCAAAGGCAAACAGAACCCGCTGAGCTATCTGGGCCATCACTTTATCAGATTAAAACCTGATTAACTCAGATTTCAATTGAGGTTGCCAACCTCGTAGTGTAAAATAAACGTAGCCGCGAGGGGAGAAAATTTGTTATTATGTCAATCAAGCAAAACGTACAGCAGATATTGAACGAATTGCCCCAGGGGGTACAGCTGGTGGCGGCGGCCAAAACCAGGACTCCGGCTGAAATCATGGAAGCAGTTGAGGCCGGCGTGCGGATAATCGGTGAAAACTATGTCCAGGAGGCAGAGGCCGCTTACGCCGTCGTTGGCAACAGAGCACAGTGGCACTTCATCGGCCACCTGCAGCGCAACAAGGTCAAGAAAGCGGTCCCGCTTTTTGACATGATTGAGACCGTTGACTCCGCTGAAATCGCCCGGGAAATTGACAAGCGGTGCGCTGAAATCGGCAAAGTCATGCCCGTGCTGGTGGAGGTGAATATAGGTGAGGAGCCGCAAAAAGCGGGGGTACTGCCGCGGGACACCGAGCAATTGCTGAAGGATATTTCCACCCTGCCCAATATCAGGGTGGTGGGGCTGATGACCATGGGGCCGCTCTCCGAAAACCCGGAGGACTCCCGCCCCTACTTTGTGGCCATGAAAAAGCTGTTTGACCATGTGAAAGAATTAAACCTGCCCAACATTGATATGAGATACCTGTCAATGGGCATGACCAGCTCTTATCAAATTGCTCCCAAAGAAGGCGCCAACATCGTCAGAATAGGCACCAAGATTTTCGGGGCCAGGGAGCGCCGGTAATGCCGGAGGCCGTCTTGTATTTTTAATTAATTAGTGTTATACTCTACTGGCAAAGACTAGAGTGACTTCATCAAGTGGGTTCAATCCCCACTTTTTTAATTATTGGCGATAGTGGAGAGTTGAGTCAGAGATGAAAAGTGATTTCGTACTGGCCATAACTCAGCTGGCGGCGGAAAAGAATCTGCCCAAAGAGACCGTTCTTTCCGCTGTGGAGTCGGCGCTGGCTTCTGCCTACCGCAAGGATAGCTTTGCTCCAAACCAGAACATCTCAGTCAGAATAAATCCCAACAGCGGCCGGGTGGAAGTATGGGCGGAAAAAAAGGTGGTGGAAAGGCCGGCTGATACCCGGCAGGAAGTATCGCTGGCAGAGGCACAAAAGCTAAAATCAGATATCCAGTTAGGCGATATCATCATGGTAGAGTCAACGCCCGACAACGCGGGGCGCATCGCTGCCCAGACCGCCAAACAGGTTATCCTCCAGCGACTCCACGAAGCTGAGCACAGTGCCATCCTGGAAGAATACGCTGAAAAAGAAGACGAGGTCGTCACCGGCATGATACAGCGTATTGAGCCCGGGCAGATTTACGTTGACCTGGGCCGAACCGAGGCCATAATGCCCGCCTCGGAACAGGTGCGCACGGAGAGATACCGGGTTGGCCAGCGTCTTAAGGTATGCATCATTCAGGTCCTTAAAACCACCAAGGGGCCAAGGGTGGTGGTATCACGTTCCCACCCTGACCTGCTCCGCCGACTTCTGGAGCTGGAAGTGCCCGAGGTCTATAACGGCTCGGTGGAGATAAAAGCCATCGCCCGCGAAGCCGGCTATCGGAGCAAAGTGGCCGTGGCGGCGCACCAGAATGGCATTGACCCGGTGGGCTGCTGCGTCGGGCTGCGTGGTATCAGAATCCAGAACATCGTCAGTGAACTGAACGGCGAGAAGATAGACGTCATTCAGTGGAGCCCCGATGTCATGACATTTGTCAACAACGCACTGAGTCCGGCCCAGATTGTCAGCGTCAGCCTGAATGAAGACGATAAAATCGCCACCGTGGTGGTTCCGGATAAGCAGCTATCACTGGCTATCGGCAAGGAAGGGCAGAACGCCAGGCTGGCGGCCAAGCTGACTGGCTGGCGCATTGACATCAAGAGCACCTCAATGGTGGAGGCAGAAAAAGCTGCCGCCAAACCAGAACCAGCTGTAGAAGAAAAGGAAGCAGCGGTCACCGAAGAAGAACCGGTGGCCGAGATACCGGAACTGCTGGAACCGGCTCCCGTCTCTGCGGAACCGGTCAAGGAGGAAGCCGCAGCAAAGGCTGAACCGGTGCCTGCGGCCGAAGAGGTCCCCATCGAGCCGCCGGTGTTTTTTGAACCGCAGGTAACGGAGCGGAAAGCCGAAATCAGATTTGCTGAAGATATCCTGGCACCAAGGCCGGATAAACCGGTAGAGAAGCCCAAAAAGAAGAAGAAGGGCGTTTCCGCCAAAGAAAGCGCCGAGGACGGCATCAGAATAAAGAAACGACGGCGAGATACCGACTTCCTGGAGGGAGATGAAGAGTACTAGTCTCCGCCCCGTCCGCAGACAGGCGCCGCAGCGGACATGCCTTGGTTGCCGTCAGGTAAAGGCAAAACGAGAGCTGATACGAATCGTAAAGACGCCGGACGGCAACATAGAAATAGATATCACCGGCAGAAAGGCGGGCCGTGGCAGCTATCTCTGCCCGAACCTGGAATGCTGGGAGGTGGGCCTGAAAGGCAATAAACTTAACTATGCGCTGCATACCAGCCTCAGCAAAGACGGGCGGGAGCAGCTAATGAAGCACGCTGCGGAATATCTGAAAGGAGCCACCATTGGCCCGGACCAAAAAGGCGGATGATACCGCCGAAGTGAAAGTTGAAGAAGCGACCCCGTCACCAGAGCCGGTCAAAAAGGGCCAGGTGGAGTTGCCTCATTCCATGAGCGTACGGCAGCTGGCCGACCTCCTTCAGGTCAGTGCCATTGACATCATCAAACAGCTCATGCGGAAGGATATCATGGCCAATATCAATCAGATTATTGACTATGATATTGCCTCAGAGATAGCCACCAACCTGGGCTATGAAACGCGCCTGAAGCCGCGGGCTGCGGAAGGCGCCGCCAGCGCTATCAGCGAGATGAGAAAGCGCCGCAAGCTGCAGGTTGAAGAGGCCGGAAATCTGCAGCCACGCCCTCCGGTGGTTACGGTTATGGGCCATGTTGACCACGGCAAGACACGACTGCTCGACGCCATCCGCCAGACCAACGTCATGGACACTGAAGCCGGTGCCATCACGCAGCACATCGGCGCCTATCAGGTTACCGTGGACGACCAGAAAATCACCTTTCTGGACACGCCGGGCCATGAAGCGTTCACCGCCATGCGGGCTCACGGTGCCCAGATAACCGATATTATCATCCTGGTGGTCGCTGCCGATGACGGTGTGATGCCGCAGACGCAGGAAGCCATCAGCCACGCTCGCGCCGCCGGCGTCCCGATTGTCGTCGCCATCAATAAAATTGACAAGCCAGAAGCAAATCCGGACCGGGTGAAGCAGCAGTTGGCCGAGGCCGGGCTGTTGATTGAGGAATGGGGTGGAGACACGGTCTGCGTGGCCATCTCGGCAAAAGAGAAAACAGGCATCAAGGAGCTTCTGGAGAACCTGCTGGTGGTGGCCGAGGTGGAAGAGCTTAAAGCTAATCCAGCAGGGCAGGCCTCGGGAGTGGTCGTTGAAGCTGAGATGGACCGGACCCGCGGTCCGCTGGCCACCGTGCTGGTAAATAGCGGCACTCTGAAGCCGGGCGATACCATTGTCGTTGGTGGCACATGGGGCCGGGTCAGGGCCATGTTGAATGATACGGGCAAACAGATAAAGAAAGCCGGGCCGGCCACGCCGGTGGAAATCCTTGGCCTGGACAGCGTGCCCCAGGCGGGAGACATCATGACCGCCGTTACCGGCGAACCGCAGGCACAGGCACTGCTGGCAAAACGCCGTCGGGAAATGGAAGAAAGAGCTACGGTTGCCGCCAAGTCGGTAAGCCTGCACAATCTATACGATAAAATCAGCAGCGGCCAGGTCAAAGGGCTCAATGTCATCCTCAAGGCAGATGTTCAGGGCAGCATAGAGCCAATCCTGAGCTCCCTGGAACGTCTGAGCACCGACGAAGTCCAGGTCCGCATCCTCCACAGCGGTACCGGCAATGTATCCGAGAGTGATGTAATGCTGGCCGCTGCCTCCAACGGCCTCATCATTGGCTTTGGCGTTGGCACTGACGAAGGCGCCCGCCGGCTGGCCAGCACAGAGGGAGTTGATATCCGTCAATACGACGTGATTTACAACGTGATTGACGATGTGGAAAAGGCGCTTAAAGGCCTGCTGGAGCCAGAATATGTTGAGGTTATCGATGGACATGCCGAAGTCCGGGCGGTCTTTTCCGCCGCCAAAGGCACACAGGTGGCCGGCCTCTACGTTTTAGATGGCAAAATCAACCGCAATTCCTCAGTCAGGGTGCGCCGCGGCGAGGAGGTCATTGCTGATACCACGGTGAGCAGCCTGCGGCGGTTCAAGGATGATGTCCGTGAAGTCGCCGCCGGTTATGAATGCGGCGTTGCCGTCAAGGACTTTGCCGATTTTCAGGTTGGCGACCGGCTTGAATTCTACCGCATGGACAAGGCTGCCTAGCCGGGCAGTATTATCAGGCTGAGGAGTCCATTATTGTGTCGCATCGCATTGAACGTGTGAACCAGCTCATCCGCCAGGAAATCAGCGAGCTTTTGCAGCGTGAAATCAAAGACCCCAGGCTCAGCAACTTCATTGCCGTAACCGAGGTTGTCACCTCGCCGGACCTCAAGTACGCCAAGATATTCATCAGCTTTATCAGCAACCAGCAGCAAAAAAAGGAGGCGCTTGACGCCCTCACCGGTGCCTCCAATTTCCTGCGCAAGGAAATGGCCAAAAAAATCAGGCTGCGCCGCATTCCGGAACTCAGCTTCCACTGGGACGATTCCATTGAGCGCGGCACACACATCATCGACCTCATTGACCAGGTGAGTTCTTCAGACTAGGAATAACCCTGACTCTGGCAATAACTGTGGATGGCATTCTAAATATAGATAAGCCTCAGGGCATAACCTCGTATCGCGTGGTAGCCGCGGTGAAACGGCTCAGCGGCGAGCGCCGCGTGGGGCACGCCGGCACTCTCGACCCGATGGCGACCGGTGTTCTGCCGGTCTGTCTCGGGCAGGCGACGCGCCTGGTTGAATTCCTGGCCGAGGCCAGCAAAACCTACCTTGCCGATATTGAACTGGGGCTGACCACCGATACCTATGATGCCAGTGGCCGGGTTGTCCAGCGCGGGGAGCCTGCCGGTATCCGCCGTGAGCAGATTGAAGCAGTGCTGGCTTCCTTTCGCGGCACTATCCGCCAGACGCCGCCGATGTACAGCGCCATCAGGCATCATGGAAAGAAGCTGTACGAACTGGCCCGTGCCGGCATAACCGTGGCACGGAAAAGTCGGCCGGCGACGATATACAGCCTGGATATCGTTGACTTTCAGCCACCACTTATGACAATTGAAGTGGAATGCGGCAAGGGCACCTATATCCGCTCGCTGGCCCATGACCTTGGTCAGTCTCTGGGCTGCGGTGCCGTCCTTAAAAGCCTGGTCCGCCGGCGCTACGGTCCCTTTGACATCAGGGAGGCGGTGAGCATCCCCAGCCTTGAAGATGCCTTCCGCTCCGGTCGCTGGGAACATTTCCTTCACCCCATGGACCGCGTGCTCTCGGCATGGCCGGCGGCGGTGGTCGATGAGGCCACCGAGCAGGTTATCAGGAACGGCCTGCCGGTTGCCCTGCTGCTGGAGCCACCAGACCACCGCCGCTGCCGGACCTATACCGCCGATGGGCGTTTTCTGGGCGTGCTGCGCTTTGATAAGGAAACCGGAAAGTGGCATCCGCAGAAGGTCTTCCAAAACGGTGGCCGGTAACCGCCGGGCTTACGTTGTGACACGCGCCGCCAGATGAAATCACTTGACAGCGCACGCCCGATAAAGGTATAGTTTCAACCGATGCTATTAAGGGGGAACAACTGAGTATGGGTAAAATAAACGTGGCCATCATCGGCGTCGGCAACTGCTGCTCGTCTCTTGTCCAGGGAGTTCATTACTATAAGGATGCCAAGGGAAACCAGTTTGTGCCCGGGTTAATGCACGTGAACCTCGGCGGCTACCATATCAGCGATGTCAATTTTGTCGCCGCCTTTGATATTGACAAGAACAAAGTAGGTAAAGATTTAGCTGAAGCCATCTATACCAAACCGAATAATACATTTAAATTTTGTGAAGTACCACCTACGGGTGTTATGGTACAGCGCGGTATGACCCATGACGGTCTGGGCAAATACCTGTCACAGATGATTCAGAAAGCCCCCGGCCCGACCGCCGATATCGTCAAGATTCTCAAGGATACCAAGACTGACATCGTCCTCAACTACCTGCCGGTGGGCAGTGAAGAGGCCACCAAGTGGTACATTGAGCAGATTCTCACCGCGGGCTGCGGTTTAATCAACTGCATCCCGGTCTTCATTGCCCGCGAGAAATACTGGCAGAAACGCTTCGCCGAGAGAGGTGTGCCCGTAATCGGCGATGACATCAAATCGCAGGTCGGCGCCACCATCACCCATCGCGTGCTCACCCGCCTGTTCCGCGACCGTGGTGTCAAGCTGGAGCACACCTATCAGTTGAACTTCGGCGGCAATACCGACTTCTATAACATGCTGGAGAGGGAACGCCTTGAGTCCAAGAAGATATCCAAGACCAACTCGGTTACCTCCCAGCTTGATTACAAGATGAACCCCGATGATATCCACGTGGGCCCTAGTGACTACGTTCCCTGGCTGCTGGACCGCAAGTTCTGCTATATCAAGATGGAAGGGCGCACTTTCGGCGATGTGCCGTTGCATCTGGAGCTGAAACTGGAGGTCTGGGACAGCCCCAATTCCGCCGGCGTGGTCATTGACGCCATCCGCTGCTGCAAGCTGGCCATGGACCGCGGGCTGGGCGGAGAACTGGTGGCACCGTCAGCTTACTTCATGAAGTCGCCCCCGATTCAGTACACGGATGCCGAGGCCCACCAGATGGTGGAAAAATACATCGCTGACATGACCAAGGGCAAGGCAGCCACAAAACCAGCCAAGTAACGTTTCGTGGGATTTTCAGGCGGTAACTCACCAGGCAAGGGGCTATTTGGGTCTGAAGATATGGAAGGGAGTTCAGTTAGCGTCACCTCAAATAACCAGCGGCCCAGGTCCAGGTTAGCCGAAGCCCGCAAGGGTGCTGCTCACTATCTTTCCCAGCCGCTGGCACGACTTCTGGCCAGGACCGGCGTAACCCCCAATGCCCTGACCTGGCTTGGCCTGCTGCTATCATGCGGGGCAGCGGTGCTTATCGCCCTCAAACAGCCCTTCGCCGCTGGCTTTGTCGTCCTCGTCGCCGGGCTGTTTGACATGCTGGACGGAGCGCTGGCCCGCTATACCGGCCAGAGCACCAGGTTTGGCGCCATACTTGACTCAACTCTGGACCGGCTGGGTGAGTCCGCCGTTTTACTGGGCATCTTAATCTTATTTGTCAGGAACTATGCGCCGACCGGTATTATCATCGTTGGCTTCACCCTGCCCGGCGCACTGATGGTCAGCTACCTTCGCGCCCGGACCGAGGCTGCCGGTCTGGCTGGTGAGGCTGGCTTTTTCACCCGGACGGAAAGAGTCATCATCCTGTCGCTCGGACTGCTGCTGAGCAGCATCAACTATGCATTGATGGCAGCGCTGGGCATCATCGCCTTTTTCAGCTACCTGACCGTGGTCCAGCGACTGCTAAACGCCCGACAGCAGACAAAGGGAAATTAGCTTTCAGATTACTGGTGCGGAGGATTTGATGTCAGTTGTTGCGGTTATCGGGGCCCAGTGGGGAGATGAAGGCAAAGGCAAAATAGTCGACCTGCTGGCCGAGCCAGCCGACGTGGTGGTGCGATTTTCCGGCGGGGATAATGCCGGGCACACCGTGGTCAACCAGTTCGGTGAGTTCAAATTGCACCTGATACCTTCCGGCATTTTTTCCACGAAAGCTATTTCCGTTATTGGCAACGGCGTGGTGGTCAACCCCCGCGTTTTGCTTGACGAGATGGCAGCACTCAAGAAGCAGGGCATGGCTACCTCACGTTTGTTCATCAGTGACCGGGCGCATCTGGTGATGCCCTACCATATTCTCCTGGACGGGCTGGAAGAGGAGGCGCGGGGAGGCAAGGCCATCGGCACCACCAGAAAGGGCATCGGCCCCGCCTTCGCCGATAAAGTTGCCCGGCTGGGCATCCGGACCAGCGACCTGCTGGACCGGGATGTTTTCCGCGAGCGACTTTCCGCCATACTGGCCCATAAGAACTCAATTCTGACCAAGGTCTACAATGCCCGGCCGCTATCGGAGGACGATGTCTATGAGGAATACTGCCGGTACGGCGAGATACTGGCCCCCCATATCTGTGATACCACCGCCCTGCTGGCAAAGGCGATGAACGACGGCAAAGATATCCTGCTGGAAGGGGCGCAGGGCACCCTGCTTGACCCCGATTTTGGCACCTATCCCTATGCCACGTCGTCTTCGCCGATGGCGGGCGGCGGCTGTCTTGGCGCCGGAATCGGCCCGGCCAGACTGGACAAGGTGCTGGGCGTTTTCAAGGCATATTGTACCCGTGTTGGCGGCGGCCCCATGCCCACCGAGCTTAAGGACAAGGTAGGCAACTCAATACGGGAAGTGGCCCACGAATACGGCACCACCACCGGCCGGCCCAGGCGCTGCGGCTGGTTTGACGCCGTTGCCGCCAGGTTCAGCACCCGGGTGAATGGCTTCACTCACGCCGTGATTACCCGCCTTGACGTGCTTGACACACGACCCACCCTGAAGATATGCACCGGCTATGAGCTGAACGGGGAGAAAATCGATTTCTTCCCGGCCAGCACCACCATGCTGGAAAAGTGCCAGCCTATTTATGAAGAGCTGCCCGGCTGGCAGACGCCAATCAGCGATATCCGCGATTTTAGCAAGCTGCCACCTCAGTCCCGGCGGTACCTCGCCAGGCTGGAGGAGCTCGTCGCCTGCCCTATCAGCATCATATCAGTGGGCGAGCGGCGGGAACAGACCATTTTCAAAAAGCCGGTATGGTAGCGGCAGCCAGGAAGAAAGCGCAATCTAAAACAAACAAGGGGGCATTTAAAATGGCGAAAAAAGAACCTCTGGCGACCAGGGAAGAGTATGAAAAGCTAATAACGCACCACACAGACATTCCCCCGGTAGAACTGGTTCCGGGAAATGTCAGCGCACACCTTATTTCCGGCAAACGGGCGACGGCCATGTTCGCTACCTTTGTGCCCAATGGCGTTGGGCCCCTGCACCGGCACGAACACGAGCAAATCATGATTATCGCCGAGGGCGAGGGTGAACTGGTTTGCGGTGGGAAACGCTATCCGGTAAAAAAGGGCGATGTTACCGTCTTTGCCTCAAACCAAGAGCACGGCACCTACGCCTCTGCCAAGGGCCTGAAGACCATAGAGATATTTATCCCGGTGCGGCAGGAATACATGGATAAGCTGGCCGCAGTCAAGAAGAGCCTGGGAAAATAATCAAAAGACAGCGCCCTTATTCCCCCTCCTCACCGAGCCTCTTGGAGAGGAGGTCTATGGCTTTCCTGAGCTCCCGCTGCTCCGCCCGGCTCTGCTCCAGGAGTTTTTTTATGGCCTCGGCCTGGGCTGGCACACCATCCTGAGCACGGGGCCGACTGGTGAGAAATTTTATGGGCTGGTCCTCGTCCATGTTCAGGTTCAGCGAGAGCACATCAAACCGGTTGTAGTGCCCGGTGATGTCGTGCCACTGCTTCTGGATTATCTCCTGCTCAATGTCAATATCAGCATAGATTACGCCTTCTTTGCCCTCAATGCTGGCCAACACCTCACCGTTCGGCCCGTAGATGGCGCTGTAGGCATTGGCGCTGGTCAGGAACTGGTGCTTCTCCTCCGTGTCACCGAGCATCTCCACCATTTCCTGATTGATGGTGCTGGTGGCTACCAGGGTGAAGACCTTGCCCTCACAGGAATGGGCTCCTGCCCTGAGGTGTATCCAGGTGTTCTGTCCCAGTTTGGTAGAAGCGCCCAGGGCCGGGTAGTTGGCTACGTGCACCTGCTCACCCTGCGCCAGCAAAGCATACCTGGCCAGGGTATTGCTGTTTTCGCCACAGGCCAGGGTGCCCAGCCTGCCGATATCGGTCTCCCACACCCTCATGCCGGAGCCATCGCCCCGGGACCAGACCATCTTCTCGGGGAAGGTGGGCACCAGCTTGCGGTGCTTCCCCAGAATAGTCCCCTGCCGGTCAATTAAGAGGTTTGTGTTCCACATGGTTCCCATATTGACCGGAATTTTCTCATTTACCCCGATGACCACATAGATATCAGCGGCCCTGGCCCCCTGGCAGAGTTCATCGGTGGCGGGGCTGGGTATCTCTACCGCTTCTTTGAAAAGTCGGCAGAACCATTCGCCATTTTTTAACGGTGAATCCAGCAGTATCCAGTAGGGATATCCCGGCACAAAAGTCTCGGGGAAAGCCACCAGCTTGGCCCCGTGGCGGCTGGCCTCCTGCATAAGCTGACAGGCCTTGGCCACAGTGGCCTCCCGGTTGAGGAAAACCGGCGATGTCTGCACCGCCGCCGCTTTAAACTTCGGGTACTGGTCTCCCATTTTGCCCTCCTAACTCTGGCTGCTGACGCAGATAATTATAGTGCCATATAGAACCACAATCAATATCATGGGGAAATAGTCTGTGCTTATGAACCGCCCCTTTATTCCCCCGCCGATAGTTTATAGCCCCTACGGGCCAGGTAATTGCCCAGCAGCATGGAGGTGATAATCACCAGCGGCAGGGAGACCAGCCACCGTATGACGGTGAACTTGATGCCCAGAAATGAAGCCTCAAAGACGGTCATCGGGACGCGGCAGATGGCCGCGGCGCCGAGGTAGGTGAAAATCACGCTCAGCTTGGCCCCTTTGCTATACAGGGAGTAAGCCACGGGAAACGCCAGATACAGTCCGCCCACCAGGGTGCCGGAGAGCAGTATCACCCACAGGTATCCCTTAAACCCCGACTTCTCGCCAAGGTGTTTCTCAACTGTCTCCCGCTTCACCCAGACCTCAAAGAGCCCGATTAAGATGAAAGCGCCCGGCAGTATTTTAAACATCTCCACAGCAAAAGAGGTGAAATTATGCCAGATTTGCTGGCCGGGGTTGTACCCCATCAACCAGGCAACGCCCAGAAATACGAAGTAGCCGGCAATGATAAATACGGTGATGATAGTACTTCGTTTCACTATAAAATCTCTCCGAAGGCAATACCGATTATGACCGCCGCGGTCAGGGCGATTAAGAAGCCGATTACATTCCTGATAACGGTGACCTTCAGACCGAAATAGGCTTTCTCTATGGGCACGGTCAACACGCCCACCATCATCAGCGTGGTGGTGAAAGCGGCGATGACCATGTAAGTAACACCCTTCTGGAGGAGGATGCCCGCCAGCGGGAAAGCGATGAAACCGGGCATGAAGGTGATTGAGCCCAGGCTGGAAGCCAGAATAACGTCAATGAATATATTGCGGCCTCCGAGATAGTGGGAAATAACCTCATCGGGCACCAGGTAAAGAGCCACGGATACCAGGACGAGCATGAGAATAAAAGCCGGTAAAATTTTAATAAACCGCCTGGCGGCTATTTTCAGCGACCGGACTGTTTTTTCACGGCTGAAACACAACGAAACGAGCAGGACCAGCCCGGCGACAATATACAGATACATTTAAACTAATGCCGCTTAATCCTATACCGGCAGGTCTATGGTGTACTTCTTCAGGGTATCCTTGATAATCTGCGCTGTCTTCTCATCCGGCTCGGTGAGCGGCAGCCGCGGCTTGCCTACCCGGAAACCGACCTGATTCACGGCATATTTCACCGGGATGGGGTTTGAGACGATGAACATGGCGTTGACCAGCGGCAGAAGGTGGCGGTGAATGGCCGCGGCCTCGGCAATCTTGCCCTGAAGAAAACTGTCAATCATCCGCTTTATCTGTTTGCCCACCAGATGTGAAACCACGCTGATGATGCCGTAGCCACCGAGGGCCATGATGGGGAAGGTATCAGAATCATTGCCGCTCCAGACAAAGAAATCGTCGCCGGTCTCCTGTATAATCTTGGCAATCTGCTCGTAATTGGCGCCGGCTTCCTTCACGCCGATGATATTTTTTATCTTGCTCAGCCGGATAACGGTTTCAGCGGTCATGTTGACCACGGTGCGCGAGGGCACGTTATACATGATGCAGGGCAGGCTGGTGCTCTCCGCCACCGCCTTGAAATGCTGGTAGAGCCCTTCCTGGGTGGGCTTGTTATAGTAGGGCACCACCAGCAGGCAGGCATCAACGCCAATCTTCTCCGCTTCCTGCGTCGCTTCAATGGCTTCGGCGGTGCTGTTGCTGCCGGTGCCGGCGATAACCGTCCCCCGGCCACCCACCGCCTTCTTTATTTCCCGGAACAGGCGGTATTCCTCAGCCCTGACCGTAGTGGGCGATTCCCCGGTGGTCCCGACCACCACCACGCCGTCGCTCCCTGAAGCCAGCAGGGCCAGAGCCAGCTTTTTCGCCTGCTCATAGTCCACCTCCCCCTTATCATCAAAGGGGGTAACCATAGCGGTAAGCAATCTTCCCAGCTCTTTCATTTTGCCACCTCCCGTGGTTTTATCCAGTCGCGCTGGACCATTTCCTCGGCAATCTGAATCGCATTCAGCGCCGCTCCCTTGCGCAGGTTATCGGCGACTATCCACATAACCAGACCATTGGGATGGGAAGTATCACGACGGATACGACCGACGAATACATCATCGGTGTTGGCCGCCATCCAGGGGTGCGGATAGAGGCTGATGGCATTGTCATCCAGTATCTTCACTCCCGGCGCCTCAACGAGTATGCGCTCGGCATCATCAGGCATCATTGGCGAGGAGAACTCCACCCACACCGCCTCACTGTGCCCGATGTACACCGGCACGCGGACACAGGTCGCCGATACGGCGATTTCACCGGCATGCATTATCTTCCTGGTCTCCTGCTCCATCTTCCACTCTTCTCTGGTGTAGCCGTCGTCGAGAAACACGTCTATCTCCGGCAGCACATTGAAAGCAATCTGATGCGGGTACACGTGGGGGATGGTGGCCTGTCCCTCCAGCACCTGCTTGCTCTGCGTATTCAGCTCCTCCATCGCCGCCGAGCCGGTCCCGGAAACAGACTGGTAGGTGCTGGCCACAATGCGCTTTATCGGGTTCACCTTGTGCAGCGGGTAAAGGGCCACGACCATCTGGATGGTGGAGCAGTTCGGGTTGGCGATGATGCCGCTGTGCCACTCAATGTCCTCAGGGTTGACCTCAGGCACCACCAGAGGCACATTGGGCTCCATGCGCCAGGCGGCGCTGTTATCAATCACCACCGCGCCGGCCTGTGCCGCGAGCGGGGCAAAATAGCGGCTTATTTCCGCGCCCGCAGAGAAAAGGGCAATATCTATGCCCTCAAAAGATTCAGCCGCTGTCTCCATGACCTCATGTTCCTGCTGGTTGACCGTCATCTTCCGGCCCGCCGAGCGGTCTGAGGCCAGCAGCCTGATTGATTTCATGGGGAAGCTGCGCTGTACCAGTACCCTGATGAACTCCTGGCCGACCAGCCCGGTGGCACCGACAATGGCAATATTATACTCGCCCATTTTTTACTTACAATCCCAGTAATTTGTCCAGACCCAGAATAAATCCCTTACGCTTGACCACCGCTTTAATCGCCAGCAGCACTCCGGGCATATAACACTCCCGGTTAATGGTATCATGACGTATGCTCAATGTCTGCCCGGGCGCACCCAGAATCACTTCCTGGTGGGCCATAAGGCCGGGCAGGCGCACACTGTGAATGCTCACGCCTTCCGTCTGCTCCCCCCGACTCACCGCGTCCCTGCCCTCCGGCCGCAGAAATGGCTTGCCTCTGGCGGCCGCCATCATTTTGGCCGTCATCTGCGCCGTCCCGGACGGAGCGTCCGCTTTCCGGTGGTGGTGCAGTTCAATTATCTCCGCATAATCCAGGTATTTGGCGGCTATTTTGGCCAGGTGCATCATCAGGACGGCACCAAGAGCGAAGTTCGGCGCCACCACCGCGCCAATCCGGTTCTCCGTGGCCAGACGTTCAACCTCTTTGATATCATCCGGCGAGAGACCGGTGGTGCCAATAACCAGATTGACGCCCTTTTTCGCCGCCACCCGCACCGCCGCCATGGTGGCGCTGGCAATGCTGAAGTCCACCATGACGTCAGGTTGACAGCGGGCTAAGATACCACTGAGGTCAGTGGCAAAAGGAACGGAGCCGGAACCATCAGGCAGCAGCAGCGAATCTCCGGCGGCTTTGAGGTCCACGGCACCGACGAACTGCATGCCATCTTCACCGCAGACGGCCCTGACCACCTCCTGTCCGACCTTACCGGCAGCTCCATGAACGATTACCTTTATCGGACTCATCATACCCCTCCCGCTGGAGAAGGCTATTCGTGGCCCCGGAACGTGCCCCTGGCCAGCGGCGGCCGGCGCCTGGGCTGGTCGCGCCGCCCGGAATACGAATCTCTATCCCTACGGAATGGTCGGCCTGACCTGGAAGAATCTCTGGCTTGAGCGCCCGAGGGTTGATAATCTTTTTCCAAGACCGCCCTCCGGGAAAGGTTTACCCGCCCCATATTATCAATGTTGATTGCCTTCACCGTGACCTCGTCACCAATCTTGACCACATCCTCCACCTTGCCCACACGGTATTCGGCCAGTTCGCTGATGTGCACCAGACCTTCCTTCCCGGGCAGGATTTCCACCATGGCGCCGAAGTCAAAAATGCGCGTCACCTTCCCGGTATAGATAGTGCCAATTTCCACTTCCTTGGTCAGTCCCTCAATGATGTTGATGGCTTTCTGCGCTGCTTCTTCATTGACAGCGCCAATCAGGACGGTACCACTATCATCAATGTCAATGGTGGTTTTGGTCTGTTCAATGATGGAGCGGATTGTCTTGCCACCGGTGCCGATAACGCTGCCAATCTTCTCCGGGTCAATGGTCAGTTTGTACATCCGCGGCGCGTATTTGCTGATTTCGGGTCGGCTGGCGCTGATGGCCTCATTCATCTTGTCCAGTATGCTCATCCGCGCCGGATGGCTCTGGGCGATTATCTTCTCCAGGGTTTCCAGGCTGACGCCCTTGAGCTTGATATCCATCTGCACGGCAGTAACGCCGTCCCTGGTGCCGGCAATCTTGAAGTCCATGTCGCCATAGGCGTCCTCAAGGCCCTCAATGTCAGTAAGCACCTGGTATTCATCATTCTCACCGGTGACCAAACCCATGGCCACGCCGCTGACGGCGGTCTTTATCGGTATGCCAGCGTCCATCAATGACAGGCTGCCGGCGCAGACGCTGGCCATTGAGGTGCTGCCGCTGGAGCTGAGTACCTCGGAGACAAGCCTGATGGTATAGGGGAAATCGGCATCGGCCGGCAACACCGGCACCAGAGCTCTTTCCGCCAGCGCGCCGTGCCCAATCTCGCGGCGACCCGGCGAGCCCAGGCGCTTCACCTCACCGCTGGAGAATGGCGGAAAATTATAGTGGTGGATGAAACGCTTGGCCTCCTCAATGCCGAGGCCGTCAAGCTGCTGCTCCTGCCTTGTTGAACCCAGAGTGGCGATGGTCAATACCTGCGTCTGCCCGCGGCTGAAAAGCGCTGAGCCATGTGTCCGGGGCAGGAGCCCAACTTCTACGCTGATGGGCCTGACTTCATCAAGGGGGCGACCATTAAGCCGTTTGCCGGCCAGAATATTTTTTCTGACTTCAGCCTTGGCTCTGGCTTCAAAGGCAGCCAGTATATCCTCTGCGGCATAGGTCTCGCCAAGGTCTGCCACCAGCTGCCTCTTTAATCCAGCGAGCTTTCTCTCCCGAATGGACTTATCCGCTTCGGCGAGCAGGGCTGGTAGTTCTCCGTCGGTGGCTAAAGCTACCGCCGAAACGAGTTCCAAATTCGCCTCCAGCACCGGCACTTCCAGTTTTGGCTTGCCGCATGCCTGCTGCACCTGCTCCTGAAGTCGGATGATTTCCTGATTGGCCTCAAATCCGAACTGGATGGCCCTGGGCAAAATATCTTCAGGGACTTCCTTGGCGCCGGCCTCCAGCATAACAATGGCCTCGCGGGTACTGGCCACGACCAGGTCCAGCTGGCTGTTTTCAAGCTCGGCCAGCTTTGGATTCAGCACCATCTCGCCATTGACATAACCGACATGTACCGCGCTCAGCGGCCCGGCAAAAGGTATCTCCGATATGCCCAGCGCCGCCGAGGCCCCGATGACCGCCATGACATCAGGGTCATTTTCCTGGTCGGCGGAGAGCACGGTAGCCACGACCTGTATGTCCCGACGCCACTCCTTGGGCAACAGCGGGCGTATCGGGCGGTCAACGAGCCGGCAGGCCAGAATGGCAGCCTCGCTGGGACGCCCTTCCCGGCGGATAAAGCCGCCCGGAATCTTGCCCGCCGCGTACAGCCGTTCCTCGTAGTCTACGGTTAACGGCAGAAAGTCAGTGCCCTCACGGGGCTCTTCAGCCAGGGTAGCCGTCACCAGGACCACCGTCTCCCCGTACCTGACCGTTACCGCACCGCTGGCCTGACCGGCCAATTTGCCGGTTTCAAGGATAAGGTCTCTGTCACCGACCCGACACTGAAAAGACTGAAGATTTGACACTATCCCCTCCACACTCAGACCTTATTTGCGCAGTCCGAGCCGTTTAATCAGTTTATTATATTTACCAACGTCTTCCCGGTTCAGGTAGTTTAACAGCCTCCTTCGCCTCCCCACCAGCATGAGCAGACCGCGCTGGGAATGATAGTCATGGCCATTCCCGGCCATATGGTTAGTCAACTGCCTTATCCTCTCGGTAAGCAGGGCTACCTGTACCTCGGTGGAGCCGGTATCCCCGTCCTTGTTCTGGTATTCGCTGATAATACCAGCCTTTGTTTCCTTGTCCAAACCTCACCTCGCAATTACAAATCAAGTGATTATACCACACTCCGCTGATATATGTAAATTAGCTTGCGGCATGCTCTGTTTGCATATGGTTGTTCTTTTACTCACCCCCTTGCTCCCCCTCTCAAACAGATTTGCCTGTGACACCCCATTTTAATAAGGTTTGAGAGGGGGAAAGAACTGGAGAGGGGGCGGAGCCCCTCTCCTTTATGCTCCCCTCCCCAGCCATTTATGCCTGTGGTCATTTACTCGTGATTCTGGCTGGAGAGGGGTCTGGGGTGAGGCGTCAACGGCCAATCAAAGGCAAATAAAGCCTGCGGCACGGCGGCTTTCCGTCCAGTAGCATAGACATGATATCGGCCAACTAGTATAATACACGTTAGTATGAGCCGAACAGTGAAGGAGAGCACCGGGCAAAATGTTGCCCCGGAGGTAACCTGCCGTTTTTTCAGCGGTGAATCCTGGCGGGAAGACACGGTGGCCATACCGGGTGAGCTGGCTTTGACCATCTTCGTCAACGGCGATGCGGTGGCCACCATACTGTGCACGCCGGCCAGACTGGTCCAGCTTGTCCTCGGCTTTTTATACATGGAGGGCATAATCGCCGGCCAGCAGGAGGTGGCCAGCCTGCGCGTTTGCCAGGACGAACCAATCGCCGATGTGAGACTGCTGAAGAGTGAATATAAGGCGGCACCAAGGCGCACCATCACCTCGGGCTGCGGGAGCGGCATCGGCTCCGACGTCAGCGCCCCAAAGGTGGCCTCAGACCTGGCGGTCACCCCGGAAGAAATCCTGTCGCTGATGCGCCAGCTTTACCAGCGCCAGGACCTCTTTCAGGAAATGGGCGGCATCCACTCCTCGGCGCTGGCCGACCGCAACAGCATTCTGGTCTCCGCAGAAGATATCGGGCGCCATAACACGCTGGACAAAATCATGGGCGAGTGCCTGATGAAAGGGCTGCCCACGGAGGACAAAGTCCTGCTGACCACGGGGCGTATCTCCTCGGAAATGGTGCTGAAAGCAGCCAGAATGCAGGTGCCAATCGTGGTGTCGCGCGGCACTCCCACCGAACGCGCTGTCAGCCTGGGCAAACAGCTGGGCATCACCGTGATTGGCTATGCCCGCGGCAACAGGCTCTCCGTATTCTCAGGTGAAGAACGATTGCTGGTGAACAAAAAAACGGTTTCAAGATGATAAAAAGCGTTGCTTGCAGGAGGAACAGGTTATGCCGTTTCGCATGGGGCCGTGGGAGATAGCCCTCATACTGGTCATTATCCTCATCGTGTTCGGCGTGGGTAAGCTGCCGCAGGTTGGCGGCGCCATCGGCAAGGGAATACGGTCTTTCCAGAAAGGGCGGCGCGGTGAGGAAGATGAAGAACCGGAAGAGGCACCTGAAACTAAAAAGTCTGCCCGCAAGAGAAGCACCAAGAGTTAAACACCACCAGCGTCACCTTGCCGGCCAGCTACTTTTAAATAGTTGAGTTACTTATTGCCTCCAGCCAAGGAATAGACATGGACTTTTTCGGCATCGGTTTTGGCGAAGTACTGCTCATCCTCATTCTGGCCCTGATTATCTGGGGGCCAAAAAGGTTGCCTGATATTGCCCGCACGCTGGGCAAAACCATGCGTGCCATGAGGAAGGCAACCAATGACTTCACCTCCCAGGTGACCAGAGATATTGATATTGAGGCCAAAGAGAGCAGGGAGAAAAAACAGCTGGCACCGCCCAAGGATACCGGTATAGCCGATAAAGATACTGCCAGAGATGAGTGAAAACAGGAAACAGTCCGTCCTGGAACATCTTCAGGAACTGCGCCGGCGCCTTATCAGAAGCGTCATCGCCATTGCCGTGGCCTCGGTTATCGCCTTCGTTTTCTACGACTGGCTATTCTACATCCTGAAGCTCCCTGCCGGGGGTATCAGCCTTGTCTATATTGAAATGACCGAGATGGTCGGCACCATCATGAAGGTCTGTCTAACCGCCGGCATCATCCTGGCCATGCCCTACCTTGTTTTCCAGGGCATCATGTTCGTCTCTCCGGCACTGACCTCTAAAGAGAAGAGGTACGTCTACCTCATCCTGCCGTGGATAGCCCTGATGTTCACGGGCGGCGTGGTCTTCGGCTATTTCATACTCATTCCGCCGGCAACAAGGTTCCTGATAAGCTTCGGCTCCGATATAGCCACGCCTGAAATCCGCGTGGGCAATTACATATCGGTGGTCGCCCGGCTGCTGCTGGCCATCGGCATCGTCTTTGAGATGCCGGTGATAACCACGTTCCTGGCCAGGCTGGGCGTGCTCAAGCCAAAGTG